>Ga0193729_1000337_pt1 | contig 24063 bp, 20 predicted proteins | sample U1c2metaG_FD_143036 | JGI IMG/M metagenome (GOLD analysis project Ga0193729, IMG submission 143036) | Soil microbial communities from a riparian zone of the East river system, Colorado, United States - U1c2 | ecosystem: Environmental > Terrestrial > Soil > Riparian zone | place: USA: East River...
TTCCTCGATAAAGGGCAACAGATGCACGCCGGTGTGACCAAAGTAAATGTGCATGAGATCGGCCCCGCGGCGCTCCAACATCGACGAAAGTATCTGATATTCGCCGCGATAAACGATCGGCGGCTCGCGTTTAACGAACTTGAGCCAGCCGTGCCGCAACAGGTTGGTGTAGGGCTGGGCAACAATTTCAATATCGCGGAATGGGAAGAGCTCCGCGTTTTGCACTTCCTTGGTGATGACAAACGTCTCGACGCCGCGGAGCGCCTTTACCTGCCGGTAAATGTGCAACATTTCCGGCTTGAGGAATGAACTGCAATAGCTGGCTACCACTCGTTTGCCCATAAAAACTGACTGTGTGCGAGGCTTTGCCGGTTGTCTAGTGCTTAATCGGCGGGCGCGGTCTGTTCGGTCTTCCGGGCAACAAGATGTCGATCTTGTTCTGGTGCACTGACCAGCCATTGTTCCAGTTTTGTTTTGAAGGAATCGAGTGCTTCACCGGTTGCGGCCGAGATCGGCGCAATCTCCACGGCAGAGAATCTTTTTTGCAGGGCCAGCAAATTGTCATCCGCGCCGGGCAAATCCATTTTGTTTGCAATCACAAACCACGGACGCTCCGACAATATCGGATCGTAAAGATCGATTTCGCGCCGGAGATTTTGGAGATCTTCGATCGGATTGCGCCCTTCGCTTCCCGCAACATCGACAACGAAAAGTAAAACGTGGCAGCGCGTGATATGTCGCAGAAAATCGTGCCCGAGTCCAAGATTGCGATGCGCACCCTCAATTAAACCCGGAATGTCCGCGATCGTTGCGCGGCGATAACCCGAAAACTCAACCACGCCGATGATCGGATGCAGCGTCGTGAACGGATAGGGCGCAACTTTTGGACGCGCCGCCGAGATTTTTCTCAGCAAGGTCGATTTTCCCGCATTTGGATAACCGACTAGTCCTGCATCGGCGATCGTGCGCAGCTCGAGCAAAAAATGTCCCTGCTCGCCTTCCCCGCCTTCGGTGTATTGGCGCGGCGCGCGATTGCGCGAGCTTTTGAAATGAACATTTCCCTTCCCGCCCGCGCCGCCGCGACAAAGCACAAACTCCTGACTGTCGCGCGTAAGATCTACAACTAATTCGATTTCGGATCGCGGATGGGCGATTGCGAATTGATCAGATCCCGTGTCATGCGCTTCTGCATTGGGCGTTGGACGTTGAGCGTTGGACAGCTTGCCCCGAGAGTTTTTCGGGGTTGGACGTTTTCCCTCTTCTGTTCGCCACACAATCGTTCCCACCGGCACCTTCACGATCTTGGCCGGCGCCGATCGACCATACATCTTCTTCCCCATCCCGTGGCCGCCACTTTTCGCTTTGACGATCGGCTCATAAAAAAGACCCGTAAGATTATCGACGTGCTGATCGGCGCGTAGAATCACGTCGCCGCCACGGCCACCGTCGCCGCCATCCGGTCCGCCCTTCGGCACAAACTTCTCCCGCCGAAAACTCACAGAACCACGTCCGCCATTACCGGCTTGCGCAAAGATTTTGATTCGATCGACAAACATAGCTTAGAAGACGTTAGATCGTTGCAGCGTTGAATCGTTACAACGTCGATGCGATTATCGTCTATGAAAACAAAACAATCCCTCCGGATAATTCCGGCACTCCTCGTTCTGTTTTCTTGCTTTTCCTCAGCAGAAACGCAGCCGACGCCTGCGCCCGAGACCGGAACCGGGCTCGAAGGAGTGATTACCGTAAGTCCCATTCGTGGCGGGCCATCGAGAGCCGGCCTTCCCGATTCTGGGCCGCTCGCCAATGTTGCTTTCGTCGTGGAAAACGAAAGGAGCACGGTTACATCCTTCACCACTGACGATCAGGGCCAGTTTCGGATTTCGCTGGCTCCCGGTCGCTACACCGTTTCAAGGAAGGGCGGGAAAGGTGGAATCGGGAAGTTTGGTCCCTTCGAGGTCGATGTTGTTGCTGGCAAGATGACAAGCGTTCAGTGGAACTGCGATACGGGTATACGCTGAACGACAAGGAATCTGACGGGCCGAGGGTACTGCACTTATGAATGCGACGCTCGTAGAGCGCCGCTACAGCAGACTCGCGTAAACTTCTCGCGTTCGCTGAGCAATTGCTGACCAACCGAATTTCTCTTCGGCGCGTTTTCTTCCGGCCTGGCCGAATTTTTCGCGCAGAGGCTGATCTTTCATGAGTTGATTGATGCGCGCGGCGAGATCGCGCGAAAATTTTTCGGGATTAGTCGGTTCGAACGGGCTTTCTTTCATTTGCTCGAGCGGAACGAGGAAACCGGTCTCGCCATCGACCACGACTTCTTTGATTCCACCGACCGCGCTGGCCACGACCGCGGTCTCGCACGCCATCGCTTCGAGGTTGATAATGCCGAATGGCTCGTAGATTGAGGGACAACAAAAGACGGCCGCGTGCGAGTAAAGTTCGATGACCGCCTCCCTATCGACCATCTCCTCAATCCAGATGATATCGGAGCGCTTTTGTGCGGCGCTCTCGACCGCTTCTTTCATCTCCACAGCGATCTCAGGCGTGTCGGGTGCGCCCGCGCAAAGCACAATTTGAAAACCCTTGTCCATGAATTGGATCGCGCGGACGAGATGAACGATTCCTTTTTGTCGCGCGATCCGGCCAACGAAGAGCAAGTACGGTTTGGTTGGATCGATTCCATGGCGCTTAAGCGCGGCAGTTGAATCGACTCTCCGGTATTGCTCGAGGTCGATGCCGTTGTGAATTACGTGCACGCGCGTTGGATCGACATCGAACAGTCGCTCGATGTCGCGTCTGGTTTCGTTTGAAACGGCGATGATTGCGTTCGCCATCTCCAGCGCGGTTTTTTCAACCCAAACTGAAAAATCGTAACCGCCGCCAAGCTGCTCACGTTTCCACGGCCGGAGCGGTTCCAGGGAATGGACCGTGATGACGAGCGGAATTGCGTAATTCAGTTTCGCAAGAATCCCGCCGAAATGGCTGTACCAAGTGTGACAATGGACAAGATCGGCCTCGATGTTTGTGGTGTTGAAGTCGATGCAGCGACGGACCGCGCCGAAAACCGATTGCAACGGTTTCGGGCAAGTGAAATTGCGCGCGTCCAGCTCGAAGCCAGTGACTTTGAGCTTGCCTTTTTCGAAACGTTGCTCGCCGAAGCAGCGCACTTCCACCGGCATCGTCTTGGCCAGCTCGCGCGAGAGACCATCCACATGCACGCCCGCACCGCCGTAAATGTGCGGCGGATATTCGTTGGTCAGCAGACAAACCTTCACGGGCGTCTATAAAATGACGTAACACGAATGTCGAATCACGAAAGAATGACAAAGCCAGACATCCGAAGCGCGGAGTCGACAGCTGTTTCGTTATTCTTCATTTTTTCGAGCGACGCTCCGATCGCCGAAATGATGCCCTAGCTTTTCACCCTTAGCAGCAGCACGGGCACATCCACGGCATGTCGAACCTTGTCCGCGGTCTGGCCGTAAAGAATGTCGCTGATGAGACGGTGGCCGTGCGTGGACATGGCGATTAGATCGACATCTTTCTCACGCGCAAGTTTGATGATCTCGCCCGATGGTTCACCGAGTGCGAGCACGGCTTCGCAGGAGAAACCTTCATCGCTGAGCTCGCGACGGCGTTTTTCTAGATAAGCCCGGTCTTGTTTCATTTCTTCGCTCTCGGCAAGCTGGAGTTGATTGAAATTGCGGGCCACCCAACCATCGGAAACGTGCACGAGCAGCAACTTGGCACCGGTCATCCTGGCGAGCGCCTTAATGTGACCGAGGATTGTTTCGTCGGCGTCGCCGTTTTCGAGGGGAATGAGAATATGTCGATACATTTTAGAAATGACGAAATCCGAATGACAAAGCAGATGGAGAGCTGCCGCGCCGGATTTTTGGTTTTGTCACTCTTTCGTCATTCGTCATTTTTCCTTCATTGCGTCGGCGCGGGCAGGCCGACGAAATCGTAGAATGCTTTCAGCGCCGACGCAGGCATGAAAGTGTCGAAGAGCAATTTCACGTTGAGCACAATGATAATCGCCGCGGTCGTCCAGCCGAGAATTTTTAACCAGGACTTATTGGCAAATTCGCCCATCTTCGCCTTCTCATCGGTGAATCGAAGCAGCGGCCAGACAGCAAAGCCCAGTTGCATCGACAACACGACCTGACTGGCCACAAGCAACTGCGTAGTTTTGCTTTCGCCGAAAATACCGATAACGAGCGCGGCAGGAATAATGGCAATCAGCCGCGTGATCAGCCGGCGCAGCCACGGGCGAATCCGAATGTTGAGAAAACCTTCCATCACCACCTGGCCGGCGAGCGTGCCGGTAAGCGTCGAGTTTTGTCCCGATGCGAGAAGTGCGACGGCAAAGAGAATGCTCGCGAAGCTCACGCCAAGAAGCGGGCTGAGCAATTTGTAGGCGTCTTGAATTTCTGCGACGTCCTGATGGCCGGACCAGTGAAATACGGACGCCGCGAGCACGAGAATCGCCGCGTTGATAAAAAGCGCGAACATGAGCGCGCCACTTGAGTCGATAGTTGCGAATTTGATTGCCTCACGTTTGCCTTCCGGCGTTTGCTCGAATTTTCGCGTCTGCACAATCGATGAGTGCAGGTAGAGATTATGAGGCATCACCGTTGCCCCGATGATTCCGATACTAATGTAAAGCATCTGCTGATTTGTAATGATGTGCGGCCCCGGCACGAAGCCGAGCATTACGCCGACGAGACTCGGCTTGGAGAAAATCAACTCGGCGGCGAAGCAACTGGCGATGGTCACGATTAATGTGATTACCAGCGCCTCGATGTAACGGAAGCCTTTGGTCTGCAAGAAGAGCACGGCCAGAACATCCAGCGCGGTGATGATGCAGCCCCACACCAGCGGAATACCGAAAAGAAGTTGCAGCGCGATGGCCGAGCCGACCACCTCTGCCAGATCGCAGGCGGAGATTGCGACTTCGCAGAGAATCCAGAGGAACCAGACTGTCGGCGTTGAATAGTGATCGCGACAAGCTTGCGCGAGATCGCGGCCGGTGGCGACACCGAGCTTGATGCACAGATGCTGAAGCAGGATCGCCATGAAATTGGAGAGCATGACGATAAACAAAAGCGAGTAGCCAAACTTGGCGCCGCCCGCCAGGTCGGTTGCCCAATTTCCGGGGTCCATGTAACCGACCGCGACAAGAAATCCGGGGCCAGAGAAGGCGAATAATTTTCGCCAAAATGAAGCCGTGGTCGGAACAACAATGCTGCGATGAACTTCGGCAAGCGAGACTTGCCCCGCCGGTTTGCGCCAGCCGGTTTCGGGCGCGGCAACAACAGTGCGATTTGGCTGGCTCATTGATGTGAAGTTAGCTCAGACTAATTTATTTATTGATAACTAAAATCATGTCAACACTCAATTTTATTTTGTTTTGACTAACTCAAGGCCTGCTCCTATCGTTCAATTCATGCCTGCGAAAAATCCCGGGTTAAAGTCCGCCGCCTCTTCCACGGTGGAGGATTACCTCGAACGCATCCTCGAACTCATTAATTCCAAGGGCTACGCCAGGGTCGTGGACATTGCAGCGGCTTTAGAAATTTCGCAGGCCAGCGTGACCAATATGGTGCAGCGACTCGACGCGGAACGACTGCTCAAATACGAAAAATATCGCGGCCTCGTTTTGACTGAAGCCGGCGAAAAGCTCGCCCGAAGCATCGCCCACCGGCACCGGCTCTTGACCGAATTTCTCAAACTCCTCGGTCTCGATGATCGCGTCATCCATCATGATGTCGAAGGAATGGAACACCACATCAGTGTGCCCACGCTGCGGGCAATCGAAGCATTGACCAGGCAGTTGCGCCGGCGCCCGGCGCTTCGCGCGCAATTGGAAACCGCGCTCGCGTAAGAGTCAACCCTCGACAGTAACAAGATTCATAACCACGCCCGGACGGCAACGAATCGTGAGCGCGATCGGCCGGCAACAAACCGTGCAATCCTCAGTGATGGATTGCTCGGGCTGAGAAGTGTCGATTTCCAACGAGAAACTCTCGCCGCAATGCGGACACGTAATTTCAGTCTCCGCGATTAATTCCATTAACGCGCGACGTCCAGCTTTGTCCTAGGCTCAGCAGGCTTGGAAGCGTCGCTCAATTTCTTGAAATGCAGTTGCCGGACGCGACGCGCATCCGTTTGCGAAACCGTGACGAGGTAATTGTCGATTTTGACCTGTTCGCCCTGCTTCGGGAGATGCCCGAGCAGATGCGTCACGTACCCGCCGATCGTGCTCACATCCGCGCTCTCTAATTCGAGGTTCGCCAGATCGTTCAATTCGTAAAGACCAAGCGCGCCGTCCACCGTGAATTCGTTCGCGCTGATCTTGCGGAATTCCTCCTTGTCCGTGTCAAACTCGTCTTGAATGTCGCCGACCAATTCTTCCAGCACGTTTTCAAGCGTCACCATCCCGACCGTCCCGCCAAATTCGTCGACCACGATGGCGAGATGTGCGTGCTTGCCCAAAAATAGAGTGAGCAATTTCTCCAGCGACATCATTTCCGGCACCGGAATCAATTCGCGCTTGATCCGCATTAAGTCCGGATTCGGATCGCGCATCATCGGCACCAGCTCTTTGATGTGAATGAGACCGATCGTGTTATCGAGATTTTCTCGGCAGAGCGGAAAGCGCGTGTGGCGCGACTCGAGCGCCTTCTTTACGTTGGTTTCGAAATCGTCTTCCACATCCAGGTAAACCACATCGCCCCGCGGCGTCATGATGTCGCGGACGACGCGGCGGCGCAGGTCGAGCGCGTTCAGGAGCAAATCGTGGCCCAGCGTTGAAACCTCGTCCGATTTTTCGCTTTGCTCCAAAATCAAGCGCAGCTCTTCTTCGCTGTGCGCCAGCTCCTTTCCGGGGATAGGCTTGATCCGGAGCAATCCTCGCAAAAGGAAATTCGCCGATTTGTGCAAGAGCCAGATGGCCGGCTTGAATAAGAAATAAAATGCGCCCAGTGGACGGACCAACCGCAGCGCGACCGGCAACGGATTCGCGATCGCGATATATTTTGGCGCCAGTTCGCCGAAAACAATGTGCAGAAACGTAATGCCGGCGAAGGCCAGCGCGATGGAAACGGAGGTGACAAAGGCGCGCGAATAAAGATGCACGAGCACGAAGGCCGGCTGCAAGATCGAGGCCAGACATTGTTCACCGACCCAGCCCAGCGCGAGGCTCGCGACGGTCACGCCCAGTTGTGTCGCGGAAAGATAGGCATCAAGATGCGCGCGGACGTGCTTGACAAAACTGGCCCGGAGATTCCCCTCCTCCACCAGCGCCTCGAGCTGGCTGTCGCGCACTTTCACGACAGCAAACTCGCAAGCAACAAAGAACGCGTTCAGCCCGACCAGCGCGGCGATCGCCGCCAATTTAAGGAGCAGCACCCCGGGAGGGTCCCATTGCGGCGCGAACCCGTCAGCAGTCAGTCGCGCCGATCCGATAAATGCGAATAAGAAAAAATTCATGGCGCGGATGCCCCGAATGCTTTCAGGGCTGCATCCGGCGATCCTTCAATCTTACCAACTCGACTTCGTCACGCCAGGAATGAGCCCGGCGGAAGCAAGTTCACGAAAAGTGAGACGCGAGACTTTGAAGCGGCGAATGAAGGCGCGGCGGCGGCCGGTTACCTCGCAGCGATTTACCACTCGCGTCGGGCTGGCATCGCGCGGCAATTGCGCGAGACCGGCATAATCTTTCTTCGCTTTCAGCTCCGCCCGCACCGCTGCGTATTTCTTTACCGTCGCGCGCTTGCGCTTGTTGCGATTGATCCAGGAGGTCTTGGCCATAAGGAAGTGCGAAATCTAAGTAAGGATGTCCGATTTGCAAATTCCATTATCGGTAGGGGAAGCTTCGCTAAGCCGTGACTTTGCATCGAAGCGGCTCCATCTTCAGTTCGACGGAGTCTCCCCCGACCCATCACGCCAGGTCGATGTACAACGTTGAGCGTTGAACATCGGACGTTTGACTAAATGATCGCTCTTCACTGCACGCAGTTTCTATCTTCTAAGGACGAACTCGCGCAGGCGATCGATCGAGCGCTGCGGCGCCTTGCACAAAAGTCGGACCCGCTTGTCAACGTCCGCTCGCGCGTGTTTCCTTATCTCGACGAGATCGCGATCAACTTCGACGGCGCGCAGTTTGATTCACTTCCACCGGCGCCGCCAGTTGTCATCGGCGAAACCAAGCTCGCCTGTGAAGCGGCCATCGTGACACTGAGTGCGCAGAATGTCTCCGTGCGCGGCGTGCCTCTGGATTTGCGAATGGAAGCGCGCGATGTCGTTTTTCATCAAGGCCGCGACGGAAACAGTGAGGTCGTCTTGATCGCCCACAAAGTGCGCGACGGGCAAATTGTCGTTTCCGCCACGCAACGCGATCTTGAAAATGCGATTGTCGAGATCGGCGGCCGCGAAGCCACCCCGCACGGAATCGTAATCGAGCAAGTGCGCCTCACGATGCGCGCGTGCGGCCCGCGCTCCATCGCCGCCGATATTGGGATACGAGCGCGAAAATTTCTTTTGCGCGCTAAGATCGACATCTCCGCCCAGCTTGATATCGACGGCGATTTCGTGGCGAAAATTTCGCAGCTCAAATGCAAAAGCCACGGCGCAATCGGCTCTCTCGCATGCAGCGCTCTCGAACCCTATTTGCGCCAACTGGAGGGCCGCACTTTGTCTCTCAAGTCGCTGCCGCCCGGCGAAATTCAATTGCGCGACATCCGCATCGCCGTCGCCGACAACATCGAGCTCATCGTCGATTTTGGAACCGCTCAATCCTGATCGTAGCTGGCTCGATTGACTGGAAATAGACTGCGAAATGCAGTCTATTTCTTCTTAGATGGCAAACTCCTCGACGAAACGAACGATATCGTCGGGCGGGTTTTCGGCTTTCAAGATGCTAGTGCTCTGTTTCGCCGTGATATTCGTAACGAGCACGATTTCCTGGAGCTTCGACGCAGGGCGATTTCTTTGGCGGCTTCTGGTGGTTCCGGGCGCAGTGGTGCTTTTCTTCGTGCTCTTGATTATATCGCGCAAGACCGTTCAGATGGACGACCGTAATTTGTACGTTTCGGTATTTCGCCGTGTTACCACGATTCCGCTCAGTCAGATTGCCGCAGTTTCGGAGAAGATTGGCCTTCGCGATAGAGTGGTGACAGTTCGGTTTCGCGGTGATACGCCTGTCGGTAATTCCATTCAGTTCAGCCCCACGTTCCGGTTGACCCGTGATCCGCATCCAATCGTCAAAGAGCTGCAACGCTTCGCCGATGTGCCACATCAAGCCATCTAAACAATCGCTCCAGCGGTAGCTGAGCTCCGTTTCGTTAGGCAGATTCATAACGTCGCCAGCAGAGTTTTGACTCTGCGTCCAATAAGATTGCGGACAGTGCGGAATTCGTCAGGCGGGCGATTTTTGAAGGTGGATCGGCCGCTCCGCCGGGCGATGCCAAATAAGTGCGGCTTCGCCGCCTGACTCTTAGCAACGCGCGAGGGACTGCGCGTTCCACCTTCGCGTCGTGGTGCTCAATCCAGCGTCTTGAGCAAAGTTTTAACTTTACTCCCAATGAGATCGTGAACGGCGCGAAATTTTTCCACCTTTTCTCCAGCATTGATGCGTGCGAAAGCCTCCCCATCCGGCGCCGGTTCGAATCCTGCCGCTGGAGCCATCAGGCAATGTGAAGAGAGACCTTTTGAAACAATGTTGTAACGCTTCGAATTGAACTGCTGTCTCAAGTTAAACCGATGGCGACTCGCGTGTTCTTCAGACGACTGTTCACCGGCAGATTTATACGTTGTTCCTTATTGGCGCTTTTGATCATCGCCCTTCTCCTGGGTGGGGTTCAACTACGACGCTGGACGTGGGAAACGACGAGACACGTGCGTTTCCAACACGACATCGTCAACGGCTTTTATTGGGGCAGCGAGACATTGGCCGAGGCTCGCGAATTATCACCTGATGAGATCTCTGCGAACTCATGGGCCGCATTCTTCCGGGGCTATTTCGCGCTCTATGATGAGGTGAAACGCGAGGCTTATGGGAACGATTACGGTCTCGATTATCCGCCGTTGCGGCTTTTGGCGATGTCGATCTGGGCAAAGGAGGTGCGCACAGAATTTCCAGGCGTGGATGACGACCACCCGCATTATGTCGGGGTTCTGCTCAAGGCCAATCTCTTGTGCGAATTAATCTCCGCGATTGCGATTTTTTTGCTCGTCCGTTTATGGCTGCAGCGAGCGGCCCGTCCGACGACGTCGCGTTTTTTGCAAATTTTTCCGCGGGAGCATCGCGCCTGGGTTTGCGGCTTAGCGGCGGCGGCCATTGCGTGGCTTGAGCCTTCCATGATTCTCGATGCGCATGGCTGGCCACAATGGGACGTATGGATCGTGCCTTTTTATCTGTTCGCTGTGCTCGGCGCCTTGAAGAATCGTTGGTTCTTGTGTGGCTGTCTACTGGCCGCGGGCGGAATGCTCAAAGGCCAGCTGTTATTCGTCGCGCCTTTTTTTGTCTTCTGGCCATTGTGGCAAAAAAAATGGACCCGCGCGATGCGCATGCTTGCCGGTTTCACCGCAACGGTGGCATTGGTAGTTTCGCCATGGCTCCTGCGCAATCCAGTAGCATGGATTGCTCTCGCGATCTTGGCCGCAGTGAGCCCGTTATTCTTCTTACGGCGCGGGTTGCGCCATCCGGGAACGTGGATCGCCGGTATCACTGCGCTCGCGGTATTTGTGATCGGTGCCTTCGATGGCGGCAGCTTCGCGTGGCTGCAAATTGGCTTCATATATGGCAGCGAGCATTATCCCTATCTTTTTATCAGTTCGTGCTATAACCTCCCGTCGCTCCTCTCAAACCTCGGCTGGTCGCTGAAGGATCCCTTTTGGTCGGGTCAGTTTGGATCTCTCCATTTAGCCATCACGCTGCAATGGACATTGCGCTTACTTTACCTAGGTGCATTAGCACTCTGCGCGCGTGGCGCCGCACGGCATACCCGCGATCGCGATCCTCGGTTGCTTATCGCAATCACCATGCCTTGGCTATTAATGTTCGCGCTACTCGGCCAAATGCATGAGCGCTATCTGATGTGGGGCGCTGTCGTAAGCGCGGTCGCCTTCGCTGTGAGCGTTAGGTTATGTGTGATCCATTTTATTATCTCGTTCGCGAGCCTGACCATGATCGCGCACGTGATGCTGATCGATAAGAAATTGAATCCGTCTCTCGAGACGATCGAGCTCCTCAATGCTTTGCGACCCTATGCCTCAGGTTTGGTGCTGGCCTGCGTGGCCGTCTGTTTGTGGGATGCACTTTCAGTTCGCCTTCCCATATTATTCCAGAGCCGGCGTTATCGATGGCTCGAAGCGGCTTCTCTTTCGCTCGGACCGTCACCGGAGGAAATCCGAACCGTGCGTTTCTAACCCGCAACTCGGTTGGTCATTCGCGGCGCGCGACGCCAGGTTTTGCTGAATTGCAAATCCGCGCTTCACGCCAGCGTCTTGAGCAGAGTTTTGACTTTGCTCGCAATCAGATCGCAAACGGCGCGAAATTCTTCCGGCGGCAGCGCCTTCGGATCCGGGATGTCCCAATCTTCTCGGCGTTTCGCGCGAACAAACGGGCAGGCGTCGCCGCAGCCCATGGTCGCGACAAAGTCGAACTCGATGTCCGGAAGATCGACAATCGATTTCGAGCGCTGCCTGCTGAGGTCGTAGCCCAGCTCGCGCATCGCTTCAATCGCGTTCGGATTGACGATGCCCCTCGGTTGCGAGCCGGCACTGAATGCTTCGACATCTTTGCCGCCGTGGATACGCGCGAAAGCCTCCGCCATCTGGCTCCGGTTCGAATTCTCCACACACACGAACAAGATGCGTTTCACGCCGCTGGTTATCTCCGCGAAATGCGGTCGGACATTCAAGAACTCTACTGTTTGCTCAACCTCCGGAAAAGAAAGGCACCCAGCACGAGAAAGAGCACATTGGGAAACCAGACGAGCAGCTCCGGATGCACCTTCGGGTTTCCCCGCAGCGTGTCGCCGATGATGACAAACAAGAAATATGTGATCGCGACTATCAGTCCCATGGCAAAACCGATCGAAGTTTCGCGGCGGTGCGCGGTCACGCCCAGCGGCACGCCGATTAGCGCAAAAGCCATGCAAGCGAATGGAAACGAAAAACGTTTGTTGATCTCGGTCCTACTGGCGCTGCGCTCGCGTTTATCTTCGCTCTTCAATTGCTCGAGCAGTTGTTCGATCGACAAGGCGGAGCGGCTCGGCCGTTTTTTTTCCTTCTCGTAAAGCTCTTCCAGACTGATGGGCAACGTGCCTTCGGCCATGTTGATGCCGTCGTGAATCTTTCGCAGGTCGAGCGGGGCCCTTTCGTCGCGTTCTTGATAACGCGCCTGGTAAAGATGCATGAGGATGCGCTTGTTCGGCAGATCGGCCTCGAGCATGCCGGTGCGCGCGTAGGTCACTTTCATCGGCATGGAATTGGCGCCCATTTCAAAAACAATAACGTTCTCGAGCTTGTTGCCTTCTTTTTTGCCGACGTAAATTTTGCGTCCGGGAAATTCGTCGATCACTTGGTCGCTGCCAAAAAGCGCCATCGGATCGCGCGTGGCCAGATCAAAAATCGTGCTCCGCAATTTTTCCTGCGCGGCCGGCGCCACCTGGACGTTGAGCCACAGGCAAATCGCGGTGCAGACGAGCGCGATCGCGGCAAGTGGGATGCAAACGCGCGTAACACTCACGCCGTTTGAACGCAGGGCGATAAGTTCATTGTCCGCCGACAACCGGCCGAAGACGAGGAGGATGGCGGTGAGCAATCCCCATGGGATGGTGAAGATGAGCGAGAACGGCAGCACGTAAGCGATGAAGGTGAGCAAATATTCCATCGGCACATCGTGGTTCACGAGCAACGGCAGCAACTTGCGGAAGATGTTGCCCACCACCAGAACGAGGCTCAACACCACGATCGCGAAGAGCACGTTGACCAGCAACTCGCGGCTGACAAACCGGTCGATCAATTTCATTCTCAGATGTTCTGTTAATTCGGATCATGAATAGTCGCAACCGTCGAGGTGGGTCGGCCGCTCCGTGTGGCGATCCACTTCACCAGCATTGCCCCGCGCAGCCGATCTACTTTGCTTCGCCGCGAACCTTGCTAACATGAGTTTCGGATGAAGAACGACGGGGGCCCGGCTGGCAGCACAGCGGCTACCCTGCTCGCGCGCGCGGGCCGGCGCGTGATCGTCCTCGAACGTGAAAAGTTTCCCCGCTTTCACATCGGCGAATCGCTCTTGCCTTTTAGCACGAAAACATTCGATCGCCTCGGCGTGCGCGAAAAACTCGACCGCACGTTCCTTCCAAAGTTTGGGGGCGAAATTATCGCGGCCTGCGGCTCCAAAGGCGTGAAATTTTATTTCGAAGATGGTTTCCGCGCGCGGCGCGATCGCGCCTATCAGGTCACTCGCTCCGAGTTCGACAAGCTCCTGCTCGATCACTCGCGTGAAAACGGCGCTGAAGTCCGCGAAGAAACAACCGTGAAGAACATCACTTTCGAAAACGATCGCGCGAAGATCGACATCGAAATGCCCGCCGGCGCAAAATCGACAATCGAAGCCCGCTATCTGCTCGATTGCAGCGGCCGGCAAACGATGCTCGGCAGTTTTTTCAAATTCAAAAAGATGTACGATCATCTGCAGAAATTTTCCGTCTTCGCGCATTACGAAAATGTCGATCGCGCCGAGGGCATTGACGGCACACTCATCCGCATGGTGCGCGGCCTCGACCGCCGGTTTTGGATGATTCCCCTAACGACCACGCGCATGAGCATCGGCGTTGTATTGGACACGGCCACGTTCCGCGCGATGAAACTTTCGCCGGAAGCGGCGCTCGAAAAATGCATCGGCGAACATCCGATGGTACTCGAGCGAATGAAAAGAGCCGAGCGCGTCTCGCCGGTATATTCCGCCGGTGATTACTCGTATCGAAATGCGAAACTTTTCGGCGACCGCTGGCTGCTCGCGGGCGACGCCGCCGGATTCATCGATCCGGTTTTCAGCAGCGGCGTTTTTTTGGCGATCATGTCCGCCGAAAAGGCCGCCGACACACTAGACGAGGTTTTGCGCGACGAATCGCGCAAACGGCGCCTTTTCAAAAACTACGCGCACACTGTCAATTACATCATGGACATCTATCTCACGTTTGTGAACACCTGGTATCGCCGTGGCAAAGAGTTCATCGAAGTGTTTCTCAGTCCGACCGACACAATGCAAATCGCCGCCGCAGTCAACGCCCTGCTCGCGGGCAACGAGGGAAAGAGTCTCGCCATCAAATGGCGCATGTGGCTGTTTTATTTTTTCGTAAACGCGCAACGTCTCTTCGCGCTCTCACCGCGGCTCACGCTCGTGCCGAAAAGAGAAGAGCTGCAGGTTTCTCCCGCAACAATCGGCACGATTTCATGAGCGGCCAGGCAGAGGCGAGTGACCTCAATCGCCTCGGCAAGTGGACTCTCCTGGCGTGCGCAATTGCCAGCCTAACGAGTTGCGCAACGGTGTCGCGGCATCAATTCGCCGAGCCAACAAGCGACTGGCAGGCGCGCGGCGGCCAGCTTTTGTATCGCGGACCGAAAACAACGCTCATCGGTGATGTGTTCGTTCGCTTTTCCAAGAATGGCGAGCTCGAGCTGACGTTTTCGAAAGGCCCTGGCGTGACGCTCTTGTTTTTGCGGGAAGACGCAAACTTCGCCGAAGTCAAAGGTCCGTTCGTGCGCGGGGGCTGGTCTGGTCCAATCGAACAAGCGCCGCCACAATTGCGCGGCTGGCTCGCTTTGCGCGACAAACTCATTCACGCGCAGGAGCGACGATTAGTGCGATATGTCTCCGGTGCGGAAACTTTTTTACTTCGATTCTAAAAACGCGAGCTGGTGACACTAAACGCGTTCTGAAAATCGTACGCAATTTGTTGCCCTCACCTCAATCCTCTCCCTCAGGGCGGACGCGCAGCGCGAGGTGAGGGTTCATGGACGGATGACTGCATTTGTTGTCCGAGAAAGTTTCTGGAATAGAAACCCGAATCGCTGACGCAGGATTGGCAACTTAGTGTCGATTCGTGTTCATTCGTCGTTTGCTCATGCGGATCAGTGATTTCATTGCCCGAATTGTTACGCAGCGGCGTGGGCTCCTTTGGTGCGGTGTCGCCGCGCTCGCCACCGTTTGCATCGCGATCCTCGTCACGCGAATACGGCTCGACTCTGACGTGCTCAACATTTTGCCCGCCAAGTTCAGTTCCATTGCCGGATTAAAAATTTACGATCGCGATTTCGAGCAAACCCGCGAACTCACTTTCGCCCTCCTTTGCGATCCGGCCGATGTCGATAAACTGGAAGAGTTCGCGCCGATATTCGCGGACAATCTGCGCCATCAACCCTGGTGCGAGCGCGTGCTGGCCGGCTCGCCGATGGAGACCCCGGAGGGAATTCGCGATTTGCAATCGATTGCCGTGCCGCTGCTCTTGAATCTAGAGCCCCCGGCCTTCGACGAGACGATGTCGATCTTGCAGCCGGCAAAAATGCGCGAGCGCTTGCGTCGACTTCATCAGCAAATCGAAGCCGGTTCGCCGCGACCGGAATTCGAGCTCTCGTTCGATCCGTTGGGCTTGATCGCGCCCGCGCTCAAACCTTTCGCCGAGAGTACCGCGATCGAAGAAGACCAGCCGCTCACTTCGTCCGATCGCACGATGCGAGTTTTTCTCGCAGTCACGAATCAGCCCTCAATCAGCGCATTCGATTGTCAGCGCTTGATGCGGCAGGTGAATGCGTTTCGCGCGCAAGCACGCGAGGGCTGGGAGGGCGGACCGCTCGAAGTTCTGGTGACCGGCCGGTCGGCGTATGTTGCGGAGATTTCATTGAGCATGCGTTACGACATCGTCGCGACCTTGCTCGGATCGATTTTGCTCGTCGGCATCATCTTTTTCTTGGGCTTTCATCGTTGGATTCCGCTTATCGGAATGGGGTTTTCGCTTCTGCTTTCGTGTTTGGTAGCGCTGGCCCTCGGCCTTTTGGTTTTTGGCCAGCTAAGCATGGTGGCCGTCGGATTCTGCGCGATTCTGGTGGGCTTAGGCGTCGATTTTGCAATTCTGATCTTTGGGCGTTACCAGCAAGCTCGGACCGACAGGGAATCACATCGCGACGCCATCGCCACCTCGGTGGCAAAACTTGGCCGCGCCGTTTTTTTCGGCGCGCTCACGACGGCTGTCGGCTTTCTCGCGCTTGTGCTGAGCGGTTCGATGGGCTTCTCACAGCTCGGTGTGCTGATTGCCATCGGCATTTTCTTTGCCGGTCTCTTCATGTGCACGATTTTGTTTCTCTTCGTTCGCGAACGGCAGCCGCCGCTCCGGCACGACTGGGTCTTCGAGATCGTCAAAAAATATGTGCGGTCGAGCGTGCGGCGTCCTGTGCCGGTGTTGATTTTCTCGACTGCGATTTTGTTCTTGCTGAGCGCAATCGGGTTTTCGCCAGTTCCTCCGCTTCACTTCGAGGCGAGCACTCGTTCGCTCGAGCCGAAAAACAGCCGCGCTGGTAACGCGTTGGAAGCGATCATGCACAGAATGCCGATACGCTGGGAACCAGTCCTGGCAATTGTGCAGGCGCGCGATCCACAAGAACTGCACGACGATTGGCAAAAAATCTCCGCGCATTGGAGCGCGCTCCAAGTTGCGGGCAAAATCAAAAGCTTCTCCGCGCCCGCGGCGCTTTGTCTTTCACCCCACTTGATGCAAAGAAATCGTGAACGCTTGCGTGCAATTAATTTTCAAGCGACGCGCCAGGCACTTGAAGAAACGCTCGATGCGGAAGGATTCAACCGCGACTCATTTGCGCCTGCCTTCACCCTGCTGGATGAATTGCAACGGGTCGTCGATCCGAACGCGCCGCTGCCAAATTGGCGCAATCAATTGCCGAAATCGTCGAGCTGGTGGTTCCTGGTCGATCGCTATCTTGCCAAGAATCCCCTCCTTACCACTGGTTTTGCCACGACGAACAAACCGATTTCCACGCGCGCGCAAGCGGAAGACTTGGGGCGCGATCTGCCGGTGCCCGGCGTCCCGATGATTTTGTCCGGCTGGAGTTACGCCCTGGCCGATTTGATCCCGTGGTCACACCGGCAACTCCTCATTATCAGCGCGTTGATGGCCATCTTCGACGTGTCGCTGCTGGCAATTTTGTATCGCGACCTGCGTCTCTGGATCATTCAAGTGATCACACTCGCGTTTGCAATCGGAGCAATGGTCGCTTCGATGAAACTGCTGCACATCCATTTGAACTTGCTCAACGTCCTTTCCTTTCGACTCGTCCTCGCGATCGGCGTCGATTACGGGATTTATGTCGTCCTGGTGTGGCAAAAGACGCGCGAACTCGAGCATGACGTCGCGGGGGTGGTGAAGCCGGTCATCCTGGCTGGTCTGACTGCGATCAGCGGGTTCGGCTCGTTAGGCATCGCCAGGAATCCGTCGCTCAGCGGACTTGGCGTCACCTGCGCCATCGGCATCTTCTGGAGTCTGGTCGCAACGATTTTTTTCACGCTGCCGGCGGCGGCAGTGGCTAAACCGAAACTGTGGCGCGAAGACAACATCGACATGCCCTAACATCGACAAATCCTGTTATGCGTAAAATTCTTCTCGCGATCTGCACCTTTATCAGCCTCATCGTCCCGGCCCACGCCGACCCGCTTTCGTCGGCCGATCTGAAAAGTCTTCTCGCCCAAATTCGGGACAAGCGCGGCGCCACGCCACAAATGCAGGCCAACTTTCAGGAAGAGAAATTCATCCACCTCATGACCAAACCGATCATGAGCGCGGGGAAGGTTTGGTTTCAGGCGCCGGATAAATTTCGCCGTGAAGTGAAAGGAAATTCACCGAGCGAGACCGTGAGCGACGGTCAGCAGCTTTGGATCTATTATCCGAATTTTAAATCGGCCGAACATTACTCGTTAGGAAAACGCTCGCCCCTGGATGCGACCATCGCCACTCTCCTCGCTGGTTTAAACCTTCAGAATGTCGAGAGTAATTATTACGTGACGGCGAGCAAGATTAACAACGGTTACCAACTCGATCTCGTGCCGCGCCGGCCGTCGCTCAAAAGATTTTTTCAACGGTTGAGCGTTCAAATTGACGCGGAATTGAGAGCGCAACGTACCGAGATGTTGCAACCGGACGGCGATCGCATCGTGACGACATATTCGAACCACGTGACTGGACCGATTCCACCATCAACATTCGAATTCACGCCGCCGCCCGGAACCGAGATCACGTCGCCGCTGGGCAAGTAAGGTAGATCGACCTCGATGCTAATTTAGGCGGCGAAGCCGCACCATTTTTGCATCGCCCGACGGAGCGGCCGATTCACCTTCTCGCTCGACCGCGCGCGGCGAAATTGTTAGACCACAAGCGATGAAAGCGCGGACGGCCTCGATTTTATTTACGCTCTCAGTGCTTGCTACAAATATGGAAACGGCGTCTGCGGACGACCTGATCACTTCGCACATTCCGCGCGCGCCAGTACAGTCGAGCGCTATCGCCGCCGTCGGCTATAGCAAACGATTGCACGTGCTGGAGATCGAATTCGTCAACGGTGCAATCTACCGCTACCTGGATGTGCCATCCGATGTTTATCGCGATCTCCTGGCCGCCAAATCAAGAGCGCGCTTCTACGACCAAAACATTCGGGCCAAATATCGCTCCGTGCATGTGAGACAGGGTCGCAAATGAGCGCGAGACGCCAGGTGCCTCGGCGTCAGATTTTTGTTCTAACACCGGAGGAAAAACGGGTTCTGGCCTTCGTTGTGGTGGCGTTCGTTCTCGGCTTGGGCGCAAAACATTATCGCGACACGCATCCGCAATCGCCGCCGTCCATCGACAAGAAACATCCTTGGAGAACGCACGCGACGACGACGCCATCTTCATCGCCACAAAAAGCGCAGAAAGAACCGCAGAAGAAAAAGCAAACTTCGACGCCACTACTTGATCCGAGCATTGTTGATCAAGACCGGAGCGGCGGAGAATAGCACTGAGTTACTGTCGATCTCCGCGAAAGCGTTCCATTAATCGAAGAATCTCTTCACGAACTTTGAAAAGGTCTGCGCGAAACGATTCCAGCCGCTGGGAATCAAGCAGATTTTTGCCGGCCACTTTTTCGGCGGCCGAAACACTTTGGTGCAAATAATTGAGCGCGCGTTTGAGCGCGGCGACGATGAAGCTGCCGTCGCGCAGGTCTTCATCGTAAGCCAGGCCATTAAGTGCGCCGGCAATTTTTGCGCCGGCAGTTTGAAATTGAAAAATCATTTGCCGCAAATCGGCGTCGCCATTTTCCCCGAGCAGCCCGCTCTCGTCGCAGAAATGCCACATCGCCATTGCGCTCTCGAAGGCGCGTTTGGTCAACGGATGATGAATGCGACCGTCTTTGTCACGTGCCCAATCAACACCTTCGGTAATCGGATTCGGTTCGAGCGGAGGGACCTCGATTTCTTCCCGCGGAAGGGCGCCGCGTTCATCGGCTTCGAGCGCCTCCTCCAGCCACGTCCATCCCATTTCGCGCGCGACAATTTTTTCCTGGTCAGGATGACCTTCATATTTTTTCAGAAGCTCGATGTATTTGTCGGTGCGCGCGTCGGATTCGCGCATGAGTTTCTCGTAACCGAATTCATCGAGCGGCTTCTCATCGTCCGGATCGAACTTCGCGGGTTCCCGGTAATGCGATGCATCGAGACGATCGAGCCAGTCGCGGATCGCTTGATGGCTCGCCGCGATCTGGCCTTGTTCGTCCTCGGCCGAGAGCGTCCATTCGGGCGTGGAGGTGTCGATCTCGTAATCGGTGCTCTCGATCACGACGCGACCGTTCGTGTCGCCAAACCATTCGAGGTAAAAGCAATTTCCCATGTGCTCGGGCGGCGCCTTGCCTTCTCTCGTTATGCGAAGCGCTTCTTCGAGCGGCACATCAAAAACGCGCACTCTGCGCGAAGCGGTGATCTCACCGGCCACGCCGCTTTGTTTGTCCGCAAGAGCGACATCTTCATCCGCGGCTGGTTTCGCCTGCGGATTTTCAAATTTAACGAAGCAACCGGCGAGATCGCGCAAACAATTGCCGGAGAGATCGAGCCTGATTGGCTTGTCACGGCCGACCAACCAGATCTGCCCGCGAACGTGGTCGCGCCGGCGATTGTCGATCTCGCCTTTGCTAACGCGTTCATGAATTCGCCATGCCATAAGCGTCAGTTTTTCACGCTCTCGAGATATTTTTCTGGAATCGGACACTCCGCGCTCTCCTGCTGCCAGTAAATACTCACGATCCACCAGCGACTGCCGTCATGGAACAGCTGAATGCTGTTGATCCCGCGCATGAATGGTTCGGGATCGTCGGCTTTGCGGCGCGATTCGTACGTGCTCCAGACATGCGCGACGCGATCGAACTGTTCGGTGCGACGCGCAATTTCCTGCTCGAAAAATCCGTTCTTCTCGACGTGATCGCCGATGCGGGCGATAAAGCCGTCGATGTCCAGCAAGTGCGGCGCGATCTTGCCATCGACGTTTATCTCTCCGGCATTTTGGGCGGTCGGAATCAAACGCGCGCCCGTGATAAACAATGAGCGCAGACGATTCCAATCGCGTTTCTGACCCACCGGTCCAGAGATCGAATCGTAAGCAGCCGTGATAATTGCGTCGATCGACGCAACATCTGTCGGATCAGCAAGCGGCATGTTTTCCTTTTTCGACATCAAACATCAGACGTGCGCGAGCACTGCTCGCGCTGCATTGCGCCCGGGAATGCCGCTGACTGCGCCGCCGCGGAGTGCGCTCGAGCCGCAGAGAAAAACATTTTCAAACTCCGTTTCGACGCCCCACTTACCAGACTGTTCTTTCGTCTCCGCAAAAGGAAACGTGGGCGCGTCCTGAAAAATGTTGCCATGATACATTCCGAGCGCGTCCTCGATGTCGACCGGGCTTTTACTCTCAATGCAGAGATTGCCATCGCGCGCCACAGCTAGACAATCTTCAAGTGGCTCTTCCAGCCACTGGTTCATGCTCTGGAGGAATTTCTTCTCCGCGAGTTTTCTCATCGTTTTATTGTCCCGCGCAAACAAACTCCACGGCGTATCGAGTCCGAACAGTGTCATGGTGTGGAAACCTTGTGAGCGGAGTTCCGGTGCGAGAATGCTGTCGTCGGTGAGCGTGTGGCAATAAACTTCGCACGGTGTTTTGTCCGGCAGGCGCCCTTGGCACGCCTGGTCATAGCTGACATTCATTTGCTTGTAACCTTCGTCGCTATGAAACGTCCCGCAGAACGCCAAAGCCGCCGGGTAACGTGTTGCTTTCAGCTTCGGCAGCCGGCGCAGGAGCATGTTGATCTTGAATACGGACCCTTCGTCCGTGGAATCCGGCTGATATAGCTTGCCAATAAACTTCGCCAGCACGTTCCGGCCAAAGTTTACCAGAAGAAATCGCGCAGCAACCGTCTGCCGTTTTCCTTCGAGTTCGAAATCGACAGCGCTTGTTGCTCTGTTCACATCGAGCGCGCGAAGATCGACATTCGTTAGAAACTCGGCGCCGCTTTTGCGCGCGGCTTGTTCCAACTCCCGCGCCACCGCGCCCATGCCGCCGATCGGCACCTTCCATTCGCCGGTCCTATTGCCGATGAGATGGTAAAGAAAGCAGCGGTTTTGCAAGAGCGACGGATCGTGCGGATGGGTGAAGACCCCGATCTTCGCGTCGGTCAGAACGAGGCCCCGCACCAAATCGTCTTTCAAATAACGTTCGATCGCGCGCCCAAGCGGTTCTTCTGCCAAACTGCGCCACGCTTCGCGGGAAACATCATCGACATCGAACCGGCGCTTGAACTCTTCTTTCGGAACGAGCGGCTCGAGCATGCTGTCCCAGACGTGTTCGGCGAAGACCCGCGACAGTCCGTAAAACTTTTTCATCTGCTCGTGCTCGGTGTCGCTTCCTGTAAGATCGGCAATCGATTGCCGGCTCTGTTCTTCATCGACGTTGCTTAAGAGCAAACCGTCATGGTGCCCATCTTTCACGTAAGGCGTGAACGACGCGGTCGCACGCCGGCGCAGGTCGAGGTTCAATTCAAGATCGCGAATGATTTTCTCCGGGAACAAACTGACGAGATACGAATAGCGCGACAGCCACGCGTCGTAATCGGGAAACACCTTTTGCGAAGTCGTCGCGCCACCGATGTAATCATTCTTCTCCAGCAACAGAACGCTCAATCCCGCGCGCCCGAGATAAGTCGCCGCCACCAGACCATTGTGGCCCGCACCGAGAATGACGACGTCGTATTTGGATTTCATTTCGTCTTGGACTCTTAGCCGCGCGAAGCGATCACGAAAGCGAATGTTCGAAAGAATGTGCGCCTCTGTATCGGTACTTTCCAAGCAAAGATGCTTTGGATAAAGGTCATCCTGGAGACAAGCGAATTGAACGCGAAAAATTTCCTCGCCGAATTGAAGCGGCGCAATGTTTACAAAGTTGCCGTCGCCTATGCGGTCGTCGGCTGGTTGCTGATCCAAATTGCGACCCAAGTTTTTCCGTTTTTCGAAATTCCGAATTGGGGCGTGCGACTCATCGTGCTGGTGATTGTGGCAGGATTTCCGATTGCGCTCGCGATCGCGTGGGCGTTTGAACTCACGCCCGAGGGATTGAAGCGCACGGAAGCGGCTAACGACACGCCGATGCCACAATCCCGTCAGCGCGCTTGGATTTTTGTTGTAATCATCGCCGGTGCGATGTCGCTCGGTTTGTTTTTTCTCGGTCGTTATTCTGCGCCGAAACAAACTGGGCCGGCTGAAATTGCAGCAAAATCAATTGCAGTGCTGCCGTTTGAAAACCGGAGCGAAGACAAAGTGAACGCCTACTTTGCCGACGGCATCCAGGACGAGATTCTGACGCGCTTATCCAAGATCGCTGATCTGAAGGTGATTTCGCGCACATCCACACAGCATTACAAGAGCGCGCCTGAAAACTTGCCCGAGATCGCCAGGCAACTTGGTGTCGCCCACATTCTGGAAGGAAGCGTGCAAAAGAGCGGCGACGCCGTGCGCGTTAATGTGCAGTTGATTAAAGCAGCCAATGATTCCCATCTTTGGGCGGATACCTTTGATCGCAAACTGACCGACATCTTTTCGGTGGAGAGCGACGTAGCCAAAGCCATCGCCGACCAGCTGCGAGCGAAACTCACCGGTCAGGAAGAGCAAGTCATCGCCGCGAAACCGACCGATAACCCCGAAGCATACGATGCATACCTGCGCGGCCTGGCTTATACGCTGAAAGCTGGTGCCAACACAACTGTTAACGCTCTTGGTGCCCAGAAATATCTCAGAGAAGCGGTGCGCTTGGACCCGAAGTTCGCCCTTGCCTGGGCGCTTCTCTCGCGCGTGGATTCGCTCGGCTACAGCACACTGAATCTTCAACCAACAGTCGCTCTTCGTGAAGAAGCGCGGCAGGCGGCTGAAACTGCGCTCAGCCTTCAGCCCAATCTGGGCGAAGCCGTGTTGGCCAAAGGCCATTATCACTCAGCCTGTCTAAAGGATTACGACACAGCGGTGCGCTACTTTGAGCAAGCGCGACCGCTTCTACCCAATAGCAGCCGGATTTCTGAATCGCTCGCCTATGTCACAGGGGGGCTAGGCCAGTGGGAACGGAGCGAGTCGTACTTCAACGAAGCCGAGCGGCTCGACCCACGCAACGCCTTCCTACTCGCCCAGCACGCGCTTTCCTATATGGAGCTTCGCCGTTTCCCCGAAGCGCTGCGAAAGTTTGATCAGGTTCTCAATATCACACCGGACGACGTCGACACGCTCGCCTACAAGGCAGCTATCTTCCAAGCCGAAGGCGATCTGCCACGTGCTGCGGCTCTGCTCGCTCCCCTGCATCCGAACGCCGATCAGATACTGGCGTTGGAAGCACAGGTTTGCCAGGCGATCCTGGAACGCCGCCCTGCACCAATCATCTCTCGGCTAAAGGAGATACTGGCCAAGCCTGACCCGGC
>Ga0193729_1000338_pt1 | contig 24004 bp, 13 predicted proteins | sample U1c2metaG_FD_143036 | JGI IMG/M metagenome (GOLD analysis project Ga0193729, IMG submission 143036) | Soil microbial communities from a riparian zone of the East river system, Colorado, United States - U1c2 | ecosystem: Environmental > Terrestrial > Soil > Riparian zone | place: USA: East River...
CCACGCCACCTCATCGTCGTAATTCTTGGCAGCAACGATCGATTTGGAGACGGCGAGCGGCTCGTCCGGCAGGGTTGGCAACTTTACGATCAATGGGCCGCTGCCGGTCGACTGGTCGATCCGAAAAAGATGCTGTAATCTCTCCGCGGATGAAAACGCGGATCGGCATTCTCACCAGCGGCGGCGATTGTCCCGGGCTCAATGCGGTCTTGCGTGGTGCCGCGCTCGCGGCTGACAAACTTGGTTGGGAAATGCTCGGATTCCGCGATGGCTTCGAAGGATTGTTGCCACCGGGTGATTTCACCGTGCTCGACCGCAAATGTACGGAAAACATCATGGCGCTGGGTGGAACGTTGATCGGCACCACGAACCGTGGACACTTCGTTGCCAAAATTGGGGCGGGAGATCGTGCTGTGGTGGCAGCGGAAGTAATCGAAAAAGCACGCAAAGTCCTAAATGAAGCGCGCGTCGAAGCGCTCATCATCGTTGGCGGCGATGGCTCGATGACGACCGCCTTGCAGTTGCAACAGGCTGGGATCAATTGCGTCGGCGTTCCGAAGACGATCGACAACGATCTTGAAGCCACGGCCATGACCTTCGGTTTCGATTCTGCCGTAGCGGCGGTGATGGACGCCCTTGATCGTCTGCATACCACGGCCACCAGTCACAAACGCGCCATGGTGGTGGAAGTGATGGGGCGACACGCTGGCTGGATCGCACTGCACGGTGGTATCGCAGGTGGCGCTGATGTCATCCTGATCCCAGAAATTCCATTCGATTTCGATAGAGTGGCCGACGCCATTCGGGCGCGCGATGCTGCCGGTGATTTGAGTTCGCTGGTCGTCGTCGCAGAAGGCGCGCGGCCAAAAGACGGACAGCAAGTGAAACGCGAAACGAAAGAAGGCGAGTTCCGCCTGGGCGGAATCGGCGATATCGTGGCGCACGAGATTGCGGCGCGCACCGGGAAAGAAACCCGCACCTGTGTGCTTGGTCATTTGCAACGCGGTGGCGCGCCGACGACGCTTGATCGAATTCTCGGCACCCGGTTCGGAGTGAAAGCAGTGCAATTAATTAACGAAGGGCATTTCGGCTCGATGGTGAGCTATCAAAACTATCAGGTCCGCCACGTCCCCATCGCCGATGCGGTCAATCGTTTGCGGCTGGTCCCGCCCAATGGCGAGATGGTTCAGACCGCCCGCGACGTCGAGATTTCCTTCGGCGACTGACAAGATTTCTTGTAGCGGCGCTCTATGAGCGCCGACTATAAGCGCGGCGGTCATAGACCGCCGCTACCGCTAATGAAAATCATTCTCGCGTACTCTGGCGGGCTCGACACCTCGATCATTCTCGCCTGGCTGAAACAAAACTATGACGCCGAGATAATCGCCTTCTGCGCCGATATCGGCCAGGAAGAAGAGCTCGATGGTTTAAAGGACAAGGCGCTGCGTACAGGCGCGGCCAAGTGCATCATTGAAGATTTGCGTGAGGAATTCGCGCGCGATTTTATCTTCCCGATGTTTCAGGCCGGGGCGATTTACGAGGGACAATACTTTCTTGGGACGAGCATCGCGCGTCCGCTTATTGCGAAACGAATGGTCGAGATTGCGCGCGCAGAATCAGCCGAGGCGATTGCACATGGCGCGACAGGGAAGGGGAATGATCAGGTTCGTTTTGAGCTCGCCGCCGCAGCCCCTGGCGCCAGAATTAAAAGTGATCGCACCATGGCGCGACAAAAAATTTCGCCAACAATTTCCGGGCGCGCCGAAATGATTGCTTTTGCTAACGAGAATAAGATTCAGTGGAAGCGAGTGTTTCGAAACCGTACTCGATGGATCGTAACCTTCTTCACATCAGCTACGAGAGCGGGGTGTTGGAAGATCCGTGGTTCGACGCGAGCTCTCCTCAAATGCGCGACATGTACAAACTAAGTGCCGCGCCAGAGGACGCGCCGAACGAGGCGGAACACGTCCATCTTGCGTTCGATGCCGGCAATTGCGTCGGAGTGAATGGCATGTCGTTGTCGCCACTCGGCGTGATGCAAACGCTAAACAAGCTCGGCGGAAAGCATGGTATTGGTCGGGTGGACATTGTCGAAGATCGCTTTGTCGGAATGAAAAGCCGAGGCGTATACGAAACTCCAGGCGGGGCCATTCTGCACTTCGCCCATCGGCAAATGGAAACGTTAACGATGGATCGCGAGGTGATGCACCTCCGCGACAGTTTGATTCCGAAGTATTCTACTCTTGTTTACGACGGCTTTTGGTTCTCGCCGGAACGGGAAGCGCTGCAAGCGCTCGTCACCGAAACACAACGCGATGTGACAGGTGTTGTTCGTCTCAAACTCTACAAAGGCAACGTCATTGTCGCAGGCCGCAGAAGCCCAAAAGTTTATACGACCCGCAGATCGCGACGATGGAGGCTGTTGCCTCCGCATATGATCAAGGCGATGCCACCGGGTTCATCCGGCTGAACGCGCTACGGTTAAAAGTTCGCGCTGCTCTGAAAACAAAAGGTAAGGGCGATTGAACTTCGCTCAGGGCAGGCTCTCAACCACGCCAGTTCTTGTGGCGCGTTTCGCCTCGACGATCGAGCTGAAATACAAAATAATTCCTAACGAAAGAACGTAGCTCGTTCCCTCGCATGCCTACCGAGATCAAAAAGAAAATCGAGCTCGAAGTTGTCCATGTTCTCTTTCTCGACATTGTCGGCTATTCGAAACGGCTGACGAACGAACAGCAGACGTTGATTGATCAACTCAATCAAGTCGTTCGCAGTTCGGAGGAATTCCAGACTGCGGAGGCGGTGCGCCGCTTAATAAAAATCCCGACGGGCGACGGGATGGCGCTGGTCTTTTATAAGAGCCCGGCACAGCCGGTGGAATGCGCGCTGGAAATTAGCCGCGCACTCAAAGCATATCCCGAATTGCGGGTGCGCATGGGGGTGCATAGCGGGCCAGTCAGCGCGGTGACCGATCTGAACGACCGCACGAACGCCGCCGGCATCGGAATTAATATCGCGCAACGGGTGATGGATTGCGGTGATGCGGGACACATTCTGCTTTCACAACGCGTTGCCGAGGATCTTGCGCAATATGGCCAATGGCAATCGCAGCTGCACGATCTGGGCGAAATGGAAGTGAAACACGGAGTTCGCGTCCACGTTTTCAATTTATATAATAAGGAGCTAGGCAATCCGGAGATGCCGGAAAAACTGCGGCAGGCGAAAGGGCGAACGGCGCCGGCAGTTGCCGGCCGCGGCGAAGAGCTGTGGGTCGCCGTGCTTCCTTTCAAGAGCTCTGGTGACGCGGAAATGGAGTCATTTGCCAACGGTCTTGGCGAGGACATCACGACCGGGCTTTCGCGGTTTCGCTATCTCTCGGTCGTCGCGAGCGCGTCAGCATCGCGCCTGAAGGAAGAGACTGGAGACGAGCGCGCCCTCGGTGCCAAACTCGGCGCGCGTTACGTGCTGGAAGGAAGCATCCGGAAGGGAGGTTCCGGGATTCGCGTGAGCGCTCAGCTTGTCGATACCCAGACGGGAGCGCAGCTCTGGGCCGAGACCTATAATCGGGACCTCCAGGCATCGAGTGTTTTTGCGGCGCAGGATGACGTTGCCGCCCATATCGTCGCAACGGTCGCCGACAGCTACGGGGTACTTGTTCATTCGATGAGGGCCGCGATCGGGCGGAAGGACGACGCCGATCTCACACCAGTGGAGTGGCAATTCCAATATTTCGCCTACCGCGAGCAGATCACGCCCTCAGCGCATGCGGCGCTCAAGACCCGACTGGAGCGCGCAGCGGAGCGAGACGCTCGGCAGTCGGACCTGTGGGCCTGTATCGCGCAGATCTACGTCGACGAATACGCGTTTGGCTTCCAAAGCGACGCGACATCTCTCGATCGGGCGCTAGCCGCGGCGCGCCGCGCGGTCGAGTTGGATCGCGCGAATCAATTCGCGCTTGTTGCGCTGGCGCAGGTGCACTTCTTTCGCCAAGACCTCGCGGCGTTTCGTCCGGCGGCCGAGCGCGCGATGGCCCTTAATCCGCTCAACACCGACGCGCTCGGGATCTTGGGATTACAGATCGTGCACACTGCCGAGTTCGAGCGAGGCACCACAATTGTGCGCCGCGCGATGGAACTGAATGCCAACCACGCGGGCTGGATGCATTTCGCTCCTCTCTGGGATCACTTCCACAAAGCCGAGTACGAGCAGGCCCTCGAGTGCGCGAACCGGGTGGACGTTCCCGGACTCTTTTGGCCATTCCTCGTCATGGCGTCGGCCTGCGGGCACCTAGGCCGTCGCGCAGAAGCGGAGGCCGCGGTCCGGGATCTGTTGGCGCTCGATCCCGAGTTTGCGGCGCACGCGCGCTCGAACATCGGGACCTGGCACTTCGCGAGCGGTCTTATGGAACCCATCCTCGAAGGCCTGCGCAAAGCAGGGCTCGCGATTCCGGCGACCGATGACTCGTCCGACTCGCCGAAGCGGAATGGCACGATCGCGAGAAAAACAGAACGAGCAAAGTCTGGCACAGAGGCAGGAGCGATTCGCGCCGAGGAAGGCTTCTGGGTCGCGGTGCTGCCGTTCAAGTATAGCGGCGCCAATGCCGAGCTTACGGCTTTGTCCGAGGGACTGACTGAGGAGATCATAATCGGCCTGTCGCGATTCTCATATCTCAGGGTGATCGCGTGCAGTTCGACTTCGCGCTATGCGAATGAGGCGGTTGATGTTCGTTCCGCCGGCAAAGAATTAGGCGCGCGCTACGTCATGGAAGGCAGCCTTCGCCAGGCGGGAACCAAACTGCGCCTTGCCGTGCAACTCGTCGACGCAGTATCCGGTGCTCATCTTTGGGCCGAGAACTATGAACGCATCTTCCGCCCGGAAGCGGTGTTCGAACTGCAGGACGAGCTCGTACCACGGATCGTCTCCACTGTTGCCGACATGCACGGAGTTCTGCCGCGCAGTATGAGCGAAGTCGTGCGGCTGAAGGCTGCCGATCAAATGAGCCCGTACGAAGCGTTGCTCCGCAGCTTCGGCTACAACGAGCGCTTCACCCCCGAAGACCTTGCCGAAGTGAGGACCTGTCTGGAACGGGCCGTTCAACAGGCCCCTGGCAACGCTGATTGTTGGGCCATGCTGTCGTTGATGTACGCAAATGCGTACGGGCACTGGGACAACGCTGGGCCGGATTCCCTCGACCGAGCACTTCGAACTGCGCGGACGGCGGTCGAAGCCGCACCATCGCATTCCTTGCCTTATTACGCCCTGGCTCAGGCTCTATTCTTTCAGCGCGAAATTCCGGCTTTCCGAGTTGCCGCGGAACGGGCCGTTTCGCTCAACCCAATGGATGGAGCCACTGCCGCGTTCATGGGTTTGCTCATTGCCTACGCCGGAGATTGGGAGCGCGGCTGTGCTCTATCGGATAAAGGTTCGCAACTCAATCCCAACCATCCGGGATGGTACCGCTACACCGCATGGCACGATGCCTACCGCAAGAAAGACTATCGCAAAGCGCTGGACGTGGCTCTACACCTCAACGCCCCAAAGAACTACTATACGCATGCGGTGTTGGCCATCTGCTACGCGCAACTTGGCCAGATGGAGGAGGCGCGCAAGGCGCTGCGGGATATGCTCGCGCTGAAACCGAACTACGCTGAGGTCGCGCGGGAGTTACATGGGAGGTGGATCGAGCCGGATCTCGTGGAGCAGTTGATGGAGGGCCTCCGCAAGGCGGGTCTGAAGATTGCCGACGCGGAGGGAACGGTAGACAGGTCCGTCTTTCGAGAAAGTCCCGCTGCGCGCGCCCCGAAGTGATTGGAAGATTGAAGTTAGAAGCTGGGAGTTAGGATATCGTTTCTTAAAATCTGAAATCCCGCTCCCTGTCGCTGAGTGCTGAGTTCGACGTTGGATGTTGGATGTTCGGCGTTCGATGTTTGCGCTGAGCTCTGACGTCTGACCTCTGACCTCTGACCTCTGCTCCCTGGTCCCAGCTTGATGTAAGAGGAGGATTTGCGCACTATCCGTGCAATTAAATGCCCCCTGAAGTTAAAAAGGAGATCGCGCTCGAGATCGCCCATGTCTTGTTCATCGACATCGTTGGCTACTCGAAGCTTTCGATTAATGATCAGCGCGCAGCGATTGATGAGCTGACTCAAGTCGTTCGCGCGTCCGAGCAGTTTCAAAACGCCGAAGCCGCAGCCCGATTGATCAAGATTCCGAGCGGCGACGGGATGGCGCTGGTTTTTTACAAGAGCCCGGAGGAGCCAGTGGAATGCGCGCTGGAGATCAGTCGCGCTCTCAAAGAACACCCGAAACTACAACTTCGAATGGGAGTGCACAGCGGTCCAGTCAGCGGCGTGATCGATGTGAACGGTCATGCCAACCTTGCTGGGGCCGGTCTTAATATGGCGCAACGGGTGATGGACTGCGGCGACGCCGGGCACATTCTTCTTTCCAAACGCGTCGCCGACGATTTAGGAGAATACGAACATTGGCGGCCGCTTCTCCATGATCTTGGCGAATGCGAAGTGAAGCATGGGATGCGCGTGTCCATTGTGAATCTTCACGCGGATGAAGTGGGTAATCCGCAACCGCCAAAAAAGTTCCAAACCCTGAAGAAGCACAGAGCGCGAATGCGCTGGGCGGCCACGGCGGCGGCATTGCTCACGCTCGTGGCGATAGTGGCTGGCATCGCAATGTTTCTCCGTTATCGCGTGCGATCGATACAGTCTGCGCCAGAAAAAAGTATTGCAGTGCTTCCGCTTGAAAACTTGAGCGAAGAAAAAGAGAACGCGTTTTTTGCAGATGGCGTTCAAGACGAGCTGCTCTCGAATCTGGCCAAGATCAAGGATCTGAAAGTAATCAGCCGCACTTCCGTGATGCAGTATAAGAGCGGCATCACCCGCAATCTCAAAGAAATCGCGGGGCAATTAGGTGTCACCAATGTAGTAGAAGGCACTGTGCGCCGGTCGGGGGACCATATTCGGGTTTCGGTGCAACTAATCGATGCGCTAACGGATCGCCACATTTGGGTGCAGGACTACGATCGCACCCTGGCCGATTCCCTTGCCTTGCAGGGCGAGCTGGCCACAGAAATCGCGGCGGGCGTGGGCGCCACGCTGAGTCCGCAAGAAAGGGCGCGCGTGGAGGCCAAGCCGACCAACAATCCTGCCGCGTATCATGCATATCTGCGCGGTCGCGCATTTGCAGCTGGCTCGCCTTACGATAAGTCCAACGTGGGGCGTACGATCCAATCCTATCAAGAGGCAGTGAAGTTGGATCCCAGGTTTGTCCTGGCTTGGGCATATCTCTCCTGTGAGCAGAGTGGGTATTACTGGACCGGATTCGATCCGAGCCCGGCGCGGCTGGCCGCAGCCAAGGATGCCGTCGATCGTGCTCTCGCGCTCGATCCGAACTTGCCGGAAACTCACCTTGCTCTTGGCTATTATCGCTATTACGGGCAGCGCGATTTCACCGGGGCGCTCGCGGAATTTCAAGCAGCTGAAAAGGGCCTCCCGAGTAGCGCCGATGTTATCCTTGCGATCGCCCTTATTCAACGACGGCTGGGGCATTGGGACGAGGCGATTGCTGGGTTGCGCCGCGACATCGAGCTCGATCCTCGCGACATCAATGCTTATCACACACTCGCGGTAACTTATGGCGCCCTGCGCCGTTATCCCGAAGCTCTAGCCACGGTTGATCGTATACTTGCGTGGGAGCCGGCGTATGAACCTGCCCTGTATGTGAAAGTGCGTGTCTTCTGGGCAACGGGGGATGTCCAGAGAGTAGAACAATTGCTCGCGAATCCCGGTATCTCACCGCTCGACCGTGGATGGCAGGCTTTGTTCCAGCGTCGTTACGCCGCGGCCATAGAGATATTCTCGAGCGAAGTGGCCGCCCATACCAAACGCGGCGAGCTAAGCGGCGACGAAATAGGTCTTCTAGGTTTAAGTCAGCAACGTGCCGGCGATGTTGCCGCGGCGGGCGCGACTTATGAAAAAGCGGCGCAGGATCTTCGGCGCGAGCTCGAGAAGGTCGCGCCGGGTTCTCCTGCCGAAGCGTCGCTGCATTCCGCTTTGGGTCTGGCTTATGCAGGTTTGGGCGACGCGGCCTCTGCTATCATCGAAGGACAAAAAGGTATGGCGCTGAATCCCACTTCCAAAAACGCATTAGAGGGCCCCGCCCAAGAAGAGAACATGGCGGCTATCTACGCTCTTCTGGCGGACGCCGATCACGCGATCCCCATTCTTGAGCGGCTGCTGCAGATACCGTATGGCTTTGCGATTACTCCGGCAATGCTGCGACTCGATCCGGTGTGGGATCAAATCCGCAATGATCCTCGCTTCCAAAAACTCGCATCAAGCGCGCTCAAATAATTCATGGCTGCCGAAGTTAAGAAAGAGATCCAGCTCGAGATCGCCCATGTTTTGTTCATCGACATTGTTGGTTACTCGAAGTTGCTGATCAACGAGCAGAGCGAGCAGTTACAGAAGCTGAAAGAGATCGTTCGCGGAACCGAGCAATTTCGCATAGCGGAGGCTGAAGGTAAGCTATTACGGTTACCGACTGGCGACGGCGGCGCGCTGGTTTTTCGCACCAGTCCGGAAGCGCCCGCGTTGTGCGCGCTCGAGATCAGCAAGGCACTGAAGAGCCATCCTGAACTGCGCGTGCGCATGGGAATTCACAGCGGCCCGGTCAATGAAGTCACTGACCTGAACGAGCAGGCAAACATAGCCGGAGCTGGCATCAACATCGCGCAGCGGTTGATGGATTGCGGCGATGCCGGCCACATCCTGCTTTCCAAACATGTCGCCGATGACTTGGAACATTATCCGCGTTGGCAGCCGCACTTGCATGACCTCGGCGAGTGCGAAGTAAAACACGGCGCGCGTTTAGAGATCGTCAATCTCTACAACGATGATATCGGCAACCGGACCATCCCACAAAAATTCCGGAAGGCGAGAGGGGCTCGCGCGGCAAAGAGGTGGAAGATAGCGGTTCCCGTTGTGCTCCTCGTCTTGATGGTAGCGGGCGGACTTTATTACCGCTCACGCCAAAGCAAGCCGCTGACCGACAAGGACACGATAGTTCTCGCGGATTTTACGAACACGACCGGTGATCCTGTCTTCGACGGCACGCTGCGGCAAGGGCTTGCGGCGCAACTGGAGCAGTCGCCGTTTCTGAGTCTGATTTCGGACCAGCGTATTGCGCAGACACTCGCACTGATGTCGCAATCGAAAAATGCGCGGCTTACGCCGGAGCTGGCGCGCGAGGTTGGGCAACGCACTGACAGTGCCGCCACGATCGAGGGCTCCATTTCCACTTTGGGCAGTCAGTACGTTCTCGGTTTGAAGGCAGTGAACTGCCGCAATGGCGATCTTCTCGCGCAAGAGCAAGTGACAGCCAACGGAAAGGAGCAGGTTCTGAAAACGCTAGGCGAGGCCGCAACCAATTTGCGTCGGAAGCTGGGTGAATCGCTCGCCTCGGTCCAGAAGCATGATGCCTTACCAGAAGACGTCACGACTCCGTCGCTGGAGGCGCTACAAGCATATGCGCTGGGTATTAAAGCAATCGACATCACTAACGATTACCTTGCCGCCATACCGTTCTTTCAACGCGCCGTCAGCTTGGATCCGAATTTTGCCACGGCTTATCTTCAGTTAGGCGAATCTTACCAACCGCAAGGCGAAATCGGCCTGGCAGCCGAAAATGCGCGCAAAGCATATGCCTTACGTGATCGGACGAGTGACCACGAGAAGCTTCGCATTTCTTCGTTTTACGAATATATCGTCACTGGAAATCTGGAGGCTGCCCGCCGGTCCTACGACTTGCTGGCACAGACATATCCTCGCGACGAAGAACCGCAGGTAGATCTCTGGCTGATCCATATCGCGTTCGGAGATTACGAGAAGGCGTATATCGCCGCGCAACAAGCGTTCAAGATCAATCCAGCCAGCTCAAACAACTATGTAAGTCTCATTTACGCTTTGCAATGGCTCAATCGACTGGATCAGGCGAAGGCTACGGCACAGGATGCTCACGTTAACAAACTGGATTCACCTTGGACACCTCTCATCCTCTACGTCATCGATTTTCTCGAGCACAACGCGGCGGGAATGGAGCGAAATGCCGCCGCCGCGATGGGTACACCGGGGGTTGAGGATCAAATGCTTTTCCTGGAATCCGACACTGCAGCCTCTGCGGGCGAGCTTGCAAAAGCCCGGGAGCTAACACGTCGCGCCGCCGATTCAGCGCGACGAGCGCAGGAAAAAGAAACGGCGGCGGAATATCTGGGACATAATGCAGTGCGGGAAGCGATCGTTGGCAGTTCCGCTTTCGCAAAGGAAGACGCTCAGTCTGCTGTCGCCGATGTAAAGGGGAAAAATGCTGAAGGATTTTCAGCGATCGCGTTCGCCCTCACAGGTGATGCGGCAAATGGCAATCGTTTGATCGATGACCTGGGAAAGCGGTTCGCGCAAGATACCGTTGTGCAGTTCGATTACCTTCCCATGGCGCGAGCTGGCCTTGCGCTCACGACCGGCAATGCCGGGAACGCAATTGAAGCGCTGACGGTTGCGTCCTCTTACGAGTTGGGACACACGAACAACGACTTCACTTTTGCTCTTTATCCGGTTTATCTCCGCGGCGAAGCGTATCTGGCGGCGAAAAACGGATCCGCAGCGATCACTGAGTTTCAGAAAATTCTCGATCATTCGGGAGTGGTTGGAAATGAACCAATCGGCGCGCTGGCGCATCTGGGGCTCGGCCGTGCCTACGCCCTATCCGGCGATTCCGCGAAAGCTAAAACTGTCTACCAGGAATTTTTCGCTATCTGGAAAAATGCCGACCCGGACGTTCCCATCCTGAAAGAAGCAAAGGCGGAGTACGCGAAGCTGCAATGAATTCCGCGTCAGCCGAATCTTCCTCAGACGTGAAGTTCGAAATCGGACACGTCCTGTTTATTGACATCGTTGGTTACTCGAAAGGCTTGATTAACGAGCAGAGCGATTCGCTGCAGAAACTGAAGGAAATCGTGCGCGGGACGGAGCAGTTCCGGATCGCCGAAGCGGAAGGCAAGCTACTGCGCTTACCTACAGGCGACGGGGGCGCTCTGGTCTTTCGCAACAGTCCTGAAGCGCCAGTTTTATGCGCAATGGAGATTGCGAAGGCGCTGAAAAGCCATCCCAAACTGCGCGTGCGGATGGGCATTCACAGCGGTCCGGTGAATGAAATCACCGATCTTAACGAGCAGGCCAATATTGCCGGCGCTGGCATTAACATTGCGCAGCGAGTGATGGATTGCGGCGACGCGGGGCACATCCTTCTCTCCAAACATGTGGCCGACGATTTGGAGCAGTATCCGCGCTGGCGGCCGTGCCTGCACGAGATAGGTGACTTCGAAGTGAAGCACGGTGTGAGGTTGTCGCTAACCAACTTATACACAGACGAAGTAGGTAACCGGCAGCTTCCGTCGAAACTGGCGAGAGGGGTAAAGCAACAGCGATGGAAGACGGCGATCATCGGCGGCGCGCTGCTCGCGATCGCAGCCTGCCTCGTATTTTTCGTCGTTCACAGAGCCAGCACAAACGGTGGGGGCGTACTTAGTTCCATCCTGGAGAAAAGCGTTGCCGTATTGCCATTCGAAAATTTGAGCGAAGACAAAGCGAACACTTACTTCGCGGATGGCATTCAGGATGAAATTCTGACCAAGCTTGCCAGTATTGCCGATCTCAAAGTCATTTCCCGAACATCGACCGCAAAGTACAAGAGTAAGCCCGAAGATCTGAAGACGGTCTCGCAGCAATTGGGCGTGGCCAATGTGGTGGAGGGGACCGTGCAGCGCGCCGCCGACAAGTTGCGCGTAAATGTGCAGCTCATCGATGCCCGCGCGGATTCACATCTTTGGGCCAAGAGTTACGACGCCGACACGAAAGATGTTTTCGCAATCGAAAGCAAAGTTTCACAGGAGATCGCCGATGCACTTCAAGCCAAGCTTTCGCCTAGCGAGACCAACAATCTGGCCACAGCGCCGACAAAGGATCCAGAGGCTTACGACTCATTTTTGAAAGCCGAATACGAGGAACGCGAGGCGGAGAGCTCGCTCAAAGCCGAGCCATTCGATCGCGCGGCCGCGTTTTATCAGGAGGCGCTGAGCCGCGATCCAAATTTCGCCCTGGCCGCTGCCCGCCTGGCGGAAAGTCGCATACTCCGCCACTGGTTCGTGACCAGGCTAAGCGAAGATGAGTTGGCTCAGGTCAAGGCCATCGCGGAGCGTGCTTTGGCGCTGGGGCCGAATCTGGCCGCCGCGCACGTCGCGCTCGGCAGTTACTATTACTACAGTAAACGCGAGTTTGAAGACGCTCTGAAAGAATTCCGTCGAGCGCTCGAGCTCCAACCCAACAACGCTCATGCTCTGGAATCGTGTGCCTACATTTATCGTCGCCAGGGGCAATGGGAACTCGCCTTGGCTGAGTTAGCGAAATGCGAGGAGCGCGATCCACGCAATGCTGCGCTGCCCGCCAACATCGGAGGGGCGTATCTGTTTTTGCGCATGTGGCCCGAGGCGAAACGCGCCGGATCGCGCGCTCTGGCGCTCGATCCTCACAATTTGCTCGGCATGCGCAGCGTAGTTTTCAGCCACCTTTATGGAACAGGCGACGTCAACGAGGCGAAGCGCGCCCTGGCAGCGTTCCCGCCAGATCAAAGGATGGCTTATTTCTCCACGCTCGGAAGCAGCGGTATGGAATTCTACCTTCATGTGCTCAATCGCGATTTTGCTGCCGCTTTGAAAGTCTGCGAAACCGAAACCAGTAACCCCGACGAAAACCGAGGCCGGATGGCGGCGCGCGCGGCAGTTTATGTCCTCGCCGGCGATGCCGACAAAGTTCGAGTCGAGATGGAGAAGGCGCGTGGTTTACTGGAGGCTCGATTGCGGGACCCGGATGATGGTTTTGTCACTCTCCAACTGGGTTGGGTAAATCTGGCTCTGAAAGACAATGCCGAAGCCCTAAGACTTGCTCGTCGGGCGACTGAGTTACTACCAATAGAGAAAGATGCTCTTGGCGGGGTGCCGCTTCTAGCGGCGCTGGCCGAGATCGAGGCCCGCGCCGGGCAACCGGCGGAAGCGGTGAAAACGTTGCAGCGGTTGCTCTCGCTCCCAGCTGGATTCTCAATCTCCCTTCAGCAACTGAAGATTGATCCGGTCTGGGACCCAATTCGGAACGATCCGGGATTTCAGCAACTCCTCGCGGGCAAGGAGCAGATCGGGCTTAACAAGTAGTTGGTATGCCTGAAGAGAACCAAACGAAGCTGCGATTAGAAATCGCGCACGTTCTTTTCATCGACATCGTCGGTTACTCGAAGCTGCGCATTAGCCAGCAAAGCGAGTTACTCCGTGAGCTAAACGAGATCGTCACTGGGACCAAGGAGTTCCGCGCGGCCGATAGTGAAGGAAAACTGATTCGTTTGCCGACCGGAGACGGTATGGCGCTGGTGTTTCGCACCAGTCCCGAAGCACCGGCGCAATGCGCGCTGGAGATCGGTCAGGCGCTAAAGGAACATCATTCGGACATTCGGCTGCGTATGGGTATTCACAGCGGGCCAGTAAATGAAGTAGCCGATGTAAATCAGCGCGCTAACATAGCAGGCACCGGCATTAATCTCGCGCAGCGGGTGATGGATTGCGGCGATGCCGGACATATCCTTGTCTCGAAACATGTCGCCGAAGATCTCGAGCAATACGATCGCTGGGCGCCCTGCCTCCATGATCTGGGAGAATGCGAGGTGAAACATGGGGTGCGCGTTCATCTCTTTAACCTCTACACGGATGATGTAGGTAACTCTGAGTTGCCAGAGAAGTTTAAGTCCTCGGCAGTAGCTTCCATCCCGCCAGCGCGGCAAAACCATCGATCGCTTCTTCTTCTCGCTGCTACCGGGCTGGTCGTAGCGGGCCTCATCGCCTTCTGGTTCACACGAAAAAATGCCGGCGCGACAGCTAATGCGGCTCCAGAGAAAAGCATCGCCGTCTTACCTTTTGAGAACCTCAGCAGCGACAAGGAGAACGCCTACTTTGCTGACGGCATTCAGGACGAGATTCTGACGCGCTTATCCAAGATCGCTGATCTAAAAGTGATCTCGCGGACTTCAACGCAGCATTACAAGAGCGCGCCGAAAAATTTGCCCGAGATCGCCAAGCAACTTGCGGTTGCCCACATTGTGGAAGGAAGCGTGCAGAAAAGCGGCGACGCCGTGCGCGTAAATGTGCAGCTAATTAAGGCAGCCAATGACACTCATCTTTGGGCCGATACTTTTGATCGTAAACTGACCGACATCTTTTCAGTTGAGAGTGAGGTGGCCAAAGCCATCGCCGACCAATTACGAGCGAAACTGACTGGTCAGGAAGAGCAAGTCATCGCCGCCAAACCCACAGACAATGTTGAGGCTTACGATGCCTATCTGCGCGGATTGGCTTATTCGCTAAAAACGGCAACCACCCCCGCCAATTCCCTTGCGGCACAGAAATACCTCAAAGAAGCAGTGCGCTTGGACCCGAAGTTCGCCCTGAGCTGGGCGTTACTGTCGTACGTTGATTCGGTCGGCTATCGAACCGTTACTCTTCCACCAACCCCAGCTTTACAGGAGGAGGCGCGACAGGCAGCCGACACCGCTCTCACTCTCCAGCCCGATCTAGGCGAGGCCCTGATCGCGAAGGGATATTACCACTACTCTTGTCTATTGGATTACGAGACGGCCGTGCGTTACTTTGAGCAAGCACGCAAGGTGATCCCCAATAGCAGCCGCATTCCTGAGTCATTGGCCTATGTGACCCGGAGGCAAGGCGACTGGGACCGGTCTAACGCGTATTTCATAGAAGCCGAACAACTCGATCCTCGCAACGTTCACCTGCTCTCCCAGCAAGCCCTCACCTATATAGTTCTTCGCCGTTTTCCGGACGCGTTGCGAAAGATTGACCAGATTCTCAATATCACACCTGACGACATGGATACTCTGACGGCAAAGGCGGCCATTGTCCAAGCCGAGGGCGATCTGCCCCGGGCCGCTGCGCTACTGGCTCCGCTCCGCCCGGGGGCCGATCATCCAGGTGCGTTAAAAACACAAGTTTACCAGGCTATACTGGAGCACCGCCCGGGGCCGATCATCCCTCGGCTGCAGGAAATACTTGCCAAGCCTGATCCCGCATTGGGGTATCGCATTAGCGAATATCGCTTTTGGTTAGGCTGGGCGCAGGAAGTCGCGGGTGACCAGGCCGCCGCCAAAGCGACCTGGCAAGAGGCGCGCAGTGAACTGGAATCCTGCCTCAAGGACCAGCCGGAAAATAATATCGTCATGATCACTCTGGCTCTGACTGATGCGGGTCTCGGGGATAAACCGGCTGCCTTGAGCATGGCCGAACGCCTCGCCGCCATGAACCCCATCGAGAAAGACGCACTGGCTGGCCCGCAATCGATCGACTTCCTCGCGCGCGTGGCCGCGCGGGTGGGAGAACCCGACCGCGCCATCGCCGCTTTGCAGAAAGTGCTCTCGCTACCATACAACGGCTTGATCGGCGTGCCGCTTACTCCGGCGCTGCTCCGGCTCGATCCGATGTTCGATCCGCTGCGGAATGATCCGCGCTTCCAAAAGCTTTGCCAGGAGAAGCAAGAAAACAACGCTAAATAGATGCCGGCCGAGTCTTCCAGCGATGCTCAGCTCGAACTAGCTCACGTATTGTTCATCGACATCGTTGGCTACTCGAAACGTCTCATCAACGAGCAGACGGCATTGGTCAAGCGGCTGAATGAATTGGTGCTTCAGACCGAGCAATGCCGAACCGCTGATGCGGCAGGGAAGTTAATCCGCATCCCGACCGGTGACGGCATGGCGCTCGCCTTTTTTACCAGTCCAGACGCGCCGGTGCGTTGCGCGATGGAGCTTAGCAAAGCTGTAGGGCAGGCATTCCTGCCTGCCGGAGAGAAAATACGGCAAGCGGGAGCGCTTGCCCTACAATTGCGGATGGGAATCCACACTGGCCCGGTCGATCAAGTCTCCGACGTCAACCAGCGATCAAATGTTGCGGGCGCCGGAATTAACATGGCGCAACGGGTGATGGATTGCGGCGATGCCGGCCACATCTTGTTAAGTAAGCACATTACGGAAGACTTGGAACAATACGGTCATTGGCAGCCGCTTCTCCATGACTTAGGCGAATGCGAAGTGAAGCATGGCGTCCGTCTTGGCGTAGTTAATCTCTACGGAGATGGCATTGGCAATCCGCAGCTACCAAAAAAGTTCCTGGCGCTTAAGAAACGACAGACCCGAAACCATTGGGCAGCTGGAGCAGCATCACTCCTTGTTTTCGCTGCCATCGTCGCCGCCTTCCTGATCATCTTGCGGAAGCCGATGCGATCGGCCTCCAATGTGCCGGAAAAATCAATCGCTGTCTTACGATTTGAAAACCTGAGCGATGACAAAGCAAATGCTTACTTCGCCGATGGCATTCAGGATGAGATTCTGACGCGATTGTCGAAGATCGCCGATCTAAAGGTAATCTCGCGCACATCGACGCAGCATTACAAGAGCGCACCGGAAAACCTGCCCGAAATTGCAAAGCAACTTGGTGTTGCCCACATTGTGGAAGGAAGCGTGCAGAAGAGCGGCGATGCTGTGCGGGTGAACGTGCAGCTGATCAAAGCGGCTAATGATTCTCATCTTTGGGCCGATACTTTTGATCGCAAACTGACCGACATCTTTTCGGTCGAGAGTGAAGTAGCCAAAGCCATCGCCGACCAGTTGCGAGCGAAAATCACCGGACAGGAAGAGCAAGTCATTGCAGCCAAACCGACAGACAATCCTGAGGCTTACGATGCCTACCTGCGTGGACTGGCTTATACCCTTAAGGCAGAAATCACACCTGCTAACGCCCTGGGGGCACAAAAGTATTTGCGCGAAGCGGTGCGGTTGGACCCGAAGTTCGCCATAGCCTGGGCCGAGTTGGCTTCGGCGGAAAGTTTCGGCTACTACACCCTGACTCTTCAACCAACTGCCGCCTTGCGCGCAGAGGCCGGGGAGGCAGCCAACACCGCGATCGCTCTTCAGCCCAATCTCGGAGAGGCCGTATTGGCCAAGGGACGTTACTATGCCTCCATCCTGAAGGATGATGACACGGCGGAGCGTTACTTTGAGCGAGCACGCCAGCTCCTGCCTAATGACAGCCGGGTCCTTGAGCAACTGGCCCGGGTCGCATGGCACCGAAGCCAGGAGGACCGAAGTGAGTCCTATTACGATCAAGCGGAGCGGCTCGACCCACGCAATGTTGCCCTCCTTCTCCAGCGCGCTCTTGGCTACACATTTCATCGGCGTTTCCCCGAAGCGCAGGCAAAACTCAATCAACTCTTAGATGTCACGCCCGACGACCTCTACGCGCCGGCGTTGGAGGCTGGTATCGCCATGATGCAAGGCGACCTTCCGCGGGCGGCGGCGCTCCTCGCGCCATTGCATCCGAATGCCGACCAGACCCAGGTGCTGGAAATGCAAATTTACGAGGCGATCCTGGCGCGTCGTCCGGCACAGATTATCGCTCGACTCAAAGAAATTCTGGCCAAGCCGGAACCAGCCCTTGGTTATTTGAACGGCGAACTACGCTTTTGTTTAGGCTGGGCACAAGATGTTGCCGGCGACCATGCCGCCGGCCAAGAAACGTGGCGACAGGCGCGCATCGAACTGGAATCGTTTCTCAAAGATCAACCGGACAATTATAGCCTGATGGGCGATCTCGCGCTAACTGATGCGAGTCTTGGTGACAAAGCCGCCGCCTTCGCCCTGGCCGAACGCGCAATTGCGGAAAATCCGATTGAGAAGGACCCGAACATTGGTCCCCGACCAATCGAAATTCTCGCCCGGGTGGCGGCGCGGACAGGAGAGCCCGATCGCGCGATTGCCGCGTTGCAGAAACTTCTCTCGATTCCGTACGGCGCCAGATTCAGGATTCCCCTACCGCTCACTCCTGCGCTGCTCAGGCTCGATCCCATGTTCGATCCGCTGCGGAATGATCCGCGCTTCCAAAAACTTTGTGAGGAGAAGCAGCCATGAGGTCGGGAGGATGAATGGCGCCTGAACCTGAGAGCAATCTGCGGCTCGAGATCGGGCACGTTCTCTTCATCGATTTGGTGGGCTATTCCAAGCTCCTGATCGAAGAGCAAAAGGAGAGGTTGCGCCAGCTGACCGACATTGTGCTCGCGACCGCGCAGGTGCGCGAGTCGACGAACGAACAACTCATTAGACTGCCGACCGGGGATGGGATGGCGCTAGTCTTTCGTAATAGCGCGGAGGAACCAGCGCAGTGCGCGCTCGAGATCACGCAAGCACTGAAGAACCATCCCGAGATCGCAGTGCGAATGGGAATTCATAGCGGGCCGGTCAGCGAAGTAACTGATGTCAGCGGACGCACGAACATCACCGGTGGTGGGATTAACATGGCGCAGCGCGTGATGGATTGCGGCGATGCCGGTCACATCCTGCTCTCCAAACATGTCGCGAATGATTTGAAGGAACATCGGCAATGGTCATCCTGGCTCCACGATCTGGGCGAATGCGAGGTGAAGCATGGTGTCCGGCTGGGAATCGTTAACCTTTACCGTGATGGCGCGGGCAATCCGCAGCTGCCAAAGAAGATTCGCGCCAGCCGACTAAGACAAAGGCGGAAGCGATGGGCTGCGATCGCGTCAGCGCTCACTCTTGTCCTGGTAGCTGCCGCGGTATTTTTCTTCTTCTCCCGTGCGAAATCACTTATCGCCGCGCCGATGAGAAGCGTCGCGGTCATGCCCTTGGTGAACACAAGCGGCGATCCGAACAATGAATATTTCTCCGATGGCTTATCCGAGGAACTGATTGCCGTTCTGGCCAAAATTCCCAGCCTCAAAGTCATCGGGCGCAATTCATCTTTTCTCTTCAAAGGTAAGTCCGGCGACAGTGCCAGCATTGGTCAGAAACTCGGCGTGGCGCAGTTGATCCAGGGCAGCGTGCTGCGACAAGGCGGTCGGGTGCGTATCGTCGCAGAAATGATCAAGGCGAGCAGCGGAGAAGCACTTTGGTCGGAGACTTATGACCGGGAAGTAAAAGATGTTTTTGCCGTTCAATCCGAGATCGCGCAGGCGGTCGCGGCGCAACTCAAAATAAAGTTGTTAGGCGAGAAGCCGGCGTCGGACTCCGCGCGGTCGAACCCGAATCCCGCGGCCCATGACGCCTTGCTCCAGGCGGTTTCTTTTATCGACGGAAGTGCCGATGGCGCGCGTAAGGCGATCAGGTATACCGAAGAAGCGATTGCCATTGATCCTGGCTATGCTGCGGCTTGGGGTACCCTGGCCGAACTCTGGCGGGGTTACGCCGCGAGTGACGCGACTGAAGAGGAGATCGACCGCGCGTACGCCAAAGCGCGAATAGCCGCCAACAAAGCTTTCGACCTTGACCCGAACTCGGTCGATGCATTGATCGCCATGTACGGGTTGGCGTTGACCCCGGACTTCGACTTCCGGTCCTGTGAGAAATATGCGCGTCGCGCGATCGAGCTCGCGCCAGGCAACATAGGCTGTTTGGCGGCTCTCAGTTCAACCTTGGTCGCTGAAGGCAGGCTCCAGGAAGCGGAACCAATCAGGCGCGAAATGGAGGCCATAGATCCTTTGCACGTGGGCTGGTATTTCCATGGCTTCATCCTGGTTGGCCTTCATCGCTACGCCGAGGCGCGAGTAATGTTTACCAAATTCCTGGAGGAGACTCCGAAAGCGGCGCGCGTCCACACTCAATTCGTCACTCTGGATATCTTGGAAAACAATCCGAAAGGAGCGTTGGAGCATGCCCATCTCGAACAGGCAGGAATCTGGCGCGACTACGCCACGGCGCTGGCGTTGCAAGCTGGTGGTGATAAAGCCGCGGCCGACGCTGCTCTGAAAGCTTTCACCGACAAATATGCCAAGATTGCCTCCTTCCAGGTGGCAACTCTTTACGCCCAACGGCACCAGCCCGATGAAATGTTCAAGTGGCTGGAGACTGCCTACGCCAATCGCGACGGCGGACTGGTGAGAATATTCGTTATTCCCTTTCTTATGAATTATCGCGACGATCCGCGCTTCGCCGCTTTTTGCCGGAAGCTCGGGATCGAAAATCTTCCGCCCAAGCCATGAGCAAAACCTGCCCATCCTTGCGGGGCGCGATTGTCGATCTTATATTTTGAGGGCGTCAACCAACACCAAAAAATCCTATGCCAACGACAATTGCAGATTCGAAAAAAACTCCGGCAGCGGAAGCTGATTTTCTTCCCCTTCAAGGCACCGATTATATCGAGTTTTACGTCGGTAACGCCAAACAGGCCGCCCATTTTTACAAAACCGCTCTTGGATTCCAAAGCCTGGCTTATTCCGGGCCTGAAACCGGCACCAAGGACCGGGCCCGTTATGCCATTCGGCAAAACCAACTGACCTTCGTTTTAACCACACCGCTGCGTCCTGACAGTCCTATCGCGGAACACGTCGCCAAACATGGTGACGGGGTGAAAGCGATCGCCTTGAAAGTGGAAGACGCCACCTCTGCCTGGGAGGAGACAACCAGCCGCGGCGGCAAGAGTTTTCTCGAACCGATGACTTTGACCGATGGCGACGGGCAATTGGTCATGAGCGGCATTCACACCTACGGCGATACCGTCCATCTGTTCATCGAGCGGGAGGATTACGGCGGTGTTTTCATGCCCGGATTTGAAAAATGGGAATCGAATTACAATCCTTCTGAAACAGGATTGCTTTATTGCGATCATTGCGTGGGCAACGTCGGGTGGAATCAAATGAATCCGTGGGTGAAATTTTATGAGGATGTGATGGGGTTCCGAAATATCCTGACCTTCGATGACAAAGATATCTCGACCGAATACTCGGCGCTGATGAGCAAGGTGATGAGTAACGGAAATGGTTTCGTGAAATTTCCGATCAATGAGCCGGCCGAGGGCAAAAAGAAATCGCAGGTGGAGGAATATCTGGATTTTTACAACGGCGAAGGCGTGCAACACGTGGCCATCGCGACCAAGGACATCGTCAAAACCGTGACCGAAATTCAGAAACGCGGGATCGAGTTCTTGAATATTCCCTCAACCTACTACGACGAGTTGCCGGCCCGCGTCGGCCACATCGATGAAGACCTGGAGCCGTTAAAGCGACTCGGCATTTTGGTCGATCGCGACAATGAGGGGTATCTGCTGCAAATATTTACCAAGCCAGTGGAGGATCGGCCGACGCTCTTCTTTGAAATCATTCAGCGCAAGGGCGCGAAGAGTTTCGGCAAAGGCAATTTCAAAGCCCTGTTCGAGGCGCTTGAGAAAGAACAGGAGCGGCGAGGCAATTTGTAACCCAATACTGTCATGTTGAGCGAAAACGCCAGTCCGGCTCGGACCGAAACATCTCTAACTATTTTCTGGGCCTCGCTTCCGTCGCGAATGTCGAGAGATTCTTCGACTGCGCTCAGGATGACAACCTAAAGGAAGGAAGATATGCCGTTTTATCAAAGACTTGGTCAGATTCCGCGGAAACATCACATCTGGTTTCATCGCAACGGCGCGGCGCCGACCTACAAGAACGAGGGTATCGCCTACGAACACGTCATCACGACGGAGGGATTTAACGAAGCCTATTCCATCATGTATCATCTGCGTCCGCCCACTCGTGTGCGGAGCGTTAAACTCCTGAAATGTGAAGAGCTGAAGAAAGCGGCGGACAGTCCGCTGCGTCATCACCATTTAAAGACCGCGAACATTCCGCGTCGCGGCGATCTCTACAGCGGACGCATCCCGATTCTGTTCAACCAGGACATGACAGCGTGGCGGGCCCGGCCGGAAAAGCTGTACGGAAAATTCGAGTATTACAAAAATGGCGGTGCCGACGAAATCATTTTCGTTTTCAAAGGTGGCGGCACGCTCGAGACGGTTTTCGGCAAACAACGTTATCGCGCGGAAGATTACATCGTCGTTCCTCGGGGAATCACATACCGGCTGGTGCCGGATAAGGTTGAAGAGGAGGATTATCTTATTCTCGAATCATCCGGACCGGTCCGGATTCCGAAACGCTATCTGAACAGCGAAGGTCAGATTAAAATGGGCTCGCCTTATTCCGAACGCGACTTCCACGGACCGACCCAACTAAATCCAATCGACCAGGAAGGGGACACCGAGATTCTGGTGAAAGATGGACCCCGCTGGACGTGTGTGACCATGGCGCATCAGCCGTTCGACGTGGTTGGTTGGGACGGCTACGTCTACCCCTTCACTTTTAACGCTCAGGACTTTGAGCCGATTACCGGAACTGTGCATCAACCGCCGCCCATTCATCAAACCTTCGAAATACGCGGCTACGTCGTCTGTACTTTCGCGCCGCGCTTGCTCGATACGCACCCCGAGGCCGTCAAAATTCCCTGGGTCCACGATAACGTCGAAGCGGACGAAGTTTTGTTTTACGTGCGCGGTAATTTTGGGTCGCGTCGCGGAATCGAGCCTGCCTCGATCACACTCCATCCGCGCGGAATTCCGCACGGACCGCATCCGGGCACGATCATGGCGAGTAAGAACGCCCAGCGCACCGAGGAACTGGCGGTTATGTTCGATACGCAGCATACGCTCGAGCTGACCGAGGCTGCAGTTGCGCTTGATGATGAGAAATACCCGCTGAGCTGGCTCGATTAGTTATTGTGCACAACCACGAGACCGAGCTGGAAGCAGCCGAGCGCCGGATTCGCAATATTCCTCGTTGCGGCGCGGCTAAGCTGGCGAGGATGGAAGAGTCGTTCCTGCAATTGCTCCAGGCTATTGGTGAAGATCCGAACCGTGAGGGATTACTTAGGACACCGACTCGCGCAGCGCGCGCCTTCGAGTTTTTGACGAATGGTTATCGCCAAAGCCTCGATGATGTGGTTAATGGCGCGATCTTCGAGTCCGATGCAAGCGAGATCATTCTTGTCAAAGACATCGAGCTTTACTCGATGTGCGAACATCATCTCTTACCGTTCATAGGACGCGCTCATGTCGCCTACATTCCGAACGGCAAGGTAATTGGTCTATCCAAGGTCGCCCGGTTGGTGGATGTCTTCGCGCGCCGCCTGCAAATTCAGGAGAATCTCACGATGCAGATCGCCGATGCCTTGATGAAAACGCTGCATCCCGCTGGAGTCGGCGTGGTCGTGGAGGCGAAACATCTCTGCATGATGATGCGCGGTGTCGAAAAGCAAAATTCGGTGATGAAAACATCATGCTTGCTTGGAATCTTCAAAGAGGACGCGCGGACACGTTCCGAGTTCCTCTCACTGCTGGTCGGAACATAGACTTCCAAGTCTGTGCGCCCAGCGGAGTTGCACTCCGCTGAATCTGAACGAACAGCAGAAATTTGAACAAAGAAACAGCGGAGAAAATCTCCGCTGAGCGCACAGGCAAGAATGCCTGTGTTCCGACACCGATCCTTGCACGATCACCGGCAGCATGTTTGCTCTTTTATGCTCCTTACTGTCAGCAAACGCGTCGAATTCTCCGCTTCGCGCCGATTGTTTTCCCCGAAATTTTCCGCGGAAGAAAACCGCAGGCTTTTCGGTGTAGAAAGCGCCGCGCCTTACGGCACCGGGCGCAACTATGTGACCTATTTTGTATTCAGCGGTCAGCCCGATCCTACTACTGGAATGCTGATCAACATCAGCGAAATTAAGGAACGCGCTGGCCAAATCATTCACGATCGCTACGACCATCGCTTTTTGAACGAAGATAATCCCGCTTTCCGGGATAAGGTGCCGACAGCCGAGAATATTTGTCGGCAACTTCTTGATCAGGTCGCACCGCTTTTTAGCGGTGATCCGGCGAGGCTTGTTGCAGTGCACCTGCGGGAAACTCCGGAACGGAGCGCAACCGCCTATGCTGAAGGCCCTGTTGAAGCAAATTACTGGTTCGATTTCTCCGCGGCGCGCCGAACGATCTCTCCGCATTTAAGTGCGTCCGAGA
>Ga0193729_1000340_pt1 | contig 23922 bp, 23 predicted proteins | sample U1c2metaG_FD_143036 | JGI IMG/M metagenome (GOLD analysis project Ga0193729, IMG submission 143036) | Soil microbial communities from a riparian zone of the East river system, Colorado, United States - U1c2 | ecosystem: Environmental > Terrestrial > Soil > Riparian zone | place: USA: East River...
CGCCCGATGAGTTCTACAGCGCCGGGTCGTCTAACCCACCAAGAGACCATGACACGCCGAAAGGAAAGCCGACATGACCTTGGATAACCGGACCCGGTGGCTTGCGCTGTACGTCCTCTGCCTCGGGGATCTGATGATCGTCCTCGATACGACGATCGTGAATGTTGCGCTGCCGTCGATCAGGCAAGACCTGAACTTCTCGCAGACGTCGCTCGCGTGGGTCGTCAACGCCTACCTGCTCACGTTCGGCGGCTTCCTCCTGCTTGGAGGCCGGTTGGGCGATCTCTTCGGTCACCGTCGGCTCTTCCTGATCGGGATCTCGCTCTTCACGGTTGCTTCCGTCGCGTGCGGCATCTCCACGACGCAGGGGCTGCTCGTCGCCGCGCGTGCGGTTCAGGGGATCGGCGGGGCGGTCGTCTCCGCGGTCGCGCTCTCGTTGATGATGAACCTGTTCACGGAGCAAGCGGAGCGCGCGAAGGCGATGGGCATCTTCGGCTTCGTGATGGCAGGCGGAGGGAGCCTCGGCGTGCTTCTCGGCGGGATCCTCACCGACGCGCTGAACTGGCACTGGATCTTCCTGGTCAACGTTCCGATCGGCGTCGCGGTCGTGATCCTCACCCTGAAGCTGTTGCCGGCCGCGCCCGGCTCGGCCGCCGGCGGGAGGCTCGACATAGCGGGCGCTGTCACGGTCACGGCGTCACTGATGCTCGCCGTCTACGCGATCGTGAAGGGCAACGACACCGGCTGGATCACCGGCCAAACGCTTGGACTCCTCGGAGCCGCGGCCGTGCTGCTCGCGCTGTTCGTCGGCATCGAGGCGCGCGTTCGCTCGCCCCTCATGCCGCTCGCCCTCTTCCGGCTCCGCAACGTCGTGACCGCGAACATCGTCGGCATCCTGTGGGCTGCCGCCATGTTCGCGTGGTTCTTCGTCTCGGCGCTCTACCTGCAGCTGGTGCGCGGCTACAGCCCGCTGAAGGTCGGTCTCGCATTCCTGCCTGCGAACCTGATCATGGGAGCGTTTTCGATCGGGCTCTCCGCGAAGCTCGTGATGCGATTCGGTTTCAGGATCCCCCTGGCGGCGGGTCTGTCGGTGGCTGCGGTCGGGCTCGTCCTCTTCGCTCGGGCCCCCGTTCACGGGAGCTTCATCGTCGACGTGCTCCCGAGCATGATCCTGCTCGGAGTCGGAGCCGGGATGGCGTTCAATCCGGTGTTGCTCGCTGCGATGAGTGACGTCGATCCGAGCGAGTCCGGTCTCGCGTCCGGCGTCGTCAATACGGCATTCATGATGGGCGGAGCGCTCGGGCTCGCGATCCTCGTCAGCCTCGCCGCCTCCCGCACCGACAGTCTGACCGCGTCGGGCCAGGGGCCGTTGGCCGCGCTCAACGGCGGTTACCACCTTGCGTTTCTCGTCGGAGCGTTCTTCGCGGCCGCGGCGGGCGTCGTAGGTGCCGTGCTGCTCCGAACCAGACAGCAGGTGGCCGCCGGAGCGCCCGTCGAATCTGCCGCTACTTCATAGAAAGGACACTGAGATGAGAAGAGTCGTCGTTTCGGAGTTCGTGTCGCTCGACGGTGTCATGGAAGACCCCGGCGGCGCCGAGGGGTTCGAGCACGGTGGTTGGACCTTCCCGTACTGGAACGACGAGATCGGGAAGCTGAAGCTCGACGAGATTCTCGAGGCGGATGCGCTTCTCCTCGGTCGAGTGACCTATGAGGGCTTCGCGGCCGTGTGGCCGTCGATGACCGACGAACAGGGTTTCGCCGACCGGATGAACAGCCTGCCGAAGTTCGTCGCTTCGACGACGTTGAAAGAGCCCGAATGGCAGAACACCACCGTGATCGAGGGCGACACCGCAGGAGAAATCGCAAAACTCAAGGCCGACTCCGGTCAGGACATCCTCGTCGCAGGCAGCCGCCAGCTCGTGCAGACGCTGGCGCAACACGATCTCGTCGACGAGTACCGCCTCCTCGTGTATCCAGTCGTCCTGGGAAGCGGGAAGCGTCTCTTCGGTGACGGGACGCATGCGCCCTTGAAGCTGCGCGAGACCAGGCCATTCGCTTCCGGAGTGGTGCTGCTCTCCTACGAGCCGGAGCGAACCGCCTAGGCTTAGCCCGTGCACACAGGGCAGGAAATCGTCCTCGCGGTCGCCGCTGTCGCGGTCATCGTTCTGGTGCTCGCCCTGTTCGTGTGGGCCGCGATCAAGGACGGGCAAGAGGACGAGGCGGTGCAGAAGCGCCTTCGAATCCGACGCAGAACGAGGCTCGGGCGTTAGCCGTTGACACGGCGGCTCCTTCGGCCTACAAGGAGCAGGGAGCTAGCAATCGATCGAGGGGGTCGAGGTGCACGCCGGGGATGGGACCACGCCTGCAGTGCAGGCTGATGACGAGTGGGATTACGTGGAATTCTGGCCTGCCGGGGTAGCCACCACCGGGTGGTTCCTCTGCGCAGCCTGTGGGAACGCGGTGATCGTCCGCCAGGTGCTGCCGCGCTGCATGCTCTGTGGGGAGCGGCTGTGGGAGCGTGCACGGCCTGCGGGAATACCCGCTTCGAGAACCGTCTGAGAAGTCAACTCGGAATCTGTGCAGGCGCGTCTGGATCCCACATGGGATCCGCCGACGTCGACGACCAGTACCGGGCTCACGATCGACTGAGCTACGTCGAGCCGAAGCCCTTCTTCGCTGCGGCGCGCTTGTCCTGCCGCTTCTCCTTCAGAGACTTCTGGGCTACTTTCTTGCCCAGCTTCTTGGGCTTCGAGGCGCCTTTCATCGTTACCTCCAGTCGATCTTGACTCCAGTGTTGTAAAGCCTACGTCGGCTGGCCCGTCGGCGCGAGGAAGGTCGCCCGGCTCGCGAATTCCTTCCGGACCACGGGCGCTACTTCCGTTCCGAACAGCTCGATCGACCTCATGACCTTGTCGTGCGGCAGCGTCCCGACGCTGATCTGGCCGAGGAACCGGTCGTGTTCGAAGATCTCGTGCTGGAAGAGGATCTTGTCGATCACCTCCTGCGGGCTGCCCACGACGAGCGCACCGCGCCGCATGCGCAGGGCGTCGAAATCGGGTCGCCGGATTCCCGACCAGCCGCGCTCGCGTCCGATTGCGTTCATCATCTCCGCGTACGGCGGGTAGAACTCCTCCGCTGCTTGCTGAGAGGTGTCCGCGACGTATGTGTGCGAGTTGATGCTGAGCGGCAGGCGACCGTGTCCCGCCTGCTCGCCGGCTTGGCGGTGTAGCTCGGCAAAGGGCGCGAACCGCTCAGGCTGTCCACCGATGATCGCGAGCGCCATCGGCAGCCCGAGCACACCGGCGCGGACCGCTGATTCTGGATTTCCGCCGACCGCCAGCCAGACCGGCAGCGGATCCTGAAGCGGGCGTGGATAGACGCCGGCGTCGTCGAGCGGTGCGCGGTGCTTTCCCGACCACGTGACACGGACCGAATCGCGCAGCCGGAGCAGTAGCTCGAGCTTCTCGGCGAAGAGCTCGTCGTAGTCGGTCAGGTCGTAGCCGAAGAGTGGGAACGACTCGATGAACGATCCGCGTCCGGCCATGATCTCGGCTCGGCCGCTCGAGAGGAGGTCGAGCGTGGCGAACTCCTCGAACACCCGCACCGGGTCGTCGGAGCTGAGCACCGTGACCGCACTGGTCAGGCGGATTCGCTCTGTGCGGACGGCCGCCGCGCCGAGCACGACCGCGGGCGCGGACACCACGAAGTCGGGACGATGATGCTCGCCGACGCCGAACACGTCGAGGCCGACCTGCTCTGCGAGCTCGATCTCCTCCAGCAGGTTCCGCACCCGCTCGTCGGGGCTGATCGTGCGGCCGGTCTTGGGATCGGCGCGCAATTCCGCGAACGTGTAGATGCCGAGCTCCATGCTCGTCGTCAGTTGCCGCGGAAGCGCAGCGCGCCGAGCTCGAGGAGCTCTCGGGTCGTGTCGAGAGCTTCCGCGCGGATCGTCGCCAGCTCGTCGTCCAGCAGGCCGAGCCGGTCGGCCGTGGTGTCGATCACCTCGCCGAGGCGCATGCGGCTGTCGAGGGACGCGATCACCTCTTGCACATCGGCGGAGGCGTCGACCGCATGCTTTGTCCCTTCCGTCAACTCGACGCTGCCGTCGACATCGACGGCGCGCCCGCCCGAGGGCTCGAGCTCGCGGTCCAGTCGGAGGCTCGACGCCACGCCGACGCGTGCTTCCAGAAACTCCTTGTCGCCGTCGAGCTGGTCGAGCCTCACTCGCGACTCGAAGGCGCGCAGGATCTGATCGCCCGCATCGTCCAGCTCGTCCTCGTCGAGCTCGTCCACGCGGGCGGTGTGTGCGCCGCCGGGACGCTTGTGCAGGATCACGGCGCCCTCGCTCACCGACTGCACCCCGAGACCGTCGAAGTACTCGGTCCATTCGTCCAGGGCTTCGCCGAGCGCCTCGCCCGTGAGGTGGGAATTCCATTCCGCGGCATGCGTGATCGGATCCGAGTTCAACGTGGAGAGGATCCAGCTGTCGCAACCGCTCGCCTCGGCCCACGCGAGCACGCGCTCGTCCGGAGCGTCCTCGTCGAACGCGAGCCAGCTGACGAGCATCGCGGCGTAGCCGCCGTCGGTCAGATGCTCGGCCGCAGCGAGAATCACGCGTTCCGACACGCCGTCCTCGGAGAACTCGCTGTCGCGGTAGACCCAGCGACGCTCCGGTGAGACGACGTACGGCGCGTTGCACGTGATCAGGTCGAAGGTCTCGCCTTCGACGGGCTCGAAGAGACTGCCCTGGCGGCACTCGACGTTGCGGAGCCCGTTCAGTGCCGCATTGAGCTCAGCGTAGGCGATCGCGCGAGGATTGACATCGGTTGCGATCACGTGGCGCGCGTGTTGCGCGGCGAGCAGGGCGTGAATGCCGCTGCCGGTGCCGACGTCGAGCGCGCGGTCGACGCGTGGGCGGGGGGTCAGAGAATCGAGGACTCGTGCGGTCGGCGTGTAGGTCGCGACATAGTCGGACGGATCGTCTCCGTCACGGGAGAACCCGTCCGAGGCGAGCAATACCTTCCCGATCGGCAGGATGCGGACGCGCGGAACGACGCGGTCGCCGACCTGCGCGAGACCGGTGGCCTCCAGCGCCCCGACGCCCTCACGGCCGAGCGCGGCTTCGGCGTCCTGCGACGAAACCGGCAGCTGGAGGAAGAGCAGGCGCACGAGCGTCGCGAGCGGGGTGTGGGGGAGGCGGCGTTCTTCCGTGGGCGTGTCGGCGCGCTCGCTCGAATATGCCTCTTCACCGAGCAGGCGATGGATCGCGTCCTCCGCATAGCCGACACGGCGCAGAGCGGTGCCGAGCCGCTCGGCGGCGACGGTGTCCGCCACGAGATCTTTGTCCATCACCAAAGCCGAATCATCATGCCCGAATCGAATGGACCGCACGCGCCTTTGGAGGTTGATTGACTAGCACTGTGACGACCGGGACTCGACAACCACACCTGGGGACGCCGCTCGACGATCTGTTGTCACGCGAGCTGGACCGCTTCGCGCGCGAGCACCCACGCTCGCGCGAGCTCGCCACGCGGGCCGGGCGCTCGCTTCTCGCCGGCGTGCCGATGCCGTGGATGATCCGGTGGGCAGGCGGCTTCCCGGTGTTCGCCGCCGAGGCCCACGGCGCTCGTTTCCGTGACGTGGACGGTCACGAGTACGTGGACTTCTGTCTCGGCGATACAGCGGCGATGACCGGACACTCCCCTGCACCAACCGTGCGGGCGGTGGCCGAGCAGGCCGCGCGTGGCATCACGCTCATGCTGCCCAGTGAGGATGCGCTCTGGGTCGGCGAAGAGCTCGCTCGCCGCTTCGGACTGCCGAGCTGGCAGTTCGCGCTCACCGCCACGGATGCGAATCGGTTCGCGATCAGGCTCGCGCGCGAGCTCACGGGACGGCCGAAGGTCCTCGTCTTCAACTGGTGTTACCACGGCACCGTCGACGAGACGTTTGCCGCGCTCGACGGTGGGGCGGTGATCTCGCGTGAAGGCAACGTCGGACCGCCGGTCGCCCTCGAGGAGACGACGCGGGTGGTCGAGTGGAACGACGTCGAGGCGCTCGAGCGCGAGCTCGCGGCCGGCGACGTCGCATGTGTCTTGGCCGAGCCTGCGTTGACGAACATCGGCATCGTCCATGCGGATCCGGGGTTCCACGAGGCACTCCGGGCGGCGACCCGCAAAACCGGGACCCTGTTGATCATCGACGAGACGCACACGCTCTGCGCAGGCCCCGGCGGCTACACCGCGGCCTATGGGCTCGACCCGGATCTGCTAACTGTCGGGAAGGCGATTGCCGCCGGCATTCCGGCCGCCGCGTATGGGTTCTCGCGCGAGGTCGCGGCGCGGCTCGAGGCCATGTTGCCGCGAGACGAGCGCGCCGACGTCGGCGGAATCGGCGGGACGGTGGCCGCAAACGTCCTCTCGCTCGCCGCGATGCGGGCAACGCTCGGCGAGGTGCTCACCGACGACGCGTTCGCGCACATGATCGCGCTCGGCGAGCGCTTCGAGGCGGGCGTCGCCGGTGCAATCGAGCGGCACGGCCTGCCCTGGCACGTCACGCGTCTCGGGTGCCGTGTCGAGTATCTGTTCCGTCCCGAGCGCCCCCGGAACGGGAGCGAGGCCGCCGCTGGAGGCAACGCGGAGCTCGATCGGCTGATCCACCTTTACGCACTCAACCGCGGCATCCTGCTGACGCCCTTCCACAACATGGCGCTCATGTCACCTGCGACGACCGAAGCAGATGTCGATTTGCATTCCGCCGTCTTCGACGAGGCCGCCCGGGAGCTGGGAGAGGGCAGCTCGTATGCGTGAACAACGTGTCGTCCCGATGTTCTCGTACGAAGACGTCGGTCGTGCCGCCGACTGGATCGCGGAGGCATTCGGATTCGGAGAGACCGGCCGGTGGAGCGACATGAGTGGCCGTGCCACTCATGTGAACATGGAGCTCGACGGTGGCGTGATCATGCTCGGATATCCCAGCCCGGAATACGAGAGCCCGAAACACCACGCTGAAGCGTGCGAGCGGGCTCGCGCCTGGCGCGAGACGCCGTATGTCGTCGACGGCGTCTATGTCTCGGTCGACGACATCGATGCGCACTACGCCCGTGCGCGGGCAGCAGGCGCGACGATTCTGTCCGAACTGGAGGACAACCCGGGAGTCGGGCAGCGGCAATACCGAGCCGAGGATCTCGAAGGCCATCGCTGGATGTTCGCGACGCGTCTCTAGTCGCCACCTCCGGGTGTCGGACACGAGCCGGTCGAGGAGTCGCGCCCGGGACGAGTCACGGTGCGATGCGGGTTCGCTCAGCAGTCGGACCTGTTCGCAAGACCCACGTCCTGGTGTCGGACACCGTGACGAGAGTGTGACGCATGATCCACAGCTAGCTCAGGGCGGCTAGCGCCGTCTCGAGCTCGCCCAGGTCTGCGATCACCGCATCCGCGTCGGCGAGCGCTTCGCGCTCGTAGTTTCCCGTCGTCACGCCGACGCAGTGACAGCCCGCGGCGTGGGCGCTCGACACGTCGAGCGGGGTGTCGCCGACCGCGACCGTGCTCTCCGCCGGCCAGTCGCCGGCACGCTCGCGCGCGAGGTCGAAGAGCTCGATCCGATTCTCTCGTTCGCAGCCGAAGGCTCCCCGCCCGCGCGGAAACAGTGGCGCCAGTCCCAGCCGTTCCATTCGGGCGTGCGCAACCGCAGGCGGGTTGCCCGTCAGCAGCGCGCGGTGCTCGATCGCGGCCACCGCTTCGGCGGCATGCGGCCCGGCCAGCCAATGACTCGTGTCGGCGGCCGCAAGCAGGCGAAGGTAATGCGCCGAGAACAGCTCGCACCAGCGCGGAAGGCCGGCTTCGATCTCCGCGTCGGGGACGTCGACGGTGCCGAGCGCACGACGGATGTGCGCCGTCGCGGTGTCTCCGGGGCGATCGGGGCCCTCCGCGTAGAGCCCGAACACGGCTTCGAGGGCCAGTCGGCTTGCCTCCACGTACACCTCGTCGTGCGTCAGGAGCAACGTCCCGTCGACGTCGAAGAGGACGAGCCAGGTCAGACGGCCACCACCGAGTCGACAGCGTCGCGCAACGTGCGGACGTACTGCTGCAACGGCCCCGGGCCTTCCTCGGCGACCTCGACCGGGCGCGAGCCGACGACGATGCCGTCGGCCAGCTCGGCTGCGGCACGCGCCTGCTCGGGAGTCGAGATTCCGAAGCCCGCATAGAGCGGGACGTCGGTCACGGCGCGCGCCCGTTCGACGAGGCCGGCGAGGGCGGGGGAGACTTCGGCGCGTGCACCCGTCGTTCCCGTGACGCTGACGAGATACAGCCACCCGTCCGTGTGCTCTGCAGCGATCCGCACCCGTTCGTCGGTGGACGTCGGCGCGACGAGTTGGATGCGCCGCAGCTCGGGCCGGACGTCCACCGGCAGGTCCGCGACGATCAGCGACGTCGCTCCGGCCGATTGCGCGTCTCGCCCGAAGCGGTCCCAGCCGTAGGCCTCGAGGAGCGCGGCATACGTCATCGGCACGAGCGGCGTCTCCGGCACCAGTTCGCGAGTCTGCGCAAGGCAATCGAGACACGCACGCGTCCGCATCCCCTGCCCGAGTGCGCGCTCCGCCGCACGGCGGATCACAGGTCCATCGGCGAGCGGATCGGAGAACGGAAAGCCGAGCTCGATCAGATCCGCACCTCCGGCGACCGCGGCTGCGGCAAGCTCGGGCGTTCCCGGGCCTGACATCAAGTAGACGACCAGCGTCTTCACTCGTCGTCCGCGAGCAGCGCGAACAACGTCGCGTCCACGCGGTCGTCGCCGTGGCGGAGATATCTCCGCTTGACGCCTTCGCGCTCGAAGCCGAGGCGCTCGAGGACGCGCTCCGAGGCGCTGTTGCCGATTCGCACATGCGCCTCCACGCGCCAGATCCCGTTCGCGAGCGCGTGCTCTGTCATCCGTCGCACCGCCCGGGTCGCGACACCCCGCCCGCGGGCGGCGACGAAGAGCCAGTAACCGACCTCGACGACGTCGCGCAACGGATCGAAGTGATGCAGCGACGCGCCGCCGAGCAGCTTGCCGCTGCCCACGTCCTCGATCACGTACGCCGCCAGCAACCCTTGCGCGCGCATGCCGGGAAGCTGCTCGCGCAACATGACACGCAGCGTGTCTGCATCGACCGCAGGCAGACTTGCTTCGCCGCCGACGACGGGGTCGAGAAAAGCCGGTGCGATCGTGTCGACATCCGACTTGACCGGACCACGCACGAGCAATTCGTCGACGGTCAGCTCATCTGGAAATCGGTAGGTCGAGATCCGCCCGGCCGCATGGTTGGAACGGCTCATCGTGCGAGTACCTCGGCCAGGTCCTTGTCGCCACGGCCCGAGAGGCAGACGAGCACGAGTTCCTCGTCGAGCTCGCGTGCCCTGGCGAGCGCGTGCGCCGGCTCCAGGGCGGGGATGATTCCCTCGAGGCGCGTGAGTCCGCGGAACGCGTCGAGCGCCTCATCGTCCGTAGCACGCACGTAGTCCGCCCGGCCGGAGTCTCGCAGCCACGCATGCTCGGGGCCCACTCCCGGATAGTCGAGCCCCGCGGAGATCGAATGCGCATCTGTGATCTGCCCGTCCTCGTCCGAGAGAACGGACGAGCGGGCACCGTGCAACACCGCAGGATTTCCCGCGCCGAGAGACGCGGCGTCGGCCGCCTCGACACCGACGAGCCGGACGTCGGGATCGTCGACGAAGCCGGCGAAGATTCCGATCGCATTCGAGCCGCCGCCGACGCACGCGACGACGACCTCGGGCAGCCGGCTTTCCGCTTCGAGGAACTGTGCGCGCGCTTCGTGACCAATCACGGCCTGCAGCTCACGCACGATCTCCGGATACGGCGCCGGCCCGACGCACGAGCCGATCAGGTAATGCGTCGTCTCGACGTTCGTGATCCAGTCGCGAATCGCCTCGCTCGTCGCCTCCTTCAGCGTCCGGGTGCCAAAGTCCACGGGCCGGACCTCGGCGCCGAGGAGATTCATGCGCTCGACGTTGGGCCGCTGACGCCGCATGTCCTCTTCGCCCATGTAGACGACACACTCGAGACCGAATCTCGCGCACACCGTCGCGGTGGCGACCCCATGCTGACCGGCGCCCGTCTCCGCGACGATGCGGCGCTTGCCGAGACGCCGCGCGAGCACGGCCTGGCCGAGCGCGTTGTTGAGCTTGTGCGCGCCCGTATGCAGAAGATCCTCCCGCTTCAAGTACAAGCGCTTGTCCGGTGCGAACCGCTCGGCCCGAGTGAGCGGGGTCGGCCGGCCTGCGAAATTGCGCCCTAGTTCGTCGAGCTCCGCGCGGAACGACGCGTCCGCCTCGGCGTCGCGCCAGCCTGCGTCCAGCTCGTCGAGGGCGGGGATCAGCGTCTCCGGGACATAGCGGCCACCATAGGTTCCGTAGAGGCCTGAAGTCGAAGATGTCAACGGGCCGCCTCGACGAATGCGCGCACCTTGTCGTGATCCTTGATCCCCGGCTTCCGTTCCAGCTTTGACGCCGCGTCGACAGCCCAGGGCCGGACGGCCCGCACGGCTTCGCGGACGTTCTCGGGCCCGAGCCGACCGGCAAGCATCACGCGTCCTTCGACAACAGCGGCGCGTTGGAAATGGAGTGGATCCTGCTCGTCCCACGGGAGGTCGACGACGTGAGCGACGGTCTCGCCGTTGCGCAGGAGGACGGCGTCGCGGCCGCGAACGCGGCCCTCCTCCGGTTCGTAGAGCTGAACGAGGTCGGACCCGGCTTCTTCCGCCTCGCCGACGAACACTGCGACGCTGAGGCGGTCGTCCGGGACGGGCAAGACCTCGCGCGCACCGCGTGGGCTGTTCTTCGCGAGGATGAACCCGAGCATGTCCGCGCCCGCCTCGACCGCTGCGTCGACATCCTCGCGACGGGTGAGACCGCAAACCTTCACGAGCGGGCGCGAGAGGATTTCGCGGAGACGGGCCGCCGGGTCGTCGGCGCGCATCAGCGCCGAGCCGATGAGGATCGCATCGGCGCCCGCGAGCTCGGCGGCGGCACCCTGCGCCCGCGAATGCACCCCGCTTTCCGCAACGACCACCGTGTCGTGTGCCTTCATACGTGCGATCAAGTCCAACTGAGTTACGTGGTCGATCTCGAACGTCGAGAGGTCACGCGCGTTGACGCCGACGACTTCGGCCTCGAGCCCGACCGCGCGCTGCAACTCGGCGGCGTCATGTGCCTCGACGAGCGTCTCGAGGCCGAGCTCGCGCCCGTACGACATGAGGGCGGCCGCGCGTTGGTCGTCGACGTCACGCAGAAGGATGAGGACGGCGTCCGCGCCCGCGATCTTCGCCTTCAGGAGTTCGAGCTCCTCGCTGAAGAATCCCTTGGCCAGGAGGGGCGCCGTCGTTGCGACGCGCGCGGCCCTGAGATCGTCGAGCGAGCCACCGAAACGCTCGTCGACGAGGATCGAGATCGCGGCCGCACCGGCGTTTGCGAACTGCGCTGCAAGTCGGGCCGGATCCGCATCGGGGCGAAGGTCCCCTGCAGACGGCGACCGGCGCTTGACCTCGGCGATCGCGCCGAGGCCGGAGGCGGACAGAGCGTTGCGGAACCGGCCCATCAGGCTGCCACGATCTCCCGCGAGAACGCGATCAGCAGCTCGAGCCGTTCCGCCGCGGCCCCGGAGTCGAGCGCCGTCCGGGCGACCTCGAGGCCCTCGCGCAGGTCGGCAGCGTGACCGCCTGCCGCGATCGCCCCCGCCGCGTTGAGCAGGATCGCATCGCGCCGTCCGCCGTTTGCGCCGGCGAACACCTCCCGAATCGCCTCGGCGTTCTCCGCCGGACTCCCGCCGCGCAGCTCTTCGACGCCACAACGAGGGACGCCGAGCTCGCGTTCGGGATCGAGGGTGCGCTCGAGCACCTCGCCGTCCACGACTTCTGCAACGAGGTTCTCGCCGACCGGCGAGAGCTCGTCGATGCCGCCGGCGCCGTGCACGACGTACGCGCGGCGAGCGCCCAGGCGGGCGAGGACCTCGGCGATCGTTCGCACGAGGCCGGGAGAGTAGACGCCGACGACCTGGGCTCTGGCACCCGCCGGATTCGTCAGGGGCCCGAGCACGTTGAACACCGTCCTCGTCGCAAGCTCCCTGCGCACCGCCGCGGCGTGCCGCATCGCCGGATGGTGTGAGGGCGCGAAGAGAAAGCCGAAGCCCAGGTCGTCGATCGACTTCGCGATTCGCTGCGGCTCTTGCTCGAGCGTGAAGCCCAGTGCTTCGAGCACGTCTGCCGATCCGCACGCAGACGAGACCGCTCGGTTCCCGTGCTTCGCCACGGCAGCGCCGGCCGCGGCGGCGACCAGCGCAGCTGCCGTCGAGATGTTGATCGTGTGGGCGCCGTCGCCGCCGGTTCCCGCCGTGTCGACGAGATCCTCACGGTCGGGTCGAACGACGAGGGCGTGGTCGCGCATCGCCTCCGCGCAACCGGTGATCTCGTCGGCCGTCTCGCCCTTCGAGCGCAGCGCGACCAGAAATCCTGCGATCTGCGCCGGCGTCGCCTCGCCTCGCATGATCTCGTTCATGACTGCGCGTGCTTCCGCACGCGCCAACTGAGTACCGTCGAGCAACTTGCTGATCACTTCCTGAATCACTGGTTCAGGAAGTTTTGCGCGATTTCGCGCCCCAGGGGGGTGAGGACAGATTCCGGGTGGAACTGCACGCCATGGACATTCAAGGTGCGATGGCGAACAGCCATGATCTCCCCGTCCAGGGCGGTGGCACAGATCTCCAGTTCGGCGGCGACGGCAGTCGCCGCCAGCGAGTGGTAGCGGCCGACTTCCAGCTCCGCCGGCAGTCCTGCGAAGACGCCTCTGCCATTGTGGCTCACGATGCACGATTTGCCGTGGACGAGCTCCCGGGCGGCTGCCACTTCACCGCCGAACGCCTCGACGATCGCCTGGTGCCCGAGGCAGACCCCGAGCGTCGGCGTGGTGGACGCGAGGAGCCGCACGATCTCCGGCGTCGAGCCCGCGTCGGCTGGACGGCCCGGGCCGGGTGAGATCACCAGGTGGGACGGCGAGAGGCGTTCCGCGGCCGCCGCATCGATGGCGTCGTTACGGCACACCGCGACCTCGGCGCCGAGCTCGCCGAAGAGATGCGCGAGGTTGTACGTGAAGGAGTCGTAGTTGTCGACGAGCAGGATCAACGCTGGTCGGCCTCCGCGAGGTCGATGGCTGCTTCGACGGCCGCGAGCTTGCGCAGGCACTCCTCGTGCTCGGCCGCGGGCTCCGAGTCGGCGACGATTCCCGCCCCTGCCTGCAGATGTGCGACTCCGTCCCGGAGCACGATCGTCCTGATCGCGATGCACGTGTCGAGTGTGCCTTCCTCCGGCAGCACGTAGCCGACCGCCCCTGCATACGGGCCCCGCCGCCAGCCCTCGAGCTGGGAGATGAGCTGCATCGCGCGCACCTTCGGGGCACCGGACACGGTTCCCGCGGGAAAGCAAGCACGCAGCAGGTCGAAGGGGGACACGCCGTCCCGAAGATCCCCCGCCACCTGCGAGACGAGATGCGTGACGTGCGAGTATCGCTCCGTCTCGAGGAACTTCTCGACCTCGACGGTGCCCGGCACGCACACGCGCGAGAGATCGTTGCGACCGAGGTCGACCAACATGACGTGCTCGGCGCGGTCCTTCTCCGATGTGAGCAGCCGTTCCGAATCGCCCTCGCCTCGTTCGGTGGTCCCGGCGATCGGATTGATGCCCGCCCGCCGGCCTTCGCACTTGACGAGCGTCTCTGGTGACGATCCGATCAGCGCGAGGTCGTCGAGCTCGAGGAGAAAGAGGTAGGGGGACGGATTGACACGGCGCAGTGCGCGATAGAGCTCGAGCGCGGAAGCCGAGGTGGGTCGCTCCGCGCGCTGCGAGAGAACGATCTGGAACGCATCGCCCGCATGGATGTGCTCCTTGGCTGCGCGCACAGATGCTTCGTAGTTCGTCCGGCCCGGAGTGCGCCGTGCCAAGCCTCGCCTGCCCTTTGACCGGGGCAGAGCCGGGGCCGGCTGCGCAAGCAACGCCGACACCGCATCGGGGTCGCCGCGGATCACCTCGGCGCTGCCGAGGACATGGTCGAACCTGATCAAAACGTCTGCGACGACGAACCGGCTCTCCGACAGGCCCGTGCCGTCGTCGGGGAGAGGAACGGTCGGCTCGAGGCGCGCGGCGTAGTCATAGGCGAGATAGCCGACGATCGGCTCTCCACACGCCTCTGCTTCGGTGAGATCGCAAAGGTGCGTGCCGCAACCGACTAGGGAGTGTCTCCCGAGCCGTCCGCGTTCGACCGATTCGAGCAAAAAGGCCGCGCGGCCTTCGCCCCGCAGCCGCACATATGCGCCGAGAGGTGTGACGAGATCGGTGGCGATGTCGGGTCCGATGGCCATTTCGAGATTCTCCGTTGAATGGACGGCCACGCAAAAAGACCTTCCGGCGGAAGGTCTGGTGAGTGGAACGGGCTGTTTCTGGCCTAGGTCAACGCAGGCGCAGACTCCCGCTCCACTCGCAACGCCAGGCCCAGATGCAAGTCGCGGGAGTCACCGTGGCTTCAGGGTAGGCGCAGCGTCGGCCCGGGTCAAGCGCTCGTAGTCCGCTGCATAGGACGGCGGCGGGCCGTTGACGCTCTCCGCCGCAACGGGATCCGAAGGCTCGATCCTCAAGGGGATCACTCCAGCCCAGACGCGGAGCTCGAGGTCGGCATCGTCGTCGGTCGGCGGGCCGTTGCGGATCTTCGCGGATGCCTCGTCGAGCGGCAGCGCGAGGATCGTCGTGCCTCTGATCTCGCTGTCGTTCGGCCGGCGTGCGTCCTCCCAGCGCCCCGGAACGACGTGCTCGACGACGCACTGCATCGCCCGGAGCTTCTCGTCACTGTTGGTCAGCTCGCGTGCGCGTCCGATCACGACGACCGAGCGGTAGTTCATAGAATGGTTGTAGACCGAGCGCGCGAGCACGAGCCCGTCGAGGAGCGTCACCGTGACGCAGATGTCGAGGCCCTCCTTCGCAGACCTGAGCATGCGGCTTCCCGGCGAGCCGTGGATGTACAGGATGTCGCCGTCGCGGGCGTGAATCGTCGGGATCACGAACGGACGGCTGCCCGACACGAAGCCGAGATGGCAGATCAATGCCTCGTCGAGAATCGAGTCGATCGTCGCGCGGTCGTAGGCGCCGCGTTCCGGGTGACGTTTCACCGTTGTGTGCTGCGTCGGCACACCTCAAGCCTATTGGTACGCTCGGACCATGGCTCGTTCGGTGATCGTCTCCGCAGTTCGAACGCCGTTTGGCAAGCTCGGCGGCTCGCTCGCCGACAAGCCGGCGACGGAGCTCGGCGCGATTGCGATCCGCGCCGCGCTCGACCGCGCGGGCGTGGCGAACGACGAGGTCGAGTACGTCATCATGGGCCAAGTTCTCCAAGGGGGCGCCGGACAGGCGCCGGCCCGTCAGGCTTCGGTCGGCGCGGGGCTGCCGATCGAGGTCGGATCGGACACGATCAACAAGGTCTGTGCTTCCTCCATCCGCGCCGTCGAGATGGCGGATCAGATGATCCGGGCCGGCGATCACCAGGTCGTTGTCGCCGGTGGGATGGAATCGATGTCCAACGCGCCGTACGCGCTGAAGAAGGCGCGCTTCGGCTACAGGCTCGGAGACGGGACGCTGATCGACCTGATGACGCACGACGGCCTCATCTCCACGTTCGACAACAAGCACATGGTCGAGCAGGCGTCATTCGTCTCCCGCGAGCTCGGCATTCCACGCGAGGACCAGGACCGCTGGGCGCTCCGTTCGCACGAGCGCGCGGTGGACGCGATCGACCACGGCAAGTTCGCGGAGGAGATCGTTCCTGTCGGAGAGTTCGCGGTCGACGAGGGCCCGCGTCGCGACACCTCCTACGAGCGACTCGCCAGGTTGAAGCCCGTGTTCGATCCGCAGGGGACGACAACCGCCGGCAACGCGCCCGGTGTGAACGATGGAGCGGGTGCGCTCGTCGTGACGAGCGAAGAGTTCGCGCGCCAGCGTGGGCTCGAAGTGCTTGCGACGATCGTCTCGCAGGCGTACGTCGCCGACGACTTCGCGTACCTTGCGCGCACCCCGGCGAAGGCGGGATCGGCTGCGCTCGCAAAAGCAGGCAAGAAGATCGGGGACGTCGAGCGCGTCGAGCTCAACGAGGCGTTCGCGTCGGTGGTGCTCAACTCGGCCAAGATGCTCGCCGTCGATCCTGAGAAGGTGAACGTGAACGGGGGCGCGGTCGCGCTCGGCCACCCGATCGGGGCCTCGGGCGCACGCATCCTTGCCACGATGATCTACGAGCTCCGGCGCAACGGCGGCGGCCTGGGGCTGGCGGCCATCTGCTCCGGCGGCGGCCAGGGCGATGCACTGCTGATCGAGGTGTAGCGGACGTCGCCGGCGGTGACGCCCCGGCTATGCCTGTCACGCTCCTCGTGCTGCTCGCCGGGATCGCGATCGCGGTGCTCGTCTACGTCCTCTCGGGCGGCCACGTGTTCTTCCTGCCGCTGATCCTGCTCCTGCCACTCGGGGTCTTCGTCGGACGCCGCCGGCGCCCGTAGCCGCGTAGGCTCGCGGACATGAACTTCGAGCGGGTGCTCGTTGTCGGAGCGGGGCAGATGGGCGGCGGCATCGCTCAGGTCGTCGCCGCGTCGGGGCGGCGCGTATCGCTGCACGACGCCCAACCGGGTGCGACGGACCGCGCGCTCGACGCAATCGGCAAGAGCCTTGCGAGGCTCGAGCAGAAAGGCGGTCCCGCCGCGCGGGACGTGGTGGCACGGATCGACCTTGTCGAGGAGCTCGTGAGCGCCGACCTGATGATCGAAGCCGTGGTCGAGGACGCAGGAGTGAAGGAGGAGATCTTCCGGCGGGCCGATGCCGAGCTGCCGGCGGCAGCGGTGCTCGCTTCGAACACGTCGTCGATCCCGATCGGGTCGCTGGCGGCGGCAACCGGCCGTCCCGACCGGGTGATCGGGATGCATTTCTTCAACCCCGTGCCCGTCCTCGACCTCGTTGAGATCATCCGCTGCCGCGACACGTCGGACGAGACTGCCGCCGCGATCACGAGGCTCGCGCAAGACTTGGGGAAGACGCCTGCGGTTGCAAACGACTTTCCCGGCTTCGTTTCGAACCGCATCCTGATGCCGTTCATCAACGAGGCCGTGTGGGCGCTGCACGACGGCGTCGCGGAAGCCGAGGCGATCGACACGATCGCCAAGCTCGGGTTCGCGCACCCGCTCGGGCCGCTGGCCCTTGCCGACCTGATCGGTCTCGACACCTGCGTCGCAATCATGGGGGTGCTGCAGGAAGGGCTCGGGGACGACCGCTTCGCACCGTGCCCGCTGCTGCGCGAGCTCGTCGGCGCCGGAAAACTCGGCCGAAAGAGCGGTTCCGGCTTCTACGAGTATTCGTAGAACGGCCTAGATAAGCCATCTCTGCAGGATTTCCGGCGTTGGTGCGTCTGCCTCTAGGAGGCTCAAGTCTTCCGAGTCCGCTGCCGACAAAAGCACTCAGTTCTGGGAAAGGAAGGCACCGCGCTTTGCGGATCCTGCTCGTAGACGACGATCCTGCCCTTCGCACTCTGCTGAAGACGACGTTCGAGGTCGCCGACGTCGCCGTGGACGAAGCCGAAAGCGCCGTGGTTGCGCGCCGAAGGATCGGGAGCCGCAGACCGGACGTGATCGTTCTCGACATCAACATGCCCGAGACGAGCGGGCTGGAGCTCTGCGCCGAGCTGAAGGCGGCGCCCGCCACCCGCGACATCCCGATCGTGCTCTTGACCGGCTCGGACGGGGGGACGGACGCGGCCGCGAAGAAGGCTGGAGCAGAGGCATTCCTACGCAAGCCGTTCAGCCCGCTCGAGTTGCTCGCGGTTGCGGAACGACTGGCGGGAGGCCTGACCGGTGTTCCCTTCCGGGCCGCGAAGAAGCGCACTCACGGGCCCGACGAGGAGTTGTTGCTCTATGCGCGCGATCTCAGGCACATGCTGGAGGTCGAGCGCGGGCAGCGGGAGCTGTTGCAGAGCGCGTATCTCCAAACGGTCTCGGCGCTTGCAAGCGCGCTGGAGTCGAAGGACACAGGCACGCGCGCGCATTCTCAACGCGTCCAGAGCTATGCGACCGCTCTTGCCGAGGCGGTCGGCGAGGAGGCGGTCGTGCGCGACGAGAGCGCGCCCTACGGGTTCCTCCTTCATGACGTCGGCAAGATCGGGATTCCGGACGGGATCCTCCAGAAACCGGGGCCGCTCAGCCCTGCGGAGCGCCGCAAGATGGAGACGCACACCGTCCTCGGTGAGGCGATGCTGTCGGGTGTCGTATTCCTCAAGGGTGAAGGCCTCAAGATCGTGCGTTCACACCACGAGCGCTGGGACGGACGCGGATACCCGGACGGACTCGTCCGCACCGAGATCCCTCTCGGCGCGCGCATCTTCGCGGTCGCCGATGCGCTCGATGCCATGACGAGCCATCGGCCGTACCGCCGAGCCATGAGCTGGACCGATGCGCGTGCAGAGATCCTCGAGCAGCGTAAGCGGCAGTTCGATCCCGACGTCGTCGACGCCTTCGTCAAGGCCGAGTCCGCGCTCCGCGAAATTCGCCGCGAGCTCGCCGCCGCCTGACTCGGCTCCAACGTGCAGGCCTCGGGGCGCCGGCAAACCCGCCACGTATCATCGACTGCAAGGTGGACTTCGACCTCACGCAGGACCAGCGAGAGATCCAGGCGCTGACGCGGGAGTTCGCGCGGGCTGAGATCGATCCACATGCGTCCCAGTGGGATCGTGACCACCACTTTCCCCGCGAGCTCTTCGGCAAGCTCGCCGCGTTGGGTCTGATGGGCGTCTGTGTGCCGGAAGAGTACGGCGGAGCAGGCGCGGACTTCCTCTCCTACATCCTGGTGCTCGAGGAGCTTTCGCGTGCGGACGCCGGCGTCGGCGTGACCGTTGCGGTGCACACGAGTGCCGCGACGCTGCCGATCCTCACGTACGGAACCGACGAGCAGAAGTCCCGTTTCGTGCCGCCGCTCGCGCGGGGCGAGCAGCTCGGCGCCTTCGCTCTGACGGAGCCTGAGGCCGGCTCCGACGCAGGCGCGCTCCGCACGAGAGCGGAGCAAGCGGGTGACGGTTGGACGATCACCGGCGGTAAGCAGTGGATCACGAACGGCCGGTACGCGGGAACCTTCATCCTGTTCGCACGCACCGACTCCGAGACCGCCGGGGCGCGGGGGGTGAGCGCGTTCATCCTCGACGCCGAGCACGTGCGCGTGACCCGCGACGAGGAAAAGCTCGGCCTCAACTCTTCGGTGACGAACGACATCGTCGTCGAGGGCGCGCACGTCGGTCGAGACCGGCTCCTCCACGAAGAGAATCGTGGTTTCCGAGTGGCGATGGGAACGCTGGACGGTGGTCGTATCGGAATCGCCGCGCAGGCGCTCGGGATCGCCCAGGCCGGTTACGAGGTCGCGCGTGAGTACGCGGCGGAACGGCGCGCGTTCGGACATCGCATCGCGGACTTCCAGGCGATCCAGCACAAGCTCGCAGACATGTCGATGGAGATCGACGCTGCACGCCTGCTCGTGTACCGCGCGGCGTGGCTGAAGCAACAGGGCCGGCCGCACACCGAAGAAGGCGCAAAGGCGAAGCTGTTCGCGTCGGAGATGGCCAGGCGGCAGACCGCGGAGGCGATTCAGATCCTCGGCGGGTATGGCTACACCAAGGAATTCCCGGTGGAGCGCTACTACCGTGACGCGAAGATCACCGAGATCTACGAAGGCACCAGCGAGATCCAGCGCCTCGTGATCGCGCGCAGCATCCTCGGCATGACGGAGCGATCGCTGGTGATCCGCTGACCGTGCGCCGCTGCTCGAGCCCCTTCATGTACACGCGCGTACAGATCCCCACCCGGGTGGGGGTTGTCACCCACCGCCCACTGCAACCGACGATACCCGGATTCGACGCACACGTGGGTGCCGACTTCGTGTCGATTCTCCGAGGCGCTGCTTGAGCTCGCGCCGCCGTAACGAGCCGGTCCGGCTCACCCGCATCTACACGCGGGCCGGCGATGCGGGCGAGACCTCGCTCGGTGACGGCTCGCGGGTGCCGAAGCTCGACTGCCGCATCGGTGCGTTCGGAGCCGTCGACGAGTTGAACGCGGCCATCGGGATGGTCCTCGCGGGCGCAGACGTTCCGGATCGTCTTCGCGCGACGCTCGGCCGGATCCAGAACGATCTCTTCGATGTCGGCGCCGACCTCTCCGTCCCGTTCGGCGTCACAGACAGGCTCCGGGTCGACCAGGCCGCGGTCGATCGACTCGAACAGCTGTGCGACGAGCTGAACGCGGAACTGCCGACGCTGAAGAGCTTCGTCCTGCCCGGCGGGACCGAGGCGGCCGCCCGCCTGCACGTGGCGCGGACGACCTGCCGCCGCGCAGAACGCGACGCGCTCGCTGCGAACGAGGAGAACGGGATCAATCCGCTGGTGCTCTCCTATCTCAACAGACTGTCCGACTTCCTGTTCATCGCAGCGCGCAGCGCGAACGCAGACGCGGGCCGCGACGAGCCGCTCTGGAAACCGGGCGGCTGAGCCCGCAGGAGCCCGAGCGAAGGGGACCTTTCGCTCGACTAGTGCTTGACAGGCTTGGCCAGCAGCTTCGAGATCAGGCGGCCGAGCGTCGAGGCCGGTGTCGAGCGGGGCAGGGCGATCGCTGCGCCTGCCTTGAGCGATGCTGCCATCTGCTTCGGGCTCGAGGTGAGAGCGACGATCTTCATCGAGGGGAACACCGCGTGCAGATCGCGGACGACGGAGACACCGAACGCATCGACGTCGATCACGATCACGCGAACGTTCGTGCCCCTACTGGCCGCAGCGTCGAAGGTCGGCTCGATCCCGGAAGCGGTGACGAGCTTCGGCTTCTGCTTTGTGAAAGCCCCGCTGATGCCGCGAGTGGCCGGGCCGGTGAGCACGACTCGTGTCGGCACGACGATGACGTTGCGCGCACCCAGGAGCCGGATCGTGATCTTGCGGACTACCACATCGCGACCCGAACGCGCGGTCCAGCGCATGGTGTAGACACCCGAACGGCGCACCTGGTGCGGGAGGCGGAGCCTCACGATCGATTGACCTGCTTTGAGCGAGAACCGCCACGTGTACAGCTTCACGCGGCGTGGGCTGAAGAGCTCCGCCGTCACGCGGGACGCCCTGGTCAGCGAGACGCGCGCGGCGATCTTCTTCCGCACGGCCGGTTTAACCCTCGGGGCAGTGGTCACCTTCATGACGAGCCGCGTGAACCCACCGGCGGGAGAGGCGGTGACGTCGATGGCGGTGCCCTCCTCGGCGAGGACGAGACCGGCCGGGCCGGTGATCGTGCCTGCCGTTCCTGTACCTCCGATCGTGGTCGTGCCGAGCTTGAGACCGAGCGGCGCGAGCAACGCTGCCGCCTGGTCGGGCGTCTTGCCGATCAGCGACGGCACCGGGCGCAGCACCGGTGTCAAAGAGCTCTCGTTCCCCGCGAGGTCGGTCTCCTTCAACCGGAAGATCCGAGGGTCACCAACAGTCCACGAGCCGACACTCGCGGTGTTGGAGTCGACGCCGAAGTGGCCGGCGTCGGTCGAGTCGGAGAACAGCGTGACGAAGTCGTAGGTGCCGCTGTTGTCGGTGCCGGGGGTCCACCGCAAGGTCAGACCCGTAGACCCGAGGTAGCCGAGCACGTTCTGGGGCGGGTTGGGAGCCTCGAGGTCGCGCAGGAGGGCGAAGAGCGAGAGGTGCTTCGTCAGCAGGTGGAAGCCTGCGGTGTCGGTGTAGAAGCCGTCCTCCCAGCCGTTCGGCAGGGTGCCCGCGAACGGCACGCGTGAAAGAACGCGCCAGTGGCCGTTCTCGAACGTCGCGGGTACGAGGCCCTGCTCGGTCGAGCGCATCAGGATGCCGATCGGCCGGTCGAACTGATGGACCTCCGTGCCTGCGAGCGCCCAGCGCGCCGTCACGTCGACAGCCTCGGGACCCGCGCCGAAGCCGTTCGTCAGTCCGCTGGGCGCCGCGGTCGGCGTGATCCGCAGAACGAGCCAATCCCCGGTCGACGAGGACCAGTCACTCGCCGGCATGGTTGCCGAGGCCCAGCCGTCCGCGGAGTCGACGGTCGTCGCGGAGCCGGAGCTCGTGTTCTTGTCGACGGGCGGTGCGACCGAGCTCGACGCTGTCCACACCGTGAAGTGGACGCGGAACGGCGCCGTCTTGCCCGAGGCATCCTGGAGCTCGCCCGCGAGCGTGTGCAGCCCGGGGGCGAGCGTGCCGGTTCCGTAGTCGATGTGCGTACCGCTCACGACCGGCGCGACCGTTGCGTTGCCGTCGAGCGTGACACCGACGGGCGTCACATTCTCGCTTGCGACGAGACCGATGGCGTTGGCCGAAGGAACCGTCGTGCCTTCGCCGGGCGTGGAAGAAACGAGACGCGGCGCGGTGTTGTCGATGCGGATTGCGGCGACGACGTCGGACGACGTGTTGCCGAGATTGTCGGAGACCGTTGCGCGGAGGTCGTAGACGCCGTCCTGAAGCTTCCGGGTGTCGAACGTGGTGCTCCAGGGCGCAGTCGTGTCCGTCCCGAGGGACGACCAGGACGCGGCGCCCGTCGGCGTGGCTCCGAAGATGACCTGCGTGGCACCCGAACCGGTGACCGTGGCATTGAGCGTCACCGAGCCGGAAATCGTCGCGCCTGGGTTCGCGAGGACAACGGTCGGCGCACTCACGTCGACGGTGATCGTCCGCATCGGGCCGGTGAAGGTATTGCCTGCGTTGTCCGTGATCACCGGCTGGAGGTCGTAGCTGCCGGACGAGACGGTCGTCGCGTCCCAGGTCGCGCCGAACGGGGCGCTCGTGGACGTCGCGATCGTCGACCACGAGCCACCGCCGGTGGGTCGGAGCTCGTAGTGCACGGCCTCGACGCCGGAGCCGCTGTCGGAGTACGAGCCGCTGAGCGCGACGCTCGTCCCGCCGACGGTGGCGCCGGTCGCAGGCCCGGTCAGCGATCCAGCTGGTGACGTGTTGTCGACGCGGACGTTTGCCCTGATCGGGCTCGTGCCGGTGTGGCCGGTCTGGTCGGTGGCGACCGCGCGGAAGTCGTACAGGCCGTCCGTGAGGGCAGTGGTGTCGAGCGACGTGCCCCACGGTGTGGTCGTGTCACTGGCGATCGTCACCCAGGAGCCGCCGCCCGCGGGCCGCCGTTCGAAGTCGACCTGGGTCGTGTCCGGGTCCGACGAGGCGGACAGTGAGACGGTGCCGGCGAGGTATTGCCCCGGATCCGCGAGGGTCGGGGTCGGCGAGACGTTGTCGACGGAGACGTTCCGTAGCGTTGAGGTCGTGGTGTTGCCGGCCATGTCTTCGACGACGACCTGGATGGTCGCCGCGCCGTCGGCGCCGCTCGTGGTATCCCAGTTGACTGAGAACGGCGCGCTCGTATCAGTGCCGAGGAGCGAGCCGCGCACGAAGAACTTGACCGAGGCGATCGGCGACGTGACGTCCGAGGCGGACGCTGTGATCGCGATCGTGCCGGACACGAGCTGGCTCTCGGTGGGCGCGCCGACGAGCGCGACGTTGGGCGCCGTGTTGTCAACGACCTTGTCCGGCAGGTTCGTCGTGGTGATGTTGTCCGCGTTGTCGGTGATCTGGATGCGCAGGTCGTAGTGGCCGTCGGCGACGAGCGTCGTGTCCCAGTCCGCCGTATAAGGCCCGGGGCCGGTGGTGTCGGTGCCGATCGGCGTCCAGGTCGAGCCGCCGGCGTCCGTGTACTCGAAGGCAACGGACTTGATGCCGGAGCCGCCGCTGCCCGGATCTGCGCTGAGGGCGACCGTTCCGCGGAGGTAGTCGGCGGCCGAGCAGGACGGGCACGCCGGCGGCGTCGCGTCGATCAGCACGGTGGCGCTCT
>Ga0193729_1000341_pt1 | contig 23847 bp, 17 predicted proteins | sample U1c2metaG_FD_143036 | JGI IMG/M metagenome (GOLD analysis project Ga0193729, IMG submission 143036) | Soil microbial communities from a riparian zone of the East river system, Colorado, United States - U1c2 | ecosystem: Environmental > Terrestrial > Soil > Riparian zone | place: USA: East River...
GTCCGCCGCGTTGTTGGCAGGCTCAGGGGCGGTCACTGCCTGCGGATCACCATTCAGCAAACTCAATAACGTCGCCGGATTGATGCCCATGAAATAACCGACCACCACGATCACAATGGTGCCGATACCGATGCCGGCGCTGCGCCGTCCAAATCCTGAACCACGGGCATCCTCGACGTTATCGCTGCGGGGGCTCTCGTCCAGTTTCATGAGGTGTCTCCGGCGCCGAGTTCAATGCGTGTGCGATCGACCCATCATAGACCGTCAGGTACCGCCGTATAACGGCTTTTTCAGCCGCCAGCGGCGGTAGGACCACAACCAGTCGGCAGGGCTCTTGAGCACATCGGTTTCGCAGGCGCGCGCATAGCGCTCGGTCACCTGATTGGGCTCGATGCGCTCTCGCCCGTCCCACAGCGGCAGAAAGTCCACTTCGTAGAAACTGCGCCGCACGCGGCGCACATGCACGTACAAGATGGGCAGGCGCGTGGCGCGGGCGATCTGCTCCGCCCCGATATAGAACGCAGTATCCTGTCCCAGGAACTCGGTCCAATAGCGTTGATCCGTCGACATCGGCGCCTGGTCGGCATTCATACCGATCGCGCGTACCACGCCGCGGCGCTTGAAAAAATCCGCCAGCAACTCCTTTGCCGGCACCAAGCGCGCCCCGAAACGCGAGCGTAGCTCGAGCATCAGACGCTCCGCCCATTGATCATGCAGGGGCTTGTACGCCGCATCCACGGGATACCCCAGCTGCAGCGCCACGCCATGCAGTAGCCACTCCCAGTTGCCAAGGTGCGAGGTCATCAGCATCACGCTCTGCCCCGCATCCAGATACTGACGCGGGAGTTCCGGGTTGGTGAGGCGCATGCGGCGGACCATGTCGGCCTCGGTCATCGACACCGATTTCAGGAGTTCGATCAGTACGTCGCAGAAACTCCTCAAGAACTGCTTGTGGATGTCCTTGCGCTCATCCGCGCTCAAGCTCTGGAATACTTTTTCAAGCTGCTCGCGAATCACATGGTCGCGATGGCGAACGACGTAGTAAGCCAAAAAGTACAAAAACGCGGAAAATGCGTAGAGCGCGGCCCAAGGCAGGCGTGACAACAATTTGATCATGGAATTCCGCGGACGGCGTCGTAACAAGATTCTAACATACTGTTTCTGAACGGTTTCGCAGCCCACCAAAGCGAACAGCGGTATCATACTCAACGTGAGTACCGCAGAATTTATCGTACCCGGCCAAGAGCCGCCTGTGGCCGGCGGGACCATGAAGGTGCGCATCGTGCGCGCCGGTCTCGACTCTCACGCCGAAAAAGAAGATCGCGTCGCCGTCGAGGCGCCTCTCGAGTACATGCTGCATCATCCGGCGCTGGGGATGGAGCCGGTATCCTTCGGCACCACCATGAGAACGCCGGGCGATGACGAAAATCTGGCGGTCGGCTTGCTGTATGGCGAAGGTATCGTCAACAAGCCAAACGACATCGACGCGGTCGAATCCAGCACACGGCGGCCCAACGTGGTCAACGTGCGCCTGCGACCCGATGTGCAAATGGAAATGCAAACAGCGACCCGGCGTTTTTCGGCCGGCTCGAGCTGCGGTGTATGCGGCACCACGGGACTGGACGCCGCCATCGCCCGTGCCGCGGCAATCCGCATCGCTGACACCGGCGCAATCGACCTAAGTTTGTTGTTCAGCCTGCCTGAGCGGATGCGAACCGCTCAGTCCAAGTTCGGCGACACCGGCGGCATCCATGCGGCCGCGCTATTTGATTTTTCCGGAAACCTCATCACCGTGGCGGAAGACGTCGGGCGGCATAACGCCATCGATAAACTGGTTGGTGAATTGTTGATGGCCGGCCGCCTGCCGCTCAAGGAACACATCATTTTGTTGAGCGGGCGCGCGAGTTTTGAGCTCACTCAAAAAGCGCTGCGTACCGGAGTCGCCATACTCGCAGCCATCGGTGCCCCGTCGAGCCTTGCGGTCAATCTTGCGCTCGCTTCCGGTTTGACCCTGGTGGGCTTTTTGCGGGAAAAACATTGCAATGTTTACTCGAGTCCGCAGCGTTTCACGGCGAACGCGCAGTGGTCCGGCAAGAAATAGGTCGCCGGCGCTTTACGCCAGTTGTTCGCGCACCGCGCCGCTCCGCGGCACGACTTTCCGCTGCGCGGCTTTGGATGGCTTCGGCTTGGATTTGATCTTCGGCCACCACGGCAGCGCCTCGGTCATGACCAACACTTTTCCGGGCGCCATGGCCGGCCGGTAGCCGGGCAGATTCGCCAGAATGTCGCGCCAACCGGCTCCAGCGAGCGCTGCGCACAAACGCTGCACCGCCGTGTGCGCCAAGTTGGCCTTGAGGCAGGCCAGGAAATAATTCTCCTCGACCAGCGGCTCAAAATGCAGGCCGAATTCGAGCGCTGCGGCCTCGACGCCCACGCCTGCGTCCGCCAATCCGCTGGCCACGCACAACGCCACCGCGACATGGGTTTCCTCCGTAAGTCCGCCATAGCCCGGTAATTCTCCGGGCTCGATGGAATACTCGTGCATGAGATGATCGATGAGCATGCGGGTGCCTGACCCGAGCTGGCGATTCACGAATCGCAGGCGATGACGGATCACATCGGGAAACGTGCGGATGAGCGCCGCGTGTTCGCGGCGAACCATCAGTCCCTGCATGCGGCGCGAGCAGCCGATCAGTTTATGCCGGCCTGGCTTGAGCAGCGGTTTTAAAGCCTTGGCGAATACCGGTGCCGCGCCCCGCAGTGCCGGGACGTGAAAGCCTGCCACGAGACATTGCCGATCGCTCAACCCCCGTAGCGCATCGGCGCTGCCCTGGAAGCGAATATCCAAGTGCAGGTCCGCGGTGTCCGCGACGTGCTGCTGCAGCACGGACAGCGCCATATCGTGGCTGGCCTGCACGGTGAGCAGCTGGTGGCGCTGATCGCGGGCTTCGGTAACCACCCGGGAGAGATCCGAGCGCAGCGCTTCGATATGCGGCTGCATGCGGGTGCGCGCCCGGCGTTCCGCCCACAGCAATCTCTCGGCGAACTGAGTGGGCCGCGCTCTTTGGCCCTGAGACCAAATGAGGAGCGGCTCGCCCAGCATCTGCTCCCACTTTCGGAGCGTCCCCCAAAGATAGCGGTAAGAGCATCCCAATTCTTGCGCCGCCTGGCGGATCGAACCGACTTCCAGTACCGCGGTCAGCAGGTCGAACAACGGGTTGCCGAGCGTGGCGCCGCGCTGCTCGCCGGGTTCGAAGCCATAGCGTAAGTGCAGACCAAGCGTAGACTCGGCTTTCATCGACGTTTTGCTGTACCGCACGCGCGCCCCGAAATTTAAAGGGTTTCTCAGGCGCTAATTGTACAGCTCAGCGGCATTTGGATAGAACAACTGTTCGCCATCGATCTTGTAATTGGCTATGTCGCGCTGGCCCTCCGGTGAAACCAACCAGTCGATGAATTGCTGACCTAACTCCCTTTTGACGGTCGGGTACTTCTGTGGATTGACCAGCATGACGCCATATTGGTTGAACAGGTGCTTATCGCGCTCCACGGCAATGACAAGGTCGCCTTTGTTCTTGAAGGCGAGCCAGGTGCCGCGATCCGAGAGCACGTACGCATTGTCGGCCGAAGCCGTGTTGAGGGCGGCTCCCATGCCCTGTCCAATCTCCTTGTACCAACGGCCCTTGCGCGCCGCGATGTCGATGCCGGCCAGGCGCCACAAATCGAGTTCGGCGATGTTTGTGCCCGATCTATCCCCGCGCGAAATGAATGTCGCGCCCTTGCGCTTGATGGCCGCGAGAGCGGCAAGGATATCGTGGGATCCTTTCACTCCGGCGGGATCGCTGCGTGGTCCAAGGAGAACGAAGTCGTTGTACATCACAGGATAGCGCTTCACGCCATAACCCTCCGCCAAGAATTTCTCTTCTGCCGATTTTGCGTGCACCAAGACGACATCCGCGTCCCCACGGCGGGCGGTGTCGAGCGCCTGTCCCGTGCCCTGCGCAACCACTTTGACGTCGATGCCCGTCTTGGCTTTGAACAACGGCAGCAGATAGTCGAACAGCCCGGAATCCTGCGTTGAAGTTGTCGAGGCGACAACGATCGACTTTTCCGCGGCGGCGGCCGGGCCGAACAATGCCATGCCGGCAATGGCGGCAATCGCGGCGGCAAAGAGGCGGCGGCGGATGCTGGGAGCCTGTCTGAGTATTCCGCGATCGCGGGGCGTCATACGAGCAAATCTCCCGAAAGAAATTTTCTGGCCTCGGCGGATTGCGGCGCGTTGAAAAAGGACACTGCTGCGGCAGTCTCGATGACGCGTCCCTTGTGCAGCATGATGATTTCTCCCGCCAATCGCCGAGCTTCACCCAAATCATGTGTCGACATCACCACTTTGATGTTTTGGGCGACGATGGATTGAACCACATCCTCGAAAGCCTTGGTCGCCGTCGGGTCGAGACTCGCCGTCGGCTCGTCGAGAAACAATACGGCCGGATCACGCGCAAGCGCGCGCGCCAAGGCAAGGTGCTGCTGTTCCCCACCCGACATGCGCCGGGCCGGACGCCCGCCGAGCCCATCGAGCCCCACCATGCGAAGCAGCTCGTCAACGCGCCCGTCGAGAAGATTGCGGGGAACCGAGGCCGCTTTGAGCGCATAGCGAATGTTGCCGGAAGCGCTGCGCCTCAGCATGGTTGGACGCTGAAACATGAAGCCCCGGCGGGACGGCGGATGCGACTCCCGTCCCGCCCAGGTAATCCGTCCGCCTGAAGGCGCGAGCAGGCCCATGGCCATTCTCAGCAAAGTGGTTTTCCCCGACCCATTCGGCCCTATGAGGACAGTTGGGCTGCCTGCCATGAGCACCAGGTTGATGCGATCGAGAATGGTCACGCCATTCGCGGTGAAGCTAACGTCTTCGAACGCGATCGGCAGCTCAGCAGGCGGCGAATCCACGCTGGTTGTACACCTGGATTTTTACTTGGGGCTTAAGTTTAAGGCAGCGAAGGTACGTCGAAGCCGTGTTGCGCCAGAATTTTTTGACCCGCGGGCGACAGAATGTAGAGAGCAAATTGTCCCGCTTGATCCTTATTCGCGCCTGCAAGGACGGTAAGGCCATAATGGGCCTCGACGGCCAAGGCCGGCGGCAAGGGAATGACTGTGATGCCCGGAGACTCCTTCGTCATGGCGGGAGCGCCCGTGCAATAGGACAGGAAAATGTCCGCGCGCCTTTCCTGGAACAGCCAGACGACGGCATTGGCCGCAGTCGCGGGAACCGCGAGCGATCCCGGAACATTGCCGATCTTGACCGCCTTGGCTTCGAGCGTGGCGCGGCTTCCCGGCCGCTGTAGATCGGCCTTTTGAAACATCGCCCAGGCATAGTCGCCGGCGGGATCGTTGACCGGCGTGGACGTGCCAATCTTAATGGATGGGTCGAGCATGGTTGCCAGCAGCGTCGCAGGCGTCGCTTTCAGCCCCGGCCGAAGCAGCGCGCACAAGTGATTACGGGCGAACAGCACCGTGGGGCCCGCCTTCCCGGCATCGGTGAGCGCCTGCGGGTTGCCCATATCAGCCGAGGCGAAGACATCGCCGGCCTCTCCCTTGAACAGACGCTCGCGCAGACCGCCAGAGCCTCCAAATACGGCTTCCACACGCGTTCCGTAAGCGTCGGAATACGCCTTCGAAATGTCCGTCATGGCGGCGCGCAGGCTGCCTGCGGCGTGCAGGCGCACCACACTGGTATCAGCAGCAGCTGACGATACCGCGGCCAACGCGCCGATCAATGTAAATAAAATACGCATCATGATTTCCCCAAACGCATCACCCAACCAGCCGCTCACCGGCGCGTCGTGCCAGCCACGCGGCTGTATTGATGCCGAATATGATGGCCATGAGCACGATGCCCAGTCCGACCGCGAGCGAGAGATTGCCCTTCGACGTCTCCAACGCAATCGCCGTTGTCATGGTACGGGTAAAACCATCAATGTTGCCGCCGACGATGATGACGGCGCCGACCTCTGCTGCCGCCCGCCCAAATCCGGCGAGCATGGCCGTCACGAGACTGAAGCGTGCTTCCCACACCAGAGTTGCGACGCGCACCAGCGGCCCGATATTCATGGCGGTGAGTTCATCTCGATATTCAGCCCACAGATCCTCGATCGTTTGGCGTGCCAGCGCGGCGATGATGGGCGTGACCAGAATGGTTTGCGCCACAATCATGGCTTGGGGAGTAAAGAGAATCCCCAGAGAGCCGAGCGGTCCCGAGCGCGATAGCGCGAGAAATACTGCGAGACCGACAATAACAGGCGGCAGACCCATCATTGCGTTCAGCGCGACGATGAGAGCCGTTCTACCCCGAAACCGCGTCAGGGCTATCAGGGCACCTGCGGGGATGCCGATCAGCGCGGAACAAACCACGGCGCTCAAGGTGACGGTCAACGACAGCTTCACGATGGCGAACAGCGCCGGATCCGCCGTCAGCACCAGATGAAGTGCAGAAAAATTGTCAGGCATGTTAGAAATCAATGCTCGCGGATGCCAGCACCGTGCGCGGCGAACCAAAGTGAGCCAGGAGATTGCCCGTATTGGCGCCGGTCAAGTTGCTGGGCGCGACCGTTGACCAGTAGTGCTTATCGGCGAGGTTGTCCACCGCGAGACGCCAGGTGACGCTTTTGGTGAGGATGCTCGAGGTATAACGCGCGCCGATGTCGAACAGGTTGTAGCCCGCAACGAAGAAGGAATTGGTGTCGTTGGCGGCGCGAGGTCCGGTGAACTGCCAGTCAAAGCTGGTCACCAGGCCCGGAATCGCCGGGAAATGATATTCAAACAGCGTGTTGCCCTTGACCTTCGGCGCGCCCACATAAATCTTGTCGTTGGTCGTTGCCAGGGGCGTGTTCTCGAGCTTCGCGTCCAGGAAAGTAACGCCGCCATAAACCGTGAGACCTTGAATCACCTCACCGACCGCCGACAGCTCCAAGCCTCGATTCACCTGCAAGCCGGATATTTCAAATGCGTTATCCGCCAGATTGACGTTTGCAAAGGGCCGTTGAATGCGAAACAAGGCCGCGGTGAAGTCGATCTTGGCCAGCGACGCTTTGTAGCCGACTTCGTATTCCCTGCTTCTGTACGGCGGCAGACTCTGCCCCGCGTTGGCCAGGCCCGTACCGCTCGGCGCCAGGTCCCCCGCCTGCAGGCTGCTGGCAAACGTGGCATAGACAGTCATGTTGCTGACGGGCTTGTACATGAGGCTCCCGGTCGGGCTCAAGCCATGATCCGCATATTCAGGCAACGCAACCGCCTTGGCGTTGTAGTTGTCGACATGAAACCAATCCTGGCTCACCGCCAGGCGCGTCGCCCATTGATCCGTGAAGCGAATCGTGTCGCCGATGTTGACACCCTGCTGATACGTCGTCGAGGAATCGAAGTTGAGCCCCGTGTTGGGCAGGCCGGCCGCGGGAAAAGGAAATATCACCGGACTATTGATGCCGGCCGAACCCAGCAGGACGCTTGGCGCCGTCGCCGGCGTAATGACCGAATAGGATTGCGACTTGTAGCCGGCGGTGCCGATCGTCAAGTCATGCGCCGCTCCCCACGTGGTGAAGTTGCCGTCGAGATAGGCCGCATCGCTGGTCATGATGAAGCGCGGCGCAAAACCATTCGCCAGCGATGAAGTGTAGTTGCCGTTGTTGTTGGTCAAGTTGTCGACCGGAGTATTGATGTCGCGCGACGCGTCTTGATTGAGCGCACCGACTACCAGGTGCCAGTCGGAATTGAAGTCGTGTTTCAGCCGCACGCTGCCCATGCGCGTCAACATGTCGACGCCCGCGTAGTTCTGCCCATAGCCCACGTTTTTCGGATCCGGGGCGGACGGCAGGATGATCTTCTCGCCATAGCTGAACCAGCCCGGATAGCCGGTATCGATCAAATGGTAGTAGCTGTAGTTGGTTTCGATGACCGTGTCCTCGAGCGGCCGCACATCCACCGCGAGGCTGCCGAGAACGCGCTTGGCGTGGCTGTGCTCGACCCAGGCATCGCCCTCACCGAACAATCCGTTGAAGCGGTAGCTCACCACGCCATTGCTGTCGATCTTGCCGCCCAAATCCACGTGCGCCGTGCCGATGCTGTCGCTGGCATAGCTGACGGTCACTTCCCGCAGGTCGTAGTCGGTGGGACGCTTGGAGACGAAGTTGAACATGCCGGAAGGATTGGCAGGACCGTACAGCGACGCCGACACTCCGTTGATGACTTCAATCTGCTGAAACTGCTCCATGGCGTTCGCCACCGTGATGAAGAAGGTCATGCCGTCCATGCGCGAGTTTTGGAAATTGCCGCCCTGCATGCCGCGGGTTTGCGGCCGTAGAATGTCCGCGCCCTGCTGTTCTTGATACGCGACCAGGGGCAGGTATTTGGACACGTCCTTGAAATTGGTTGCCTGAGAATTTTTGATCAGGTCTTCCGAAAGGATTCCGATCGTGTAAGGCGCATCCAGCAATTTCAGAGAGCCCAGGGGCCCGAGCGAATCCACGGACTCGACCCGGTAGCTGTCATCGCTTTCTTTGTTTCCCACCACCGTCACACGCGCCAGCGCCGCCGGCTGCGCCTCCGACACGGGGGCAGCGTCGTCGGCAGCGGCGATTTGAGCGAAGGCAACAGAAAATATAACGGCAAATAGTGCGGGACGAATCGATCGGCTCATCAAACTCTCGTTGCAATGGTATTGAAGGGCGGCGCGATGGCCACTTGCGAGCCGTGCTCGACAAGCAGGTGAAAAGCCCTGGAAAACTAGCATGGGAGACCAGGGTCAACAATATGCACGGCTGAGCATATGTTGCTCGCGCCGTGGCAAAATCACCCCGCTGTCACTCTGCGTCGAAGCGCTCCGCGCCGACATAACAATGGAAGCGCCGATTGATCGCGCGGCCGAACAAGGCCATGCCGAATTTCTTCGCCAGATCGTAGCCCATCGTGGACACACCATTGCGCGACACCACGATCGGTACCCCGCTTTGCGCCGCCTTGATCACCATCTCGCCGGTGAGTCTGCCGGTGGTGAACAGAATTTTATCGTCGCCGTCGATGCCGTGCAGGGCCATCCAGCCGCTCACCGTGTCCAGCCCATTGTGCCGGCTGACATCCTCGACCGACACCAGCAAGCGGTCATGCTGAAACAGCGCACAGCTGTGCACCGATCGCGCATGGCGATGGATGGTGTCGTGCTGGCGCATGATGTCGAGCACGGTGCGCAGGGCACTCCCGCTGATGCGCGACTCGCCCGCGTCCGGCAGCCGTATGGAGTCGAGCTGCGACATCATTGCGGCGTAAATCGAGCCTTGTCCGCTGCCGCCGGCAACGATTCGCGGCAGCGCCGCTTTAGGGTCGCGCGGCGCCGAGCGGGTCTTGACGATGGCAGTGCCCGCCCGCCAGTCGACGGAGATGGATTCCAGAGCCGCGGCGTCTTTGATCAGCCGCTGATTGCGCAAGAACCCAAGCACCAAGAGCTCCGGCGAGGCGCCCAGCGTCATCAGCGTGACGAGTTCGCGATCATCCACGATCACCGTCAGCGCACGTTCGGCGGGAATATAAATCGAGCGGCGCACGCCCAGCTCGTCGAGTATTTCAATCTCGCGCACCGCTTCGCAGGATGTCGACGTGAGGCGCGGGGCATTCGCGATTGGCTGCATCAGGCGCGCCAGCGGCTGCACCTCGAACGCTTCAATCTTATCGGTCTCGATGGCAGGCTCCGCCGGCAAAGGCTACGATGTTCTTAGGAAAGCGCGAGCTATGATCATTCACAAAGATGCCGTTACCGGATTGGTCCTCGCAGGCGGCCGTGGCACCCGCATGGGCGGCGTCGACAAAGGGCTGCAAATGCACCTGGGCGTTCCGCTCGCGCAGTATGCGCTCGAACGGCTGCGGCCGCAGGTCGGCGCGCTGATGCTCAACGCCAATCGCAATCTCGACGCGTACAAGTCCATGGGTGCGCCCGTCTGGCCGGACGAGATCCCGGAGTATCCCGGGCCGCTTGCCGGCATGCTCGCCGGCCTCACCCACTGCAGCACGCCTTACTTGGCCACAGTACCGTGCGACACACCGAACTTTCCGCCGGATGTGGTCGCGCGGCTTGCCGAAGCTCTCGAGATCGATGGCGAGATGGCCACCGCGTACACGCAGGAGGCCGAGGGGCTGCGGGCGCAGCCGGTGTTTTGCCTCATGAAGGCCTCGCTGCGCGACAGCTTGAACGCCTTTATCCGCAGCGGAGAACGCAAGACCGGACTGTTCGCCGCACAACATCACAGCACCCGGGTCGTATTCCATGATCCTGCCGCCTTCGCCAACGCCAACACGCTCGACGAACTCGCTGACTTACAAATCAATCCGAAGGCCTAAGCCCGAAGGCTTAAGCCCGAAGGCCTAAGCCGGTTCGAGAATCTGGCCGCCGCCGAAACTGATCTGAGCCGGCGGCGTACCGCCGAGAGTCAGGCGCACCGCGCAATACTTGAACTCCGGGATCTTGCCGAAGGGATCGAGCGCTGAGTTCGTGAGCTTGTTGATGGCAGCCTCGTAGTAGCAAAAAGGCACGAACACCGCCCCATGCGGCGAGCTCTCGTCAGCGCGCGCGTACAGGCTAACCTTGCCGCGCCGCGATTCGATGGTAATGAGCTGTCCGGGCTTGGCGCCCAGCGCGGCCATGTCCACCGGATGCAGCGACGCCACGGGATCCGGCTCGATTGAATCGAGAACGCCGGAGCGGCGCGTCATGCTGCCGGTGTGCCAATGCTCGAGCTGGCGGCCGGTGATCAGCACCATCGGATATTCGGTATCCGGGCGCTCATCGGCTGGAATGATGTCCGCCGGTACAAAGCGCCCTCTGCCCGTCGGCGTGGGGAAGGAGTCGATGAACACAACGGAGTCGCCCGGATCGCCTTCCTTCTCACAAGGGTATGTGACGCTGTCCTCGGCCTGCAGCCGCTCCCAGGTGATCCCGCCGATGCTCGGCATGGTGTGGCGCATCTCGTCGAACACCGCCGCAACCGCCTTCACGCCGGTACCGTAGGTCCACGAGAGCCCCAGCTGGCGCGCGAGATCGATAATGATCTCGAGGTCCTGACGCGCCTTGCCCGGCGGATTCAGCGCCTGGCGGCCGATCTGCACGAAGCGGTCCGTGTTCGTGAAGGTGCCGGTTTTCTCGGCGAACGATGACGCCGGCAGAATCACATCCGCAAGATAAGCGGTTTCGGTCAGGAAAATATCCTGCACCACCAGCATGTCCAGCTGGGCGAGCGCCTCGCGCGCGTGATCCGCATCAGGATCGCTCATGGCCGGGTTCTCGCCCATGACATACATGCCCTTGACCTTGCCGGCGAGAATGCCCTTGATGACCTCAACCACGGTCAATCCCGGCTTGTCATCGAGCTGCTCGATGGGCACGCCCCATGCCTTCGAGAAACGCTCTCTCGATTTTGGATTATCGACCCGCTGATAATCCGGATACATCATTGGGATCAGCCCCGCGTCAGAGGCGCCCTGCACATTGTTCTGCCCGCGAAGCGGATGCAAGCCGGTGCCGGGTCTGCCGATCTGTCCTGTCATCAACGCCAGCGCGATGAGACAGCGCGCATTGTCGGTGCCGTGAATATGCTGGCTGATGCCCATGCCCCACAGAATCATCGAGCCGGAACTGGTGGCGTACAGTCTCGCGACTTCGCGAATCGTATCCGCCGGGATGCCGCAGATCGGCGCCATCAATTCAGGGCTGTAGCCCTGAACATTCTTGGCCAATTCCGCATACCCAAGCGTGCGATCGGCAATAAATGCCGCATCGACCAGGTTTTCCTCGATGATGACGTGCATCATCGCATTCAAGAGCGCCACATCGGTGTCGGCCTTGAATTGCAAAAAGCGATACGCGGTGCGCGCCAATTCACTGCGCCGCGGATCCATGACAATGAGCTTGGTGCCGTTGCGCATGGCGTTCTTCAGGAACGTTGCCGCCACCGGGTGATTGACCGTGGGATTCGCGCCGATCAGGATCACGACCGCTGCTTTCGTGACGTCCATGACCGGATTGCTCACGGCACCCGAGCCGATACCTTCGAGCAATGCAGCTACGCTCGAGGCGTGACACAGCCGCGTGCAGTGATCGACATTGTTGCTGCCGAAGCCGAGCCGCACCAATTTCTGAAATAAGTAGGCTTCCTCGTTGCTGCCTTTGGCTGAGCCGAAGCCGGCAAGCGACTTCGGGCCGTAGGTGTCGCGCAGCTTGCGCAGCGTGCCGCCGCCCAAGGCAATGGCTTCTTCCCAGGTGGCTTCGCGAAACACCTGCATGACGTTGTCGGGATCCATGACGAATTCGCCGGACTTCGGCGCATCGGCGCGGCGGATGAGCGGCACGGTGAGACGCTGCGGGTGGCGCGCATAGTCGAATCCATACCGGCCCTTCACGCACAGCCGCGAATGATTGGCAGGACCGTCGCGTCCTTCCACGTAGAGAATATTGTCGTCTTTGACGTGATACGTGAGCTGGCAGCCGACGCCGCAATACGGGCACAGCGACTTGACCGACTTATCGGGGATCGACAGCGCGACATCGCGCGCCGGCATCAAGGCGCCGGTGGGACAGGCCTGCACGCACTCTCCGCAGCCCACGCAGGTCGAAGCGCCCATCGGATCGTCCATGTCGAATACGATTTTCGCGTGTTGGCCGCGCGAGGCTAAGCCGATGACATCGTTGGCCTGCTCATCGCGGCAGGCGCGCACGCAGCGCGTGCATTGGATGCAGGCATCGAGGTTCACCGCGATGGCGGCATGCGACAGGTCTGCTTGCACGGCGGGGCGCGGCGCGAAGCGGGGCTTGCCCACTTTGAGCTTCACCGCCCATTCGTCGACTTCGTTGTGGCGGGTGTACTCCCTTTCAGGCATATCCGACTGCAGCAGTTCAATGACCAGCTGCTGCGACTTGCGCACGCGTTCGCTGTTCGTTGTCACTTGCATACCGGCAGTGGCCGTACGACAGCACGATGCGGCAAGCACCCGCTCGCCCTTGATTTCAACCATGCAGGAGCGGCAGTTCCCCACTGCCTCCATTCCCGCCATGTAGCAAAGACGCGGTATTTCTATGCCGAGACGATCCGCGATCTCGATCAGGGTTTCATTGGCCGGAGCAGTGATCTCGCGGCCATCGAGCACAAACGTGACGGTTGGGGCGTCTGCAAGGTTCCGCATCTCGCGGGTGACGGCGTTCATGGGCTTCTCTAAGTCAGTTCGTTGGGAAAGTATTTGATGACGGTATCAACGGGATTCGGCGCAGCCTGACCCAGGCCGCAAATGGATGCATCGCGCATCACCTGCGACAGCTCGGCCAGCAGCGGCTTGTCCCAGTCATCCTTGGCAATCAGCGTATTGGCCTTCGCGGTTCCCACCCGGCACGGCGTGCACTGGCCGCAGGATTCGTGCTCGAAGAAACGCATCATGTTGCGCGCCGCCGCTTTGGCGGTGTCCTGATTCGAGAGCACGATGACGGCAGCCGAGCCGATGAAGCAGCCGTAGGGCTGCAGGGTATCGAAGTCCAGCGGAATATCGCCCAGCGATGCCGGCAGAATACCTCCCGACGCGCCTCCCGGCAGATAGCCATAAAAAATATGGCCCTCTTTCATGCCGCCGCAAAACTCGTCGATCAATTGCCGCACCGTAATGCCGGCAGGCGCCAGTTTGACGCCGGGGTTTTTCACGCGGCCCGACACCGAAAAGCTGCGCAACCCCTTGCGGCCGTTGCGCCCCTGTTCTGCGAACCACGGCGCGCCTCGCTCGAGCAACTCGCGCACCCAAAAAAGCGTCTCGAAATTATGTTCCAGCGTGGGGCGGCCGAATAAGCCGACTTGGGCGACGTAAGGCGGCCGCAGACGCGGCATGCCGCGCTTGCCTTCGATCGATTCGATCATCGCCGATTCTTCGCCGCAAATGTACGCGCCCGCGCCGCGCCGCAGCTCGATTTTGGGCAAAGGCACCGGCGGATTGTCCTGCAGCTTGGCAAGCTCGGCTTCCAACAACTCGCGGCAACCGTGGTACTCATCGCGCAAGTAAATATAGATCGCCGAAATGCCGACTGCCCAGGAGGCGATCAGCATGCCTTCGAGGAAACGGTGCGGGTCACGCTCCAGATACACCCGATCCTTGAAGGTGCCGGGTTCGCCTTCGTCGATGTTCACCGCCAGCATCCGCGGCGCCGTTTCGGCTCGCACGATGCGCCACTTGCGGCCCGTCGGAAACCCGGCGCCGCCCAAGCCGCGCAGACCGGAATCCTCCATGGTCTTCAACACACTCTCGAGATCGCGTCGATGCTCGACGCAGTCGCGCAGCAGGGAATAACCGCCGCCGAGTACATACGCGTCGAAGTCGATGAAGTTGCCTGGATGATCGTACAAATTCTGCGCTTGCACCTCGCTGCGCACCGACTCGAGCGTCGCGCCCGGCACGGGCTTCTGGTGAACCACGGCCACCGGCGCCTGTTCACAGCGCCCGACGCAAGGAGCCGGGATTACGCGCACTTCACGGCCAAGCAGTGCAGGCAGCTTTTCCAGCAGCGCCTTCGCGCCCGCCATTTCGCAGCTCAAGCCGTCGCACACGCGCACCGTCAAGGCCGGCGGCGCCGGCAGCGACCCGTCCGGCTTCTCCTTCACCACATCGAAGTGGTGATAGAAGGTGGCCACTTCGTAGACTTCTGTTTGCGCGAGCCCGAGCAGCCTGGCCAAGGCGGCCAAATGCGGCGCGCCAAGCTGGTGATACCGGTCGTTGATGCGATGCAGGTATTCGATCAATAGATCGTGCCGCCACGGCGCCGGTCCCATTAATTCTTGAACCTCGGCGAGCGCCTGGGGAATGACGGGCCGGCCCTTGGGGGCCTGGCGTTTCCGCTGTTTTGTCGCACCTGCGCGCGCAATGGGGATCACCGGACTGGTCACTTATCAGCTCCGTTCAATAGGGCTTTCAGTATGGTGTCCGCTGATATATGTGTCCAATCGATTCCATCTTTCGATAAACGAGAGTTATCAGCCGATAGGCGGGCGTTATCGGCGACCCTCGACCCTATGCGGCAGGCGCCAGGCACGTTTTAGGATCGCTGAGCGCAGCATCCTTGGGATACAGCGATATCAGCTTGCGCATGATGCCGTTGGTCCAGCCGAAGCCGTCCTGATTTGGATACTCACCGCCGCCGCCCGGGCGCCCGGTGGCCACGACATCGTATTTCTCCACCAGCTTGCCGTTCTCGGCGTACACGCGATTGACACCGCTCATCCAGCGACAGGCGATGGTCTCGGCCAGCGGCAAAATAGAATATTGACGTAAACCCGAGATACCCATCCATTGCAAGGGCGGCCAACCGTTGGGAGCATCCCATTGCTGACCGGTGGTCAGCGGGCTGGCGACAATGCCGCCGGCTTTCAGCAAATCGCGCGAGACCACCCGTGCCACGGCGGCAGCCTGCGGCTTGTCCGCCATCGCGACAAAGAGCGGATAGACGGTCGCCGCGGAGACTCGCGGCACCTGCGTCTGTTTCACCCAGCCATAATCGCGATACACGCCGTCGGCCGCATCCCATAAATAGCGATTCACCGCCTTGCGGCGCGCCGCCGCGCGCTGCGTGAACTCGCCGACGCAGGCTGTATCTTTGGCGCGCGCGCACCCGGCCTTGATCGCCTGTTCGAGGCCGAATAACAAGCTGTTGAGATCAATCGGAACGATCTCGGTGGTATTGATGGTCGCGAGACTCTTGCCATCGGCGAACCAGCGCGAGCCGAAATCCCAGCCGCTTTCAGCCGCGGCACGCAAGTCGCGATAAAGTTGCGGCGCATTGCGCCCGCTGCTGCGCGCGAGTTCCGCGTCTTCGCGATAGGATTCATCGCGCGGCGTGTCTGCGTCGTCCCAGTGGCGGTTGAGAACGGCGCCGTCGGGCATGGCGACGACGCGGCGATGCGCGATACCAGGCTTCAGTCCCGCCTCCCCTTCCATCCAGAAAGCGTGCTCACGACGCAGCTCCGGCAGGTAGCGCGCGTAGGAGACCGCGGGATCCTGGGGACTCAGCAATCCGACCATGGCGTAGAAAAGCGGCGGCTGCGAGCGGCTCAAGTAATAGCTACGCGTGCCGTTCGGCACGTGCCCATAGGTATCGATCAAATAGGCGAAGTTGCGCACCATGTGCTCGAGCAGGTCCTGTCGGCCGCTCTCGGCGAACCCGAGCATCGTGAAGTACGAATCCCAATAGTACATTTCGCGGAAACGCCCGCCCGGCACGACGTAGGGTTCGGGCAGCGACAACAACGAGGAATAGCGCGGCGCGGTTTTGGTGGAGCGCGTCAGCTGATCCCACAGCGAGTCGATATGGCCGGTAATGGAGGCGCGATCATTGGTGGGCTTCGCGGCCGCGGGTGCGGCATCAGCGGGCGTCGCGGCATCACCCGGCATCGAGAAATTGGCCGTGACGAAGCTTTTCAGCGCCTCCGGCGAGACCGGTTTGGCCTCACGATAGCGCGCCAGAATCTCCTCGGGCGCGAACTTGGGAATGGCATCGGCAAAGGTTTTGCTGTCGGCAAACAGCTGAGCACTTTGCACCGCCCCGTATAAATCCTGGAACAGGATTTGTGGAGCTTCAGGAATCGCCGCGGCGGCGACCGGCGGCGGCTGTGGCCGCGTTTGCGACTGCGGCTGCTGCGGCCATGTGGCCGGCGCCAGCGCCAGCCACAGCCCGACACCGGCCAACCCACGGTATTTCGATAGAACTGGACTCATGAGCACCCCCCAGAACGTTCGCTATCGTGGTGGGTTCGCGCTTTGAAGTCAAAACACCGGCGTACGTGCAGCTCTTTGCCCGCGCTACACTGAGGGGTTGCTGACTCTAGTATTCTCGCTGGTTGTTGCCCCATGCAATTGCGTCAAGGAGCGTTCTGATGTCGACGAAGAAAGACCTGACTCGCCGCGAGTTTGTCGCGGGCGCTGGCAAAGCAACGCTCGGTGCCATGGTGGTCGCGGGTGCGCCGCTGATCCTTCCGAGCCGGGTACTCGGACGCGGCAAGCAGGCGCCCAGCGATACCGCGAATATCGCCGTCGTCGGATTCGGCAGCATGGGATCGCAGAATGCGCTGCGGGTGGCGCAAACCGACCATATCGGCGCCGTCTGCGATGTCGACTTCGCCTATAGCGAAAGTCGAGTGAAGGTCCTGTTGACCGATGCGCAGGGCAACCCGCGGCCCGAGGGCGCGAGGCTGCAGCAGCAGTTCGTCAAGGCGAAGCGCTACGGCGACTTTCGCGAAATGCTCGCGAAAGACAAGAGTATTGACGGCGTCTTGGTGGCAACGCCCGACCATTTGCATGCGGTGGTTGCCAATGCGGCGATGGATGCCGGCAAACACGTCTATGTGCAAAAACCGCTGGTGGCCACAGTGCACGAGGCGCGCGTTCTTCGCGCGAAGGCGCTCGCAAAGCCGAAGCTGATGACCCAGATGGGGAATCAAGGTCATTCGGGCGAAGGTGCCCGACTCGTCAACGAGTGGATTGGCGCAGGCGTCATAGGTCCGGTGCACGAGGTGCACGTCTGGACCAATCGGCCGGTGGTTTACTGGCCGCAGGGACTGCCGCGCCCGACCGGCATGACGCCGGCCGAAGCTCCCGGCGGTTTCGGCAATCTTTGGACGTTTCGTCATGTGCAGGATGTGCTCGCCGCCGCGATGGGCAGCGGCGGCTCCCCACCCGCAGGACTCGACTGGAACATGTATGTCGGGCCGATAGCGGAAAATGTCCCGTATCACCCGGTCTACCATCCCTTCAACTGGCGCGGCTGGCTTGATTTTGGATGCGGCGCACTGGGCGACATGGGCGCTCATCTCATCGACCATCCCTTTTGGGCCTTGGGCCTGACCTACCCTTCCAGCATCGAGGCAACCTCTACCCCGTGGGGAACCACACCTGCGGCCAACACCGATCCCGCCACGCCGCCCAACCGCGTGCAGCGCATACCGGTGTCCTATCCGATATCAACCTCCGTGCACTATCAATTTGCGGCGCGCGGTTCGCAGCCGGCCGTGAAGCTGTCGTGGTACGACGGCGGCATCTATCCGCCCCGCCCGGACGCTCTGCCGGATGAGGTTGTACTGGCGAGCGAAGGCGGCGTCATTTTCGTCGGCGAGAAAGGCATCCTCTTGCACAACACCTACGGCGCCAATCCGCGGCTGTATCCGCAGTCGCTCGAGGAAGCGGCGGCGGCTGTACCCAAGAGCATCCCGCGGATCGCGTGGAGTCATGAGCTCAACTGGATCAAAGCCATCCGCGGCGAGGCGAAGACGAGTTCACCGATCGAGTATGCGGCGCAACTCACCGAGACCATGCTTCTGGGACTGGTCGCGCTGCGCGCCGGCCAGGGCAAAAAGATCCTGTACGACGGCGAGCGCGGACAGATCACCAATGTCCCCGAGGCAAATCAGTACCTGACACGCGAGTATCGCACCGGCTGGGCGATTTGAAGTTTTTCCTTACGGCGCCGCAGTCACAAATTTCACGGGCACCATGGTGTAGCGGTAGTACACGGGGTTTCGCCAGTCTCCAGCCACTGCGATGAAAGCATCAAGGTCCTTGCCTGCACGCGATTGGAACTTGGCCAAAACCCTTGGGATGTACCACCCCTTGGGTTCGGTGGGGATGCTCTTGATCATCTTCCAGGGCCCCCAAGGCTTCGGTGATTCGTAGAACGCGAACACGGTCGCTTCGATCTTGCCGACATGTCCGTTGCCGACCGGGTAGTACCAGCTGGCCATGACATATCTTTTCAGCGCGGGCAGGTAAGTCACCCCGCTCTCGCCGCACTGCCCCGGCGCGCTGATGATGAGCGCCGCCTTGCTCATGTCTTGGGTCCAACTCGAATCCTGCATTCCGTCGCCGCCTGTGTAAAAAGTCCAGTCGGTGGCGTTGAGAGCGCTGATTTTGGATCTTAAGACACGCCCGAGTATGTAGTTGTCACCGTTGTCCCAGAAACCGTTGTTCGATGTCGCGTAGACATAGCGATCGGCATTGTCGATGGTGGCCGCCGCATATTCCTTGCCGAAGTGGATGAAAAAAGGTGTGGCAAACCTCATGCCGGGAAACATCGGACGGTCGCGATTGGCCTGCATCGGCCTTGACCAGTGAACGCCATGGTCGCTTGACTTGATGATGCTCGAATCAATTCGCGTCTGTCGTCCGCCGTAGCCGGCATCCACATATCGATCCATGCCGATCGACATGTACAGCACGCCATCGACGGAAATACTCCCGCCGCTTTTCCAGTTCCGACCTTCGGTCGCGATGGGCGCATTCATAACGCCGTAGTCAGCCATCACGTCTTGCAATTGCCCCGTAAGCGCGAGAGGGTCATTCCCGGATATTCGATTGAAGGCAATATTCTGCTTTACCGTGCCGAAACCGGCGCCATCGTTGACCGCCGAGTACAGGGCATCATCGCGCGCCCAGGCGGGATCCCAGGAATCGCCGCCGTAGTCGAAATAAGTCGGCGTCCCCAGCTGGACATCCACGATGGGCATCGAAACCTTCGACACCGGTGCTTTATTCGCAGCCAACGCCGGCCAGGGGCATACCAGAAGGAGTGTCGCCGCTGCAGACCAGAAGACTTTGAGACAGCATCGAACAGCACTCAGCATCACAAGAGTATGCTCCCAATACTTGGGATCCAGGCTGCGGAGACTTGCGTGATCAGGGATTTCGATCGTGGACGGCGGGAAATGCTCAAAGCCGGCGCGCTGCTGGTGTGTGGCAGCGCCGCGATCGGCGCTGCAGTGCGGCGCGCGCAGGCGGTAGAGCCGCATGCGCCGCTCGCTGAACTTCGCTACTCCCAAGTGAAGTTCGAACCCGGACCGGTATACGCCCAAGCGCGCGAAAATCGTCGATTGGTGTTAAGCCTCGACGAGGACTCGCTGCTGCGCCCGTTTCGCCAACGCGCCGGTTTGCCCGCGCCGGGTCCTGATCTCGGCGGTTGGTACGACACGTATGCCTTCGCGCCCGGTGCGACATTCGGCCAGTGGATGTGCGCGCTGGCCCGTTACCACGCAGCAGACGGCGATGAGGCCACACGCGCCAAAGTGCAGCGCCTGGTGTGCGGATTCGCAGCCACCGTCGACACCGACGGCAAGTTCTATCGCGATAACCGGTTTCCTGCGTATATCTACGACAAGCTCGCCGGCGGCCTGATCGACGCGAAGCGCTTCACCAACGATGACAATGCTGTCGCAACCATACGCAGAGCCACACAGGCAGCCATTCCGTATCTGCCGCCGCATGCCATGCCACGCAACGAACATGCGCAACCCGGCGAGGACTTCAGTCAGCATGCCTGGGATGAGAGCTACACGATTCCTGAAAATCAATTCTTTGCCGCGCGCTTGACCGGCGATCGGATTCACCTCGCCCTGGCGCGCCGATTCTTGTATGACGATTTTTTCCTGGCACTGGCGCGCGGCGACAATGTGCTGCCCGGCAAACACGCCTACAGCCACGTCAATGGACTGAGTTCAGCGGCTCAAGCCTACCTTGCGCTGGGCCAGCGAGCCTATTTCGATGCGGCGCGCCAAGGATTTGATTTCATCGACGCGCAGAGTTTCGCCACCGGCGGCTGGGGGCCGGACGAACACTTCGTCACGCCGGGAAGCGGTGGCCTCGGCGCCAGTCTGGTCGGTGAACACAAGAGTTTCGAGACGCCGTGCGGCGCCTATGCGCATTTCAAGTTGACGCGCTACCTGCTGCGGATCACTCGCGACTCGCGTTACGGCGACAGCATGGAGCGCGTGCTCTACAACTGCGCGCTGGGCGCCAAGGCCATCCAGTCCGACGGCAACGCGTTCTACTATTCGGATTACACGCGCTCGGCGAGCAAAACCTTCCATCCCGATCGCTGGCCGTGCTGCTCCGGCACATTGCCCATGCTGGCCGCGGACTATCCGATCAGCGCCTGCTTCACCGATCCGCACGGCATTTTCGTGAATTTGTATATTCCGGGGCGCATCGACTGGCGCCAGGACACGGCTGCTTGCCGCCTATCGATCGCGACCGAGTACCCGTACGACAGCGCCGTTGCGATGACCCTGCAACTCTCCCGGCCGCGAAACTTCGCCCTAAGGCTTCGCATTCCCGCTTGGGCCATGGGCGCGAGTGTTGCGGTGAATGGCACGCGCGCCACCGCGCCCGTCGTGCCGGGGACATTCGCGAGCATCGAGCGAGAATGGCGCTCCGGTGATCGAGTCGAACTCGATTTGCCATTGCGGCAGCGGCTGCAAGCGGTCGATGCCGAACACCCCAACATCGTCGCCTTGTCCTCAGGCCCTCTCGTGCTCATGCGAATCCTCGATGGCGAGCCCGGAACCGCCGCCGCGCTCCCGCGAGGCGCACTACTGGCGGCCGAACGGGTGCCCGGGCATGACCGCTCTTGGACGGTCAGCCATGACTCAAAAATCGAACTGCGGGCATTCCCCGATATCAACGCGCAGCGTTACAGCGCCTACCAAGACGTCGCGGGCTAGCTCACCTTGCGCGGGCTAGCTCACCTTGCGCAGGCTAGCTCACCCCTCGCGGCCTAGTTAAGTTCGCGCACCCAAATGTTTCGAAAGCTGATGGGCGCGCTGGGGTCGTGGTGGGACTGCAGTTTGATGGCCGCGCGGTCGTACTTCTTGTAGACCGGCTTGCCGATGTAGCGCGTCTCCCCGACCAAACTGAAGTGATTCTGCGCCAGCACGCCGTTGTGAAACACGGTGACATACGCCGGCGTTTCCAGCGTTCCGTCCGTATGGAACACGGGCGCCGTCCAGATCACTTCGTAGGTCTGCCACTGTCCGGGTTTGCCGGACGCATTGACCAGCGGAGGGCCCTGTTTGTAGATGCTGGCGGCCTGGCCGTTGACGTAGGTTTTGTTTTCGAAGGAGTCGAGAATTTGAACCTCGTATCCCTCGTCGCCGGGGCCCGTTGATGCGGTGAACAGTCCGCTGTTGCCGCGCGCCTGACCCTCGCCGGTGATATTCGCCGGAATTTTATACTCGAGATGCAATTGATAGTTCTTGAACAGGCGCTTGGTTTCGATGTTGCCGACTGCCTTATCGACAACCATCTCACCGTGCTCCACATGCCATCGAGCCGGTGAATGGTCGCCGGCCATGACCCATTGATCCAGATTCTTGCCGTCGAACAGTACGATTGCGTCGGAAGGCGCGGCGCCGCTCTTCTCACCCGGCGTTACGATGACCGGCACGGGCTGCCATTGCTCGGTGTCTTCGGGCTTGCCGGGTGAGGCGTCCTGCGAATTCGCGCCGCCGGCGATCACCACCATCAGGCTGCATGCGTAGAGCATCTGTTTTTTCATGAATCTCTTTCCCCTTTGGTAGCGATCACAACGCCTTGCGCGTCAGTTGTACCCGGCCGTTCGCGTCGCGATCGATGGTGATGTCATAGCGTTTCCCGCGGAACGCAATGTCCCTGAGCGTCATCGATTTCCACGCCGGCGGAAGCACGGGCCCATAAGCTCCCACGAGACCTTTCTCTTGGATGCGCAGTCCACTGAACCCATACACGAGATTCTGCACGAACCCGCCGGAAGACGTGATGAAGTAGCCGCTGTTGTTGCTCGCGGTTTCGGTGCGTACATTGAAGGGCGGCTTGATCAGATTGCTGGTGAAGTTGTTTTGCAGCCAGGCAACGGCCAAGGGCCCATCGCCGACCGCGGCAGCGGCAATCGACGCCGGCGCCATGCCCATGCCATGCGGTTCGTGGTGTCCTTCCCTTACCGAGATCATGGTGTAGTCGAAGTCGTTGCGGCGCACTTGCGCCGTCATCGGCATATCGAGCGACGGGTACATCAGCAGGCCCAAGGTGCTGCCCTCCAGGGGATCGCGCGGCACGCCGGCGTCGAAATCCAAATGGCGCTGCTGCGCGTCTGAGAACGGGATGTATAGCTTTCCTGCCACCTCGGACCAATGCGGATCGGCTCGTTCGCCGACCAGCGCTGCTGCCGTAGCGGCTACTCTCAAAGCCTTTTGTGCGGAGACATTGGTGAAGGTGTCATTCGGCACGTCATTGTGGTCCTCGGCGACCGACGTGACGTGCACGAGCTCGTAGCGTCTTTGGTCCGCATTCCAGGACGCGCGGCTGGCCCAGAAGTCGGCTACGTTGCGCATCACCGGCCAGCCGTATTTTTTGAGCCAGTCGCGATCGTGCGTCGCCAGCCAGTATTGCCACTGCGCGATGGCGATATCGGCATTGACATGGATTTCGCGCTCGCCGAGCACATAGGCAAAATGCGGCGTCTGCTCGCTGCCGTTTTCCGGATCCGCTTCCCACGGATACATCGCGCCTTTGAGCCCTCGCGCTTGCGCGCGTGCCTGGGCGGCCGGTAGTGTGAAGGATCTAAACATCACCAGCGATTTGGCGCGCTCCGGATGCAGCAGCAACAACGCGGGAAAGATCCACGTATCGCTGTCCCAGAACGCATGTCCGGTATAGCCGGGCGTCAGCCCGCAGGCACCCATCGGCCAGCGCGTGTCGGCAGTGGAAGTCGCGAGCAGATAGTACAGATCCGAATGCACGGCGGTCTGCGCTTGCGCATCGCCGTCGATCGCGATATCGGAACGCCACAGTTCGCGCCAAGCGGCGCGGTGCTGCTCGAGCAGAGCGTCGAAGCCGGCCGCGCGTGCGCCCGTCGCGAGCTTAAGATCGGCCTGCGCATTGCCGCCCCATTCCTCGCGCGAGGCGGCGATGAACTTGGTGAAAGTATAGGTTTTGCCTTTTTGTACCCTTACGTTCACATTCAAGGCGAGGCGGTACTGGCTTTTGTACAGC
>Ga0193729_1000345_pt1 | contig 23779 bp, 22 predicted proteins | sample U1c2metaG_FD_143036 | JGI IMG/M metagenome (GOLD analysis project Ga0193729, IMG submission 143036) | Soil microbial communities from a riparian zone of the East river system, Colorado, United States - U1c2 | ecosystem: Environmental > Terrestrial > Soil > Riparian zone | place: USA: East River...
ACCGTGCGGCGCTTCCAATCGATCCTCTCGCGCACGGCGCGCGATTGCGAGTGCACGATCGGCACCGCGCCGTTGTCGAAGATCGTCAACGTGTGATCGGGCTGCCAGCGCGCGTCGTGCTGCCACGCGGTCCCGGTGCCCGCGCCCATGCGGAAGCTCGACCTCTTGCCCCCGATCCGCCACGCGATCGCGCCGCTGTGGTGGTCGATCTCATAGACCGCCCAGGTGTTGCGCGAGGAGATCAACAGGTTCCCGTCGCCCCACGGGTCCGGCGAGATCGAGTTGATGTGGAAGAAGTCCCAAGGCCGCGTGCGATCCTGCGGCGAGCTGGCGTAGGAGTCGTAGAGGTGTACGTGCCCGTATGCGTGCCACTCGAACATCACCAGGCCGGTCTTGATGTCGACCTCCTGCACGATCCCGTCCTTCAACGCCCCGTTGCGCGAGCCGCCGACCGACCTGAGGTCGGCGCGAACCAACGAATTGGCGGTCAGGTAGGCCGCGCCCTGCGGCGTTATCTGAAAATCGTGCAGGTCCGCGTAGTAGCCGTTGCCAGCGGCCACCGAGGCGATCCGCCGGTAGCTGGAGTCGTAGATCTCGTGCTCGCCAAAGCCCACGCCGAGATCGACGTGCCCCTGCCAGAACGTCAGCACGGGCCGGCCCTCGTAGAGCTCTACCTTCAGGTCGGTGACTTCGTTGCCCTTGGCCGCCGGCTGGAACCACACGAGCCGTCCGGCGCCGTCGATGATCATCGCCCCCGCCTGGCCGTACCCCGAGCCGGCAGTGAGGAAGATATCTCCCTGCGTGGCCGCCTGGGAGTTGGCCCTGACCTGCACGCTAGGCGGCTGCAGCGAGGGCTCGGAGACGAAGCTCTGGTTCAGGCCCGCCTTGGCCGGTAGCCGAGGGCCACCCGGCGGGAGCGGATAGTGCGCGAGCCGTGCGATCGTGAACGTGGTGCGCACGCGACTGCGATGACGCCCGGATCGCACCAGCGCGCTCGCGGTGACGCGCTCGCCCTGGGCGAACGGGCGCCCGAGCACGTAGCTCGCGCCGAGGGCACTGGCATACGAACGCAGCCTCCCGCGGTGCGAGCCGCTGCGCGAGCCCACGACCGAGACATGCGAGATGTCCCGCGCGCCAGCGCCCAGGAAGCTGATCTGCGTGCGGGGCGAGGCATCGGGCGTCCCGTTCAACGGCGACAGCGTGAGCGCACCGGCGGCCGTCGCGAACATCGCAAGCCCCGTGCTCCACGCGAGCACCGCAACCGCGCCGCGCAGCGCGCGAGCTCGCCCGCCTCCGTCTGCCCCGATCGCGCTCACGCAGGCGATAACCCTAGACCTGGGCCGACTCGACAAGCGCCAGGAAGCGCGCCGGCGGCAGGATCGGCAGCTCGTCGGCGAGGTCAAGAAGGTGCTTGTCGCCTGAGACGAGCAGGGCGTCGTTGCCGGCCGCGAGCGCAATCAGATAATCGTCTGCGGAGTCAGCTGAGCGGACGGGCGCCTGGCCCGGGTCGTCTGCGAGGGTGGCGAAGCGAGCCAGCCAGTCGAGCAGATCCTTCGTGTCCTGTGTGTCTACGCGCTCGCGGAGCCTCGGATATGAGAGCGCGCGCGTCAGCTCGGCGAGGAGCTGCGTGGAGACGATCAGCTCGAAGGCGCCTTCCCGCCAAGCCACGAGCACTCGCGCTGGCGCGCCGCCGGGGGAGAGCAGCGCCGAGACGATGACGTTCGCGTCGAGGGCGGCGCGCAAGCCTCAGCGCCGGTCGCGTCTGGTGGCGTGCTGGGCCTCGACCGCGAGCGACATTGCGTCCTCCTCGGACATCTGGTTGCGCGTCCACAGCCGGCTGAGCAGATCGAGCCCCAGGTCACGCCGCAGCGCCTCCTCGATCACCTGACTGTCGCCCTTGCCCGTGCGCGCCGCGGCGATCTTCACTGCCCGCATCACATCCTCGTCTACCGTGAGCGTTGTACGCACCTTTGACACATATACATCATAGCATCATGATGTATCCGAGACCGCCTACGGCACGAGCGCGAAGCCCGCGACATGCCGCGGCCTGACCGTGGCGAAGTGGCGGTGATCGAGGGTCGCGATCGTGTCGAGCCCGTGGCGCTCGGCGAGGGCGACCACCGAGGCGTCCACTATCCCCAGCGGCAGGTCGAGGTACTGCTCCGTCAGCTCGGCGATCCGTTCCCACTCGGTGTCGAGGACCGGTTCGACCACGAGCTCGCCATCCGCCACCGCGCGCGCGAACGCCAGCTCGGCGTGAGGGCCGATGCGCTCGCCGAGCAGGTAGGAGACCTCGGTAAGGACAAGCGCCGGGACCAGCAGCGGGCGAGGGGCGCTTGAGAGGAGATCGACCGAGCGACGATGATGCTTGTCGGCAGTTGCCGCGGCAGCGTACAACGGACCTGCGTCGACGATCAGCACTACGTAGAGCGGGCGGCCTTACGCCGCCCGACGGCCTTCCCGACGAGCTCGTCCACCCGCTCGGATGCGTCCGCGGGCGATCCCTCGCCCACCGAGAAGAAGCTCAAGCGTCCTTCGGTTGGGCCAGGCGGGAGTTGCCGGTCGATCGCCTCGCGTGCGACGTCGGCGATAGAGCTGCCGCGCCTGCGTGCCTCGAGCCTCAGACGGGCATCGACGTCATCCGGGAGCATGATCGTCGTTCGCTTCACGCATATAGCATAACGCATCACGGCGTATACTGTAGCCGCTCAGGCCACTTTCCCATGTGACCTGTAGTTGGACCTCGTAGTTTCCCATGTGAAGCGTTGTTTCCCCCTTGTCGTGGTGCTCTGTTGGGATGGGAGCGGCCAGCTCGGGGGGGGCCAACGCCCAAACAGAATCAACGGATCCGCAAGAGCGGGACTGGATGGTGCGCGAAAGCGGGAGTGGGAAGCCCGCAAAAGCGGTATCGTGCATCTGTGCCTTCTGCCGACTACATTCCCCGCCTGGCCGACACGCGCCTGGATGAGCTGTTCGCGGAGCTGCCTGCACTGCTGCTGGTCGGTCCCCGCGCCACCGGGAAGACGACGACCGCGCGCCGCCATGCGCGCACCGTCGTGCGCCTGGATAGCGAGGCCGAGGCGGGAGCTTTCCGCGCCGATCCCGACGTCGCGCTGCGCGCGCTTGAGACACCTGTGCTGCTCGACGAGTGGCAGGCGGTCCCCGGCGTGCTTGGCGCCGTCAAGCGGGCCGTAGACGACGAGACCGGTGCCGGGCGCTTCCTGCTCACTGGGAGCGTGCGCGCCGATCTCGACACGCAGACATGGCCCGGCACCGGGAGGCTCGTGCGCGTGCAGATGTACGGATTGACCGTCCGCGAGATGACTGGCTGGCCGGCCGGCCAGCCGTTCCTCGACAGGCTTGCGCGCGCAGACATGGACGCGCTCCCGCCATCGACGGACCCGCCGGACCTGCTGGGGTATGTGGAGCTCGCGCTGCGCGGCGGCTTCCCCGAAGCCGTACTGCACGTCGCTGGCGCCAACCGGCGCGCGTGGCTGGAGGGCTACGTTGACCAGCTTCTCACCAGGGACATTGAGACGCTCTACGGTCACCGCGATCCACGTCTCTTGCGGCGCTACTTCGAGGCGCTTGCGCTCAGCACCGCTGGGATGGCCGAGAGCAAGACCCTCTACGAGGCAGCTGGTATCGACCGCAAGACTGCGATTGCCTATGAGCGCCTGCTCACGAACCTGCTCGTGCTCGACACGATGCCGGCATGGATGAGCAACAGGCTCTCGCGCCTAGCGAAGACCGGCAAGCGCTACCTCGTGGACCCCTCGCTGATCGCAGCGGCACTACGCCTCGACCAAGCGGCCGTGCTTCGCGACGGCGATCTGCTCGGTCGCATCCTCGACACGTTCGTGGTCGCTCAGATCAGGCCCGAGGTCGAGCTCAGCCCATCGCGGCCGCGCCTGCATCACCTGCGTGCCAGGGATGGCGGACACGAGGTGGACTTGATCGCCGAATTGCCGGCAAACAGCGTCGTCGCCATCGAGATCAAGGCCACCGCGGCCCCCAAGGCCTCCGATGCCAGGCATCTGATCTGGATGCGCGACCGGCTGGGAGAGCGCTTTCTCGCTGGTGCGGTGCTCCACACGGGCCCACGGCCGTTCCGACTCGCCGAGCGGATCTTCGCGCTGCCGATCTGCACGCTATGGGGGTGACGCCCGCCGCCGCCGTGTGTAGCGGAGGCGGCGAAGGGGGACCAGGGGCCTCACGCCGGGGCGGACTCGCGGGGTCACATGGGAAAGTGGGCTGAGCGGCAACATATACCCGAGATCCGTCACCGCTCACGCACCCGCACGACGTTCGACGAGCCGCCCGCGAACGGATAGCCGGACTCGACTTCCGAGCGAACGCGGAATCTGTAGTCAGCCGGCCCGGCGAACTTGAAGCGGTAGGCCGCGTGGTAGCGACCGCGCGCGTCCGTGTGAACGACCTTGAACTCGATCCAGCCGCTGCCCGGGGAGCGTGCTTCCAGCACGAGGTGCTTGCCGCTCGCCGGAACCGGCCCGCCGAGCAGCCGCCCGCGGAAGTGGATGCTGCGCCCGACGCTCGCCGTGCGCGGTGAGACGCGCAGCGCGATCCCCGCGTGCACGCGCAACGTCAGCGTGCGTGTCAGCGCCGGCGTCGCGCCCGGCGCCGCACCGCGGTACGAAAGGCACACCTTGCGCGAAGACAGCCGTGCCGGCAGGCGAACGCTGAAGCGCCCGTCCGCCTGCGTCCGCGGGCTCGCCAGCGCCACCACCGCTCCGGCGCCCGAGGGAATCGCGACCAGTTCGATCTGCGCCCCCGCCATCGGTGCGCCGCCCGGTCCCGTCAGCCTCCCCACGATCGTCTGACGGCGCCCATACGCGCTCGTGAGAAGCGGCTTGCGCGTGCCCTGCCAGCCCGCCGACAGCGTTCCCTGTGCAGACGCGCTGGTTCCCTGTGCGGCCCCCGGCGCGCAGGCCGGCGGCGGGTTCGCGACCGTGATCTGCCGATCGAGCACCGGCGCCGCGTTTCCGGCGGCGTCGATCACGCTCACGACCAGATGGTGTGCGCCGTTGCTGAGCCTGGTCGTGTCGAACGGCACGTCCACGCTCACCGACGCCTGGCACGGCTGCACGTACAGGAACGCCGGCCGCCCGTCGGCGCTCTGCCCCGCGTCCCTGCATCGCCCGCCGTTGTCGTCCACGACCGATGACTGCATCACCTGGCCGTCGACGTTGAACACCGCCTCGTAAACACCCGCGCCCGGGTCGCTCGCGCTGAAAGCCACGGCGCTCGAGCCCTTCACGGAGGCGGCGCTGGCCAGTTCCCCGCTCACGCCGCTCGCGTTCGGCCCGGCGTTCTGTTCGAGCGTGATGTCCGCGGCGTAGACGTACACGGCGGCGGCGTAGGCGTTTGGGTCGCCAGAGGCGGTCGGACAGTTGAATCCAGATTCGCCAACGCATGAGGCGTCGACAAACAAAAGCGGGCCGAGATTCGCGCTCGGGGCGGTTACGCGGTTTTCCGGCCCGAGCGGATGACTTGGGTCGCCGAGGCCGCTCGGGCATTGAGCTCCACCTACGCACCAGCCAAACGCGTGCTGTGGATCATTCAGATTGCGGGGGCCCGCGAACCAGAACTCATACGTGGCGTTAACCGCCGCTCCGCCATCGGCATCCCCCGCCCGCCACAACGTCGCCGCGGCGATCGTGGCGCCCGCCGGCGCCGCGAACGTCCAGGTCGCGAGATCGGTGTTGGCGGTGCGAGCAGGCTCGTCGCCGAGCGCCGCAAGCAGCGCCCCGCCCGACTGCGCGCAGCTGTTCTGCGCGTATGTGTACGGCCCGGAATGCGACCCACCCCACCCATCCGCCGGCGCGCTTTCGCCCGCCGGCGTACGACACGAGTACACGTGGTACTGACCGGCATAGGCGCGCGCTGCGACTGCGAGGGCGGCCAGCGCCAGGCTCGCGGCGATCGCGGCGATGAAGCTCCTTCGGGCCATCTCAACCGTATGTCGTCGTGGAGGGCGTCATGCCCCCCTGCGAAATCGTCTCTCGCGCACGCAGCGCCTGCAAGCGCGTCGACCGGCACCCACGAACGCCGGGGCAAAAACGCGCAAACGTGTCTCCCACTATTGGCTGTTGCGACGAGAAAGCGCTCTGATCGAGCGGAGTCGCGCGTTCAGGGCGAGAAGCTGATTGGCAGCTCGGCCAGCCCGTAGATACCGGAGACGCCCTCGAAGATCGGCTCGCCGTCGAGCGCCAGTCCGTGCATGTGCTGCGAGAGGAACGCGAGCCCCTCCTGCAGCTCGACGCGCGCGAGGTTCGCGCCGAGGCAGTAGTGCACGCCGGCGCCGAATGTGAGCGGCCGCGCGCGACGGCGGTGGGCGGTGATGTCGAAGCGATCCGCGCCGCCCTCGCCCGCGGCATCCGCCTCGAGGTCGCGGTTGCCGGTGAACGCGCACACCATCACGATCGTGCCCTCGGGGAACGTCACGTCTCGGAAGACGACGTCCTCGACGAGGATGCGCGCGGTGAACGGCGTGATCGGCTCGTAGCGCAGCGCCTCTTCGACGGCGGCCTCGGCCAGCGACGGATCGTCGGCGAGCAGCGCCCACTGCTCGGGGTTCTCCGCGAGCAGCCTGATCGCGTGCGCAAGCTGGCTCTGGCTCGTGTCGACGCCGCCCACGAGCACGTTGAACACCAGGTTGATGCACTCGACGTCGGACAGCTTCTCGCCCTGCTCTTCGGCCTCGATCAGCTTCGAGATGAGGTCGTCGCCGGGATCGTCGCGGCGCGCCCGCACGAGCTCCTCGGCGTACTCGTAGAACTCCTCCACCGCCTGCGTGATCTGCTCGAGCTCGCTCGACATGCTGACCGCGTCGAACTGCCGCTGGATCCAGTTCGACCAGTGGTGCAGGCGCGGCGCGTCCTCGAGCGGCGCGCCCATCACCGTCGCGATCGCCAGCGACGGGTAGGGCTTCGCGAACGCCTCGACGAACTCGCAGCGCACCAGCTGGTCGGCCGCGGCGGCGCTCTCGGCGACGCCGCTCTCCGGCGCGCCGCTCGCCGCCGCGCCGCTCGCCGCCGCGCCGCTCGCCGCCGCGCCGTTGGCGCTCCACACGCCGTCCGCGCCCGACAGGCCGTTCGAGACGATCGCCTGCGCGAGCAGCTGCTCCAGGAAGTCCCTCATCACCGGTCGGTAGCGCTCCACCGCGCGCGGCGACAGCGCGGGGTTGACGAGGCTGCGCAGGCGCGTGTGGTCGGCGCCGTTGACGTGCAGGATGTTGCGTCGCATCTGCTCGTACAGCGGACCCTCGCTGACGCCGAAGATCTCCGCGATCTTCATGCCCGGGAAGATCGCCGAGCGCGTGCGCAGGAAGAACTCGCCCGCCTCGCGATCGAGCGTCATGTAGCCGAACGGCGCGTTCGCCAGCCAGCCTTGCGCACGCACCTCGGCCATCGCCGCGTGAAAGCGCTCGCCGCGCATCTGCGGGTCGGTGTGGTCGAACGTCGGGAGCTCGAGCTCGCTAACCAGCGCCATCGCGCCTCCCATCCTCTCAAGTCCGGCGCCGCGCCAACTTCTTGCCCGGGTTGAACAGCCCCTTGGGGTCGAACGCGCGCTTGATCTGCTCGTGCAGCTCGACCGTGCGCGGGTCCCACTGGGCCTCGAGCAGCCCGCTCTTCAGCCGCCCGACGCCGTGCTCGGCGGCGATCGAGCCGCCCAGCGAGCGTACGAGCGCGAACAGCTCCGCGCCGACCGCCTCGGCGGCGTCCAGCTCCGCCTCCGCGGCGGGGTCGACGAGCACCGTCGCGTGCACGTTGCCGTCGCCTCCATGGCCCCAGGCGCACGAGCGCAGAGCATGGCGCTCGGCGATCTGCTCGAAGCCTTCCAGGCCATCGGCAAGCAGCTCGACGGGAAACGCGACATCCTCGGAGACCTTCGCGCCGCGCGCGCCCGACACGACGCCGTTGAAGCTGTCGCGCCAGCGCCACAGCGCGTCGCGCTCGGGCACGTCGATCGCCAGCGCCCGGCCCCCGAGCAGCTCGACGAGCTCCTCGCGCCGGCGCTCGGCCTCGGCGAGCGTGCCGTCGACCTCCGCCAGCAGCGCGAACGCGGCGCCGTCGGGCGGCTTGCCGGGATAGCCGCCGGCGACGAGCGCTAGCGTCGCGCCGTCGAGGAAGTCGAGCGCCGAGGGCTCGATGCCCGCCGCGAGGACTTCGAGCATCGCCGCGCAGCCGTCCGCGAGCGAGCGCATGAACGCAACCAGCGCGAGCTGCGCCTCGGGCGCCGGCAGCAGGCGCAGGCGCACCGCCGTGATCACGCCCAGCGTGCCCTCCGAGCCGATCAACAGGTTCTTGAGGTCATAGCCGGCGACGTCCTTGCGCGCCCACCCGCCGACGTGCACGAGCTCGCCCGGCGCGAGCACCGCCTCCAGCCCCGTCACCCACGCGCCCGTGACGCCGTACTTCAGCGCGTGCGGCCCGCCGGCGTTCGTCGCCACGTTGCCGCCGATCTGCGACTGCTCGGCGGCGCCCGGGTCGGGCGCGAACAGCAGCCCGTTCTCGCGCGCCAGGCGCTGCACGTGCCGCGTGCTCACGCCCGCCTCCGGGTAGATCCGCCACAAGGCCGGCTCGAGCTCGCGCACGGCGCGCAGGCGCTCCAGCGAGAGCACCACGCCGCCATCGCTCGGCACCGCGCCGCCCGTCAGCCCGGTGCCGCCGCCGCGCGCGACGATCGGCACGTCGTGGGAGTAGCACCAGCGCACGACCTCCGCGACCTGCGCGGCGCTGCCCGGCAGCACGACCGCATCCGCGCGGCCCTCGAGGCCGCGCCGGCGCGAGCTGTCGCGGTTGTACGGCGACTCGGGCGGCGCCTCGAGCACGTGCTGCGGCCCAACCAGTCTTGCCAGCTCGCCGAGCATAACCGCGGCCGAGGCTAGCGCGACGGGTAGCATTCATGTCCGCATGGCGGTCAGCGCAAAGCCCCCCGAGCGGGCGCACGATCAGGCGAGCGAGGAAAGCAAGAGGAGCTTCCACACGCTCTCGGGCGAGCCCGTGCGCAAGCTGTACACCCCCGAGGACCTGCCTGCGGGCATCGGCGGGGCCGAGGACCCGATCGGCCTCCCCGGGTCGTATCCGTTCACGCGCGGCATATACGAGTCGATGTACCGCGGCCGTCTGTGGACGATGCGCCAGTTCGCGGGCTTCGGCACGAGCGAGGAGACGAACGAGCGCTTCCGCTACCTGCTCGAGCACGGCCAGACGGGGCTGTCGACCGCCTTCGATATGCCCTCGCTGATGGGCCACGACTCGGACCACGTGCGCTCGCTCGGCGAGGTCGGCCGCGAGGGCGTCGCGATCGACACGCTGGACGACATGCAGACGCTGTTCTCCGGCATCGACCTCGGCGAGGTGTCGGTGTCGATGACGATCAACGCGCCGGCCGCGATCATGCTCGCCTTCTACGTCGCCGCGGCCGAGTCCGATCCCTTGCACCCGACGCCACCCGAGCGCCTCTCGGGGACGATTCAGGCGGACATCCTGAAGGAGTACATCGCGCAGAAGGAGTGGTGCTTCCCGATCGACCCGGCGATGCGCCTGTGCGGCGACATGATCGAGTGGTGCACACGGCGCATGCCGCGCTGGCATCCGATCTCGATCAGCGGCTACCACATCCGCGAGGCCGGCTCGACGGCCCAGCAGGAGCTCGCGTTCACGCTGAAGGATGGCCTGACGTACGTCGAGCAGGCTGTCGCGCGCGGCCTCGACGTGGACGACTTCGCCCCGCGCCTGTCGTTCTTCTTCAACGCGCAGCTGGACTTCTTCGAGGAGATCGCCAAGTACCGCGCGGCGCGCCGCATCTGGGCGCGCGAGCTGAAAGAGACGTTCGGCGCGAAGAGCCCGCGCTCCTGGCAGATGCGCTTTCACTCGCAGACGGCCGGCGTCAGCCTGACGGCGCAGCAGCCGCTCAACAACATCGTGCGCACGACGATCGAGGCGCTCGCGGGCGTGCTCGGCGGCACACAGTCGCTGCACACCAACTCCTACGACGAGGCCCTCGCGCTGCCCACCGAGGAGGCGGTCACGATCGCGCTGCGCACGCAGCAGGTGATCGCCCACGAGACGGGCGTCACGAACACCGTCGACCCGCTCGGCGGCTCGTACTTCGTCGAGGCGCTGACCGACGAGATGGAGAGCAAGACCTACGACTATTTTAAGCAGATCGATGACTTGGGGGGCATGGTCGAGGCGGTCAAGCGCAACTATCCCCAGCGCGAGATCGCCGACGCGGCCTTCACGCTGCAGCTCCAGATCGACGCGGGCGAGCGCGTGGTCGTGGGCGTCAACCGCTACCTGGCAGAGGACGAGCAGCCGATCCCCACGCTGCGCATCGACCCCGCGCTGGAGCGCAAGCAGATCGGCCGGCTGCAGGCCGCGCGCGCCAAGCGCGACGGCGCCGCCGTCGAGGCCGCGCTCGCGGCCCTGCGCGCAGACGCCGCGCACGAGCAGCGCAACCTGATGGAGCCGCTGCTCTCGTGCGCCCGCGCGCACGCGTCGGAGGGCGAGATCATCGAGTCCCTGCAGCAGGTGTTCGGCGACTACATCGAGACGCCCGTCTTCTGAGCGTGTTCGTAGCTTGGTGAGCCACAGCCGCCTGCGCAAAGGCCTCGTCGCCGGCGGCGCGGTCGTGATCCTGGGCAGCGCTGCCACGCTCGCGATCGCCTCGCACCGCATCGCCGCCGAGCAGGCGGCCTACCACGCGCCGGCCACTGCGCGCTGCTTTCCGAGCACGTTCAACCGCTCGGCGCAGCTGCCCGGCACGAGCCTCAGCGTGGCGCCGCTGCCGGGCTCCTACGCCGCCTCCACGCGCACGCAGATCAGCCTGCTGGGGGCGCCTGTGCACACGCTCAGCGGCATCACGGTGCGCGGCTCGCACAGCGGCTCGCACCGTGGCCGCCTGCGTGGCTACTCACAGGGCGACGGCGCGAGCTTCGTGCCGTCAGAGCCCTTCACCGCCGGCGAGACGGTCACCGTACGCGGGAAGGTCAAGGCCGGGACGAGCTCGCAGCGCTTCAGCTACCGCTTCGTCGTGGCCCACCAGGACGTGCTGCCCTACTCCAAGCCGACCCCTCCGTCCGGCAAGGACTACAACGAGAAGCAGCACTTCCGCTCGACGAACATCGAACCGCCGTCGATCGCCGTGGCGGCGCGCTCCGCGCAGAGCGCGCCCGGCTACATCTTCGCCGCGCCGTACGCCGGCCCGGGGCCGCCCGGTCCGATGATCTTCGACGAGGCCGGCGAGCTCGTGTGGTTCGACCAGCTGCCCAAGAACATCCCGGCGTCGGCCGACCTGCAGGTGCAGCAGCTGTATGGCAAGCCCGTGCTCACCTGGTGGCAGGGCTACATCCCGCCGCAGGGCTTCGGCCAGGGCGAAGAGGTCATCGTGGACGGTACCTACCGCGAGATCGGGCGCGTGCGCGCGGGCAACGGCTACAAAGCCGACCTGCACGACTTCCACATCACGCCGCAGGGCACGGCGCTGATGACGGTCTTCAACCCGATCGACTGCAACCTGTCGGTCGTCGGCGGGCCGAGCGGCGGAGCCGTCACCGACAGCCTGTTCCAGGAAGTCGACCTGCGCACGGGCCTCGTGCGGCGCGAGTGGCACAGCGTCGACCATGTGCCGCTCGGCGACTCCTACAGCTCGGCGACGGGTGCCAGCAAGAAGTGGCCGTTCGACTACTTCCACCTCAACTCGATCGACCAGCACGCCGACGGCACGACGCTGCTGTCGGCGCGCAACACATGGGCGATGTACTCCATGGACACGCGCACCGGGAGGGTGCTCGGCGAAATCGGCGGACGGCACTCCGGCGTGAAGCTCGGCGCGGGGACGAGAATGGCCTATCAGCACGACGCGCACGCGCTCCCCAACGGGACGATCAGCGTGTTCGACAACGGCTCGGTCCCGAAAGTCCACCCGCAGTCGCGCGGCATGGTGCTGGCGATCAACCAACAGACCCGCGCTGTCACGCTCGCGGTGCAGTACGAGCACCGCCCGGCGCTGTCGTCCGACAGCCAGGGCAACATGCAGCAGCTGCCCAACCAGAGCATGTTCGTGGGATGGGGATCGGAGCCATACTTCTCGGAATACAGCGCAAGCGGGCAGCTGCTGTTCGACGCGCACCTGCACGGCTCATACGAGTCCTACCGCGGCTACCGCTTCCCCTGGACCGGAGCGCCGGCCGGCGCTCCTTCGATCGCCGCCGTCCCCGCGACGGGCGGGCGCGCGAGCGTCTATGCGAGCTGGAACGGCGACACGCGAACGGCCAGCTGGCAGCTGGTCGCGGGATCGTCGCCGACCACGCTCGCGCTCGTCGCGAGCGCCCAGCGCAGCGGCTTCGAGACGGCGTTCACCCTTCCCAGCGCAGCGCCGTACGTGGCCGTGCGGGCGCTCGACTCCTCCGGGGCGGTGCTCGGGAGCTCGCGCACGATTCGCGGCTGAGCGCCCAGGACGGGGCCCGGCGGGGGCTGGTACGCTTGGCTCGTTTTGACGTCAACGAGGGGTTTCCAACCAGCTGTCTTGGAAACATGACGGAGCGCAAGGCCAGCACCAAGTCCCGCAAGGCGGACGCCCCCGCGCCCGCTGTCAATGGCGCCCGCTACCGCCGCCTGCCGACCGGCGCGCACGGCATGACGCGCGAGCAGGTCGAGCGAGACCAGCGCGAGCGGTTGCGCTCGGCGATGATCGAGCTGATCGCCGAGCGCGGATACCCCGCCGTGCGGATCCTCGACCTCACGCAGCTCGCACACGTCTCGCGACCGACCTTCTACAACCTGTACGCCGACAAGGAAGAGCTGCTGCTGGGTGCCTACGAGGACATCGCCGGGCGCACCACGATCGAGGTAGCCGAGGCCTACGGTGCCGGCGACTCGCCGCAGGACAGCCTGCGCCGAGCGCTGGGCGCGTTCACCGAGCTGGCCGGGGCCGAGCCCGAGGCGATGACGCTCGCGCTGCTCGGCACGTTCGGCGCGGGCCCGCGGGCGCTCGAGCGCCGCAACCGTACGCTGCAGGCGCTCGAGCGGACGGTCCAGGCCGGTCGCGATCGCGCGTGGTCGGAGAACCCGGTCGACCTGACGACGAAGTTCCTGATCGGCGGCATCCGCGAGGTGTCGGCCACCCGCCTGCGCCAGGGGCGCTCGCACGAGCTGCCCCGGCTGGCCGACGAATTCGGCAGCTGGGCGAACGCGTATCCCCCCGACCTGCCGCTCGGACTCGACGGAGGCGCCCGCGTGCGCCGTAGGTCCGCCGGCCGGGATGACAAGCAGGCCTCCGAGCGCGAGCGCCACTCCGAAGGCCGCCTGCCGAGCGGGCGCCATGACCTTACCCGCGAGGAGGTCATCAAGAGCCAGCGCGAACGGATCGTCGACGCGACCGCCGCGATCGTCGCCGAGAAGGGCTTCGCGGGCCTCACGATCCCCGAGATCGCCTCGCGCGCGAACGTCTCGCACGAGACCTTCTACGAGATGTACCCGACCAAGCACGACGCGTTCGTCGGCGCGCAGAAGGTCGGGCTGCACCAGGCGCTGCGCATCACCGCCGCGGCGTTCGAGCCGCACCGGGACGAGTGGGCCGACGGCGTGGCGGCCGGCATGCGGGCGCTGCTCGACTACGTCTGCTCCGAGCCGGCCCATGCGCATCTGACGCTCGTCGACACGTTCGGAGCGAGCCCCGAGGCGATCGAGATCCGCGCGTCGGCGCTGCTGGCCTTCACCGCCTACCTGCGTCCCGGCTTCGAGCTCGCGCCGGCGCACATCGAGGTCCCCGAGATCGCCGCCGAGGCGGTCGCCGGAGGCGTCTGGCAGGTGCTGCACTACTACATCGAGCACGCGCGCCTGCACGAACTGTGCGACGCGGGCTCGCAGCTCATCTACCTGACGCTCAGCCCCTTCCTCGGACCCGACGCCGCCGCCGAGACCGCCAGGCAGCCGGTCGGCAACGCCGTCTAGCGGCTGCAGCCGGTCGGCAACGCCGTCTAGCGGCTGCGCCTGGCCGAGAGCCGAGCCTGGCTGAGCGCGACGCCGTGCTCAGTCGTCGCCGAGCGCCGCCGCGCCCAGCACAACGGCCGACAGCGCGGTCGCGCTCACGAGCACGCTGGTCAGCTTCGGCAGGTATCCGCCGCGCCCACCGGCGACGCCCGCGAGCGTGTCGGCCACGTCGCAGGCCAGGCCCGCGGTGAGCCACTGCCGGCGGGTATCGCCCTCGCTGCTCAGCGCGCCCCACGCGAGCGCCACGTCGCGCACGCCGAACAGGCGCGCCAGGTACGGCGACTGCGGGTTGGCCCGCGCGTCGAGGCCGAACAGCTTGCCGGCGAGCCTCGGCGTCGTCCAGGAGGCCACGCCAATCGCCATCCTGATTCCCGCCAACGCGCTCACGGCGTTCTTCTGCGTCACGCCGCGACTGTATCGCAAGCGCCGTGCTTTCGGCCAAATATGCTGGAAACTGGGGAAACACACGACCGCAGCGGCGAAGGCGGTCGGGCCCGGCGCTACTCTTTGCGCTCGCGGTCGAACCTGCGAATCACCATGCGCCCGTCAGCCATCGCAACCGACGATCCGAAGCTCCCCGTGGCCTCGAAGCCCTCGCGTCCGAAGGCGCTCGAGCCGCCCACGTTGCGCCGGCTGACGATGCACGGTCACCGGATCGCGTACCGGCAGGCCGGCAGTGGCCCGGTGCTCGTGCTGCTCCACGGGATCACCTCGAGCTCGGCGACGTGGGAGCGCGTGATGCCGTATCTGGCTCGCCACTACACGGTGATCGCGCCCGACCTGATCGGCCACGGCTACTCGGCCAAGCCGCGCGGCGACTACTCGCTTGGGGCGCACGCCAGCACCGTTCGCGACCTGCTGCTCGCCCTCGGACACGAGCGCGCGAGCATCCTCGGGCACTCCCTGGGCGGGGGCATCGCGATGCAGTTCTCCTACCAGTTCCCCGAGCGCACCGAACGTCTCGCGCTCATCGACAGCGGCGGCCTCGGGCGCGACGTCAACGTGCTGCTGCGGGCCGCCACGCTGCCCGCCTCGGAGTTCGTGCTGCCGCTGTTGGCCGCCACGCGACTGCTCGACGCCGGTCAGCTCGTCGCGAGCATGCTCGGCCGCCTGGGCCTTCGCGCTCGCACGGACATCGAGGAGATCGCCCGCGGGCACGCGACGCTGTCCGATGCCGAGGCGCGCGCGGCTTTCGTGCACACGCTTCGCGCGGTCGTGGAGCCGGGCGGCCAGCGGGTCGACGCCTCCAACCGCCTGTACCTGGCGGAGAAAATCCCCTTCCTGCTGGTGTGGGGCGAGCGCGACTCGATCATTCCGGTCTCACACGGTCGCGCAACCCACGAGCGAGTGCCCGGCAGCCGTCTGGAGATCTTCCCCGAGTCCGGACACTTCCCCCAGCTGGACGAGCCGCAGCGCTTCATCGACGTGCTCGTGGACTTCATCGAGTCGACCGAGCCGGCGGACCCGGGCTCCGACCGCTGGCGCGAGCTGCTTACGTGATGCTAGTATGCACGTATGAAGCGCACCACCGTATCCCTGCCCGATGACCTCGCACAGGCGCTCGCGCGCGAGGCACAGAGGCAACACGCGTCTGCGTCCGAGATCGCGCGCACCGCGCTCGCACAACACCTCGGTCTAGTCGAAAGCCAGCCGCGCACACTCGCGTTCGCGGATCTCGGCGGCAGCGGTCATCGCAGTACCGCCCGAGACATGGAGCAGCTCCTGGAGCAGGAGTGGGATGACCTCCCTGGCCGTCGTTGACGCCGGCCCGCTTTACGCGACTGCGGACGTAGACGACCAGGACCATCTCGCCTCCCGCGCGGCGCTCGCGCGAGCGGACCTCCGCCTCGTCGTCCCCGCGCTGGTCGTGGCCGAGGCGACCTACTTCGTGGGACGGCGGCTGGGAGCCATCGCGGAGGGCAAGTTCCTGGGCGGCATCGCGGAGCTCGACGTGGAGGGACCGAGTCGCGAGGATTTCACGCGCATGGCGGAGCTCGTCGAGCAGTACGCCGACTTCCCGCTCGGAGGGACCGACGCCTCAGTCGTCGCACTCGCGGAGCGCCTCGACGCGTCGATAATCATGACCCTCGACCGTCGCCACTTCGCGGCGATCGCCCCCCGCCATCGCGAGGCGTTCGAGCTGATGCCCTGACAGCGTGAGCTGCTAACGCACGTCGAGCACGACCTTGCCGGTCGCGCGGCGCTCTTCGATCGCCTTCAGGGCGTCGGTCGCGCGCTCGAGCGGGAAGCGCTCGCCGACGATCGGCCTGACGAACCCTTCGTCGATCATGCGGTCGATGACCGCGCCGATCTCGCGATTGGGATCGGGCTTGCTCATCACGTAGGCCCCCCAGCCGGCGCCCACGACCTCGGTGTTTCCGAGCAGCAGCCTGTTGACCTTCACCTCGGGAATCGACCCACCGGTGAAGCCGACGACGACCAGGCGGCCATTCTCGCGCAGCGAGCGCAGGCTGTCGGTGAAGCGATCGCCGCCTACCGGGTCGAGCACCACGTCCACGCCGCCGTCCGAGAGCGCATTGACCTCGTCCTTCCACGTGTCGCTGAGCAGCACCACCTCCTCGGCGCCGGCCTGCTCGGCGACGCGCCCCTTCTCCTCGCTTGAGACGAGCGCTATCGTGCGCGCGCCGAGAGCCTTGGCGACCTGCAGCACGGCGGTGCCCACGCCGCCCGCGGCACCGTGCACGAGCACCGTCTCGCCCTCCTTCAGTCGCCCGCGCACGACCAGGCAGAAGTAGGCCGTGTGGTAGTTGAGGATCAGGCTCGCGCCCTGTGCGAAGTCGAGCGCCGAGGGCAGCGCAAAGGTGAAGAACTCCGGCGCGACCGCGGTCTCGGCGAAGCCGCCGAGCGCGCAGAAGGCCGCAACGCGATCGCCGGGCTCGATCTGAGCGTCGGCGGGGGCGCTGCGCACTATGCCGGCCACCTCGCTGCCCGGCACGAAAGGCAGCGGCGGTTTCATCTGATACTGCCCGCGTGTCTGCAGCACCTCGGGGAAGGACACCCCCGCGGCGTGCACGTCGATCACCACGCCGGCGCCGGGCGTGAGCATGTGCGACGGCTCCGGCTCCTCGATGTCGACCGCCCGCAGCGCGCTGTCCGGGCCCGTTTCCTCGACGATCTGGATGGCTTTCATCGTGAGAGTATGTCCGAAACATCGAGGGAGGGTTCAAGCCATGGCGAAGGTCCTTTGCGTGCTGTACGACGATCCGATCGACGGATATCCGCGGTCGTACGCGCGCGAGACGGTGCCGAAGATCGAGCGCTACAACGACGGCCAGACCACGCCGAGCCCGCAGCGCATCGACTTCACGCCCGGCGAGCTGCTGGGGAGCGTCTCGGGCGAGCTCGGGCTGCGCAAGTTCCTCGAGGACGCCGGGCACACGCTCGTCGTGACCTCCGACAAGGACGGTCCGGACTCGCTCTTCGAGCGCGAGCTGCCGGACGCACAGGTGGTCATCTCCCAGCCGTTCTGGCCGGCCTACCTGACGGCCGAGCGGATCGCCAAGGCGCCACAGCTGAAGCTCGCGCTGACGGCCGGCATCGGCTCCGACCACGTGGACCTGCAGGCGGCGATCGACCACGGCTTGACGGTCGCCGAGGTGACCTACTCGAACAGCATCAGCGTGGCCGAGCACGTCGTGATGATGATCCTCGCGCTGGTGCGCAACTACATCCCCTCATACCAGTGGGTGATCGACGGCGGCTGGAACATCGCCGACTGCGTCTCGCGCTCATACGACCTCGAGGGGATGCAGGTCGGCACCGTGGCCGCCGGGCGCATCGGCTCGGCCGTGCTGCGCCGTCTGCAGCCGTTCGAGGTCGGCCTGCACTACACCGACCGACACCGCCTGCCCAGCGACGTCGAGCGGGAGCTCGGCGTCACCTTCCACGAGACCGTCGAGTCGCTCGTGGAGGTGTGCGACGTGGTGACGATCAACGCCCCGCTGCACCCCGAGACTGAGAACCTGTTCGACGACACGCTGATCTCGAAGATGAAGCGCGGCGCGTACCTGATCAACACCGCGCGCGGGAAGATCTGCGATCGCGACGCCGTCGCGCGCGCCTGCGAGCGCGGCCAGCTGGCGGGCTATGCGGGCGACGTGTGGTTTCCCCAGCCGCCCCCCCGCGATCACCCCTGGCGATCGATGCCCCACCACGGCATGACGCCGCACACCTCGGGCACGAGCCTCTCCGCGCAGGCCCGCTACGCGGCCGGCGCGCGCGAGATCCTCGAGTGCTTCTTCGAGGGACGGCCGATCCGCGAGGAGTACCTGATCGTCGACCGCGGCGCGCTGGCGGGCACCGGCGCGCACTCCTACAGCGCCGGCGACGCGACCGGCGGGTCCGACGAGGCGGCGCGGTTCGCAGCGGGCTGAGGCGGCGGATCCAGCTCCAACCTCAGTTCAGGTGCACGTTTAGAGGGGAGGAGCGTGTTCACCGGGCGTCATCGCCCAGCCGGCGCCATTTGGCACTGCGGCCGGTCCCCAATGGCTCGATCCGCCGCGCCCGCTTCAGCTCACCGAGCACCTTGTTTATGTAGCCGTCGCTTACACCCGGAGCGGCGTGACGAACGGCGGAGACCGTGAACTCGTCGGCCAGTAGTGAGTCGATGAAGCTCGTGATCATCGCCTTCTTCGAGCCTCGACCGGCCAACAGCGTCACACGACTCTCGAGCTCGCCGTACGCGGCGATCAGAATGCCCAGGAAGTAGCTCGTCCACGGCGCGAGGTCGTGCGTCCCGTCGTGCCACCCCGCGGTGGAGCGTCCCAAGGCGTCGTAGTAACTCTCCTTGGTTTCGTCGATCAGCTTCTCGATGCTGATGAACCGGCCGACCTCGTGTCCGACGATATACAGCAGCCAGAGCGTGATTAGACGCGACATCCGCCCGTTCCCGTCACGGAACGGGTGGATGATCGTGAAGTCCAGAACGTAGGCGGCGCAGAGCAGCAGCGGCGGGTAGGTGCCCTCGGCCAGCGAGCGGGCGAAGCTCTCGTGGAGCGCTCGCATGGCCTCCGGCGTGTCGGCGGCGGGAACCGGTCTGAACCGCTCGACCTTGGTGCCGTCCGGGCGCTCTTCCTCGACCTGGTTGTCGAGCAGCTTCCAGTGCCCCGCCGTCGTGTCGCCGACGTATCTGTCGAGGTTGCTGTGCAGCTGCTCGACATACCGCGGCTCGAATGGGATGTTCGCTTGGTTGGCGTGGATGAGCTCGAGCACGTCGCGATAGCCTGCGATCTCCTGCTCGGAGCGGTTCTCTGGCGTCGTCTTCTCGGCGACCAGCGCTTCGATGCGCGCTCTGGGCGCGTGGATGTTCTCGATCGCGTTGGACGCCTCGGCGCTCTGGATCAAGGCGACCTGGCGCAGCGTCTCCAGCCTCGCCGGATTCTGGCGTCGAGAAACCTCCTCGCGTCCGTGGGCCTCGGCGATGCGGGTCAGCGATGCGACGGTCTGCAGATCGAGCGAATGGAAGTGGCGAGGGAGGTCGCGGAAGCTGCTCATCGGGATAAACGTACTACTAACCACCGTTAAGGGTGTAGTTTACCGGAGAAGGAGCGCGTTTAGCCTCGGGCGGCGGGTCGATCACCTGGTGGGAGCCGTCGTCGAACACGATCACGCCGCCGCGCGGCAGCCAGTCGGCCGCAGCGCGCGGTCCGCTGAGGATCGCCGCCTTGGCGTGGATCTCGGCAATCAGCGCGCTCGGCGCGAGGGCAGTGACCTGCACGATCCCGGTGAACGCGGGCCTGCCGCTCGCGGGGTCCAGCAGGTGATGAGCCGGTCGCCCGTCGCGGTCGAGCCAGCTGCGCCGCCCGATGCCGCTCGTCGCGACGCCCGTGCGCGTGAGGTTGAACGTGTGCAGCGTGCTGCCGTCAAACGGGCTTTCGACCTCAATCGGACGCGAGATCCCCTCCGATCCGCCGATCGACAGGTCGCCCGCGCAGTTGATCGCGAAGCTCGCGTGGCCCGCCAGCCGCTCGGCGAGCACATCCGCGAATAGCCCCTTCGCGAGCCCGCCGCTGTCGAGCTTCACGCCGGGCGGGCGCGTCACGAGGCCCCGTGCGAGGTCGACGTCGATGCTTCGCCACGCTGCGGCAAGCGCGGCAGACGCCGACCGGCGTGGCGGGGCGAGCGCGAGCGCCGTGGCCAGCGGGACGGGCTCGCCGAGATCGCCGGCGTAGCCGGCCGCCTCGAGCTGCGCGACGAGCGTGGAGTCGACGAGCCCGCCGGTCAGCGAGGCCGCGACGTGCACGGCCTGAGCGAGCCGCGCCATCAGCGGGCTCACCGGCACCTCCCAGCGCGGGTCCTCGTTCAGGCGCGAGAGCTCGCTGTCCGCCTGAAAACGGGAGAAGCTCACGTGCCAGTCGTCGAGCCGGCGCCGCACCAGCTCGACCGCCTCGTGCGCAGAGCCCTCCTGTCCGGCTCCGATCACGAACGCGGCGCAGGACGAGCCGAAGCAGTCGAAGCGCTCGCTGACCTCGGCCACCGCCATCAGGACTGCGAGGTCGTCACGGCGCTCGCGCCGCTGCTCGATTCGGTTTCGGCCGGTTCGGTTCCGGCCGATTCGGTTCCGGCCGATTCGGTTTCGCTCGATTCCGTTTCGCTGCTTTCAGTGCTGCCGCTGCTCGAGGATGCGGCCGCTTTGCCGCCTGTCGAGGAGCTCGTCGTGCCGGCGGCTTTCTGTTCGGTCGTGCTGTTTTTGGACGCCGCCGACAGAGCAGGATCGTGGCCTGAGGCGAGCTGCACGTAGACCACCAGGAAGAGCGCGGCGAAGAGCGCGGCGGCGGTCGCGGCTACGGATCGCCTGATGCGGCGCGCGCGGCGAAGCATCGCCGCCCGCTTCGTCTCGGCGAGTGCGCGGGCGTCGAGCTGCTTGGCGTCGGGGTCGGGACGGCGGGGCCGCCTGGGCGTGTCGTCGGGGTTCATGGTCGCTCCTATCGAGGGCTCCGGGGGTGTGAGCGACAGTCTCGACGAGGCACGTCGGAGTTCCGTGCACGAAGCCTGAGAGGCTCCTGGGACTCGCTCATCGCGCGACGCGAGGCTGCGGCTGCGGCGACGCCGAAGGCGAAGGCGACGAGGATCCGAGCCAGCGAGTCAGCAGCAGGCCGAGCGCCGGCAACACGACGATCGCGGTCATCGCCAGGAACCAGGCCTGGCCGGCGTCGGTGCCCTCGCCGAGCGAGTGCACGATGCCGAGGATCCAGGCGAGCGCGGTGAAGCGGTGCAGCATGCGCCAGCGCTGCACGCCGATGCGCGCGCGGGCGTAGTAGGAGCGGCCGAGCGCGAGCAACATCCAGAAGGCGACGATGCCGGTCGTCGTCCAGAGCGTCTTGTAGCTGCCCAGGAAGGGGACCGCGACTTCGCCGAGGCTGAGATTCAGAAACCCGTCGCCGAGCAGGGTCAGCCCATGGACGAGCAGCGCGGCGATCGTCGCGAGCGACAGCGCCTCGTGGGCGACGCGCAGGTCGATGCCGCGGCGCTTGACCAGTCGCCCGCCCATCAACAGGCCCACGCACACCGACACACTCGAGAGCAGCAGCGCGGCGCTGCCCGCCGCCCGGCTCGCGATCCAGAACAGATGCGGCCCGGCGGCGGTGGCGAGCACGCCGGCGTCGCGCGTGGACAGCAACGACATCGGCTAGGTGGACTGGACGGCCTGGAGCGACGGGACGTGTGGCTCGAGCTTCCTCGCGTGCGACATCACGTAGGCGAGGCCGCCCAGCAGGGCGATGTCGGCGAGCACGTTGACTGCGATGAGAAGCGAGACGGACATCGTTGCTCCTTTGAGTTGGATTGCGATCTAGGAGCAGTATCGAGAGCCAACCTGGGTCGAATCTGTGGCCAACCTGAGAGCTGCCTGAGACCTCAGGGAGCGTCGGGGCGGGCCTCGGGCGCGACCTTCGGCAGCAGCACGGTGAACAGCGCACCGCCGCCCTCGGCGTTGCTCGCGCTGACGCGCCCGCCGTGGGCGTCGACGACCGAGCCGACGATCGACAGGCCGAGTCCTGCGCCGGCCTTGCCGCGCTCGCGCCCGCCCTCGGCGCGCCAGAAGCGATCGAACAGGAGCTGCGGAGAGGAGTCGGGCAGGCCGGGGCCGTGGTCGCGCACGCTGACGGACACGCTCTGCTCGTCCTGCTCCAGCGAGACCTCGATCGGCGTCCCGTCGGGCGTGTGCACGAGCGCGTTGCGCAGCAGGTTGGCGAGCACCTGGCGCAGCCGGTGGGAGTCGCCCGAGACGATCGCCGGATCGGGCGCGTGCAGGTCGATGGGCCGCTGCGGCGCCATCGCGTGGGCGTCCTCGACGGCGTCGCGAGCGAGCACCGCGAGGTCGACGGGCGCGCGGCTCATGGCCGGCGCCTCGTCGAGGCGTGCGAGCGTGAGCAGGTCCTCGACGAGCGCGCCCATGCGCTTGGACTCGTCCTCGATACGGCGCATGGCCGTCTGCGTCTCGGCCTCGTTGCGCGTGGCTCCCATGCGGAACAGCTCGGCGTAGCCGCGAATCGAGGCCAGCGGCGTGCGCAGCTCGTGCGAGGCGTCGGCGAGGAACCGGCGCAGGCGCTCTTCGCTGGCCTTGCGCTGGGCGAAGGCCTGCTCGAGGCGCTCGAGCATCGCGTTGAGCGCGAGCCCGAGGCGCCCGACCTCGGTGCGCGGCGTCGCCGGGCTGACGCGCCGCGAGAGCTGCCCGGCGGCGATCTCTCCCGCGGTGACCTCCATGCGGGTGAGCGGGCGCAGCCCGAGCCGCACGACGAAGAACGCGCTCAGGCCGAGTGCCAGCAGCACGCCGGCGATCACGAGTGCCTCGACGAGCAGCAGTCGGTTGAGCGTCTGGTCGACGTCGCGCAGCGGCACGGCGACGATCGTCACGCCGCTGTCCTCGGGGTCGTGGGTGGCGAAGGCGCGGTAGCGCATGCCGGAGGAGCCGACCGATCCGACCGTGAAGAGCTTGTTGATCGGCACCTTGGTGGGTATACGCGGCGCCGCGGGGGCGCTCTGGCCATACGTGATCAGGACGTGCCCGAGCACCTTCCCGCTCGCGTCTCTGCGCTGGCCGTACGTGCCGGGCGGGAGATTCAGGTTGGGTCGGCCGGGGCCGCCTCGCCGTGAGGGTTCGTTCTCCTCGCTCGGGCTGTTCGAGCCGCCCGACAGGCCGCCGGGTTCGGTGGGCCGAAAGCCCGCGTGGTCGAGGGCCTGCGAGAGTGCCGGGCCCGCGCCCCTGAGCTCCTGGTCGATGCGCCCGTAGAGGAAGGAGCTCTGCTCGGCGTAGGTCACGGCGGCCAGCGCGACGAGCCCCGCGGCGGCCAGCACGAGCACGCTCGCGAGCACGCGCGCGCGCAGCGATGCCATCAAGGGCGGGGAGCCTGGAGCGCGTAGCCGACGCCGCGCACGGTCCTGATCAACGACGACCCGTGCACGTCGAGCTTCTTGCGCAGGTAGCTGATGTAGGTCTCGAGCACGCGACCGTCGCCGCCGAAGTCGTAGTTCCACACGTGGTCGAGCAGCTGCGCGCGCGTCATCACGCGGCGGGGGTTGAGCATCAGGTAGCGAAGCAGGCGGTATTCGGTCGCGGTCAGCTCGATCGGCACGCCGGCGCGCGCGACCTCGCGCGACTCCTCGTCGAGCTCCAGGTCCTCGAACACCAGCCGGCTCGACTCCGGGCTCGACTGGCCGGTGCGGCGCAGGATCGTGCGGATCCGCGCGACGAGCTCCTCGAGGCTGAAGGGCTTGGTCATGTAGTCGTCGCCGCC
>Ga0193729_1000346_pt1 | contig 23652 bp, 15 predicted proteins | sample U1c2metaG_FD_143036 | JGI IMG/M metagenome (GOLD analysis project Ga0193729, IMG submission 143036) | Soil microbial communities from a riparian zone of the East river system, Colorado, United States - U1c2 | ecosystem: Environmental > Terrestrial > Soil > Riparian zone | place: USA: East River...
CATTCGCCTTCAAGTCTGGATAGCGCTCGGCAACGGCATAAAGCCCGCCGAGGCCCGCCCGCAATTCCTGTTCTGCCGCACCGACCGAGTTTACGTTGCCCGAGCTGCGCGCCGCATCGACGGCGTTGCGCGCCTTGGTCACACGCTCCAGGGTATCGCGCTCATACTCCATGTATTGGCGGCACACCTCTACGAGCTTTGGCAATTCATCGTGGCGCTGAACCAGCAGCACGTCGATATTCGACCAGGAGAGCTTGACCGAGGCGCCGACCCGCACCAAGCCGTTGTAAATGCCGACCAGGTAGGCAAGCAGTGCCGCGATCAAAAATGCCAGAACGATGAGGGTAATCATGGATTCGCTCCCTTGTGAGCGCGAATTCTAGCCGCACGGCGGACGAATACACAGTGCAGCGCCCGCATACTGTGAGGCTCGTCTCTGTCAGGGGCCGGTCTTGGTTCGCATTTTCCCGCTAAAGTCGCGTTTGCCGATCGACGGCCCTTTCCGGCGCAGAATGTCGTACCGAAAAACTCATTTCTTGCGTTCAGCCTGCCAGCTCGCAATGGCTGCCATGGTGTTCTCGACATGCTTGTCCGGGCTCAAAGCCGTGTACTCATAGATGATGGTGCCGTCAGGGGCGATCACGTACGACGTGCGGTTCGTGTACGAAGTGAAAAATATCGTTGCATCATAAGCCTTGGAGATTTTCTTATCGGCATCCGAGGCGACCGCGAATTTGTTGCGGCATTCGCTCACGGAGAACCTGTTGAGAGTGTCGATGTCATCGTGCGACACCCCGATCACCGTGGCGCCCATGGCCTTGAATTTGTCCGTTGCCTCGGCAAACTCGTGTGCCTCGACGGTACAGCCTTTGGTAAAGGCGGCCGGATAAAAATACAGCACCACCGGCCCGTTCTTGAGCGCATCGGCCAAGGAAAACGTAAACGGCTTGCCGGCAAGCGTCGCCGCGGTTGTGAAGGCGGGCGCCTGAGCGCCGGGCTTCAGGGCCGCATACAGGGGTGATGCGAGCAGCAGGCAGCCCAGACCGAGAAGTTTTGAACGCCGCATGGTTAAGGTCCTCACATGTTTAAAAGTATCTTGGGATTCAAAACAATCTGCCTCAATGCGAGGCGCTGTGCAGTGTACCCTCGGCCGCCAGCTGATCAAACGCCACCTGCTGAAGCGCGCCGACTTGTGCACCCGAAAGGCCCAGTTCGAAACCGGAACGTTCACTCGCGCCGAGGGACCGGGGGTCGCGGCCCGTGATGCTGCCGAACAATACCAACGCTTCCAGATAGTAGCCGTAGGTGCTGCCGTGATAGGCATCGTAGGTCCACAAATTCATTTTGTCGGCATCGATTCCATCGTAGGGATTGGAGTCCGCGACACCCGTGCGCATCGCCCGCACCCAGGCATCGCCCACAGGCACCACCGTGATGCCGGGGACGCCGGCGGCTGCTCGGTCATATCCGTCGCGCACATCGTGGGCCATCGCCTCGATCGACTTGCTGTACCACGCACCTTTGGGCAGATAAACCTGATCGGCCCGCGGCCAGGTTGCCATGATGCGAATATCCACCTTGGCATTCTTAGTGCGCAGGAACTGAACCATCTGCCGGACGTTTGCCACCAAAAGGCTTGGGTCCCGCGGTTTCTTGGCGTCCAAGGTGCTGAATCCATGCATGACGACCGCATCCCACGGGCGCTGACCGATCACCTCGAGCTTGTGCTCCAGGTGCCAGTCGATGCCGACGCCGGGCTCGGTTTCGAGGTAAACGTCGTAAGGCAAGCCGGCTTGAGCCGTAAACGACTTGAACAATGCGGGCACGCCGCCTTGGCCCGCCCTGTTAAGATCGGTAACGCTGTCGGGACGGTAGTAGCGCACCGGCGAGCCATACGCAAACGTAAAGCTGTTGCCGATGAACAGGATGCTGGCCGCGAATGTATGGCCGGCGATGAGCCAGAGAGCCAGCGTCAATGCCCACTGGGTGAGCCAATGCCGGCGTTGTAAAATCGGCATGATATTGTCCATCCCCATCATCCGCATGTTGCCACTTTAGATTATGCGACACCACCCAAAATGAGCAGAGCCGACGAAGATCGCATCCTGCACGGCCTGTACTACTACCGCGAGAGCATCGATGAAGATGTGCAGGTTTCCAGTGAGCAGTTTTTATGGCTGGCGATGCATCCTCTGGGGGAGAGCGATGCCTGGCACAAGGACGGGAAACTTCAAAGTCTCCATGCATCCGACTTTCCCGAAGAGATCCGCGCCAAGCTGATCACGGCAAAGCTCGAACTGCCGCTGCGTTACCTGCAATACCGGCGCCTGATTACCTACGCGAAGCGCAGCGACGGAATGCTCTACGCAGCCGTCACGTTTGCGGGCGCGGATCGCGCCATCCGCCTTCACACGCGGCGGGGCCGCATGGACCTGTGGTACCGGGAGCACCGAGACGGCATCGTCGGCGTCACCATCACCGTCTTGATCGCCTTCATCACCGCGCTGATCACGGTTCTCGTGATCAACAAAATACTCAGACCCTAGCAGCACTGTCGACTGTTTCGCACTCCGATTTTCGTTATGTCGTGCCGCGACGCCGCCATATCACGAGTCGCTGCCGCAACATTTGCTTCGGTGTTTACATAGTCGCGGCGGGGTTGATAATTGAGACATGCGTCACTGGTGTTATGGTGACTGTCGCTATTTTTGGACGCCGTAAATAGCTGAGAATGTTGCGCATTACTTGCTGCTGTAGCAATTGGAAGAACGCAACATGTCACGAAGGTACCGGCTCCCGCAATTGTTACTGACCGCAGGCGTGCTTGGTGTCGCGCTGTCTCTGATAGCGTCGAGCCACCGCGGCAGCGCCCCCATAGCGAATGCTCCCGCAGCGCCAGCAGCCGCAAAGCCGCGCACCGCGGCATCGTTGCCCGCGCACTTGGGTGTCGCAGCGAACGACCCCCGGCATCGCTACATCGTGCAATCAGTCAGCGCGGATGCGGCTTCAGACGCCGTGTCGCGAGCGGGCGGCGTCGTGACCGGCGATCTCAGTGTGATCCGCGCAGTCGCCGCGTCGCTCGATGAACGTGAAATGGCCGCGCTGCGCTCCGAACATGTTGCACAGCTGCTCATCTATAACGACACGGCGGTGGCTGCGAGCTCCTTGGGCGCGCTGCCCGAGACTTATTATCCCAGCGAAGTGGCTGCCGCGAATCTGCATGTCGGTGGGATGACGGGCCGTGGCGTCACGGTGGCGGTCCTTGATTCCGGGTTATGGAGTAAAGAGGGGCCGCTGCAGAACGCGCCAGGCGGGATTGGCCGCGTGCTGGCACAGTACGATGTGATTTTGGCGCGCCAGAGTCCGGGCTACTACCTGCCGTCCCCGTTGGAGACCTACAGCCGAAGCATCAGCGATCCTTATGGCCACGGCACGCATGTGTCATCCATCATCGCCAGCAGCGGCGTTGCCACCACGGGGAAATATCAGGGTGTTGCGCCGGGCGTCAACTTGGTCTCGGTGCGGGCTTTGGATAACAACGGCCAAGGCCGCTATTCGGACATCATCAGCGGCGTTCAATGGGTCATCAGTCAAAAGAAGCGGTACAACATTCGCGTGCTCAATCTGTCCTTGGGCGCGCCGCCCTCCGGACCCTATTGGCAGGATCCGCTCAATCAGGCGGTGATGGCTGCATGGGCATCGGGAATCGTGGTGGTCACCGCCGCCGGTAACCGCGGTCCGGATCCCTTGTCGATCGATGCTCCCGGCAACGTTCCTTACGTGATCACCGTGGGCGCCGTCACCGACAATTATTATCCGCTGCAGACCAAGCAATATAAATTGTCTTCGTTCTCCTCCGCCGGTCCGACCTTCGAGGGATTCGTGAAGCCCGACGTGGTCGGCATGGGCGGCCACATCATGGCCTACGCTCCCGACAACGGCACGCTCGCCACCGAATATCCGAGTTGGATTACTGAACCGTACAGCGACATGACCATGTCGGGCACATCGCAGGCATCCGCGGTGGTCAGCGGTGTGGTGGCGCTGATGCTGCAAGTGAATCCCTCGTTGACGCCCGATCAGGTGAAGTGCCACTTAATGTCCGGTGCGCGTCCGGCCGTCAATTCGTCAGGAAAACTGGCTTACACCGTATTCCAGCAGGGTGCGGGCTTGGTGAACGCTCACGACGCCGCCTACAGCAACGCATCGGGATGCGCCAATCGGGGCCTCAATGTGCAACTCGATCTCGCCGGCCTGCAACATTACGGCGGCCGCGCCAACGAAGACGCGAACGGCAATTTCTACATCATGCAAGTGTCGGGCTCGAATACGAACCTGGTGGGTTCGTTGCTGGGCGGCGTCGGCAGCTTGGTGTCGAAGCTTCCGCTGGTCGGTACGCTGTTGAAGGGCGTGCCGCTGCTCCTTGATGGCTTGCTGTGGAACGGCGCCTACTCGTCGAGCAGCGGTTATGTCTGGAGTGACGGTTATGTCTGGAGCGATGGCTACGTGTGGAGCGACGGCTATGTCTGGAGCGACGGCTATGTGTGGAGTGATGGCTATGTCTGGAGTGACGGCTATTCCGGCGTTGATGTGCCGCGGCAAGAATAGTTAAGCATTTCCGTGCGGAATCGCGGGCGCATCCTCAATATCTTGGCAGCCTGCATGACCGCAGCAGCGCTGAGCGCTGCCGCACATGCCAATGCGCCTGCGCCCGCAATCCGGCCCATGTATTTCGAGCACGTCACCATGCGTGATGGGCTCTCGATGAGCACTGTCAACAGCATCCTGCAGGACTCCCAAGGCTACGTTTGGCTGGCGACCGAAGGAGGACTGAACCGCTACGACGGCTATACCATACGTCAGTATCGCCGCGAGCGCGGCAGCGAGCACGGGCTTGCCAGCGACTATGTCTGGTCTATCGCAGAAGACGCGCGCGGCGATATTTGGCTGGCCACGGACGGCGGCGGCGTGGCGCGCTGGGAGCGCCGCACGGAGACATTCCAGCAATTCCGGCACGACCCAGCGCAGCCGCATTCGCTGGCCAGCGATGGAGTGCGGGCCTTGCTCATCGACTCGCAAGGCCGAATTTGGGCAGGCACCAAGGATCAAGGGCTCGACCTGCTCGACCCGGGTACGGGACTCGCGCGCCATTTTCGGCATCTTGACGCCGACCCCCATTCTTTGCCGGCTGATGCCATCGGCGCGCTGTACGCCGATCGCGAAGGCCGGATTTGGGTGGGCACGGACGGCGGCCTCAGCCGATTTGATCCGGTGACCAACGGCTTCATCAACTACGGCGAAGCGATGAGTGCGGCGCACATCAGCGACCTGCGCGTTCGCGCAATCCGCGAGGACCACACCGGGGCAATGTGGGTGGGGACCGTTAACGGCGGACTAGCTCGGCTGGATCGCAACGACATTCTGCTGACGGCGTTTCGCCATGATGCCGCAAACCCGCATTCACTGAGCCAAGATCACGTCTGGGCGGTGCTCGAGGACGACGCCCAAAGACTTTGGGTTGCGACGGCAGACGGGTTGGATCTGTTCGACCGCAGATCGGAGTCTTTCGTACGCTATGGACACGACACGGCCAATCCACAGAGTCTGCGCGACAGCGATGTGACGTCTCTGTACCAGGATCGGGCCAGGATTCTGTGGGCGGGCACGCGCGGCGGCGGTGCGAGCCATTGGAATCCGCGCAGCTGGCTTATGGGTCATTACTTCAGCGATGCGTTTCGAGCCGCGCAAGTAATATCTTTCGCCGACGACGGCGCAGGAAGAGTTTGGGTGGGCACCGTCGGCGGTGGATTGATCGAAATCGACGGCGTTTCCCGCCGCGAAAAACATTATGGAGCCGATGGGCCAAATGGCGGTGTTGCCCAGCTTTCGGATGACCGCGTCATGGCGCTGCTCAACGATCATCAAGGATCCTTATGGATTGGCACGAAGTCCGGCGGCCTCGACAAGCTCGACCTGACCAGCGGGAAAATGCGCGTGTATCGCTCGACAGCGGCCGATGCGAATACCCTCCCGGCCGATGGCATCATGACATTGTACGAAGATCGGCTCGGCGTGCTATGGGTGGGTACTTTCCGAGGCGGTTTGGCCAGCATCGACCGGGCGACTGACAGGATCACGCGCTACCCGTTTGGGCTGGCCAACGCCAACTCGCTCAGCAGTTCAAAGGCGAGTGCGATCGTTGAGGACCGTCTGGGCAATCTCTGGGTCGGTACGGCGGGCGGGGGCCTCAATCTTCTTGATCGCAAAACCGGCCGCTTCCACGTCTATCGGCGCGACGATCGCGACCCGAAAAGCTTGAGCGACGACACGGTCTATGCACTGAACGTCGATCCGCATGGCGACCTGTGGGTCGGAACTGCCGGCGGTGGGCTGGATCGCGTCATCGGCACGTCGGCCCGCCCGGAAGCAGTGCACTTCGAGAGTCAGTCCGGACTCAGCGGCATGCCCAGCCAAGTGGTCTACGGCATCGAATCGGATCGCGAATCGCGCCTGTGGCTCAGCACTAACGATGGACTCGCTCGATTCGACCCGCGGTTGCACACGGTCAAGCTGTTTCACCGAGTTCACGGCCTGCAGGACGAGGAGTTCAATTTCAACGCGCACTATGCGAGTGCCGATGGCACGCTGTTCTTCGGCGGCAACAACGGCTTCAACGCATTTTCGCCGGATCGGGTGGAAGCCGATACGCCCGCGCCGCGCGTTGTTTTGACCACGGCCGCGAAACTCAATCGACCGATGGCAGCTCAAGAACTGCCCGGTGCGGCACGGCCGCTTCAATTGGCCTACGATGACAAACTTGTGACCTTGGATTTCGCGGCGCTCGATTTCACCTCACCTGCGAATAATCGCTACGCCTACCAACTGGAAGGCTTCGACAGCGCTTGGATCGACGCGGGAGCGATGCATCGCGCGACCTACACCAACCTCGCTGCCGGGGATTACACGTTCAAAGTGCGAGCCGCGAATGCCGACGGCGTTTGGAGCACCGACGGATTGAGCATTCCGGTGCATGTTGCGCCGGCCCCGTGGAATACCCTGGCGGCGCGCCTTCTGTATGTTCTGGTAGGGGCGGCGGTGCTCGCGTACTTGTGGCGCTTTCAGCGACAACGCCGTGAGCGCGAGTTGCGCTACAGCCGCGAGCTCGAGCACACGGTGCGCATCAGGACTCACGAACTCGAGGAACGCAATCAACAGCTGCAGGTCTTGAGCCGCGCCAAGACCGATTTCGTCGCCCGCATGAGCCATGAATTGCGCACGCCCATGAACGGCGTGCTGGGTATGACCAGTTTGCTGCTCGATACGCCAATCGATCCTTCGCAGCGGCGTTTTGCCGAGGCCATACATCGCTCCGCGGATTCGCTGCTGGCCATCGTCGATGACGTGCTGGATTTCTCCAAGATCGAGGCCGGACGGCTGCAGTTGGACCCCGTCGATTGCGATCTGATTGAGTTGTTCGAACACACGGTTGAAATGCTGGCCGCGCGCGCGGCAACCAAGGGCATCGAGCTGCTCTGCGATTCGCCGGCGGCTGCGCTGCCGCGCGTCAGGCTGGACCCCGTGCGACTGCGTCAGGTGCTGGTCAATCTCGGCGGCAATGCCGTGAAATTCACCGAGCGCGGCGAAGTCACCCTGCGCTTGCAGCTTCTGGGTTCGCAAGACGGTGCTCTGGAAGTGCGCGTTGCCGTGGCCGACACGGGCGTGGGTATCGCCCCGGAAAATCAGAGCAGGATATTCGAGGAATTCGCGCAAGAGGATGCGTCGACGACGCGCCGTTTCGGCGGCACCGGTCTTGGACTGGCCATTGCGCGGCAGCTCATCGAACTGATGGGAGGGCGCCTCGCGTTGAGCAGCGAGCCGGGCAAGGGCTCCACGTTCTCGTTTGAATTGTCCCTGCCGCTCGCGGATCCGTCGTCTCAATTGCCGCAGTTGCCGCGCAGCCTCGATGGCCTGCGGGTGCTGGTGGTGCATGACAATGCGGCTGCCCGCATGCTGATCGGTAGGACTCTGCGAACGTGGTCTGGGCGCCCGACCGAAGTGGCATCGCTGGCCGAGGCCTCGAGCGCGTCGGCCGGCGCGACCTACGACGCCGTGGTGGTCGATGATCAATTGATCGCCCAAGCGCCGAGCCTGTGGAAGGAAGTGCGCGGCCGCCAGGGCCAACGCCTGCGCACGGTTCGCCTGCTCAGTTTCGTCAGCTTGGGTGCGCACGCCGCAGCGGGGTCGTCGCCGTTTGATGCAGAGCTCACCAAGCCCCTGCGAATCGCGGAGCTGTACCGGGTGCTCACCGGCTGTGGGAGCGGCAGCACGCCTCTGAACGAGTGTACGATCGCTCTGAAGAAGCCCGCCGGGACGCTGTCGCCGCTGACCGGCCGTGTTCTGGTCGTTGAGGATCAACCTCTGAATCGTGAAGTGGCGATCGGCATGTTGTCCTCACTGGGGCTCGAAGTGGAGACCGCACACCACGGTCAGCAAGCGCTGGACATTCTGCAAACGCGGTCTTTCGATGCCATTTTGATGGATTGCGAGATGCCGGTGATGGATGGGTTCTCGGCGACCAAGGCGGTGCGCAGGCGCGAGCCCGCCGGAATTCACATCCCGATCATCGCCCTGACCGCAGACGTGACGAGCGCGGGGCGGGCTGCGTGTCTTGCGGCCGGAATGGACGATCATCTGGCCAAGCCCTTCCGGCGCGAGGCGCTGCACGCGATTCTCTCACGATGCCTTGACAGCAATCCGTCGCGCTCGCCCGCGACGGCGGCGGCGCCGTCGAGTGAGCCCATCCTCGACGGCGCAATCTTGGATGCGCTGCGCGCTTTACCGAAGCGTGGTCCGAAGGACATGCTCATGCACATCGGCGAGCTGTACTTGGTGGACTCGCGCGGGCTCATCGCCTCGATCGAGCAATCCTTGAGTGCCGGCAACGCGGCCGATTTGGCGCGCGCCGCCCACGCCTGGCGTTCCTATAATGGCAATGTCGGCGCGCATGGACTGGCGCAACTGTGCCGGGAACTGGAAGATGCCGCGCGCGCGGGAAATCTTGCAGCGGCCCGCCCGATCTACACCCAGATACAGGCGCTGCACGCTCAAGTCCGCGACGAGCTGCAGATAGAAATGCGCAGGTCGGCATGAACATGCCGATCACACCGGTGCGCGTGCTGATCGCCGATGACGATGCGATTTTGCGCGAGATTGCGTCCGCGATGTTGAAAGAGGCCGGATTCGTGGTGCAAACCGTACCCAGCGGCGACGCCGCGGTTGCCGCATGCGCGCTGCGCATGCCCGACATCGCGCTGCTCGATGTGGAAATGGCGCAAGGTGATGGGTATCAAGCCTGCACCAACATCCGGTCCCTGCCGGGCGGCGCAGACCTGCCCATTGTCATGGTCACCGGGTGCGATGACACCTTGTCGATCGATCGCGCCTATGAGGCCGGCGCCACCGATTTCGTGGTCAAGCCGATCAATTGGACGCTGCTGTCACACCGCATTCGCTACGTGATGCGCGGCGCGCGCACCATCGAAGCACTGAGATTCAGCGAGCAGAAAAATGCCGCGCTGCTGAAGGCCATCCCCGACGGCATTTTTCTCGTCGACAGCGCCGGCGTCGTCGGACATTGCTTCAGTCCCATCGCCGGGATGAGCTCAACTGCACACGAAACGGCTCCGACGTCGTTTTTCGACCTGATCCCCGGGATCACGCGGGGCAACGCCATGGATTGTCTGAGTGCTGCGCTGCGCGGCGAAGCAGCTGTGTTCGAATTCTCACTCGATGTCAAGGCGCGTTCGACGCGGCACTTTGAGTGCCGATACCTGCCCAATGCCGCCGGCCAGGCATTGGCCATCGTGCGCGACGTGACCGCGCGCAAGGAGACAGAGGCGCGCATCCACCGATTGGCTTATTTCGACGCGCTCACCGGGCTCCCTAATCGTGAATGGATCTGCGAGTATCTGGCACAGTCGCTGACCGAGGCGCGCCGCCGCCATCGGCATCTGGCATTGCTCTGTGTGGACCTGGATCAATTCAAGCGCATCAACGATACGTTGGGTCACGGGACGGGCGATGCGCTGCTTCGCCAGGTTGCCGAGAGACTGCAGGCAACGTTTGACCAAGACGCCGTGGACGGCCTGCAAGGCCGGATCGCGCGCGTGGGCGGCGATGAGTTCATCGTGGTGCTCACCGGGATCTCCGATCCATCCCAGCCCGGGCAGGTAGCACAGAAAATATTGTCGATGCACCAGGCGCCGTTCCTGCAGGCGAGCTATGAACTCGTCGTGACGCCCAGCATTGGAATCGCGACGTTCCCCGAACACGGCGATGATGTGCAGAGCCTGCTCAAGAACGCTGAGGGGGCGATGTACGAGGCCAAGTCGAGCGGCCGAAATCAGCTGCGTGTGTACGATAGCGCCGTGAATGCGCGCGCCCTGAAGCGGCTATCACTGGAAATGGAGCTCAGAAAAGCGGTCGAGAACTCGAATCTCGAGGTGTACTACCAGCCAAAGTACGATGCGCGAACTCTGCGATTGACCGGAGGCGAGGCACTGCTGCGTTGGTTCCACCCCAATCGCGGGCAGATTCCGACTGCCGACTTCATCGCAGTGGCTGAGGAGACCGGGCTGATCGGCGATATCGGCAAGTGGGCGCTGCAGCGGGTGTGCCGCGATCTCACCCAATGGCGCGGCGAAGGATTGGCGTTGCCGCACATTGCGGTGAATGTGTCCGGCCGCGACTTCATGCATCCCGAAGCGCTGCTGCGGTTGGGCGAAACGGTCACCCAGGCGAATTTGTCGCCGTCGCTTTTCGAATTGGAACTCACCGAAGGTGTCCTGATGCGCGATGCCGAATCCGGGCGGCGCTCGCTGCTGGCACTGAAGGAGTTCGGCTTCGCGCTTGCCGTTGATGATTTCGGCACAGGCTACTGTTCATTGAACTATTTAAAGCGCTTTCCGCTCGATACCCTGAAAATCGACCGCTCGTTCGTCGCCGACATCAGTGATGACCCGGATGATGCCGCCATCGTACGGGCAATCATCGCGTTGGGCCACAGTCTCGACTTGAAGATCGTTGCCGAAGGCGTTGAAACGCTCGCGCAGCTGCAGTTTCTACAGGCTGAGGAATGCGATGCCATCCAAGGATTTCTAATGAGCGCCGCGGTTCCCGCGGCTTCATTCGCGGAACTCCTGCGGCTGCCGAAGCCCTCTCTCGCCTCGCTCGGCAACCTGCCTATGCGCTATGCGGGATGACTTGCCGGCGCGCCGCCACGCATGAGATGAATGCCGCATAGCTCCATGCCAGCTGTTGCGCGGATCGTTGAACGCCAGTCCTCTGATCGAATTGCTCGGACAAGTCCCCGCCGGGCGGCGTATAGGCACGCACCGTCTCGAGAAACGCATCGCCGCGCTCAACCAGCGGCTTGCGCGCGGACGATCCAATCGCCTGCGACTCGAGCGCGGCTCGAAAGCAGAATTCCGCTGCCGCCAGCGTCGAGAAATAATAGGCGCCGCCCGAATAATAGACATCGCCCGCGTAGCGGCCCATGGCCGGCGCCCTGCCTTCGCGATTGCGATTGATGGCATATTCGGCGTCAAACAGTGCTTCCAGTTTTGCCAGCGTGGCATGCATGCGCGGGTCGCGCACGGAATGAGTCTCGCCGTCGCCTGACGCATGCAGTGCGGCAAAGACAACGGAGATATCGAGTTCCTTCGCCGACGGTGCGTTCGCTTCCAACCGGCGCGACCGATAGAACTGCAAGTCCTCGCGCCAATACCCGTCGAGAAGGCGCAGAATCTCCGCGGCGTCGGCGCGGCAGGCGAGCGCCTCGGCGGCTTCTCCTTGCAGCTCGTACCAGCCGGCGCCGCCTTCGAGCGCCGCTGCGGCGAGGCGCAGGGTGTAGTAGTGCAGTCCCTTTTCCTCTTCCCAAATATCGAAACACGCCTCGCGCCAGTGCCGCCGGGTAAATTCAAGATCGGCTTGCAGCAGCGCATCGACTGACTTGTTGAGGTCGGCTTCGAGGTGCGCGCTCTGCCGCCAGCGCAGCAGGCTGATCGCGCGCATCGACGCACCGTCGTTTTGCGGCCGCGGCCATTTGGAAATATCGAGAGTCCCGTCCGGATTGACGCGCGTCTCGCCGGTAACCGCCTCGCCGTGAGCTGCAGCGAGGTCCTCGTCCGTGCGCACATACTGCCGATAGTCCGGTGCGATGGCGTCGCGCCATGCCGAGCCCGCACCCGAGCCCGGACCCGTGCCCGCGCCCGGGCCGCTCAAGCGGCGTCCATCGAGCCCCTGCAGGGATAAGCTGAAGCGGACGAAATCGGCAAAATGCGAGAGTGCAGCGCACTCGACGCTCGCATCTTCGAACAGCAGGCGCAGGGCATCGACGACCACGGCAGAGTCGCGGTACCAATGGAAAAAATAATCCGGTTCTGGATCATAGGCGCCGAGCACCGGCGATGCGACGATGGAACCTCGGCTCGGTTTCACGGTTTGCGCGAAACCAGGCCGGTGCTTGACGATGCCGACGGGCGAGATGCTGCGCATCATGGCGGCGGCGCTGTGGCGGTACTGCCGCTCTATCCAGCGATCGAGCGTTTCCATCAGCCGGGCGCCTGGCTCGTGAAGCTCAGTGCGCGCAGTCCCGCTTGTATTTCCGGCGCCTTCATGAACAGCTTCCACAGAAGCCCCGTGCGGTAATTCTCGATCATGATCACGATGGGTCCCTGATCAATGGAGAGATACGTATCCGCGTACCAGTCTCTTGCCGCGCAAAATGCGTCGACGAAGCCGAATCGTCCCCAAATCTTTTCGCCATGGACGTTGAGGAAGTGACGTATGGCCCGGATCGACTGCTTGGGCGCATACGGCATGCTCGCCAGCGCGGCAGTGGGGGCGATCGTGCCATCGTCCTCATCCGGAGCGTGCGGGCGGTAGCCGTCGGGACCGTCGCTCGATGTCAGACCCCAACAAGAGGCGCTGTAGCCTTTGTGATGCAGCGGATTTGTCTTGCAATGCGCGTGATTGATGCGGACGTGGTTGACGTTTTGCTGCCAGTAATCCGCGTAGCGGTCTTTCAAGCCGCGCGGGTCGATTCCACAGAAGGAATACTGCGTAAAAAACAAGGGCCCGCCAAACGGATACCCCAGGGGCAGGGGGATGCCGTAATAGGATTTGCCATTGAGAAAATGACGGCCGACGGTGAACCCTGTTTCGTAGGCGTTCGCGTCGATGGCATAGCGCGGGGCGGATGCGGCCAAGACATAAGTGATCAGGCATTCGTTCCACCCGCGGATATCCAAGCCCTGCGCCCAGCCATTGTTCGGGCTCCAGTGCCATTTGAGCACTTGGTGCCCGCCTTGCGAGTACCAATCCCATTCCACGTCTCTCCACACGTAGTTCACGAGCCCTCTGATCCTGGACTCGGCGGGCGTGTCGCGATTGAAATATTCGCGCGCGCACAGCAGTCCCATGATCAAGAATGACGTCTCGACCAGGTCCCCGCCATCGTCTTTGCGCGTGAAAGGGATGGTGGCGCCGGTCCGCCCATTCATGAAATGCGGAAAAACACCGTGATAGCAGGTTGCTTTGACCAACAGGTCCAGCATGTGTCCGAGCCGCTCGGCGGCGGCCGCGCGCGTGACCCATCCGCGCTCGGCGGCGACGATGATCGCCATCACCCCGAATCCCGAACCGCCGATGGTCACTAAATCGTCCACGGGTCCTGCCACGGTCTTGCACCGGTCCGGCGCCAAACCACTGACAGGATGTGCCGCCTCCCAGAAAAATCCAAAAGTTTGCCTTTGCACTGCTTCGAGCAATTCCTCGTCGGGCAGTGCGGCGAGATCGGCCGGGCGTAAGGACTTCGGTTTGCGCATGTTGAGAACCTTTCTAGGTGTTGGCCGTTGCCGGCAGTAAAGCGGCCGGCGACGCCGGGGGGATCAATTTCTTTGCGGTGGAATCATTCACCAGGTGCAGCACCCGCGAAAAGAATTGATGCGCATCGGAGCGTCCGATATGAATTACGCCGCAATTCGGCAGCTCCTGGGTGAAGATCTCAACGACCCGATCGAGCGTTTTGTCATCCAGCGAATCCAGCACTTCGTCAATCAGCACCCAGGGCGGCTTGTGGATGAGCACGCGCGCCAGCGCCAGCGCCTGCTGCTCATCCTCATTCAATTCCCGATCCCAACGCTGCATCGAGTCCAACTGCGGAGTGAGGTGCTGCAGCCCAACGCACCTCAGCGCATCGGAACACGCAGCTGTCTCAAACAGCTCAGTGGACTTAGGGTAGGCGAGTACCTCGCGCAGCGTGCCGGGAGGAAGGTAGGGCGTGCGGGGTATGTATAAGATTTCTTCCCCCGACGGATAGGCGATAGATCCTCTACCCCACGGCCACAATCCTGCCAGCGTGCGAAACAGCAGAGTCTTGCCGGCTCCGGATTCTCCGACGATCAGAACTCGTTCGCCGCTCTTGATCTGCACTTTTCTTTCCTGCAGCATGGAACAGCCGCTAGGCGAAGCAATCCGCAGATCGTCAATTTCAAACTCGCCGGTTTTTCCTGCCGCATAGATGATGCGGCTTTCGACATCATGCATGACGTCCATGCCGGTCACCGCGCGGCGGAATCCCGCTACGCGCAACAGAGTCGCGCGCCAATCGGCAATGGTGCTGAAATTATCCACGAACCAGCGCAACGATGACTGCACTTGCAAGAAGGCGCCTGATGCCAACATGAGACCGCCGAAGGTCAAGTTGCCCGCGAAATACAGCGGCGCAGCGACCAGAATCGGAGCGACCAACGTAAACCATCCATAGCCGGCGGTGATCCAGGTCAGATTGGTCAGGCCCGTGACCAGGCGGGTGGTGGCCTTGAGCACGCCTTGAAGATCCAGCTCGATGCGCCGCGCTTCGTCCGGCTCGCCGCCGTTCAAGGTGATGGCGTCGATATGCTCGTTCACGCGAACCAGCGAGAAACGCAAATCAGCCTCCCGCGCGTAGCGCTCCGCATTGCGATCGACGAGGGTCTTGCCCACCCAATAGCTGACCAGCGAAGCGGACCCCGAATACAGCACCGCCGCCCACACCATATATCCCGGGATTGCGATTTGCCGTCCATCGAAGTGGAAGGCAAAATTGTTGGACAGGCTCCACAGTACTTTCACGAAGGTGGCGAGCAGGATTGATGACTGAAGCAAACCAATGCCAAGATCGGCGGACAGTTCAGTGAGATGACGGGCATCTTCGTGCATCCTTTGATCCGGATTCACGCCAATGGCGCCCGCATTGGTCAAACGAAAGGCCCTGCCGGGTACCAACCAATCCTGGATGAGCTCGTGAACCAGCCCTTGCCGCAACTTGAGCTTTAAGGTCTCGGTGAGCCAGCGCTGACCGACATTGAGGACCAGGAGAGTGCCGGCGATCAGGCCAAAGATGCCGAGCTGATCGAGGAATTGCGCAAAATTGCGATGCGACAGGGCATCATAGAAGGGCTGATTCCAACTATTGAGGCGAATCTGGCCGTAGGCCGTGGCAGCGATGACGAAAAATATGGATCCCGACAGCAAAAGCAGCGTATTGCGTACCGGTGCCGTCCACAGCGCCCGCGCCATCATTTGGAGTTGCGGCACGAGACGCGCATTCGCGACTTCCTCCGCGTCGGCCTTGGGGTCCGCCGATCCATCCGGCCTGTCGTTATTCATGCGATTCTCTCAAGCATTGTGATCCTGCCATTATCATTCACGATACCAATCCTAGGGGAGCTTAGTTAAGTGAGCCGTATCGAGAGTCTGATCGGACGCATGACCCTGCCCGAAAAACTGGGGCAACTGACCATGACTGCCTGTGGGCAGGCGGTGACGGGCCCGACGATTGCGGGGGATTCCACCGAAGCGATCAAGAGCGGCGCGATCGGGAATTTGCTCAATATTGTCGGCGCGGAAAACGTGCACGAGATGCAGCGCTTTGCAGTCAAAGAGTCGCGCTTGGGGATTCCGCTGCTCATCGGCTACGACGTCATCCACGGGCATCGAGTTCTATTTCCCATTCCCTTGGGCGAAACCTCGTCGTTCGATCCCGAAGTTTGGGCATTGAGCGCTCGCGAGGCGGCGAAGGAGGCTGCCGCCGATGGATTGGCCATGACCTTTGCGCCCATGCTCGATGTGGCGCGCGATCCGCGATGGGGCAGGAGCGCCGAGGGTGCTGGCGAGGATCCCTTCGTGGGGGCGCGCATCGCCGAGGCCAAAGTGCGGGGATTTCAGGGTGCTTTGTTGTCGCATGCTGACTCACTTGCTGCGGTCGCCAAACACTATTGCGCCTATGGGTCGGTCACCGCGGGACGCGACTATGCCCCGGTGGACATTTCCGAACGCACATTGCATGAGGTCCATATGGCGCCCTTTGCCGCGGCGATATCCGCCGGCGTGGCGGCCATCATGCCGGCGTTCACCGACCTGAATGGTGTTCCGATGACGGCCAACAAGGCATTGCTTCGAGACTGGCTGCGCGGGCGCTTGGGCTTCGATGGCGTCATCATCAGCGATTATAACGCGATTGCAGAATTGATCCGCCATGGTATTGCTGCGGACTTGCCTGAAGCCGCGGTTCTGGCGCTCAAGGCGGGAGTGGACATCGATATGATGTCCGACGCCTATCGCCATGGCTTGCCGGTTGCTCTGAAGCGAGGAGCGATCAGCGTTGCCGAGATTGACGAGTCGGTACGCCGCGTATTGATCCTGAAAGAGCGGCTGGGATTATTCGACGACCCCTATCGCCGCGGCAAGACACGCGAATCGGCTGCGGCGCTCACGAACCGCCGGCAGATTGCACGCAGCATCGCGACTCGTTCCATCGTGATGTTGAAAAACGCCGCCGACACTCTGCCGCTGGCGAATTCGGTGCGGCGAGTGGCGGTGCTCGGTCCCTTGGCGGATGCCTCAGCCGAAATGCGCGGGGTGTGGTGGGGCGCCGCCGCGCCGGAGGGTCACGTGACGGTGCTGCAGGCCTTGCGCGCAGCAATGCCCCATGTCGAGATGTTGCACGCCGAAGGCGTTGCGATCGAAAGTCCCGATTTCAACGGGATTGCGACGGCAGTCAATCACTGCGCGGCTGCGGATGCCATCATCCTATGCCTTGGAGAAGCGGCGGTCATGAGCGGGGAGGCATCGAGCCGCGCGCATCTGGGTCTGCCGGGGATTCAACGGCGGCTCGCGGAAGCGGTGTTCGAGCAAGCTCAGCGCTCCTCCACGCCCGTGATTGTGATTCTATTTTCCGGGCGACCGCTGATCGTTCCGTGGCTGGTCGAGAGAGCGGATGCCGTGCTCGCGGCCTGGTTCCTAGGCAGCGAGGCCGGTCACGCGCTGGTTGATGTCCTCTTGGGTAAACAGAGTCCGAGCGGCCGCACACCGATGACTTGGCCGAGGGCCGCGGGGCAGGTGCCCATTTTTTTTAGTGAGCGCCCCAGCGGCAGGCCCTTCGACAGCAACGACCGGTTTACCAGCAAGTACCTCGATGTCGCCAATGAGCCGCTGTTTCCCTTTGGTTTCGGGCTCACCTACGGTCGGTTCGAACTTTCGAATCTCCGGCTGTCGAAAGGCGCGATCGGGATCGACGACACGCTGACCGTTCAGGTGGACGTCATGAATCGAGGCGCGAGGGAGGCGCAAGAAACCGTGTTCTTGTTTACGCACGACAAGGTCGCCAGCGTCTCGAGGCCAAAGCTCGAACTCAAAGGCTTCGGCAAGATCAGTCTGCTGCCTGGCGCGATCGGCACCGTAACCCTGTCGCTGCGCGGCGCGGAGCTGCGCTTTCTCGGACTGGACCTCGAACCTGTGTTCGAGCCCGGCGAAGTCGAGATTCTGGTCGGACCCAGTGCCGACAGAACGCAGCTCCTGGCCGCAACGGTTGAATTGTTTGCCTCTTGCCCGTGCGAATCGAAAGAATGACTGCGCAAATGCAATCTGCCGTGGGCTATTTTGCGGCCGCGCACGCCCATTGATAAACGCTTTCGCTTTGGGTTCCGGGCACGATGGGCACCCAGGCGGCTTGCTTGACGTCGGTTGCCTCACTCGTCTCGCTGCCGGTAATGTTGTTCTCCGAGTAGTAGATGATCAGCAGCGCGCGAGCCCGCTCATTCGCGCAGTCGTATTGAATTTTTTCGACATAACTGTAGTAAATGTCGCCGCCGGTGTTTCGCTGAGGCTCCGGATACTCCTCCCGTAGCCACACCGTGATGAGGTGACCCGAGCGTTTCATTTGATGATCGGTGCTGAAGGAGGCCCACGATCCATCCGGCGCGACGCCCCTGAATTGCCATCCGCCGGTCCTCATGGGGTTCAACGTGCCAACCCAGGACATGGGGTCCGCCTTTCTGGCCGCGCGCTGCGCAGCCAACCGTTCCGCCTTCGCCTTGGCCTCTTCCTGGGCCTGAACTCGCTGCGCCTCCCACATCTTTGCTTGCTCAGGAGTCTGTGCGCTGCCGATGCCCGTGTGAAAAAAACAGACACCCGCTGCCAGTGTGCCGGCGATCAGCCGCGAAGATGGTTGCGTCATGGTTGCATTTTAAGTCATTTAGTCAGCCTTGCCATAGCGATAGTCGAAAGCCAATCGATGATAGTAGTGCCGGATGATGATGCCGTTGCGCACGAGGACGTCGTCCTCGATGGGCCCCAATCGCTCCACATGCGCAGCGATCGCCCTATCCTCGAGCTCGCCCGGGGTCCAGGCGACGAGCAATAGATTTCGGTGCTCCTGCGCCTGGGGTGGCATCCACCTTTCATACATGAGGCCCATCCCGCCGAAAAGATGACTGTTCGCGGTCTCGAGACCCGAGGGCGAATGCGCGCCGCCGTAAAACGCCAATTCACTGGCAATGGCGTATCGATCCATGCCCACAATCAGCACTTCACTGCCGCTGCTCTTGCGATAGGCGCTCGCCGTTTCGGTGATGTGCGCAGTCAATTCACGCCAACCGACCGGGATCACTTCGATGTGCTTGCCGTACCCCAGGCCCGGCAGCCCGAGAACCAGATAATGCAAGCCGGCGCCGTAGATCAGCAGCAGGGTAATGATCGTGGGCATCCACGCGGCCCGAATCCACCGGCCAAAGCGGCTGACGGTTGCGTCCCCGGCGATCATGGCGCAGCCGAGCGCGGGCAGCGCGGCCGTCCACAATGCGCCGGTCCAGTCGAGCTTCACTTCATGGCGCAAACTGAACGCCGCGAATACCGAGAGCGGCAAGAGCACGGCAAGAGTGAACAGGCGCCGGCGGCGAGCATCGTCGGGCGGTTCGCCGGAGTGCGGCTTGCCGGAGAGTGGCTCGCCGGCGGGACGCGCCAATAGCACGCCGGCGACCGCCAACAGCCCCGTCGGCGTGATCAGCACGATGATGGAGCCGATTAATTTATGCAGTGCGAACTGTGGCGTCTCTGCAAGCCGCCGCGACGTCTGGAAGGCGAAAGACGCCCACTCGTGCTGCGCATTCCAGACCAGAACCGGAGAAAAAATGGCAAGCGCCAGCACGGCTGCGAGATACGGATCGGCGCGGCGCCACCAGCGGCGCGACGTGGAGTCCCAAAGCATGAAGACCATCGTCACCGGCACCAGTATCGCGATGGAATACTTCGAGATCATCCCGAGACCCAAGGAAATCCCAGCAAACCACCAAGCGCGCGATTGGTTGCCGATCAGCGCGCGTTCGAGAAAATACAGCGAGGCCGCCCACGCCGCAGCCAGGGGCGCGTCCGGTGTGATGAGCAGGCCGGAGAGGAAAAAGTAGGGCAGAGCCTGCACCAGCAGCAATGCCGCCACGGCGCCGGCCGCGCCGAAAAGATTACGGGTCAGCTTGTAAATAAAAACCGAGGTGATGGCTCCACAGCAGAGTGCCCCGGCGCGAACGCCGAATTCAGTTTGTCCGAATAGAGCGGTGCCGAGCCGGATGAGCCATGCCACCATCGGCGGATGATCCAAGTATCCGAAGTCCAAGTGCCGCGAATAATTCCAGTAGTAGGTCTCCTCGGGCATCAGTTCGACCGAGCCGGCATAGATCAATCGCAGCACAACGGCATACGCGATGAGACCAATGGCAAGCCGCCAAGGCCTTTTCGCGGCCTCGGAGGTGGCGTACGAGAATCCCGGTAAGCTCACCGCGAGCCCCAGCGCGACCGCCGGAAAGATGGAGAATTGCGGCGGCCAGCCCCAGCGCTGGAACAGCGCCAATGCGCCGCCGCGCAAGAAGATCGCCATGAATCCGATGATCAAGATACGCGGGAGTACCCGCCAATTTTGAGATTGGCGCTCGGCGACGCTCATCGCCTGCCATCGCAACACCCACATGACAGCGATGCCGGCTGCGCAGGCGAGACCGTTGCCGGCTCTGAGTGAGACGCCCGCAGCCATCAACGCGCAGAACGCGGCGATATCGATCAGTGGCGCGAGCAGGATTGCGAAGCGTCGGTACACCTACAACCACTTGGCTTTTTTGAAGCGAAAATAAAGATACACGTCGATCGCCCCCATGAAAAGCAGGGAGATTTCATAGCCAAAGCGCCATTTCAATTCCGGCATATACTGAAAGTTCATGCCGTAGATGCCGGCGATCATGGTGGGTATGGCCAGCAGCGCCGCATAAGCCGCCAGCCGCTTCATGGTTTCGTTTTCTTGCAACGTGACCAGGGACAAATTCACCGAAATGGCCGTGGCGATGGTGTCGCGAATGGAATCGGCGGTTTGGTTCAGACGCTGCAAGTGATCATAGATATCCCGGAAGTATTCCGTGATTTTCGCACACAGCACCGGCACGCGGGCGCCGGACAGATTTGAGACTCCTTCCAGCAGCGGTGTCACGGCGTGCTTCATGACCATGAGGCGCTGCTTGAGGGCGTAGAGTGCTTCGATATTGGCGCGCGGCGCGCCCTCGGGTGCGAATATGCGCTGTTCGATGCCGTCGAGTTCGTCTTCCAAGCCGTCGAGAATCGGGAAATAGCGGTCCACCACTGCGTCGGTAAGCGCATACAGCACAAAGACGGGGCCCTGGCGCAGCAGCTTCGGTTCGCGTTCGCAGCGGGCACGCACCTCGGAAAACCCCTTCTTCGCCCGGCTACGCGCCGACAGGACGTAGTGAGCCCCGGCAAAGATGGCGAGCTCGCCAATGCGATACTCGCCATCGGCAGGCTCAACCAGATGCAGCACGGCGAACAGACTGTCGCCGTATTCCTCGACTTTCGGCCGCTGGTGTCCGACCAGCGCATCCTCCACTGCCAGGGGGTGCAGGTCGAAGGATTTTTGCATTTCTGCAAGCTCGTCGGCGGTGGGGTCGCTCAGCGCCACCCAGACGAAGCAATGCGGCCGGCTCACGTATTCCGGGATTTGTGCGATCGGGATATCGCCAAGCTTGGTGCCGTCCTGATAGGCGACGCAGCTGATGAGCATTCGCTGATCTTACGGCAAAGAGGCCAGCGTCGAGGGCGCGACGCCGTCGGCCGGCGTGGGCTGTGTCTGCGCCGTCTCGCGCAACAAGCTGCCTGATTCTTCGGCCGCCAGGATCAACACGGCACGCAGCCCGGGGCCGTTATCACGCAGCTCGAGCGGGCTGCCGTGCAGCTTCGCCACGGCTTGTACCAGGCTCAAGCCAAGGCCGACGCCCGGCGTGCCCCGGCTGGCGTCGCCGCGATAAAACCGCTGCACGACTTTGACTTTTTCCAGCTCGTCGATTCCCGGGCCATTGTCGGAGACCGAGATTTCCGCGGCGGCGCCGTGCTTTTGTACCGCCACTTCGATCGAGCCGTGTTGCGGGGCGTACTTGAGTGCATTGTCGATCAAATTGCTCAATGCCTGGGCGAGAAGCACCGGATCGCCGGATACCAGCAGCGGTCCATTCGATCGAAATGTAAGATCGATGCTCTTGAGTTCTGCGGCTGGTTCATAGAACTCCACCGCATTGGCAGCCAGATCGGACACGTCCAGCGACACGAAGCCCGACCGGCGCATGCCGGCATCGATTTCCGCCAATCTCAACAGCGCATCGAAAATGCGAATGACCCGGTCGACATCGGCCACCGCGCCGTCGATCTCCGCGTACGTCTCGTCGGTGGAAGGCCGTATGAGCGACAGTTCCTCCAGCCGCGAGCGCAGCTCCGCCAGCGGCGTACGCAGATCATGTGCGATGGAATTCGATACGTTACGCACGCCGTGCACCAACAGCTCGATCTGATCGAGCATGCCGTTGATGGTGCGCGACAAGGTGTTGAGTTCATCGTCGTTCACGTGGGTCGGCAGCCGGTGCTTCAAGTCGCCGTGAATGATGGCCGACACGGTTTGGCGGATGCTGTAGACCCGTGACATCAGCGCGCGGCGCGTGATGATGCCGACGAATAAGCCGGCAATGCACAGCACCGCAACCGCTGCGGCCAGTCCGTACCAGAAACGGGTCTGCAGCGGTTTGAACAGCAGATTGTCCCTGCCCACCAGCAGGTTGTAGTTGCCCAGGTTGGTAACGTGCACGAGGGCTTCTTGGATGCCACGGTCGCCGAGCCCTAGTTTGACTTTGTAGTTCCCCGGCGTTGCCGGCACGCCGGCGGGCCACGCCTGAAGATTGCCGGCGAGCGGATGCAGGGATGCGTCGGTGAGCAGCAAGATTCTCTCGCCGGGGATTTGCATGCCGACGCGGGTATCGATGAAGCTCTTCAGGGCATCCGCACCCTCGCGGCGGTACACCTCGGTCAGGCGCTGCGCATCAATCTGTAGGTACTCAGCGCGTCCTTCTTGGATCGTGACCTGCCAGGCATACCACAGCGGCGCGGCGAACAGCACCAGCGCGGCCAGCCCCAGTGCGACGTAACCCATCGCCAGGGACAGAGCCGAAGATCGCATCATGCTGGTCACTTGCGGTCACTCACCCGCGGTCACCGTGTAACCGGCATTGCGGACGGTGCGCAGCAGCGGCCGTTCGAACTCGGCGTCGATTTTTTGCCGCAGCTTGCTGATGTGTACATCGACCACATTGGTTTGAGGATCAAAATGGTAGTCCCAAACGTTTTCCAGGAGCATCGTGCGCGTCACGACTTGATCGGCATGACGCATCAGGTACTCGAGCAGCTTGAACTCGCGGGGCTGAAGCGCAATCGGCCGGTCTCCACGGGTTACCTTGCGCGTTAACGGATCCATGTGCAAGTCGCCCACGACGAGCGGGGTTTCGTGATTCACGCCCTCGGCGCGGCGATGCAAAGCATCAAGACGCGCCAGTAATTCGCCGAAGGCAAAGGGCTTGGTCAAGTAATCATCGCCGCCGCTGCGCAGTCCGCGGATGCGGTCGTCGACTTCGGATAGCGCACTCAAGATCAAAATCGGCGTGCGCTTGCCCGCTTTGCGCAGCACTTCGATTATGGCGAGGCCGTCGATACCGCCCGGCAGCATCCGGTCCATGATGATGACGTCATAGGGCTCACTCGCCGCCAGAAACATGCCGTCGCGTCCGTTGCCCGCATGATCAGTCGTGTGCCCGGCTTCTTGCAGGCCCTTGACGACGAACTGGGTGACCCGTTCATTGTCTTCGACCAGCAAGATCTTCACTTGTGCTCCCCGAGCGCCGACGGCCGGTCGCCTTGGGCGGCCAAGGCAGCCTCAGCGTTTTTCTGGCTGCGGCGGCC
>Ga0193729_1000347_pt1 | contig 23641 bp, 17 predicted proteins | sample U1c2metaG_FD_143036 | JGI IMG/M metagenome (GOLD analysis project Ga0193729, IMG submission 143036) | Soil microbial communities from a riparian zone of the East river system, Colorado, United States - U1c2 | ecosystem: Environmental > Terrestrial > Soil > Riparian zone | place: USA: East River...
GACAGCGACTGCGACCGCTACCCCAACCGCGACACCCACTGTTACTGCGACAGCGACTGCGACCGCTACCCCAACCGCGACCCCCACGGCTACTGCGACAGCCACCCCGACCGCTACACCAACCGCGACACCCACGGCTACTGCGACAGCCACGCCGACCGCTACTCCCACCGCAACACCCACGGCTACCGCGACAGCCACGCCGACCGCTACTCCCACAGCAACACCTACGACGACCCCGACAGCTACGCCGACGCCCACAGCGACCCCGACGGCTACACCAACTCCGACTCCAACGCCAACGTCAACACCGACAGCGACACCGACCCCAACGGCGACACCTACACCTACGCCTGTATTCGCGGCAGACGACTTCAATCGCCCGGATGGACCGCTGGGAGCCAATTGGACGAAGCCGCTGGCGTCGGAAAACAACCTGGTCATCGTCAACAACCAAGTAGGGGTGGATGTCGAGAACAGCCACAACGACGCCTTTTGGTCGGCTGATAGCTTCAGTGAGGATCAGTATTCCCAGGTTACGCTGGTCAACATCGGCAACTTTAGCGGGGTCATTGTCCGGGCCAAAGCTGGCGTTGATGAGTTTTACTTGGGCTTTGTCGGCAGCGACCATACCTACAGTATTTATGTCCGGACTGCTTCCGGTTATACCAGCCTTGCCGCCGGCTTTACGGAAACTTGGTCGCCTGGCGACATCATTCGCCTTGAAGCCTCCGGCTCAGGTCCGGTAAACCTGACCTTACTGAAAAATGGCATTCCCGTTCTAACTTATACCGATTCGACATATAACATCATCGGTGGCAGTCCTGGAATTGGGATTTTTTCGCCATCCGGATCTAATCTGAGGGTTGACAACTGGGAGGGTGGGGATCTCGGGATGCTCGGGGTTCTGCTACCGGAGACACAGGAGCCAAGTGCGCCGGGAAATCTTGTGGCGACTGCAATAGGTGTTAGCCAGGTCCGCCTGAGTTGGAAGGCGTCAACGGATAACGTGAGGGTAACGGGCTATCTCGTGGAGCGGCAGGATCCCGGAAGCGCGAATTTTGTGCAGGTGGCGATGAGCCCCGGCACAAGCTACAACGACACGGGATTGGCAGCGGGTAGCAACTACAGTTATCGGTTGCGGGCAACGGATGCGGCACAGAACCTGAGTGACTATTCGGCGGTGGCGAGTGTGACGACGCAGGCGGGCGTTGCGGCCACTGATGGTTTCAACCGCGCGGATGGGGAACTCGGTTTGAACTGGGCCAAGCCGGTGCCGGCATCGGAACAGACTTTGGTGATCGTGAACAACGAGGTGTCCCCCGACATCGAAAGCGCGCACTGTTACGCGTACTGGATCTGGAACACGTTCGGCCAAGATCAGTATTCCCAGGTACGGATCAGCAACGTAGGGTCGTGGAACGGGGTCATTGTCCGGGCGCAATCCACAATTGATCGATTCTATATGGCCTTTGTATTTGGGCCCAACGACTACCGCCTCTATTTGCGAAAGGATGGGCTTTATTATTCCCTGAGCACGGGCAATACGGAGACGTGGGTGCCTGGCGACATCATCCGGTTAGAGGCATCGGGGTCAAACCCGGTTCAACTGACGTTGCTCCGAAACGGGAATCCGGTTTTGACCTACACGGATACGACAGAAAACTTGGTTGGAGGAAGCCCGGGTATCGGGATCTATTCGCCATCGGAGGATCACCTAGCGATTGACGACTGGGAAGGTGGAAATCTCGGGGCACTGGGGATTCTGGTGCCTCACACGCAGGCGCCAAGTGTGCGTGGGAATCTTGTGGTCACGGCTTTAGGCGTGAGCCAGGTTAAGCTGACTTGGGCGGCAACGGACAAGGTCGGTGTGAGAAGCTATGAAGTGCAACGGCAGGACCCTGGAAGCACGAGTTTTGTGCACGTGGGGACAACTACAGGAACGAGCTACACCGACACGGGATTGGCAGCGGGTAGTGACTACAGGTATCGAGTCCTAGTCGCGGATGCGAGGGGGAACCTGAAAGAGTATTCAGGTGTGGCCAGCGTGACGACAGCTTCACCAACGATCAATCCTCGCAGAGCGCGATAACGAGGGGAATGAAAGCCAACCTCGGCGGCCAATGGACAAACCATCGCTAACCGTTTGTTTGTCAAGTATGTCATACGACCTGCTCGAACGAAATCAAACTATCAGCAACATGACCCCGCGGCTGAACGCACAACTAAACACTTTGCCGAACCTCGGAACGTGTCGCTTCTGCGAGGCCGGCCTGCGGCATACGTTTGTGGACCTCGGCATGTCTCCAGCACTCACGAATCAGATTGTCGAGTTCATCCAGCAAGGTTGTGATCAAAAGACCGCGTGTAACCTTGCCGGAGTTCCTTATTCCTGTTACAACGAACGGAAAGAAAAGGGCAGTGAAGGCAAGGAGCCGTATGCAACTTTCCTTTCCGTAATCTCGCGGGCGCGAGACGAGCACAAACACCTTTTGATAAAGCTTGTCATGGCCGGAGCGAGAGGGTTGTTGCCGCGTCCGGCTGATTGGCGTGCCGCGAGTTGGCTGCTAGAAAAAGGTTGGCCACTTGAATATGGAGATCGGCCACCAGTGGCAACCGAGTCAATTCCTGCGAGTCCGACACCGGATATGACTTTAGTTTTATCAATGCCGAATGGTGAGAAGCGCGAAGCCAACTGCCCAGTGCCCTTTTGGTCGCCAAGCTTGCGATAATCGCTTGCTCTCATGATTTCACCCCCTTCCGGTTTTCATTCTCGATTGGCTCCAATGGCTGCAATACGGCGTCCAATTCCAACGGCGGAAGATCGATTTCCAGCGGCGGGAGATCGCACGATTCGATGTCGTTTTGATGTCTAGTCGTTGCAGCCGCCTTTAGGCGGAGTTTCTGGAGTGTCTTCACGCGCGCGCGTGGCTGTGCTGCGTTTGCGCGCGCGCCGTTTGTGTGAACTGATCCAGCAACGGGAACGGCTCGTGGCGCTTGAAGCAGGGAACTGTAAGCACGATGGCGAAGCCATTGGGCGGAAGACAGAGGCAACCATCCCCGCACCCCTTCCAGCGCAAGAAACACTATCTAGCGCCAACCCGGGAACGGGGAACGGAATCGTGGCGCAGAACCCAAGCCCTGCTGCTCAACAAGACCCCGTCTATCAGCGATGGGAATCTATCGGGAAGGCACGGAGCTGGGCAGGTGAGCCGTCCTGGGCGGTCAAAGAACAGGAGGCGGTGGCCACGGATCGGGCGGTCGGATAGTTTTGATGTTTTTTTTGGTTTTTTCTGGCATTTTCTACTTTCGTTGGTGTCTTAAATTCTTTTCGCGAAGCACTTCATCATAACACTTTCGCACCAACTTCGCGGTGCGTTTTGCCAAAGTCCTAGATTCAGAAATTTCAGCGTCTGCTTCTTTCGCTTGTATCACTGCATATACGGCTTCTGCTTCAACCGTCGAGAGGTTGTCATCTTCCAGCTTTCGCCAGAGGGTGTCGTGCCGCCCGATGCTGCGTGATGCTGCTGCTCTAGACCTTTGGTTTCGCCTTCTTTTCCTCTTTGGTTAGCTGCTCCAGTTCGCACGCGCGCTACAAGCAAAAACGGAGCCGTTGACACTGTATTGACCGTACCACGGTCGTTTCTGTTCCTTCACGGTCTTCCATGTTCGCAACCGTGCGAGGGAGCGAATCTGTCACGAGGGGCAAACACTAGATTATGAGTCCCCTGCTCTAACCGCTGAGCTACAGGCCCGCTTTGCTTGTGCATTGAAGCATAGCATATCCGGGTGACCAATCCGGAAAGCCGGAAGATCAGTTAAAATTTCGGATTGCGCATTTTGAATCGCGGATTTGGGATAGCGCGGTGATTCGTGAAACCCTGAGCGTCATGGAAATCGCAATTCTCAGCGTGCTGATCCTCGCGACACGCTGCGCGAATTATCAGGATGTTTTTGTCGCCGGTAATATCTATTTCACCGACGCGGATTGTTACGCACGGATGACGCGCGTGCGGATGTGCTCAGAGCATCCCGGGTTGATCGTACGGCACCACAACTTCGAGAACTTCCCGACAGGAACAACTCCGCACACAACTGCGCCGCTGGATTATCTCATTCTCGCCTTGTCGGTCTTGCTGAAACCATTCATGGCGCATGCGCTCGATCTGGCCGGCGCACTCATTTCGCCTTTGCTCGCCCTGCTCGGAGGCTGGTTTCTTTGGTGGTGGTCGAAGCGAATGAAACTCAAATATCGGTGGGTGATGCTGATGCTGTACGCGATCAGCCCCATTCTCGTTCATGGGACGGAGCTCGGCAGACCCGATCATCAATCCTTGCTGATGCTGCTCGTATCAATCGCGATTTGCGCAGAATGGAGCCTGCAATGCGATGGGGCGTCCGCGGTTGAGGTCAATCGCCCCTACCTGCAAACATATCGGCGATGGGGCATCGTTAGTGGAGTCGCATGGGGATTGGCGATCTGGACCTCGGCTTATGAGTCGCTCGTTTTATTTTTGCTTTTGATGGTTGTGAGCGCGCTTAAAAACCACAAAGCGATTTCGGCCAGGACTCGGCGCGCAGGTTGGCTTTGTTTTGCTCTCATCATTGTGATCGCCCTTTTGATTGAGCGACGCATTCCGTCATTTTCGATCGTGTATTCAAACCCGCTCTTTCAAAACTGGGCGCACACCATTGGCGAACTCACGCATGTATCGCCGGCAAATCCAATCTGGTTGCGTTGGTGCGGCTATTTGCTCCTGGTCACGCCGTTCCTGATTTGGTTCGGGGCGGCCAGGACCAGGCACAAGAGTGAGTTGACGCCCCCAACATTTGTTCTCGTGCTTCTCATTGCCACCTATGTCCTGACAATTTGGCAGGCGCGCTGGGGATACTTCTTTGTACTGGTCTTCGCGCTGGCGCTGCCGCGCTTGCTCGAGCTGATCAAATCGGGTAGGGCCCTTTGGATCGCATTTTTCCTATCGATCTTTCCGATTGCGCGAGATTGGGATGAAAGGCTTTGGCCAGGCGAAGCGGAACTCGCGCTGCGGATGGAACAGCGCAGCGAAGTGGTACAGTTGCGCGACCTGGCACTCAGTTTGCGATCAACAGAGATTCGCCCGCTCCTTGCGCCGTGGTGGCTTTCACCATCGATCGCCTATTGGTCACGGCAGCCCGGGATAGCTGGAAGCTCGCACGAAAGTCTGGACGGCATCGCGGACAGCGCGCGATTTTTCCTTTGCGACGATTGGCAAAAAGCGCGCCAAATTCTGCAGAATCATAGGGTGGATTGGGTTTTTGCGTACGATTCCGAACGTGTGGCGCAAAACTCCGCAGCAATTTTGAGTCAGGCAGCGCCGGCGTTCCCGCTGTGCCGCATGCTGGATAGGACCCCAGGCCAGGTGCCCCCGTTCCTGATTTTCGCTTCGCAGAATGGGACGTGCAAACTGTACCGCGCTATTGCAAAATAAAAAATTGCGCGCTGAAGCGAGAATTCGTTGACATATGTTGACGACTGTCCCAATACTACCGGATGCTCAAAAGATTCGTCCCGCAAAAGCCGATGCCGCCGGTTACAGAAAGATCGCGGTATTCGGGTATGGAAGATGACAACAATCATCCTGCGAATGGCGAAGAACCAATAATAACCTCAACAATCATCGATAAACCAAAACCTATGGCAGATCACGGTGGCAAAGACATCCTCTCGAGCGATGTCGAAATCAAAGGCTCGATCAAGTTCCAAAAGGAACTTCTCATCGACGGGAAGGTCGAAGGGGAAATCAATTCTGACGGCGTCTTAACGATTGGTGAAAACGCTGACATTCGCGGCGAGGTAAAAACCAAATCGATCACCGTCTATGGCAAAGTGCAGGGCAACATCACGGTGGCCGAGCGTTGCGAGCTAAAATCAAAATGCACATTGCAGGGAGATTTGAAAGCAGCGCGCCTTGTCATTGAAGAGGGAGCGACTTTTATTGGCAAATCCGAAGTCACCAGCGGCTCGATTTCCGCGAAGTCGGCCCCGGCCCGCCCGGAAGTCGTGCGGTCCAGCGAGCCAATCAAGGCGGCGTTCGGAGGGCGCTGATAGAGAAGGGAATCCAGGGGTTAGCGTCCGGTGGCCAGTCCGTCGCCTGCAAAAGTCAGTCTTGAATGCCCACACTGTGGCTTCAAGCAGATGGAGTATGCAGCGGCGAAAAGCTCGATTTGTCGCCAATGCGGTCGCTACTTCTCTCCGTTTGCGCCGAAACCTGGCCTGAAGCTGCGGGTTCGCGAAGAAGCGCCTGCTGCGCCAGCCACCTCCTCCATCCTCGGCAAGTTTGAGGATTTTTGGAAGCGGCAGCACAGCTCCGTTATCGAGTGTTTCGAATGTAAACGGAAACAGCAGGTTTGTGGCAGCGCCACTTCTACGATCTGCCCGTCGTGCAGCGCGCACATCGATCTGCGCGACTACAAAATTACCAGCGGTTTCAGCCGCACGATTCGGACACGAGGGGACGTGCATCTCACGGGCAAAGGCGATTTGGGCAGCAGCAGTGTGGTCTGTCGGTGCGCCTTAATTGAGGGCAGACTCCGAGGCAATTTACATTGCGACGATACGGCGACGATCAACTTCGCAGGGAAAATTCCAGGACGGATCAGCGCGCGGCGCGTCATCGTCGAGCGGAAAGCCGATATTCATTGCTTTCGACGGCTCCAGGCGGAAAGCATTGAAATCAAAGGAAGGATGTCGGGAGAGATCACTGCCCAAACCGTGGCGATTCAAAAAAAAGGCGCACTCGAAGGCGATGTCACAGCAAGGGCAATTTCGGTGGAAAAAGGCGGCATGTTTTCCGGTCAGCTTGTGATCGGCCGGGCTGATCTTACGCAGGGAGAACTGTTACAGGAACAGAAACCGGACGTCGCGCCCATTCCAGAGAGCGATTTTTCGGGAGTCGATTCGCGGCCTTTACCCGCGACGTAACAACAATCTGCTCCATGCAAAGACTGCATCCACGCAGTCCGTACGAGAAACTTGGCGGCTATGTTCATCTGCCACGCTTGATCGACAAAGCCAGGCTTCACCGCGAGGGCCTGCTCAACGGCTACAACTATAAAACCGTCGGGTTCGACAAGCATCTGCTGGCTTTCCTTAGAATTGATGGCGACGCGTTTGAAGAAATCGTCAGCAGACTGGATGAGGATGACGCAATTCTAAATTGGGTGCAGACAAACGGCGCGCGACATTCTCCCGAAGCAATCGAACAGTGGAACCAAGCGATGATTTCACGGCATCCAGATACGGCCGCAAAAAAGGCGCGCTTTGTCCACTTTCTAAAGGAGGCCGGTGGAGAAGGGCGCAAAGATATTCGGACTTATTTCGATCTGATCGAGTTTGACGAAGGACGATTGAAATGAGGACAAGGTTACAAAGTTAAATGAGTTAAAAAGTTGCAAGATTCGGCATTCCTTTTCGCATCATCGACTTCCCTTTTAACCTTTTAACTTTGTAACGCTTTTAACTTTCCCATTCGTCATTCGGATTTCGTCATTAACAATCACGTTTTGATCGTCTTGAGAATCGCGTCCGCTTTCTCCAATGTTTCTTTGCTTCCGATATCGAGCCATTTCCCCTTGATCTGGTACGTCTTTACTGGTTTACGCGTGTAGAGCCATTGCACGAACCGGCCCGGCTGATCGGGGTTATTGCCAGCTGCAAGGTATGTGGTCAGGAGAGAGAGGACCGCAGGCGAGTAATAGTAAAGGGCGATTGCGGCCAAGGTTCCGCGCGGCTTCTGTGGTTTCTCTTCCAGGTGAGTAATGATTCCATCGTCGTCGATTAAGACATTGCCATACTTTTTGATTGCTTCGCGATCGCCAACGTCATAGACGCCAACGGTTGCTTCGCTTCGTTTGGCACAAACCACAAATCCCTCGAGTGATTCAGTAAACAAATTGTCGCCGGCAATAATGAGGAGGCTGCTTTGGCTCAAGTTCTCGCGCGTGACTACTAAATTGATATCTCCGATTGCTCCCAGCTTGTCGTCGTCGCTCTTGGAGCCATCGTTGACAATTTTGAATTTGAATTGCGGATGTCGATCTTGATAGCCCCCGCTCCAAGCCTGAAAGTCCCCCGCGAATTTGTCATTCGTCACTACGTAAATCGTCTCCAGATCGGGAACATCCTGAAGATTGTCCACCACCCATTCAATAATCGGCTTACCACCGACGACGAGCAGCGGCTTTGCTTTGTTGAGGGTTAGTGGATAAAGGCGTGTTGCATATCCGGCCGCGAGGATTAGAGCGTTCATAAGATTAAGAAAGCAGAGCTGTGCGCGCTTCTTACTACTTCGATTTTGAAGCGCCTCCACCCAGAATCGCATTTTGAAGACGATGCTGGATCGCCCTGATGCGATGCGGATCGGTAATCTTGCCACGTGTGGAACGATCCACGACATACAAAGTATCAATGGCTGCGCCAGTTTGCGTGTTGATGCGAGAGAGCGGGATCAGAAGATTTTCGCGGTCAAGGCAGGTCAAGACGTCGTAAAGCAAGCCGAGCCGGTCCGGTGCCTGAATCTCAATAAGCGCATAAACCGGATGCGTTTTGTTATCGATTGCAATCCGCGTGGGAAATTCAATTCCTGTCGTAAGACGATGGCTTTGGTGCTTGGCTTTTTCGATTAACGGAAGAAAATCAAAGCTCTCGTCTTCGAGCGCTCGCTGCAAAGTTTGCTCTACCAGCGTAAAGTCGCGCTGGTGCGTGACAGATCGTCCTTTGATGTCGCACACACGAAAAACGCCTAGCACAACGTTGTCCCCCCGCGGAAAGATATCAGCGCTCAAAATATTCAAAGGTACAACTGAAAATGAGCCGGCCACTTTTGCCAATAACCGTTCACGCTCCCAAGTACAGAAGATGACAACACTGTGCCCCTGTTCCGGAACGGCCTTCCATAGGATTGCCGGAGCCAGCGCAAAATCTCCTCCGACATTCTCCAGAAACGACCGGAAGAGTTCCAGGTGCTCGATAATCTCGGCGAGGTCGCTCGCGCGAAAATAATTGTCAGGCATGAACTCAAAGTGCGCTTCAATCTCTCCTGCAAAATCAGCGGGAAGTTTTGCCGTTACCGACGCCTGCAAGCTCTCCCGCTGGACTTTTGTTTGCTCGTAGTAAGACCTTTGGTCCGCAAGACACCGGGAGGTCTCGTGAAATAGCGCCCATACTAGAGATTCCTTCCAATCCGACCACCCCTCCGCGCTCGTGCCCTGGCCATCTGCCAGAGTAAGCAGCATTAACGCGTTTAGGTTTTTCTGGTGCTTCACGATGTGGGCGAAGTCTGTCACCGTCGCCGGATCATCAAGATTTCTTTGCTGCGCGGTCTGCGAAAGCGTGAGGTGATGATCAACCAGCAGGATAAGGGACTTGCGCTGCTCGGACGACAATTGCAGACGCGCGGCGACACGCTGGGCAAAGAGCGCGCTCGCTTCGGAGTGTGGCCTGGCGCCAACCGCTTTGCCGCTATCGTGTAAAAGGAGTGCGAGATACAGCACAAATGGATCTTCCAGTTGCTCAAAAATCTTGCGATAAGCGATCAGCTTCGGGTCGTTCGTCTGCGCCAGGGCATCAAGTTTATCGACGCACACCAATGTATGCTCGTCGGCCGTGTAACGATGCAGAAACTCATGCTGCACCAGGCATGTAAGCTGTCCGAATTCGGGAATGTAGCGCCCCAGAAAATCGACCCGATGCATCATTCTGAGAATGCGACCTACTCTGCCCTTTTGTGAAAGAATGTTCTTGAAGATCGCGCGCGGTCCGCGTGCATACTGATACGTGCGGGTAACCTGGCCGAGGCTTCGGCTTAGCAAGTCCTCGAGCTCCGGGCTCAGATCAAGGCCGCGTTCCTGCGCGATTTCAAATGCTCGCATCATCTGCTCGGCGTCGTTGCGAAAAAGGTCGCGACGCGCCGGGTGCAACTGCTTGTTGCGAACAAAGAAAAAATCTCCCACGGGAGTTTTGTGCGCTCGCATCAGCGGAAGAAAACTAAACAGAGAACGGGTCTTGCTTGTGACATATCCGCTTACAAATTGCTCCGTGATGCGTTCCGTGACCCGGAAGATATTTCGCGTGTGCTCGTAATAATCCCGCATGAGCGCCTCGCTGCGGAGCTGACCGTTCCCAGAAGAATAATCGAGCCGTTTTGCGATCTGTTCCTGCAAACTAATGTGAAGAATGTCTGTCGCGCGTCCCGTCGCGTAATGTAAAGCGGTGCGCAAACGCAGGAGAAAATCGTACGCCTTTTCTATCCGGCGCTGGTCGCTTTCGCTCAGCCAGTCTTTTCCCACAAGCTGGTTCGTGCTCAGTGAACCCTCTCTGAAATAGGTCATCCAAAGAAGGTTTTGATAATCGCGCAGGCCGCCGCATCCACTTTTCAGGTTCGGTTCCTGGAGATAGACACTGTCACCGAATTTCTTGTGCCTGGCGACCTGATCCTGCATGCGCAGTTCCACGTATTCTCGTTCATATCCGTTGACACACCTCGAACGAAATTGCCGCCGAAATTCAAGTGCCAGCTCGGCGTCGCCCGCGAGAAACCGCGATTCCAGCATGGCAGTCTTTGTGCGCATGTCCTGATTCGCTTGAGTGACCGCTTCTTTGATCGAGCGCGTGGAGTGTCCAACCTTGAAACCGCTGTCCCATAGAAGATAAAGAACTTGCTGCACCATCTCCTCCAGATGTGGCGAAATTCCCTTCTTTTCCTGATGATGCAAAAGCATCACGTCGATGTCACTAAACGGGTTGAGCTCGCCGCGGCCATATCCACCAAGAGCAACTAAGGCCAGTGGGATTTTGTCGGCCCCGTTTCCGCGAGCAGAGGTTGCAGCAGCCCCGAAAACGTATTGCAATAAAATGTCAACCAGCTCAGCGCGCCGGGCACAAATTTCACGGCCGCCGACGCCCGCCTGGTGCTTCAGGCGCAACCGATGCTCCTCGACCTTGAGGAACTTCTTGTAAAGCGGAAGGACTTCGGTTGGGCGTCTTGCACCCGTCGCTGCAAGACGGCTTGCAGCGTGCGCCAAAACCTGCTCCAGATGACGGGACGTTCTCATCGGCAATTCGGATTGCTGTTCAATCTAAAATTGGATCTTGAAAATCCAAATCCATCTCAGACGGAGAAGAAGCGATCGGTCAGTGACGACTGCCTTCACCCTGGCGACAAGACCTTATGCCCTGCCGAGGTTCAATATTTCAAGAATGAAGCGACCGGTGTCGGCTCGAGCTGCTTACGGCCATGGAGGAATTCCAACTCAATGAGAAACTGTGCTTCGAGGAGGCGTCCCCCCGCTTTGCGAATGAGGACCGCCGCAGCGGCAGAAGTGCCGCCCGTGGCCAGCAAATCATCAACCAGCACAATTTGTTCCCCCGCGTTAATAGCATCGACGTGCATCTCCATTTCAGCTTCGCCGTACTCAAGCGAGTAACTGGCGATCTCAGTCTGGAAAGGAAGCTTGCCACGCTTTCGGATCGGAACGAAACCGATACCGAGCTCATAGGCTACCGCCGATCCAAAGAGAAACCCGCGCGCATCGATCCCAACGATCTTATCAACCCTTCGCCCGCGGCAACGATCCAAAAACAGATCGATGGATGCATGGAAAAGAGCGGGATCACTCAAGACCGGCGTAATATCTTTGAATACGATACCCTTCTTCGGAAAATCGGGCACATCGCGTACGGCCGAGCGTAGTCTTTCAACTGTGTCCAAAGCCATCCGCGCGAATGCTAGCTGGCTGTTGCAAAACGTCAATCGGGGCTCGCAACGGAAGCACGGCTGCCTTCCTCTCGAATTTTCTTCTTCTCTTTTTTGAATCAAGCCGGGCACCCCCTTAGGAAAAACGAATGAAGGGAGCGACGAGACCACAAATTGCCAAGCAGGGAGCCTGCTCGTACAGTAGATTTCCTTAGAGTGGATCGCTATCTTCTCATCATTTCGACAATCTGTTTTCTCGCGGCGGTCGTGCGTACCGGGATCGCTTTGCGCGCCGGAGTTTTTCGACCAGGAAGATTTAGTTTTCTCGCGATTGGACTGGGCTTTGTTTTTCAAACAGCGTTTTTGTCGATCCGCGGTCATGCGCTGGGACGCTGTCCCCTGACGAACATGTTTGAGGTCTTTATCTTTCTCGCCTGGTCGGTAGCCCTCATCTACATGCTGGTCGGCCCAGCCTACCGTCTCTCACTCATGGGCGCGTTCACGGCGCCGCTGGTCGTCCTGCTGCAAGGCGTTGCGTTGATTGCGCCAATCGATGTTCGTCATCCAGTCAAGGTGCCCGCCAATTCTTCGCTGGAATTTCATGCATCGGTTTCGCTGGTGGCCTATGGCGCCTTCGCACTCGCCTGCATCGCTGGGGTAATGTATCTGGTGCAGGAGCGCCAACTCAAGACACATCAATTGCGTTCGATTTTTTATCACCTGCCGCCGCTTACTGATCTCTTCGCGGCAATCACCCGCCTGCTTTGGTTGGGTTTCATTCTATATACCACCGGGATTGCCAGCGGCTTTTTTACGGGACGACCCTTGCCACACGTGCAAGTAGTGGCTGCGATTGCCGTTTGGTTGCTCTATGCAGCGATCCTCCAAGCCCGGTATTTTCGGCGAATCGCGCCAAAGCGAGTTGCGGCACTTTGCATTATCGGATTTAGCGCAGCTTTGACGCTTCTCTGGGGAATCACGTTCTCAGCGCAGACGCACTTGGTCCCATGAATCTTTTCTGCGTCGGCCTGAGTCATCACACTGCAAATGTAGAAACGCGAGAACGTTTCGCCGGCGGCGCTGGCGCGGAATGTACTCTTCGATCTGCAGGCTGCGCGGAAGCATTGGTGCTCGCCACCTGTAACCGCGTGGAAGTCTATGTCGCGTCAGAGAAGCGCGTGTCAACGGATGAGATCGCTCAATGCTTATTGCAAAACAGTGAGGTCAATGAGCGCCGCCACAGTAGTGCGTTGCCGTTCTACCGTTACGAAGCTGAAAAGTGCGTACAACATCTGTTCCGAGTTGCATCCGGACTTGATTCGATGGTCGTAGGCGAGACAGAAATTCTTGGACAAACAAAAAAGGCTTATCAATCTGCGCGGGGCTCTGGCGCGGTTGGCCCCTGTCTTCATCGGTTGTTTCAACGGGCCTTTCGCGTGGCAAAGCAGGTCCGCACGCACACCGAAATTACGCGTGGGTCGGTGTCAGTTGGCTCCGTTGCGGTCGATCTGGCTCAGAAAATTTTCGGTGAACTCGGCAATTGTAAAGTATTGGTTTTGGGAGCTGGTGAAACGAGCGAGCGCACAGCACGCGCGCTCATTTCCCGAGGTGTCAGCGATCTGCGCGTGAGCAATCGCTCAAATGATCGCGGCCAGGAGTTGGCACAACGAGTAGGTGGCCAGGCTGTCCCGTTCGATAAGTGGCCACAGCAATGCCGCGAGATCGATATCCTGATTACTTCGACTTCTTCGGAAACTCCGTTACTGACCCCAACAAATCTGGGACCCATGTTGGCCAATCGCATCGATCGTCCCCTTTTCATCATCGATATCGCCGTTCCGCGCGATGTCGATCCCGCACTGAACGAAATGGAAGGCGTCTATCTTTACGACATCGATGCATTGCGGTCTGTAGCGGAGCAATCGCTGGCAGTGCGCCGGCAGCAAATAGCTTCTGCCGAAGCGATCATTGCCGAACATGTCGCAGATTTCCTCGAGAAAGTTTCGAACGAACTGAATCGCATCTCGCGGATCACCGGGCATCCAGTCGCTGACAGTTCATTACACGCATCGCAGCTTTAGGGAAGCAGGCAGCTTCCCCTATTCACTATCGCGAACTACATTCCGCGATGACGAGAAAAATCATCCTTGGCACGCGGGGCAGCGAGCTCGCACGTGCGCAAGCCCGGTTGGTTGAAAAAGCAATTCAAGCAGCGCAACCGGACACAAAAATCGAAACAAGAATCATCATGACAGGAGGCGACAAAGCCAGGCTTCTTGAGCGTCAAGCTGGCCGCAAGGGATTGTTCACAGCAGAAATCGAGCGGGCTCTTCTTGGAGGCAACGTCGATGTCGCGGTCCACAGCGCAAAAGATCTTCCGAGTGAAACAAACCCGGATGCAGAAATTGCTGCGGTTCTTCCTCGCGGACCACTGGATGACGTGCTGATTTCGAAACATCCGGGCGGTTTCGCTTCATTGCCGCAGAGCGCCGCCGTCGCCACAGGCAGTGTGAGAAGGAAATGCCAATTGCTGTGGAAACGCGCAGATCTCAAACTCGTCGACCTTCGCGGAAACGTTCCAACGCGACTGCGCAAACTGACCAATAACAATTGGGACGCCATCGTGCTGGCTCGCGCGGGGCTTGCACGGCTCAGCCTATCGCCCGCTCATCACGAGCTCAGCTTCGAGGGCAGACAATTGTCCATTGAAGTGCTCCCACCCGAAGTTTTTTTGCCTGCAGGTGGTCAGGGAATCATTGCGCTTCAAGTTCGTGCTAATGATGAAACCATGAAGGCGATCGTCGATCTCGTGAACGATCACAAGACATTGCTTTGTTTGCGAGCAGAGCGAGAGTTTCTGCGTTTGTTGCACGGCGACTGCAATTGTCCGGTAGGCGTGCTGGCGACAATTGAGGGCGACAAGATGAAACTGAGGGCTCAATTGTTTACTGATCAATCAGCAGCGCCACGGGAGGCCGAAGTGGAAGGTGTTCATAATGAGCGCGAAGCTTTAGCGGTGCAGCTATTGAATCGATTGCAAGCACCGGCCTCCGAGCAAGGCTACGGCTTACCAGGTTGAGCATGAGTAAGACTGGTAAGGTTTATCTCGTTGGTGCCGGCCCGGGCGACCCCGGATTGGTAACATTGCGTGCCAAGGAGTGCATCGAGAATGCGGACGTGATCATTTACGATCACCTTGCAAATCCCGAGACACTCGGCTGGGCGCGGGACGACGCTGAAATCATTTATGTCGGCAAAACGCCTGGTGAATCGCGGAGTAACCAGAATGAAATTAATGCGTTGCTGATCAAGAAAGCGCACGAAGGGAAGCAGGTCGTTCGGTTGAAGGGCGGAGATCCCTTCGTGTTTGGTAGAGGCGCTGAAGAAGCGCAGGCGATCGCCGATGCAGGTATTCCATTCGAAATTGTGCCTGGAATCACCTCGTCCATCGCCGGGCCGGCTTATGCAGGCATTCCCGTGACGCATCGGGCGCACAATTCACATGTGACATTCTTTACGGGACACGAAGATCCCGCGAAGACAGGAAGTGCAATCGATTACGCAGCGCTAGCGAAACTTGGCGGGACCCAGGTAATGTTGATGGGCGTGGAACGCCTCGGCTCAATCACGAGCGAAATGCTGAAGCACGGTGTGCGCGGCGACTTGCCGGTAGCGCTTGTTCGCTGGGCTACTACTGGGCAACAAGAAACGCTCATCGGCACACTTCGCGATATTGCCCAGAAGGCAGTCGCGAATAGTTTTGCGGCGCCTGCGGTCGCAGTATTTGGAGAAGTTGTCGCATTGCGAGACAAGCTCAATTGGTACGAAAAGCGGCCGCTCCTTGGTAAAACAATTGTCGTTACGCGAACAAGAAAACAAGCCAGCGTGTTAAGCAGCAAGCTGCGCTCGTTGGGTGCTAACGTTATCGAACTGCCCACCATTCGCATCGAGCCGCCGAGTGATTTACGCGAATTCGCAGAACTTGTGCAGGACACGCACATTTACGACTGGATTGTGTTTACCAGCGCAAACGGCGTTGAAGCTTTTTTCAATATTTTCTTCAAACTATACGATGACACGCGCGAAATCGGCGGCGCCCGGATTGCCGCCATCGGGCCGGCTACGGCTCAACGAGTGAAAGACCTTCATCTGCATGTCGATCTTCAGCCGAAAGAATTCGTTGCTGAGGACGTCGTGCGGGAATTCAAAAAGCAGGGAAGCCTCGAAAATTTGAAGATTCTGTTGGTGCGCGCGGAAAAAGCGCGGGACGTGCTTCCGAAAGGGATCTTGGGCTTGGGAGCGATCGTGGACGAAGCATTCGCATATCGAACTGTGCCCGAGACGCGCGATACGAGCGGGGCGCGGCAACAACTAGCGAAGGATGGGGCCGATTTAATAACCTTCACCAGTTCTTCAACCGTGGAAAATTTTCTCGCCTTGGGACTACCTTGGCCGAAAGGGATGCAAGTTGCCAGCATTGGCCCAATCACGTCGCAGACTGCGCGCGACAATGGTTTAAAGGTCGAAATCGAAGCAAAGCGCCACGACATTGACGGTTTGGTAGAAGCAATTGGCGCTTTCTTTGCCGGGAAGCCTGCTACGAACAGTTAAAACTAGAATAGTTAAGAAGTTAAATTGGGTGTCAGAAATGGCTTTACCCAAACAACCTTTTAACTTTGCTATGTTTTAACTTTTTAACCTTGTGGATTAAATCGGAACTTGGTTCGACCGCGCTTGGCGTTGGCTTTGGCTTTGCGACGATGCTTCTGCGAAGGCGTCTCGAAGGCGCGCAAACGGCGGACCTCCTCGAGAATGCCCTCGGCATCCAGCTTGTTTTTCAGCCGCTTCAACGCGCGATCGACGGGCTCACCTTTGCGAACGATCACTTCTGGCATCAATAATCACTCCTGACTTTAGCGATAGACTCTTAATCGGCGAGCGGGAGCCTACTCGGGCCCGGCGGCCCCGTCAAATCGGCCCGGTAAAGCGCCTTTTGGGGGATCACTCCGGGCGCCCAGACCCAGCAGTGGGGATGGGCCTGGACTTCAAAAGCGGCTCAGCGCTGGGCAAGAGGATTGGCTGCGGCCGCTTTCTCGGTAACCTCGCGTCGCAAGGCTGTAGCGCCGCCACCGCGGGCGCGCGTCCACCACAGCACAATAGGTGAGGCGATAAAGATGGAGGAGTAAGTGCCGACAACCACGCCGATAATGATGGCGAGCGAGAAGTCGCGCAGCACCGCGCCGCCGAACAAAAACAGGCAAAGAATCGGGATAAGCGTCACGGTGCTTGTAAGAATGGTTCGGCTCAGCGTCTGGTTGATGCTCGAGTTCATGATCTCCTCAATCGTCCCACGCCGCCCGCTGGCCAGGCCTTCCCGAATCCGATCGTAAACGACAATGGTATCGTTGATCGAATAGCCGGCGACGGTGAGCACAGCGCCGACGATGGTGAGGGTCAACTCGCGGCCGAAGAGAGCGAACACGCCGACAGTCATAAGCACGTCATGCAAGAGCGCGACAATCGCGCCTACGGCAAAGGAAAGTTGAAACCGGAAGGTTACGAAAATCAAAATACCCAGGATGCCCAAGCCGAGCGCGATTAACGAATTTTTTGCCAGTTCACCACCGACGAGCGCACCGACGCGTTCTGAGCCTTCCACTCTAAAGCCAGAGCCTGGCAGCGTCTGCATAACTTGCTTTTCCACCTTGTCGCTGGTGGTCAGCGGTGTCCGGATGGTGATGTAACTCCTGCCGGCTTGCGTGGCTTCCTGGATGGAAGCGTCGGCAAGCCCGATTGGCTTGAGCGCACCGCGCACCTGCCCGATATCGATCTTGCCAGGTGCACTCAAAGTGATGAGATCGCCGCCGCGAAAATCGACGCCAAAGTTACGTTCGCCGCGTTTGTAAAAGGCGGCTGCGCCAGCCAGAAGCAGTGCGAGCGAGCACATGCACGCAATAAAGCCTTTGCCGAGGAAATTGATATTTTGCGCTGAAATCAAGTGCAGCATCGAGATGCGTTTCAGTCGCCCCGTATCGACAAGCCAGCCGAGGCAATTCCGCCCCACAATCAGCGCCGTGAACAACGAAGCCAAAATCCCGAGGCTAAGTGAGATGGCGAAGCCTTTTACCGGGCCACTCGCTTTCCAAAAAAGAATCGCTGCTGTGATCAGCGTCGTCACGTTGGCGTCGAAAATGGAGCTGAACGCTTTCTCGTACGCCGTGTTCACCGCGACCTTGAGCGATTTCCCAAGCGCCATTTCTTCGCGCAACCGCTCGTAAATCAGCACGTTCGCGTCCACGGAAAGGCCAATCGTCAAAATGATTCCTGCAATGCCGGGCAATGTGAGGACGAAGTGGAACATCGTCAGAGCCCCCACGAGCAAAATAAGGTTGATGATCAAGGCGAGATTTGCGATGAGACCGGGAATTTTGTAGTAGACGGCCACGCAAACGAGCGTGATGACCAGTCCGACCAAGCCAGCGAGAATGCTCGCGCGAATCGAATCCAGCCCGAGAGTCGGCGAAACGCTGCGCTCTTCCTCGATACTCACCGGCGTTTGCAACGGATTCTCTAATACGCTGGCGAGACCCCGCGCTTCCGGTTCACCCATCCGCCCGCCGCTGATGACCGCGTTGCCCCCGTAAATGGCCGTCTTAATGACAGGCGCGGATTGGATCACACCATCGAGAACGATAGCGAATCGGTGACCTACGTTTGCCGCCGTGATATCGCCGAATCGTTTCGCGCCTTCTGTGTCGAAATCCAATTTAACCTCCCATCCCTCGTTGCCATAGCCGGCGCTTGCATGACTGACATGCTCCCCGGCGAGATCTGCTTTCTTTTTTACAAGCAATCGCTCCTCCCTTGGCTTCTCGTTTTCTTCTGCGGCGATCTTGTAAACTTCGATCCGGTAGTCCGGCGGGATCACTTCTTTGCCGGCATCAATCGCGCGCAGGCGATCACCATTGTCAGGATAAACCATCCGAAACTCGAGTTTCGCCACGCGCGAAAGTTGATCGCGCGCTTCCTGAACCTTCGCTGTGTCGAGTCCCGGAATCTGCACCAGAATCCGATCGCTGCCGACCGGGCTGATAATTGGTTCGCCTCCACCAAAGTAATCGACGCGTTTGCGAATGACCTCAACTGCCTGGTCGAGCATCCCCTTGGTGACTTCTTTATCGCCACCCTTCAGCCGGATAAGAAAGGAGGTGCCGCCTTGAATATCGAGGCCGAGCGCGATCTTCTTCTGCGGCGGCCAGATAGTGACAATGCTGGAGACGACAAGCACCAGCATGAGCGTCATGGCCAGCAGCCGTTTCCGCGGCCCTTGATCGGTGGCGAAATACCACCCGAATAGGACGAGCATGGCCAGTCCGGCAAGAAATGTAAACGCAGGGGTCATTCCGGTTTAACGATTTAACAATTTAACAAATTAACTTTCTTTCAGCACCGTCGCGATGGCCGATTTCTCCATCTCGATCTTCACGTTGTCGGCTACTTTCACCAGCACGGTGTTTTCCTTAACATTCGAGATTAGCCCGTGAATGCCGGCATTGGTCACCACCCGGTCACCGGTTTTCAAACTCGAAATTAACTGCTGTTGCTGTTGCTGCCGCTTCTTCTGCGGTCGGATCATCACAAAGTACATGATGATGAAAATGAAAATTAGCGGCACAAAAAATGAACCAATGCCACCACCTGGCATCTGTTGAGGAGCCGCGCTTTGCGCCTGAGCAAGAAACATCTGGAGCATATTAGAGAATTGGAGAGCGCACCTTAAACGCGAAAGCGTTCGCTGCAATCGTTCTTTCGCGTGACTCGTATCATCGAGAACATCCCGCAGGACTACATAGATCTACGCCAGTTTCGCTTGATGAAAAAGTTGCCAAGCGTGCTAACCTTCGTTGCGCTTACAATGGGGGTATAGCTCAGTTGGTAGAGCGTCTCGTTCGCAATGAGAAGGCCAGGGGTTCGAATCCCCTTACCTCCACTTCCTCAGCCGAAAAACGGCAAGAAATTCCTAGCGAGCCAAAGAACGCTCTCATTAGGGCTTAGTAGGAAATGCGGAAGTCGGCTGGAAGCACCGCGGTCGCGCCCAACGTGCCACCCGAACCATGTTCGGCATCTGTTGCGCCAACGTTGGTTGACGGCGCTGGAATTGGTTGCTGTCCCTTGGTTTTGAGAGATTCGTTCAGGGCAGGCAGGTCCTTGGCAAGCAGTTGGTCGAACTCTTTTGTCACATCACTTAATTCCCGCTTAAGCGCATCGATATACGCAATCTGATATCCGCCAGGTTTTCCTTCGTAACTGAGAATCGCTCCGTAAAGCTGATCGGTGTGTTCTCGCAATCGCTCCTCACCGGTGATCGCTCCACCTTCGGTCGTCGCGACGATTTTCTTACGGACACCATCAATTTTTCCGTCGAAATCGGAGATGTTCTTGCGAAGCGGATCGCCTTCAGGTAACCCTCCCCCGCTCTGTGCCAATGCCTTACGCAAGGAAACAATGCGGTCCATTAGCGCGCTTTCCTCGTCAAAGAGCGCGTGGACGTTCATCGCAGCATCGAATTGTGCCTTGCGATCCGCAGCGCTGAATTTCGCCCGGCGATCGGGACCAACCGTCAACTTGGTTTCCGAAACTTTGCCCGATTTGGTGAGACGCACAGTGTACACGCCCGGTACAAGCCGTGGACCTCGCACTCCCGCATAGGCAACCTGCGCAGCGGGCGGCACGCGCGGCGGCTTAGCGCGCATCGGCCACGTCACTCGATTCAGTCCGGGGCGTTTGCTGGCTGGCAATTCATCGACAACACGCCCCGAGGAATCCAAAACTTCCAGCTTCAATTTTCCAAACAGATGACGCTCGCGCTGGTAATAATTGATCACGGCAGCGTCAGGCGGATTATCGCCAACAAAAACTGCGTCACCGGAGGCCCATCCGCCTGAGCCTTCGATCCGCTGTTGCACAGGACGCGCTGAAACGAACGCAATCTCCTGCTTCACCAAATCCGGCGTCAACGCGCGCAACGGAGTGATATCGTCAATAATCCAGATGCCGCGCCCATGCGTTGCAAGAACCAGATCGTTATCGCGCGGCTGAATTGCCAGGTCTCGAACTGCAACCGCGGGAAAATGGTTGCCTTTAAATTGCGCCCAGTTTTTTCCGCCATCAATCGAGATCCAAAGTCCAAACTCTGTGCCGAGAAAGAGCAGATCCGGCTTGACCAAATCCTCCTTGATTACATGTGCGTATCCACGAACGCCTTTGCCGTCCTGCGCGCTCACAAGCGGCGTCCAAGTTTTACCGTAATCAGTTGTTTTGAAAACATACGGCGTCATGTCGCCAAAAGTATGTCGATCAAACGCTGCGTACGCCGTGCCGGCGTTGAAATTGCTTGCCTGCACCCAGCTCACCCACGAATTCTTCGGCAGACCGGGGACATTTGCGACGACATTGGTCCATGTCTTCCCGCCGTCACGAGTAAGTTGAAGGTTGCCGTCGTCTGTGCCGACCCAGATCAGAGATTTGTCCTTAGGCGATTCACTGATCGAGTAAATCGTGGTGTGCATTTCCGCCGAAGAATTGTCCACCGTGACGCCGCCCGATTGCTCCTGTTTCTGTTTTTCCGGATCGTTGGTTGTCAGATCCGGCGAAATGCGTTCCCACGTTTGGCCATGATCGCGCGAGCGAAATAGAAACTGAGCGCCGATATAAATCGTCCCCTTTTCGTTAGGCGAGAGGGCGATTGGCGTATTCCAGTTGAACCTGAGCTTTTCCTTGTAATTCGGCCGTGGCTTGATGTTGCGAGCTTCGTGCGTGTTGCGATTTACTCTCCCGATCTCACCACCTTGATATTCGGCATAAATGTAATCGGGATCCGCGGGATCCGGAAACATCCAGAAACCATCGCCGTTGTACATATTTTCCCACTGCGCATTAGTAATACCGCCGGGATATTGCGATTCGCCCACAAAAGAGCTGTTGTCCTGCAAACCGCCGTAAACACGGTAGGGATCTTTGTCATCCACGCTGACGTGGTAGAACTGGGAAACTGGCAGGTTTTCAGCTTTCCACCATTTCGCGCCGCCGTTGTAGGAATACCACATCCCACCATCGTCGCCGGAGAAGACGACCTGCGTGTTGGTTGGATCGATCCAGACGTCGTGAACGTCGCCATGCATCCCGCCGAATCCGCCGACCACCGCGAAACTTTTGCCTCCGTCCTCGCTGACAATCAGCGAGCCATCAGTCTTAAATATGCGGTCAGGATTTTTTGGATCGACAATCAGGTTCGCGAAATAGAATGGCCGCCACACCATCCACTGACTCTTATCTCGCTTGTTCCAGGTCGCGCCGCCATCGTCGGAGACAAAGAGCGCGCTTTCGGGTGATTCGACAAACGCGTAAACACGCTTGGGATTGGAAGGTGCAATTGCCACTGCAAGGCGTCCGTACGGTTTCTTCGGGAAACCTTTGTTGGCCTCCGGCGTGATCTCCGTCCAGGTATTGCCGCCGTCCGTAGAACGAAATAATCCGCTCGCAGAAGGCGCCGTAGGACTTTCACCGCCTGAACGATACTCCCAGCCCTTGCGCCGGAAATCCCACATCGCTGCGAACATGACGTCGGGATTTGCCGGATCGATCGCCACGTCGGTGCAACCGGTCGAAAGATTCGGTCCTTTGAGGACCTGGTTCCAGGTTTTGCCCCCATCAGTGGTTTTGAAGAGGCCGCGATCGGGCGAATCGCTCCAGAGCGCTCCGGGCACTGCGGCAAAGACCGTGTCGCTGTTCTTTGGGCTCACTGCGATCTTCGCAATGCGCTCGGATTTTTCCAGACCGGAACGCCTCCATGTTTCGCCGCCGTCGGTTGATTTGAAGATTCCGTCACCAATCGAAACGCTGTTGCGCGTCCACGATTCACCGGTTCCGACCCAGACATTTTTCGCGTTTTTTGGATCGAGCGCGATCGCTCCGATCGATTGCGCGGGCTGTTCGTCGAATACGGGTCGATATCGCGTTCCGCTATCATCGGACTTCCAAACCCCGCCACTCGCTGCGCCGACAAACAGCGTAATCTTGCCAGATGGCTCGCGTGTCCCCGCAAGCGCTGAGATCCGTCCGCTCATCGTTGCGGAGCCTATGTTGCGTGCGCCGAGGCCAGAGATGGTTGCCGATTTGAATGGCGCTTCCTCGGCCCAACAAGAAATTATGGAGAGAAGCAGGAATGAAAGCGATGCGAGGACGCCCCCAAAAGCACTACGTGCAAAATCACAGGTGCGTCCATTTTGTTTCGTCCCGCAGTCGCGGGACTTTGGGAATGCGCACGCGTCCTCGCGTCGCTTTTGGTGATTCAATCCCCTCATCTATTGATCAGCGCTGTGGTTGCGGGAGACTTATTTGGCCGGGAAACTGAAATATCGTGTCATCTACCGGCACGTTGGCTTCGACCTTATCGATTATGATTCTTTGCTTGTCGGGCGCTCCCTTACCCCCGACCTCAATTGACGTTGGAACGAATACGCCCCCGACCTTTTCATAATCGCCCAGGTCGGTCTCTACTTCTTCATACGCGCCGTGTCTGGTCCGTTGTGTTAAGACACGAATCTCCAGAAAGTGATCAGGATCCAGATAGACAAAACTTACGTCTCCATTCTTTCGCGTTACTTTCAACTTGTGCGCTGGGGTTCCATCCACGTCTTCGGTTCCGAGATATTCGACTGTGTTTCCCTTTGCTTGCCAATCGACTAATGGTCCATCGATCTCCGCGTCTTCCACGAGCGCTTTGACATCATCAGCCGACATTCGTTCGGGATCTCTGCGCCCAAAGAATGGTGAGACTCTCCACCCTTCCTTGCCGTCATATGCCTCTATTTGAGTCATTCCCTGAAGAGACGCTTCAGTGCGCACAT
>Ga0193729_1000348_pt1 | contig 23631 bp, 24 predicted proteins | sample U1c2metaG_FD_143036 | JGI IMG/M metagenome (GOLD analysis project Ga0193729, IMG submission 143036) | Soil microbial communities from a riparian zone of the East river system, Colorado, United States - U1c2 | ecosystem: Environmental > Terrestrial > Soil > Riparian zone | place: USA: East River...
CACGCCGACCGGAAAATATCGCCTCATTCCGCAAGGGGCACGCCTGATCGGCCAGTACGATAGCCAGATCGCCTTCGGGCAGTCGCGCGTGCTGCTGGTCTGGACCCGGCTCCTCATGCCGAATGGCAAATCGATCGTGCTGGAGCGGCAGCCGGGTGCCGACACATCAGGTTATTCCGGGCTCGAAGACGAGGTCGACAATCACTGGGCGGCGCTGTTCAAGGCGGCGCTGCTCTCGACCTTGCTCAGCGTCGGGTCCGAAGCCGGCACCAGCGGCAATCAGAACGATCTCGTCCAGGCGATCCGGCGCGGCGGTTCGGAGAGTTTTAATCAGGTCGGCCAACGGGTCGTGAGCCGGAATCTCGATATTCAACCGACGCTGACGATCCGCCCCGGCTTCCCGGTACGCGTGATCGTCAATCGCGATCTCGTGCTGGCGCCCTACCAACAGGAGGCGGCGCGATGACAAAGCTCAAGCTCGGGTCGCTTGTCGACGACAAGCCGGTGAAGCTTAATGTTGAGCTGCCGGCGTCCATTTATCGCGATCTCGTCGCGTATGGAGAGCTGTTGGCAAGAACCGCGGGCGCCGCTGGGCCGATAGAACCGGTCAAACTGATCGCGCCGATGCTGGACCGGTTCATGGCGACAGATCGGGTCTTTGCAAAGGCGCGGCGGATTGCGTCATCGAATTCCCGGTGATTTGCCCTCGGATTTCCGTTGCGCAAGCGCGAGAAGATGAAGCAGCGCCTGGCTGCGATTGTGGGGCGACCAGAGGGCGCTGAAGGTGATCGGCTCCGGCTCGTCGAGAATGGGCCGGAATACAACACCAGAAAAAGACGCTTGCGCCGCCGCTTCACTGGTCAACGTGATGCCATAGCCTTGTGCGACCATCGACATCAGCGTGTCGCGTTCAACCTCGAAGCGCTGAATGCGGGGCCAGCTCCAGTGTTCGGCGAGGCGCAGCACGATATGGTCGTGCACCTGCGGTCCCGCGCCGCCAGAGCGAGTAAGGAAGTTTTCGCTAGCAAGCTTGGACCAAATCACACTTTCCGCTACGGCCAGAGGATGACGCTCCGGGAGTGCGACGAGCAGAACCTCTGTCCACAGCGGTCTCGAATGGCAATCGCCAGCCGGCGGCACACCGACGACAAAGGCTACGTCAAGCCGCGCCTCGCGAACCTCGCGAATGGTGTCTCGCGCTCGCCCCTCCATGATCTGCAATTCGACTACCGGATGCAGTTCACGAAATTGACCCAGGAGTTCGGCAAGAAAGCCAGCCGCGATTGATGAGTACAGGCCGACACGGAGCCGTCCCTGCTCACCGCGCGCAATGGTGCCCGCCGTCCTCACGGCATGATCGAGATGTTCGATCCCGGTGGCGACGTGCTCGAGAAAATGCTGTCCGGCTTCCGTCAACCGCACGCCGCGATGGCGCCGCTCGAACAGGAGAACTCCAAGATCCAGTTCGAGCTGTTTGATCCGCGTGCTGACGGAGGATTGGCTCACGCCCAAGGCGGACGCAGCATGACGAAAGTTCAAATGCTCCGCGACCGCCAACGCTTGAATCAGTGAAACAAGCGGAATACGCGAACCCAATGGGGACGGTGTCACGGCGTCAGGCGATCTCGCGTTGTGTACATTTCGCAAGCCAATGACAACACGCCGCATCTCATGACCTCGCGCAACCGGCCGGCGTCGCCTCGGCCCCGCCGCTTGATCGTCCGAAGACGATCATGCGAATCGAGTTCTCGAGCTGACGAATGCAGCGGCTAAGTGTGGATTGCCAAACGAGCAGGGCCTCGGCTGCTCGCCGAAAGCTCCCATGATCCGCGGCCGCAATGGCATATCGTCGTTGCTGCAAGTCGACAGTTGATGCTCGGCCGCGGAGGGACGTATTTCTCGATTCGGACTTACCATTCATGCTCCACCACTCGCCTCGGTCTACGGCAGCCGCGAGCTGCGTGGACAACTTATCCAACGTCAGCAGCAGTGCAGCCCCGTGAAGGTCAGGTGGAGGAAGCGGGCGGCGCTGTCCATTGAGCCGGTCCAGCTTCCTAATGTTTGGCTTTTTAATTCGAATCGTGACGTCGATCAGGCCGGCACTTCTTGTCGCGGCGCAGCGACACGGAGCTTGGGCCGCACTTCGTTGGCGAGGCGGCGCATGCTCTCCCACTCGCGATGCCGGTTCCCGTCACTACCATCCATGGACGCCATGAGCAGCGTTCCGAAAGGGCCGACACGGTCGCGGAATTCCGACAGCTTTTCCGAAACCGTCTTGCTTGAGCCGAATATCACCATGGATGCGATGAGCGATTCGGTGGTGATCGCCTCGTCCGGCGTTTGCGGGTCCGGCTTCATCACGCTGGTATAGTTGGCGCGCTTTAGAACCTCCCAGAGATATTTGAAGTAGTAGTAGTTGCTGCCATTCGGATCCATCGCCCAGTCCAGCGCTTGCTGGTCGCTTTCCGCGACGATCACGTTACGGGCCACGCGCCAGTCATCGCCCGTGGCGGCACGTCCTGCTTCGCGGCAACCTTCGACATATTTGGTCCAATGACTGGCAACGATATACTCTGGACAGAAATTCGCGCTGATCGGACTCCAGCCGCGTATTACGGCTGTTTTTACGCTCGACGAAAAAGGCGACATGGCTGACATGGCGATCGGCGGATGCGGTAGCTGATACGGCTTCGGCAGATAGCCGACGCCAAGTTCAGGGACGATCGTCTCTGTGATCTTAACGTGCCAGTGCTTGCCCTTAATGTCGTATGGCGGGTCCTGCGACCAGATCTTGAGGATGGTGTCGATGGATTCCATCAGCCGTTCGCCGCGAATGGCGGGATCCGTATTTCCGAACAGTTCATGGTCGCTGGCGAGGCCGGAAGGTCCAATCCCGAAAATGAAGCGGCCGCGGCTGAGATGATCGAACTGGGCCGCCTCGGCGGCAACGATCGCCGGATGATGATTTGGCAGTGACACGACTCCCGTGCCGAACACGATGTTGCGCGTCTGTCGTAGCAGTGATGCCATGAACATCATGGGAGACGACAGAGGCTCAGTTGTAGCCGAGAAGTGTTCGCCGACCCACGCCTCGTCGAAGCCGAGCTGATCGGCATAGATGATCTTTTCGCCGTCCTCCTCGATGGTTTCGTGCAGGGGGCGATGCGGGGGATGCAACGGCATTTGGAAAAGCCCGATCTTCATAGGGATGCTCCTCTTAAGGTTATGTTGATTGGTACCGCCGCGTTGGCGGCGCGCTATCGATGCTGCTCAAGCCGGGCGGCGGTGCACTTCGGCTTGGCCGCCGTCGAACCACAGCAGCGGAGTTCCAACTACTCCGGCGATCACCTCGGATACCCGACCAACATACAGAGTGTGGGTACCGTAGGAAATCGCGGCTTCGGTCGTGCAAAACACCGCACACCTGGCCGAGGTTAGGTACGGTAGGCCTTCGAACCCGCGCTCCCAATCATCGGAGGCAAAGCGTTGGTCACGTAATTCGGAGCGGGAGAAGCGGGAGACGATGTCGGTCTGTCCGCTGGCAAGAACGTTCACGCAGAATAGCTTTGTCTCTTCTACGATCGGATGGATGCTGGCCGACCGATTTACCGCGATCAGCATCGAGGGCGGTTCCATCGATACAGAGATGACCGCCGATGCAGCCATGCCATGTGGGGCTCTGGCTTCGTCGCGAGCTGAAATGATGGTGACGCTGGCCGCTATTGAACGCATCGCCGCGCAGAACGAGGTTGCGATCAAAGGTGAAGCGGTGTCATCGCTTTCTCCTCCGCCTCCATGCGGCAGGATAGTTCGAACAAGGCTGGACATTGGTACGCTCCTTCCCATCGGCGATGCCATCTGTGGGCATTGATGAAAAGGTTGCAGAACCTATGCCAATCTAAAACTGTATGTTTTTCACTTGGTTACATCGACCGACCGCGTCTCAGAGGACGTTGCTGGCGACATCGGTGTGTCGCAGCTGCGACACCACCGAAGCGCTTATTGGGGTATATCACCACCGCGCTTCAGACTGAGCGCGTTGATCCGTCGATGCAACGTGGCCCGGGAAATTCCAAGCCGCTGCGCAGCAAGTTTGACGTTCCAACCGGTTTGCAGGAGAACCTGTTCGATGGCGTGTCGCTCGCCTTCGGCCGTACCGGTCGGATCGTTGATCCCCGCCGGGTTGAATGGTGCCGGGAGGTCACGCGGCAGGATCGTGGAGCCCTCGGCCAAGGTCGCTGCGAAGCGTGCAACATGATGCAGCTCCCGGATATTGCCGGGCCAATGGTAGGCCAAGAGAAGGTGCCGCGCGGACGGGTCAAGATGCGCTTGCGTCAAGCCGGCCTCCGTGGCTTCTGCAAGGAATATCTGGTCGATCAAAGAATGGCGATCTGCCCGCTGCCGCAAGGGCGGCATCACCAGTGTTGCGCCGGTGAGTCGGAAATAGAGGTCTTGCCGAAAGCGCCCCTGTCCGACCAGCCGGGCGATATCGTGCAGGCTGGCAGAGATGAGCGAGAAATGAACCTTGGTCGGTTGCGTGGCGCCAACCGCTACGAATTCGCCATCGGACAGAACTTGAAGCAGGCGGGTCTGCAGTGCGAGCGGCATGTCGCCGATTTCATCGAGGAAGAGCGTGCCGCCGTCGGCCTCGGCGATCCGTCCTTTCGCACCCTGCTTCGACGCCCCCGTAAAGGCACCGGGACGATAGCCAAATAATTCGCTTTCGATGAGCTCAGGCGGGATCGCTGCGCAATTTATCGACACGAATGGGCCGCTGGCATGGTTGCTTGCGGCGTGCAGCGCCTTCGCCAGTGCGGTCTTGCCCGAGCCGGTTTCGCCCTGCAACAGTATCGGTAGGTGCCGGTCGACGAGCTTTTGAACGCGGCGCACCTGCGCGGCGATTGACGCATCACCGCCGACTAGTAATCGAATATCGGGCACCGTTGGTCGGAGCGCGGAAAGTTTACGCGGCAGCGGTGCCGTCGCGACAGGACGCCTGCCATTTTCGATCCGCCGGACGAACAGGCGACCGCCATCAATATCGATCGAAATGTTACTTTCGCCCAATCCATCTAGGGAGCCACGTTCGGGCGCGCCGACATCGGCCAGAGAGCGGCCGATGAGAGGAACGTTGTGTTGAGACATCAGGCGCGCGGCATCCGGAGTGGCGTTCACGATCTTGCCGGATGCATCGAGCGCGACCCGCACTTCCACACCAATATCCGAGAAATCATTGTAGCGTGAGATGCGCAGCAACTCGCGGCCGACGTGGCGGCGTGCAAAGTAGCGGTTCTCGATGCGGCGCGCGGAGCGCCGCACGATCTCGCGAACGATCGACTGCGTGTTGTAGTCGCTGCTGCGTGCGGTGGTAACGTTCAGCACTGCTGCGAGCCGTCCGTCACTTCCGAATATTGGCGCCACGGTGCAGCTCAACCCGATGAGGCTCTCGCCGAAATGATTGTCCATGACAACCGAGATCGGGCGACGTTCCTTGATGCAGGTGCCGATCCCATTGGTCCCTTGCGTCTCCTCGGACCAGACGGCGCCCAGGAGAACGCCCGACGGGCCCCAATTCTCGACGAATGGTTTTTGGGAGCGAAACAATACCGTGACGCCATTCTCATCGGTCATTGAGACGATATAGTCGTGTTGTGCGAAACGGGCGAAGAGACGATCCACCTCCGGCATCGCCAAGGCGATCAGATCGTCGATCGGTTCACGATATTTCTTGAGCTCACCGGCCGTGACGATCGTTGGATAAGAGACCTTGTCAGGTTCGAGACCATATTTCTCGATACAGCGTTCCCATGAGGCCACGATCCTCGATCGATGCGGTTGAGTCTCATCGGACGTCGCAGTGCGCCCAAGCGCGGACATGACGACATCTGCATGCCTTGTGGCATTCATGGTCCGCCTCTCCCTAGGACGCGCCGCGCTAATTTCGGCGCAGTTGCTTCAACGCACCGCTTCGAGCATCTGGCTCCGCCCAATCGACGTGAAATGTCACGGTACGTGAGGGCAAACGCTATCATGCATCACGCGTCGCCACCACTTGGCCGTTTATCACCCTGCGGCAGCTGGGCGAGGTGTCGCACCTGCGACAGTCGAATGTCGCAACCGCCGTTCGACGCGACAACGCAAGACGGCATAAGTCGTTGCTTTGCATCGTATTTTTGACTGGCACGAGACGTGCTCCTCATTTGGGCAAACGCCCCGCACAAGGGGGGACACATGGAGGAGACCCAAATGCAGCACACTTTGCCCACAGCGATCCAAAAGCGGCTCGGTACAGTCGCGAATCCGAAACAGTTCAAGCGCGACCGCTTCAGCAGGCTAACCGGCCTGATCGCGGCCGCCGCACTGATCGCTTCGACGGCCATCCGGCCCGTGTTCGCCGAACAGAGCTTCATGCCAGGGTGCTACCGCCCCACCAGCGCCGAAACGCCACTCCTTACGCATCCCAAGAAGGACGGCCCCTACCGGGTAGCGCTGGTCAACGGCTTCTTCGGCATTCCGTGGCGGATCCAGATGATCCAGAGTCTGAAATCGTGGGCGGCACGGCCCGACGTTGCCAAGGATATCCGCGAACTCAAGATCGTATCGACAGGAGCCGATGTGGCAGCCCAACTGGCCGCCGTCGACAACTTCATCCAGGCGGGCTTTGACGCCATCATCTTCATCGCCGTCAATCCGAGTGCTTTCGATGCAGTCGCAAAGCGCGCGGACCGCGCGGGCACGCTGCTCGTCTCCTTCGACAATACGGTCGACAATCCCAAGATCGTGGCCATTCAGCCATCGCAGATTGAGCTCGAAGGCATCAAAGCGACCGCCGTCCTGAAATTGATGAACAAGACCTCCGGCAAAGTGATCGAGGTTCGGGGCCTGCCGGGGAATGCGACCGATCGCGATCGTCACCTCGGTGCGCGGAAAGTGCTCGAACAGAACAAGGATATTCAAGTCATAGAAGTCGTTGGCAACTGGGATACCGGAACGGTGCAGAAGGTCGTCTCTGATGCGATCGCGACACACGGCCAGGTGGATGGCATCGTCGTCCAGCATGGTTCTGCCGGTGCAGTCAATGCACTTCTCGCCAGCAATCACCCGATGGTACCGGTCGGCGGCGACGGTGAGAATGGCTTCCGCATGGCGCTTGCCAAGAATAGAGCGCCCGGCGTTTCCGTCGAGGGTTCGCCCGGCATGTCAGCCGTTGCGATGCAGGCGGCCATCGCCATGCTGAAGGGGGCCGCTATTCCCAGTTCCGTCCATCTGCCGATACCCCCGGTCTTTGCGAGCGAGCTGAAGGCGGACGTCAACTACTTCCCTGAGCTCCCGGCGACCTTCAACACCGTCACCGGCTATGCGGAGTGTGGCATCAGCTTCACACCCACAGAACTGAGTGGCCAGTCACCAGACAATCAGTAGGCGCGGGCAATCATGGGCAGCGAGCGACAACCCTCAGGCCGCCCGTGCCGCGATCGGATGCTTGGGATTGGAAGCGGAGGGGGATGCGCGATGGACGAGAATGCCTACCTGACGCTGAACGGCGTTTCGAAGGAATATGGAGGCATCGCCGCTCTCAAGGACGTCAACTTCGAAGCGCGCCGCGGCTCGATCCACGCCATCCTCGGTGAAAATGGCGCCGGCAAGTCGACATTAATCAAGACTCTCGCCGGTGTTGTGAGGGCCGACAAAGGCACCATTCGCCTGGATGGACAAATGCTTGCCTTCCGTTCACCTGCAGAAGCAACCGCGGCCGGCATCGTGACAATCTTTCAGGAACTGTCAGTCGTGCCGCATCTGACCGTGGCGGAAAACATTTGTCTCGTTGATCCGCCCCGCAGTCGCTTCGGCTTGATCGACCGACGCGCCCAGCGGCGCAGGGCCGCAAAAGCGCTCGCCGCGATCGGTTGCGAGCCAATCGACCCCGATCGCCGCTGCCTCGATCTGCCATTGCCCAAACGCCAGATCGTGGAGATCGCCAAGGCCGTTGCTCTCGACCCGAAGGTTCTCATCCTGGATGAAGCCACCTCCGCTTTGACCGAGACGGATGTCCGGCACGTGTTGGAATTTCTGCTGCGCCTCAAGCGCTCAGGCACGACTATTCTCTACATTTCCCATCGTATGCGGGAGATTCAGGAAATTGCCGACCGCTGCTCCGTATTTCGTAATGGCGAACATATTGCAACGTTCGACGCCGGAACGCGCAGCGAAGACGACATTGTCCGCATGATGATTGGACGGCCTATTGCCCAAATTTATCCACCAAAGCCGCAGCGATCGCGATGTGGCGATCCGCTGCTAAGAGTTCGGGACCTTTGCTGGGAAAGCCGCCTGCGCAATATCCACTTTGACCTTCGTGCCGGCGAGATCGTCGGTCTCGGCGGCCTTGACGGCCAGGGCCAGCGCGAACTGTTGCTTGCGCTTTTCGGCGTACTGAGGGGCACCACCGGGACAATCAGTATCGCCGGCGAAAAAAAGGCCCCAAGCGGCCCAGGCCGAGCCAAGTGGGCACCGTACCATATAGCGCTTATTCCGGAGGACCGAAAGACGGAAGGCTTGTTCCTCGATCTTTCGATCGCGGAGAATCTTGCCATCGGCAATATCGAGCACCTAACACGCGGCGGATTCATCGATGCAGATGCGGAAGCCGCGATGACGCAACGCCTGATGCAAGATCTCCAGATCAAGGCGCCGAAGTTGGCACAGCCGGTTTCGACGCTTTCGGGCGGCAACCAACAGAAGGTCGTCATCGCCAAGTGGCTCGCGATCAGTCCGCGCATTCTGCTGTTGCTGGATCCCACCCGCGGCATCGATGTCGGCACCAAACAGCAAATTTATGCGCTGTTCAGGCGGCTCGCTGCGGAGGGCATGGCAATCCTCTATTATTCAACAGACTATGACGAACTGATCGGCCTCTGCGACGAGGTCCATGTTCTCTATCAAGGGCGTATCGCTGCCACCCTCGCGGCAGATGCGATGACGGAGAGCGCCATTCTCGCGGCCGCCATGGGCAACGCGAACGTTGGTGTCTGCAAGAGGAGTGCCGCATGAACGCGATCCGCAATGGTTTCGCGAGTCACGCTCCAGCGTGGGGGGCTTGGGTTGTCCTGTTGCTGTTGCTCGTCGGTTATTTCGCAGTACATCCGCGGGGCCTCACCATCGATTCTGCGTCGATCTGGTCGAATCAAGTGACGGCGCTGGCGTTTGTCGCCATCGGGCAGGCCATTGTTGTCTTTACACGCGGCCTCGATCTGTCGATTGGTGCGATACTTGCGCTGACTAATTGCCTCGCCTCGACGCTCGTCAGTGGAACACCGCTGGAGATCGCATTTGGTGTGGCGGCTGTCATCGGTGCGGGTGCGGCATGCGGTTTGATCAATGGTTTCGTCGTCGTCTTCGGGCGGATTCAGGCGATCATCGCCACCATCGCAACTGGCGCGGTGTTCACCGGCATCGCGTTGCTGATCCGGCCGATCCCGGGTGGTTCCGTCGATGAGGGACTGAGCGACATCCTCACTTATGATATTTTCCATCTTGTGCCGAGTTCTTTGGTGCTGCTTGCGATCGTCACGATGATCGTCTGGAGTCCGATACGTTGCGGCCTGCTGGGTCGCACCATCATCGCGGCGGGCTCGCATGTGCAATCGGCCTACATGTCCGGCCTTCCAGTCCACCGGGCCAGGATCGTTGCTTTTGTCCTTGCCGGCATATTCGCCAGTTTCGGCGGGCTCTTCCTGGGCTTGCAGACTTTATCGGGTGACGCCAACAGTGGCATTCCCTACACACTGAACTCGATCGCCGCCGTTGTCCTGGGCGGGGTGCCGCTTAGCGGCGGCGCGGGTAGCGTTCTCGGAGTCTTCGCGGGGGCCGCGATCATCCGGACGCTCGGCGGGCTGCTGTTCTTTACCGGCATTTCGCCGCTCGCCCAGCCATTCATCCAAGGTGCGATTCTGGGAATAGCAGTAGCGGCAAGCGCACTGCGGCTCCTGCGGACCAGAAATCAGCTGGAGGTATTCCGATGACCGCGATCGTCGGTTCTCCAAATGCTCCCGCGCGCATCGTCTTTATCTCGACGCTTCTACTGCTGATCGTCACCGGCCTCTATCTGCCGCAGTTCTTCTCGGCACGTTACCTGTTGCAACAGCTCCATACCGCCGCGTTCCTCGGTATTGTGGCGGCCGGCGCAATGCTTGTCATCCTGCTTGGGCATATCGATCTGTCCGTACCTTGGACGATGACCGTTGCAGCAACGTTCTCCACCGCCTTCGTCAGTGCGATGGGGAACGGTGGTATCGGTGAATTAGGCGTCGTCCTGGGGCTCGGCATTGGTGCAGCGATGGGGCTGATCAATGGGCTTGGCGTCGCGGTGCTGCGAATTCCATCGATGATCTGGACCTTGGCGGTCGACACCATCGCGCGTGGCATCTGCGTCTACTATACGGGGCAGTATATCGTGAAGTCTCAGCCGGATTCGCTTATGCTGTGGGCAGGCCAAGGCAAGCTTTTCGACAGTGTGTCGATGACTGTCGTGCTGTGGGGGGCAATCTCCCTCATCATCACTGTCTTGCTACGCCGGACTTTGTTCGGGCGATACATCTATCCTGTCGGCACGAACGAGACTGCCGCTTATCTGTCCGGTCTTCCGACGCGGCGCGTCGTCGTGGCGGCATTCGTCGCGTCCGGCATGTGCAGCGCACTCGCCGGCCTGACGCTGGCCGGATATGCCAACCAAGCTTACCAGAACATGGGAGAGCCCTATCTGTTGCCGGGCATCGCTGCTGTTGTGCTCGGGGGCACCAGCATCGATGGCGGCCGCGGTCGCTATTCCGGTACCGTCGCCGGCGTTCTTCTCATCACCCTTGTCGGCAGTATCCTTTCAGTGCTGCAGGTACCGGAAGCGATCCGTCAAATCATCTACGGCCTGATCATCCTTGCGATGCTGTCCTTCTACAGCCGTCGCTAAGTGTTGTGCAACGAAACCCATTAACCGGAACACAGCATGACGGATGTTGATATCTGTATTGTCGGACCCGGCATCGTCGCACTTTCAACGGCGATGCAATTGATCGAGCTTAATCCTGCGCTTTCCGTCATTCTTTTGGAAAAAGAACAGGAGATTGGCCGACATCAGACGTCCCACAACAGCGGTGTTCTGCACGCAGGCGTTTATTATCAACCGGGCAGTTTGAAGGCCGAGTTCTGTCGTATCGGCGTCGGCGCGACGGTCCGGTTCTGCCGGGAGCATGGCATTCCGTTGGAGCAATGCGGAAAGCTGCTCGTCGCCACCGATGCGGTTGAGCTCGAGCGCATGAAAGACCTCGAAAGGCGCAGCCGGGAGAACGGGTTACGCATCGAGAGTCTTGACCGCACAGCTCTCGCCCATCGTGAGCCGCGGATCGCTGGCCTCGGTGCCTTGTTCGTCCCAACGACCGGCATTGTCGACTGGCACCAAGTAGCCCTCGCCATGGCTGACCGGTTTCGTGCAGCTGGCGGCATCATCCTCACGCAATGCGAAGCGTCGGTGATCTCCGAGGGGCCCAACGACGTGACTGTGATCGCCGGTAGCGAGCGGATACGTACGAAACACCTCATCGCCTGCGGCGGTCTGATGGCTGACCGCTTGGCGGATTTATGCGGGGTCGGGAGTGATTTCAGGATTGTTCCTTTTCGCGGCGAGTATTTTGTCCTGCCGGAATCAAAGAACGATCTCGTCAAGCACCTGATTTATCCCATCCCGAATCCGTCACTGCCCTTCCTCGGTGTGCATCTCACCCGAATGATTGGCGGCTACGTCACGGTCGGGCCAAATGCCGTCCTCGGGCTCGCGCGCGAGGCCTATCGGCGCCGCGACATCAGACTCTCCGATATGCGGGATTACCTAACCTTCCCAGGCTTCTGGCGTATGCTGCGCGCCCATTTCGGAGCCGGAATCTCCGAATTTGGTAGTTCTCTGAGCCGTCGACGCTATCTCGCTCTATGTCGAGAGTATTGTCCGGAACTGGCACTGGACGATCTGTTGCCGCATCGAGCTGGCGTGCGGGCGCAGGCCGTTCTGCGCGACGGCACGCTCGTGCACGACTTCCTCATCCGCACGTCAGCCCGCACTATCCATGTTTGCAACGCGCCCTCGCCAGCGGCGACCTGTTCGCTTCCGATTGGTTCGCATCTCACACGACTTGCGGCGGCCCATTTCGCCCTGGTCGTGAAACGCGGCGACAGGCAGGTGCTCCCGCAAGTCGGGGCCTGCGCCGTTTAGACCATTCCCTAAGCCATCTGAAAATCGAGAGGATTCATCGCATGTCACGCAAAAAGGCTTTGGTCGTCGGGGCATCCGGGGTCATCGGCCACGCTATCGTTCGTCACCTGCAAGCGCTGACCGATTGGGATGTCATCGGCCTCGCGCGCCGGCCCGCGCCGGCGTTCATGTCGGACGTGCCGTGGATTTCCGTCGATATAACCGATGCGGCATCGGTCAAAGCCCAAGGCGCGCTATTGTCCGGCGTTACGCATGTCTTCTATGCCGCGTATGTGCCCCAAAAAGATCTAGCGCGAGAGTCGACGATCAATGCGTCAATGCTCCGCGGGCTTCTCGAGGGACTCGCGGCAAGCGGTGCTGCCCTCAAGCGCGTCGTTCTGTTCCAGGGCGGCAAGGTCTATGGTCTGCATCTCGGTCCGGTGAAAACGCCGATGCGCGAAACCGATCCGCGGCACATGCCGCCGAATTTCTATTATGAGCTTGAGGATATTCTGGCCGACCATGCCGCCAAGAATAGTTGGACGTTCACGTTGCTGCGGCCAGATGTGGTCATCGGTGCAATCCCCGGACAACCGCTGAACCTCGCAATGGTCATCGGCGCCTACGCCGCACTCTGTCGGGAGTTACACGTCGCGTTTCGATTTCCGGGATCGCCGGCCGCCTATCGCGTCCTCATGCAGGCTACCGATGCCGATCTGCTGGCACGGGTCAGCGCCTGGGCGGCTGTTGAGCCGATCGCGGCCGGAGAAGCCTACAATGTCGCCAACGGGGATCTCTTTCGTTGGGAGAATCTATGGCCAGCGCTCGGAAAGCACTTCGGGCTGGAGATCGGTCCCCCAATGTCCATTCGTCTCGTTGACCACATGCGGGACAAAGCCGACCTATGGGCGGCCCTGGCACGGCGCCATGCGCTTGCGACGCCGGACTATGGTCAGGCAATCGCCTGGGGCTTCGGCGATTTTGTCTTTCATACCGGCTACGACGTCGTCTTCGACCTCACGAAGCTGCGGCTGCATGGCTGCCATGAGATCCGGCCGACCGAGGACGGGTTGATCGAGAAGCTCGATCAGTTGCAGGCGGCGCGCATGATTCCGCCGCTTCGCGGGTTGTCAATCGGCTTGCAAATATTGCAGGCCGAATGACAGCTGATAAACAGCCAGACTCAGGCAGTCGTAGATATTGCAAGCCAAACATGGGCGCCAAAAGGGTGTTGATGTCGGCTGGGAAATTGAGCGCCGGTTTCGACGCCTCGCTTGGCGATCTGCGCATCCGTCAGGATCAGGTCGAGCGTGATGAAGGAATTGAGCGACATATCGACCTCCTGGGATGTGAAGAATGGCGGGGCGGTAAGCCGCACCTGCACGGACTCATTGAGGGCTGACCGCGTCGTCTGTCCCCACGATTGGGGGCACTGCTGTCTGATCTCGACCGTCGGCGCGTCCGCCGCGTCTGAATGGGGCGATCGCAGAATCAATCTAGCAGAACTTCCGATCGATGATAGTTGGATTATGCGTTTTACTTATTTTATGGGCGGCATTATCTGGCCCGCATGGGTCCGCATCGTTGCCTCTGGCTGGGCGGAGCCAATGACCCACTCGGAGTCCCCGCTATGAAGGCTATCGGCTTCTACCGTCCTCTGCCAATCGACACGTCCGACGCGCTCGTGGATATCGATCTTCCCGCGCCCGAGTTGCAGTCCCGCGACCTGCTGGTTCGTGTCCAAGCCATCTCGGTCAATCCGGCGGACGTAAAGCTCCGCGCCGGCGTGCAGCCGCCGCAGGGCGAGGCACGGATCCTTGGTTATGACGCGGTCGGCATCGTTGAGGCGACCGGGCCGGACGCGCGCGTCTTCAGGAAGGGAGACGCCGTCTTCTACGCCGGCGCCATTGACCGGCCGGGCACCTATGCCGAACTGCACGCGGTCGACGAGCGCATTGTCGGGCCGAAGCCGGCGAGCCTCGATCCTGCGCATGCCGCAGCCTTGCCGCTGACCGCGTTGACGGCCTGGGAGCTGCTGTTCGACCGGCTCGGCGTGCCTTATGGCAGCAAGATCTCCAACGACGCGATCCTGATCGTGAACGGCGCCGGCGGTGTCGGCTCGATCCTGACGCAAATGGCGCGGCGCCTAACCGGCCTCACCGTCATCGCAACAGCATCGCGACCCGAGAGCGTCGCCTGGTGCCACCAGATGGGGGCGCATCACGTCATCGACCACCATAAGCCGCTCGAGGACGGGCTGAAGGCCATCGGAATTCCTCTGGTGCGCTACGTCGCCGGCCTGACGGCGACCGACAAGCACCAGAAATCGATCGTCGCCGCCCTGGCCCCGCAGGGCGCGCTCGCGATGATCGACGACCCAGAGACGTTCGACGTCGTGCCGTTCAAGCGCAAGAGCCTGTCGGTGCATTGGGAACTGATGTTCACCCGGTCGCTCTACGGCACCTCCGACATCGAGGCACAACACAGGATCCTCAGCGAGGTGAGTGCGCTGGTCGATAGTGGCGTGCTGCGCAGCACGTTCCGCGAGGACTATGGTTCGATCAATGCCGCCAATCTCAAGCGCGCCCACGCCGCCGTCGAAAGCGGCCGGAGCGTGGGCAAGCTCGTGCTTTCGGGCTTCTGAGCGTTCGCCACCCTTCTCCTACGAGGTCCAATCATGAGAAGCCCGATAGCGGCTGCGGCCGCCATTCTGCTGGCAGCGATTCCCCTGGCTGCCGAGGCGGCCAGCCCCACGCTCATCCTTGCGGCCCAGAGCCGTTCGATGATTTGGAACGCCGTCGCTGTCGAGCATGGCCAAGTCTTCGTCGCGGGACCGCGCTGGACGGCGTCGAAAGGGCCCGCCCTTGCCCGCATCGATGGTCAGGGCAAAGCCGTTCCCTATCCGGACCGCGCCTGGAACGCCTGGCGTGCCGGGGCCGATCCCACGCACGCCTTCGTGGACGTCAACGCCATCCACCTCGATGGCAAGGGCGGCCTGTGGGCGGTCGATACTGGCTCGCCCCAGTTTGGCGGCAACCCGCTGCCGGGTGGCGCCAAGCTCGTCGAGATCGAGCTCGCCACCGCGACGGTAAAGCGCGTTATTGCGTTCGGCCCGGAAATCGCTTTGCCCGGCGGCTACGTCGATGACGTGCGCTTCCACGGTGATTTCGCCTACCTGACCGACGCGGGTAAGCCCGGCATCATCGTCGTGAACCTGGCGACGGGTGCGGTGCGGCGCGTGCTGAACGACATTCCCGCCACGACCGCGCCGGACAATCGCCCGATCGTGGTCGGCGGGACCACAGTCAGGGCGCCCGATGGTAAGCCGCTGCGCGTTCATACCGACCCGATGGAAGTCTCGCCGGACGGCGAGTGGTTCTACTTCGGAACCTTGGAAGGACCGTGGTCGCGCATCGCGACGAGCTGGCTCGACGACTTCTCCGCCAGCCCCGAGACGGTGGCGTCGAAGGTCGAGCCTTGGGCGGATCTGCCACCGGTCGGCGGCACGACGATGGATGCCGACGGCGATCTCTACTTCAGCGATCTCGCCACGAGCAGCGTCAAGCGCCGCACGCCGGACGGCGGCATCACGACGATCCTGCAGGACAAGCACCTGCACTGGGTTGATGCGCCGATCATCGACGCGCAGCATCGCCTTTGGCTACCCGTGCCGCAGATGGATCGGACGCCGATGTTCAACGGTGGCCAGTCGCAGGTGGAATGGCCGGTGCGTCTCTACCGAATGACGCTGCCCGGCGGCCGGTGAGGGATCATCCACTCATGAGCCGTTCCGTTCGCATCGGTCATATCGCCCTGTCGTTCCACGAGGCCAGCGCCATCGAGGTCGAGAAGATCCTGACGGCGCACGGCCATGCCGTCGAGTGCTCGGCGGCGCCGCATGAGGAGATGTTCAAGCGCCTCGGTCGGCGCGAGATCGACATTCTCGTCTCCGCCTGGCTGCCGGCCAGCCACGGCGGCTATCTGGCCCCGATCGAGGATCAGGTGCGCAAGCTCACCGTGCTCTACGAGCCCTACTGCATCTGGGGCGTGCCGGAATACGTACCGGAGAGCGACGTTGCCGGCGTGGCGGACCTTCTGCGCGTGCCGGCTCTGGAGAACATGGACCGGTTGATCCAGGGCATCAATCCCGGCGCCGGGATCAGCCGGTTCTCGAAAGAGATGATCTCCGCCTACGGTCTGTCGGCAGCAGGCTATGTATTTCGGACCGGTAGTGAGCGCGATTGCTTCGATCGTTTCGAAGCGGCTGTCACGGACCGACGGTGGGTCGTCGTGCCGCTCTGGCATCCCCAGTATCTGCACCATCGCTACCGCATCCGCGCGCTCGAGGAACCGAAAGGGCTGCTAGGCGGTGTCGACCAGGCGACGGTGCTGATACGCCATGACGCCGAGCCTGTGATCGGCACCGACGCGCTTGCCGCACTGGCTGAACTTCGTCTCGGTAACGACCGTGTCAGCGCACTCGATGACGCCCTGCGGCATCCCGCATAAGTCCCGGCATCAAGCAACCAGAGAAAGCGCGCGACTGCTACCGAGGCTTTCGGTCAGAAAGCTGACGAGCGGCTGCACGAGATCGGCGGAGTTCGATTCCTCGCCGATCACGGTGATCTCTGTCATCGGCAGCGGCGGCCAGTGTTCCGGTGCGTGCAGGATCTGCATGTTCTCCTGCACGAAGGACCGGCCGAGGATCGTGACGCCCAAGCCGCCGGCAACGGCTGCCTGCACGCCCATCAGACTGCTCGCCGTGCAGGCCGCCGTCCATTCGCGCCGGACAGAATCCAGCGACGCGATCATCAACTCGCGATAGGTGCATGGCGGCCGCAACATCACGAGACGGGCCGGCTTGCTGAAATCAAGCTGATAATCGGCCGACGCCAGCCACACCAGCGGCTCACGCCAGATGACGCGGCCTCGCTGGGCGGTCCCATCCTTCTTGGCAATCACAGCATCGATTCGGTCGTCGTCATAGGCCGCCAGAAGTTCGCAGCTGAGACCGGTCGTCAGGTCCAGATGCACGCCGGGATAGAGGCGGCTGAACCGGGCCAGCAGCTTGGGCAACTGGCCGGGCACGAAGTCTTCGGAAATCCCGAGGCGCAGGGTGCCGACCGCCGGCGGCTCGCGCAGCCCGCGCATCACGGAATCGTTGAACTCGAGCATCCGGCGCGCGGCGACGAGCAGATGTTCGCCATCCCGTGTCAGGCTGAGCGAGCGGCTGGTTCGCTCGAATACGCGACGGTCCAGGATCTCTTCCAGCCGCAGAACCTTCTGGCTGACCGCCGACTGCGATCGCCCCACGACAGCCGCCGCCGTCGTGAAGCTGCCGGTTTCAGCGACCGCCACGAAGGCGCGCAACAGATCGATCTCCAAATCGGGGTAATGCATGGTCAAGTTGACTTTCCGCTAGCTTCAATAAGAACTATGCGTTTTCCTTCTTATTAGCAAGCCTCCATTCTCTGGTTGTCAAAAGACTACCGAGTACGAGGTTCCCCATGAGTACCATCGTTGAGATTCCCCATTCCGGCTCGGCCACCTGCCCGGCACCCCCGACATCGGTGGTCGGTGCTTGAGGAATCAGCGGCCATGAACGGCGCCGAAAGCCTGTTGCGCACCCTGGTCGCGAGCGGCGTCGAGGTTTGCTTCGGCAACCCCGGCACCTCGGAGATGCACTTCGTCAGTGCTCTCGACCGGGTGGACGGCATGCGTGCGGTGCTGGGTCTGTTCGAGGGCGTCGTGACCGGCGCGGCGGACGGATATGCTCGCATGGCCGACAAGCCGGCCGCGACATTGCTCCACCTCGGACCGGGTTTGGGGAACGGCTTGGCGAACCTTCACAATGCGCGCAAGGCGCAGGTCCCGATCGTCAATATCATCGGCGACCACGCGACCTACCATCAGCGCTTTGACGCCCCTCTGACTTCCGACGTCGAGGCTTTCGCGCACACGGTCTCGCACTGGGTGCTGTCGTCCAAGAATTCCCAGCAAATCGCAGCGGACGCCGCTCGCGCCGTGCAAGCAGCCAAGGCGGCCCCGGGACAGATCGCCAGTCTGATCCTGCCCGCGGATACGGCCTGGCAGGCGGCCGACCGGCCAGCTGAGGCTCTACCCACCACGGGGCTGGCGCCGGTATCGGACCTCGCGATCGCCCAGTCCGCCGCGACGCTGCGCACTGGCCGGCGCGTCGGTATCTTGTTGCGCGGCTTCGCCTTGCGCGGTCCGGGGTTGCTGGCGGCCGGACGGATCGCCGCCCTGACCGGCGCTCGCCTCATCTGCGATACCTTTGCGCCCCGCATCGAACGGGGAGCGGGCCGCGTTGCGGTCGAACGCATGCCGTATCGACCGCCAGAGGCGATCGCCTTCCTCAAGGGCATCGAGACCCTGATCCTGGTCGGCAGCCAAGCGCCCGTAGCGTTCTTCGCCTATCCCGACCAGCCGAGCGAATTGACGCCATCCGGTTGTCGGGCGCTGGTGCTCGCCCATCCGCATGAGGACGGGCCGGCCGCCCTGGAGGCGTTGGCCGACGCTATCGGTGCGCGACGTCTGCCGTACGTTTCGCCCTATCAGCCGCCGGCGTTGCCGGCGGACCGGCCTCTGGACAACGAGTCGATCATGCGGGTGGTCGGGCACCATCTTCCGGACAACGCAATCGTAACCGATGAAATCCTGACCGCCGGCTTCAGGTACTACCCGCTGCTCGAGACCGCGGCCGCCCACGATTACTTGAACCTCACCGGCGGGGCGATCGGCAACATGGTCCCGGTGGCAACGGGCGCCGCGATCGCCTGCCCCGGCCGCAAGGTGATCTCGCTGCAGGGCGACGGGAGCGCGATGTACACGCTGCAGGCCCTGTGGACGCAGGCGCGCGAGAAGCTCGACGTCATCACGGTCATCTATGCCAATCGCTCGTACGGCGTGCTGAACCAGGAGCTGCAGCGTGTCGGCGTCAGCGAGGCCGGACCGAAGGCTCTCTCGATGCTGGACCTGCACGACCCGTCGCTCGATTGGGTGAAGCTGGCCGAGGGCATGGGCGTGGACGCCATGCAAGCGAGCACGACAGGCAGTCTCGCCGCGGCCCTCAAATCCGCTATCGCCGGCAGCGGTCCCCGACTGATCGAAGCATTGTTCTGATCAGCGCAACTGAATCTGGAGAAAAGAGATCATGATGCGTGCACAAGTTCTGAAAGCGTTCGGCGGCCCCGAAAACTTCGTCCTCACCGATGTCCCTAAGCCCGTGATCACCCCCGGCAAGGTGCTCATCCGGTTGGCCGCGACGTCGGTCAACCAGATCGACATCAAGATCCGCGGCGGATTGCCGATCGGCCCCGCTCTGCCCGCGGTGCTGGGGGCGGACGTCGCCGGGGTCATCGAGGAGATCGGCGCCGGCGTGATCGGTTTCGCGCCGGGCGATGAGGTCTACGGCTGTGCCGGCGGGGTCAAAGGTCAAGGCGGCGCGTTGGCGGAGTACATTCTCGCCGATGCCCGCCTCGTGGCCCCCAAGCCCCGATCGCTCTCCATGCGGGAGGCGGCGGCCTTGCCACTGGTAGCCATCACAGCTTGGGACGCCCTTGAACGGAGCGGGGTCACCGCTTCCGACCATATCTTGATCCATGGCGGTGTCGGCGGCGTCGGCCATGTCGCCGTGCAGCTCGCGAGGGCGATCGGGGCGCGGACTGCGACAACGGTTCCGTCCACCGAGGCGACGGAACTGGCCAAGTCTCTGGGCGCCGCCGAGATCATCAACTTCCGGGAGGAGAAGGTCGAGGCCTACACGGAGCGGCTGACCGCCAGCAAAGGCTTCGACGTCGTCTTCGACACAATCGGCGGCGACAATCTGCAGAATTCCTTCGCCGCGCTCGCACATGAAGGCAGGATCGCCACGACGAATGCCCGAACGACGCAGGATCTCGGGCCGCTGCACGCGAAGGCCGCTTCGCTGCACGTCGTCTTCATGCTGTTGCCGTTGCTGCGAGGCCCCGGCCGCGATCGTCACGGCCGAATCCTGCGCAGCCTCGCTGAGATGGTCGACGCGGGCAAGCTGCGACCGTTGATCGATGACAGCCACTTCACGCTGGCGACGGCGCCCGATGCCCATCGGCGGCTCGAGTCCGGCCAGGCGCACGGCAAGGTCGTGATCGACATTGCGGCCGACGCAGGTTCGAGATCATGACCAGGGCTGTCACGATGATCGTCGTCTGCCTTCTGCTGGGCGATTTGATCAATCGGCTGACCGCGCTGCCGCTGCCCGGCCCGGTCGTCGGGATGCTGCTTTTGCTGGCGCTGCTCGTCTTTAGGGGCGGCCCCGACAACGCAATGAAGCAGACCTGCCACGGCCTGTTTCACAACATGGCGCTGCTGTTCGTCCCCGCGTGCGCCGGCCTGATCACTGAGCTGCCCCTGCTCAGCCGTGACGCCTTGCCCATAGCCGTCGCCATTCTGGCGTCGACGGTGCTGGGCATGGCGGCGACGTCTGGCGCAATGCATGTCCTGACCCGCGGAGACCACGAATGACGCTCGACACGCATCCCATCCTGCAGGCGATCGAGGCGGACCCTCTTTTCGGCCTCGGCATCACGCTGGTCACGTATCGGTCTGCCGTCTCGGTCCAAAGACGCTGCGGCGGCCTGGTGCTGCTCAACCCGGTCCTGGTGTCGGTCGCCGTGATCGTGTTGATCCTGAAGTTTGGCGGGATCTCGTACGCCGACTACATGCGCGGCGGCCAATACATCAGCTTGCTGCTCGGGCCGGCCACCGTGGCTTTGGCGCTACCGCTCTACGACAATCTCGCATCCATCCGGCGCTCTGCGCGGGCGATCCTGCCGTCGGTCGTGTTGGGTTCGGTCATCTCTTCGATCGGCGCGATGTTCATCGGCCGTCTGCTGGGCGCATCTCACGAAGTCGTTCTATCGCTGGGCGTGCATTCTGCCACCACGCCGATCGCAATGGGGATCGCCGGGCAGGTCGGCGGACTGCCGTCGCTCGCGGCGGCGTTCACGCTGCTGACCGGGCTTGCGGGTGTGCTGTTGTATGGTCCGGTCTTGCGGCTGATCGGCGTCAAGGATTGGCGGGCACGGGGCCTCGGTGTGGGTACTGTCGCCCACGGCCTCGGGACCGCGCGCATGCTGCAGCTCAGCGAGGCCGCGGGCGCCTACGGTGGGGTGGCTATAGGCATTGGCGGTCTGCTGACCTCGATCGTTGTGCCGCTCGCCATCCGTTACGGAATTGGCGTCTGGTAGCGAAGCACCGAGGCCGCCTACGGAGGGGATCGCAGCGATGAGCGGCCGATCGAAGCAAAGCCACGCCGTACAGGTTGGCCGTCTACTCGGCTTGAGCAAGAAAACGTCTTGGATCCTATGCCATCGTATTCGCGAGTCGCTCCGCGAAACCGATCCCGGCATGTTGGGCGGTGAAGGTTCAACCGTTGAAATGGACGAAACATTCGTCGGCGGGCTGGAGAAGAACAAGCATCGCAGCAAATGCAAGCACAAAGGAACGGGCGGCGCTGGCCTGCCATTGGAAGCCCATCATGAAGAGTTACTGGAACACTCTTAGGTTTGCGATGTACGGAGCCTGTCTAGGGCTGCTCTATGCGGCCTATTTGGACATGGGACTTCGTGTGCAAGGCCCCGATGTGGCCTCGCAAGCCGTTGGAGGATTGATTGACGGCGCAATCGGAGGTGCAGTTCTAGGCTCACTTCTTGCGGGTATTCGAAATCTTTTTGAGCGATTTATTCGGTGACTTAGCAGCTTTCTTGGCCCCCCGATGTTTTGGGCCGCTCTTAACCGCCGCAGTTACAGCGCGGTCAAATCGCTCGCAGCCATCAGGCCGCAATTCGATTTTTTCTTTCTTGGGATCGGATGTTACCATGTCGATTAGTCCGGCCTTTGATCGGTTTGCCGTCGAGGGCGCGCTCATCGATCCTTCGGTTTAGCCGGCCAAGCGCTCAAAAATCAAAATATGGCCCTCAGTGCGATCTATCGAAGTCGTTCAACAGGTGGCCGTATCGATCTTGCAGACGACGGTCGCCGGGTTCGATTACTGCGTTCGACCAAGCTGCGATGCGAGCTGCGGCCTGTGCGCGCGCGGACGAGGTTGGCGACGATCTCGGGCAGCTGCCCACGATTGCGAAGCCGAAACCAGCCTGGTCCGGGCCGGTCGGTTGAACGCTCGATCTGCAGGAATCCGTGTTGTTCCCAGAGATAGCGATTAACTTCGAAGGCGTTGCGTTCGACCCAATTGTGCTGCGACAGGCGCGTCCTCGCGCACCTCCCATACGGCGGTGCTTACCATGGTGAATGGCGTCTGGCACGGCTCGGAACCCATGAACCCATTGTTCTTGCCAGCGACGCGCCATCTCGAAGCTATACGACTTCCATCTTCGTTCTGGAATGTCTCGATAACCTCAAATCGGAAATCGTTGATCGACGAAAGGAATGCGGAGATCCATTTCTTGAACTCTGCATGCGAATGGATGTCCACGCCGCCTGATGTAATCGTGAAGTCTTCCACGATCAGCTTGTCGACTGCATGCGAATTGCGCGACTGCCACACCTGAGCCCAGAAGTTTTCGATGATTTCGACTGACCCGCCGCGCGTCATCGGACCTCTCCCGTTCGTCATCGAGCTTTTGTGGGATTACGAATGGTATGCGTTCGTCTCGAAAGCGTCGGCCGAACGTGCCTTCGGCGCCGGCAGGACGACGGCACGGGTGCCGAGCGGCACCCGGCCATGGAGATCGATAATGTCCTGGTTCAGGAGCCGGATGCAGCCGCTCGACATCGATTGACCGATCGAGCCCGGTTCTACCGTTCCGTGGATGCGGTAGAGCGTGTCACGCTCGCCCTGATAGAGATACATGGCGCGAGCCCCCAACGGGTTTTTCGGACCGCCCGGCATGCCTTTCGCCCAAGGCGCGGCACGGCGATCGCGCGCGATCATCTCCGCCGGTGGCGTCCATGTCGGCCAACCCGCTTTGCGTTTGATGGTTGCGCTGCCGCTCCAGCCGAAACCTTCACGACCAACACCGACACCATAGCGCATCGCCTTGCCTTCTGGCATGACGAGATAGAGGAAATAGTTCGCGGGATCGACGATCAGCGTTCCTGCCTGCTCAGGCGTCGCGTAAGCGACCTCTTGGCGAAGATATTTCGGATCGATCTCGCTCAGCTCGATCGCCGGGACGGGGAAGCGTTCGTCCGTGATCGCGCCATACCTCGCCTTGTCGGAAGGATCTATTCCGCGCCGCGGAGATGCCATTTTAGCAAACGGCGCGGGAAATTCTGCGCATCCGGCGGTCAGCAACGGCGCGGCGAAAACGAATAGGCGGCGGGTCAACATGATCTGGCTCAGTTGGGGACACGCGCGAAGCTCTAGCTCGCAAAGG
>Ga0193729_1000351_pt1 | contig 23596 bp, 19 predicted proteins | sample U1c2metaG_FD_143036 | JGI IMG/M metagenome (GOLD analysis project Ga0193729, IMG submission 143036) | Soil microbial communities from a riparian zone of the East river system, Colorado, United States - U1c2 | ecosystem: Environmental > Terrestrial > Soil > Riparian zone | place: USA: East River...
ATCTCGATACGCACGTCGAGCCCGTCGATCGCCTGCGCGCGCCTGGCCAGCGCCTCGAGGGCAGCCGCCAACCCGAGGTCGTCGAGCGCCGCCGGGCGGAGCTCGGTGATCAGGTGGCGCAGCCCGTCTATCTCGTTGCCGAGGCCGTCGAGCACCATGTCGACCGCCTCGCGCAGCGCCTGTGGATCGTCGACGTCGCGGGCGTTGGCCAGCCGCAGGCGCAGCGCGCCCATGCCCTGGATGCTCTCGTCGTGGATCTCGCGCGCCCAGCGCGTGCGCTCGCGCTCGCGCGCCTCCATGCCGTAACGCAGCCGTTGGATCTCTACCGAGCGCTCAGCTGCGAGGCGCTGGGCGACGCTCGTCGCGAAGGCATTCAAGGCCTCGCGGTCGGGTCCACGGAAGCCGCCTCCCGTGCGCAGCGCGATCACCAGGCCGCCACCGTGCTCCTCCATGCTCAGCGGCTCAACCAGCGCCGCGCGTGCCTCCAGCCCCAGTTCCTGTAGCCACAACGCGTCCTGACCCCGCGGCCGATCGAGCGCCAGCGGACTGCCCGTGCGGTAGAGTTCCCCGAGGGCGCTGCCCTCGACTGGCACGATCCTCAGCCGCACTGTTCCCGCGCCGCTCGAGGCGGCCACGCGCAGCTCGCCACGCTCCTCGATCACGACGAGCAGCGTGTCGGCGTCGAGCAGCGCCAGGCCACGATCGGCCATCAGGCGAAGCAGCCACAGCTCAGATCCGGAGAGCACGGCCCTGATTATGCCGGTCCGGCCGGCCGTCCCAGCACGGGCGGCGAGGAGCTGATCCCCGACGCTCCCTCGCCGCCGTAACCGCGACGCGCGGCGGCGCGCGCCTGCTCCAGCAGATCGTCGCCGCTGAGATCCTCCTGCCAGGCGGCCAGGCCTACCGAGATGCGCAACGGTCGGCGCGTTCCGTCGACTTCGACCTTGATCGTGCGCAGCCGCTCGAGCACCCGTCTGGCGACGATCTCGCCGCGCGGACCGTCCGCCCCCGGCAGCACGAGCAGCAGCTCGCCCTCGCTCGGCCTGCCGATCCTGTCAAAGCCGCGCACCTGGCTGCCGAGGGCTCTCGCCGCGTAGACGAACGTCTGCTCGGACAGCTCGCTGCCGTGCTCGCGCGCAAGCTCCTCGAGGTTGCCGATCGTCACGAGCAGGCAGCTCAGGGGGGTGCCGTGACGGCCCGCGCGGTTGATCTCCTCGGTCAGGCGCTCGCGCAGCGCCGCCGCCGAAAGACTGGCGATCAGCCCCGCCGGGGAAGGTTCGGAGCTCGGATTGGGGTCGCTGGCAGCCATGCCGTTGGGCGGACGAGTGCGCTCCGGGGTGAATGCCTGATCGCAGGTCCCTGTCACCCCGTCGGCACAGATTATGTTCTTATCGTCAGTTCGGCCCGGTGCCTACAGTCCCGCAGCGGCGGGCGAGGTGGCCCGGCGCGCCACGAGCGCGTGGTCCGTCGGCACTCGCTGCTAGACCTGCTCTCGTGCTTGCCGAGCTGCGTGTCGAGAACCTCCTGCTGATCGAGCGCGCGCAGCTGCGGCTGGCCCCGGGGCTGAATGTCCTGACCGGCGAGACCGGGGCGGGCAAGACGGTGCTCGCGCACGCCCTCGACCTGCTGCACGGCGGGCGCGCCCGACCGGGGATCGTGCGCCCCGGCGCCGCGGAGGCATACGTCGAGGGCAGCTTCGAGGTGCCCGAGGGGCTTCCCGCAGCGCTGCGCGAGAGGCTGGCTGCCGACGCCGAGGAGATCGTCCTGGCACGTCGCGTCGGAGCGGATGGACGCACGCGCGCGTACCTGAACGGTCGCTCGGCGACCGTCGGCGAGCTGCGCGACCTCGGCGCCGAGCTGATGTCCTTCTACGGCCAGCACGAGCACCGCAAGCTGACGATCTCGGCCGCGCAGCTGCGGCTGCTTGACGACCTGTGCGGCCCGCAGCAGGCGCTGCGCCTGCGCGCGTGCGGCGAGGCCTTCGCCGAGACGAGACTCCTGCAGGCGAGGCTCGAAGAGCTGCGCGAGCTTGCGGGCGCGCGCGAGCACGAGCTCGACCTGCTCGAGTTCGAGCTCGCCGAGATCGACGCCGCGGAGCTCGGGCGGCGCGAGCACGACGAGCTGTTGGCCGCGCGCGAGCGCCTGCGCCGTCTCGACGCGCTCTGTTCGGCGGCCGGCGCCGGCGCCGACGCGCTCGCCCCCGAGTACTCCGAGGCGCCCGGCGTCGCGGCGCTGCTGGCCGGCGCGAGCGCCTGCCTGGAGCCGCTCGGCGGGGTCGACCCGCGGCTGGATGCGCTTGCCGAGCGCCTGAGCGCACTTGCGATCGAGTCGCATGACCTGGCGAGCGAGCTGCGCGCCTACTGCGAGGCGCCCGATGCGGGGACGCCGACGGGGCCGGAGTCGACGCTCGAGGGGGTGGAAGAGCGGCTGGCGGTGATAGAGCGGCTGATGCGCAAGCACGGAGGCAGCGTCGAGGGCGTGCTCGAGCACGCGGCGCGCTCGCGCGCCCGACGCGAGGAGCTGTGCGGCGCCGAGGTGGCGCTGGAGGAGACGGCCGAGCGCCTGCGATCGGCCGAGGCGGCACTCGAGGAGCACGTTCAGGCGATCCGCGCGGCGCGCGAGTCTGCGGCGCCGCGACTCGAGCTGGGCGTGCGCGAGCAGCTCTCCGCGCTGGCGATGCCCGACGCGTCCTTCGAGGTGACGCTCGCTCGCCGCGAGCACGGTCCGTCCGGTGGCGACGCCGTGGAGTTCCTGATCGCTCCCAACCCCGGCGTGCCGGCCGGCGCTCTGCGCGAGATCGCCTCGGGGGGCGAGCTCTCGCGCGTGATGCTCGCGATCACGACTGCCTGCGGGAGCGGCGCCAACAGCGGCCGGGGCGACGGTGCCGCGGCGCGCGAGACGCTCGTGTTCGACGAGATCGACGCGGGCATCGGCGGTCACGCGGCGCGCGCCGTGGGGGCGCGGCTGCGCGAACTGGGCGAATCGAGACAGGTGCTGTGCATCACGCACCTACCGCAGATCGCCTCGCTCGCCGATCGCCATTTTACGATCGCCAAGGAGACCTGCGAGGCGTCGACGCGCGCGACGGTGGAGCAGCTCGCCGAGCGCGAGGTCGTCTCCGAGCTCGTGCGGATGCTCGGCGCGGACGCCGGCGACACCGCCGCGCGCAGGCACGCGCGGGATCTGCGCCGCGCCGCCTGATCCTCGCCAGCAGGTGCGTTTCGCCCCCCTTGGCGTTACTCTCGCTGAGATGGCCGTGACACGACCGAGTCCGCCGGTAACGGATTCGCGCGAGGACGCGCGCCTTTCCGGGCCGAGCCGCATCGTTCCGCCAGGGCGCCGCACGGTGGCCCGCACGGTCGGCGGCCCGGTGCGCGCGGGCCGGCGCACGAAGCTGCTCGTCAAACATCTCCTGCGAGGCGACATCGCGCTGATCGACCACGAGGACATCGATCGGGTGTCCGCCGAGGAGCTGATCGCGGCGGGGGTCCTTGCGGTGCTCAACTGCGGAGCGTCCTCGTCGGGCGCGTACCCGAACCTCGGCCCACAGTTGCTGGTCGAAGCGGGCATCCTGCTCGTCGACCTACCCGACGACGCGCTGTTCGAGCAGCTGTCCGACGGAGACCCGCTGGTCGTCGTCGCCGAGGGCCCGGCGGAGGGGCCCGTAGGCGAAGTCCTGAGCAGGGGAGAGCTGCTGGCGCGAGGCGAGGTGCTCGGGATCGAGCGCGTGCGGGCGGAAACGGAAGAGCGGCGCAAGGAGATCGGCGAGGCGCTCGAGCGCTTCGCGCACAACACGATCGAGCACATGCGCGACGAGCGCGAGCTGCTCGCCGGCGGGATCGAGCTGCCGCGCTTCGCAACCGACTTTCGCGACCGCTCGACGCTGGTCGTCGTGCGCGGGGTCGAACACCAGCGGGACCTGCGGGCCCTGCGGCCGTTCATCCGCGACATGCGCCCGGTGATCGTGGCGGTCGACGGCGGCGCGGAGGCGCTGCTCGACGAGGGCCTGACGCCGGACATGATCGTGGGTGACATGGACTCCGCGGGCGAGGCGGCGCTGCGCTGCGGCGCGGAGCTCGTCGTGCACAGCTACCCCGATGGTCGCGCACCCGGACAGCGCCGTCTGCAGGAGATGGGCGTGAAGTTCAAGCTCGTGCCCGCAGCGGGCACGAGCCAGGACGTCGCGATGCTGATCGCCGCCGAGAAGGGCGCACGGCTGATCGTCTCGGTGGGCTCGCCGTTCAACCTCGTGGAGTTCCTCGACCGCAACCGCAAAGGGATGTCCTCGACGTTCCTCACGCGCCTGCGGATCGGCGAGATCCTCGTGGACGCGAAGGGCGTCAGCCGCCTGTATCGGCCGCGCCCGGGCCTGACTCCCCTGCTCGTGGTGATCGCCGCGGGCCTCCTCGCGATGGTCGCGGTCGTCTGGATGACGCCTGCGCTACGCGACGTCGCGGACCTGCTGTGGCTCAAGCTTCAGCTGCTGCTCGGCTCGAGCGGCTGACCTGCTGCACGGCGGCCGATCGTGTTCGACTATCGCTACCACGCGCTCTCGCTCGCCGCAGTGCTGCTCGCGCTGGCGGTCGGCGTCGTGATCGGCGTGGCGATCGGCGACTCCAATCTCGTCTCCTCGGCCAAGAACGGGATCGTCCAGGACCTCCAGTCGGAAGTCAGCGGAGCTCAGCGCCAGGCCGCCGAACTGGACAGCCAGCTGAGGGGTGAGGAAGCGTTCGCCAACGACCTCTACCCGATCGCCGTGCACGGCCTTCTGAGTGGACGCAACGTCGGCCTGCTGTTCCTCGGGAGCTCCTCCAACCGCGTCAACGGCCTGGTGCGCAATGCCGTCACCCAGGCTGGCGGGGATCTGGCGACGGTCGTCGCGGTGCGCGAGCCGCTCGACCTGAACGGGATCGCGCGCGAGGCGAGCGGCACCCGCTTCGCGGCGCTCAGCGCCGAACCGTCCGCTGGCACCGGCGGCAAGGTCGAAAGCTCAGCTCAACTCGTCGAAGACTTCGCGACGATCGTCGCCAAGCAGCTCGTGAGCGGCGGGCAGAACGTCAGCCGCGAGTTGATCAGCCGCGTGCGCGGGCGCCTGCTGACGGCCTTCGACGGGCAGCTCGGCAGGCTCGACGGGCTGGTGCTCGTGCGCAACGACCCGACCGCGATGACGCCCGAGCAGTCCCAGGCGAGCGCGGCGTTCGAGTCGGGGCTCGTCAAGGGCCTGGCGACGGTCGGCATTCCCACCGTGGGGGTCGAGCTGAGCACCACCGAACCCTCACAGGTGCCGTGGTATCAGGGCAAGGACCTCTCGAGCGTCGACGACCTCGACACCACGGCAGGGGAGGCCGCGCTGATCTACGCGCTGATCGGCTCGCATGGCGCGTACGGAAGGAAGTCGACGGCCGATTCGCTGCTGCCGAACGTCGTCGGGGCCTCCACGCAGCCGTAGCGCGGCGGAGCGTCACATCCGGCTTCGGCGCTAGCTTCCAGGCATGCACGCCCTCCCGTTCCTGCTGGCGCTGGCGAGCGCGGGGATCCTCGCGCCGGCGGTCCTGCGCATGCTGCGCGACGGGGGACACACGAAGGCCAACTACCGAGAGCGGCGGCTGCCGTTTCCCTTCGGCGTGCTCACGCTCGCGGCTGCGCTGCTCGCGCTGACACCGCTGATCCTCCTGCAGGTGCTCGCCTCGGCAGAGATCTTCCACCCCGAGATCCTGCCGATCGCGCTTTACGCGCTCGGCGTGCTCGCGCTCGGGCTGATCGACGACACGCTCGGCGATCGGCCCCAGGTCGACCGACCCGAGGTCGGCCGGCACGAGGATCGGCCTACGCCGCGCGGTTGGCGCGGCCACGGCGCGGCGCTGGCGCGCGGCGAGCTCTCCACGGGAACACTGAAGGCCGCCGGCTCGCTCGGGCTGGCGCTGCTCGTGACGAGCTATCAGAGCCTCTCCGATGGGCGCTGGCTGCTCGCCGCGGCGGTGCTCGTGCTGGCGACCAATGCCTTCAACCTGCTCGACCTGCGTCCCGGCCGCTCGACGAAGGCCTTCGTCCTGCTCGGCCTCGGCCTGGGGCTCGGCTCGAGTGATCCGCGGCCGCTGTGGGCACTCGGCCTGTTCGCCGGCCCGGCGCTCGTCGCCGGCTTCTACGACTTGCGCGAGCGGGCGATGCTGGGGGACACCGGCGCCAACCTGCTCGGCGCGCTGGCAGGGCTGTGGCTGGTCCTGACGCTGTCCGGCACGGGCCAGCTGGTGGCGCTAGCGCTGCTCGGCGCGCTGACGGTCTACGGAGAGCTTCGCTCAATTTCCGGGTTTGTCGAACGGACGCCGGGCCTGCGCCAACTAGACTCTTGGGGCAGGCCCGCATGACCTCGCAATACTCCGACCGACACGCCCAGGTCCCGAGCGACACCCGCTTCATCTTCGTGACCGGTGGCGTCGTCTCGTCGCTGGGCAAGGGGATCGCCGCGTCATCGATCGGGCGCCTGCTCGTCTCGCGAGGCCTGACGGTCGGCCTGCAGAAGTTCGACCCCTACATCAACGTCGATCCGGGCACGATGTCCCCGTATCAGCACGGCGAGGTGTTCGTCACCGAGGACGGCGCCGAGACCGACCTCGACCTCGGCCACTACGAGCGCTTCACCGACGCCAACACGAGCCGTGCCTCGAACGTGACGGCCGGCGGCATCTACGACACCGTGATACGCCGCGAGCGCCGCGGCGACTACCTGGGCGGCACCGTGCAGGTCGTTCCGCACATCACCGACGAGATCAAGCAGCGGATCGCGCTGATCGCCGAGTCCAGCGACGTCGACTTCGTGATCACCGAGATCGGCGGCACGGTCGGCGACATCGAGTCGTTGCCGTTCCTCGAGGCGATCCGCCAGTTTCCAGTCGACGTCGGCCGCCGCCGCTGCCTGTTCATCCACCTGACGCTCGTGCCCTACATCGGCCACGCCGGCGAGCTGAAGACCAAGCCCACCCAGCACTCGGTCAACGAGCTGCGGCGCATCGGCATCGCGCCCGACATGCTCATGTGCCGCTCGGAGGGTTCGCTCTCGCCGGAGATCCGCAAGAAGATCGCGCTGTTCGCGAGCCTGCCGATGGAGGCGATCGTCTCCGCGCGCGACGTGGACAACATCTACAAGGTGCCGCTGACCTTCCACGAGCAAGGGGTCGACAACTTCATCCTCGAGCACTTCGCCATGCAGGCCCCCGACCCCGAGCTGTCGAGCTGGAAGGAGTCGATCGAGCGATCCGAGCGCGCGGGGCGGTCGGGGAGCGGCCACACCGTGCGAATCGCGCTGGTCGGCAAGTACGTGCAGCTCGAGGACGCCTACCTGTCCGTCTCCGAGGCGCTGCGCCACGCCGCCTCGCTGAAGGACAGCACCGTCGAGATCGACTGGATCGACTCCGAGCGGATCGAGGGCGGCGAGGGTGACGAGGCGGTGCTCGAGCGCCTGCAGCGCGCCGACGGGATCCTGATCCCCGGGGGGTTCGGTGGACGCGGGATCGAGGGCAAGATCGCGGCTGCGAGGATCGCCCGCGAGCAACGCATTCCCTACCTGGGCATCTGCCTGGGCATGCACGTCGCCGTGGCCGAGTTCGCACGCCACGTGGCGGGCATGGAGGGCGCGAACTCGACCGAGATGGACATGGAGACGCCCTTCCCGGTGATCGACCTGCTGCCGGAGCAGAAGGAGGTCGCGAACCTCGGCGGGACGATGCGCCTGGGCGCCGACCCGATCAAGCTGCACGAGGGCTCCAGAGTGCGCGAGATCTACGGCGAGGCCGTCGTCTACGAGCGCCACCGCCACCGCTACGAGGTCAACAACCTGCTGCGCAAGCGCTTGGAGGCCGCGGGGCTTCGCACGTCGGGGACCTCGCCCGACGATCGCCTGGTGGAGGCGATCGAGCTCGACGATCATCCGTTCTTCGTGGCTTCGCAGTTCCACCCGGAGTTCAAGTCCCGTCCGGAGCGCCCGGCTCCGCTGTTTCGCGACTTCATCGCCGCCTCCTTGGAGCGCGCCGGCGAGGGCGATCGCGAGGAACCGGAGATCGGGGGGACGGAGTCCGTGGGACTGGGTCGCGCTGACGTGCTGTGAGGATCGCCGCCACCCAGTCGCGCGTCGGCGCGCTCGAGCGGCGTTTCCTGAACGGCACGTTCGCCGAGCTGTGCCGCATCGAGAGCCCGTCGGGCAGCGAGCGGGCCTGCGGCGAGCGGGTGATCGCCGAGCTTCGCGCGCTCGGAGTCGAGGTCGAGGAGGACGGTGCGGCCGAGCGGGCGGGATCGGACTGCGGAAACCTGCTTGCGCACATCCCCGGCACGCGGTCGCAGGGAGCGCCGTGCGTGCTGCTGTGCGCGCATCTCGACACGGTCCCGCTGCTCGCGCCGGTCGAGCCCGTGCTCGTGGACGGTGTCTGGGAGAACGCCAACGAAGGAGTGCTCGGCGCCGACAACAAGGCCGCCGTGGCGGTGCTGCTGGCGCTCGCGCGCCACGTCTGTCGCGAGCGCGTGCCACTCGACGTCGAACTGCTGTTCACCGTCTGCGAGGAGACGGCACTCGCGGGAGCACGCGCTTTCGACGCCGCGCAGCTGCGCAGCGACTTCGGCTACGTCTTCGACCATGCCTCCCCGATCGGTGAGTTGGTGCTCGACTCGCCCACGCACTTTCGCATCGAGGCCGACTTCCGCGGCGCCGCGGCGCACGCCGGGATACGCCCCGAGGAGGGGCGCAGCGCGATCCGCGCGGCCGCGCGTGCGATCGCCTCGATGGACCTGGGGCGGCTCGACGAGCAGACGACCGTGAACGTCGGCACGATCGCGGGAGGGACCGCCATGAACGTCGTCCCCGAGCGCTGCTCGGTCGTCGCGGAGGTGCGCAGCCTGCGCGAGGAGCGCGCCGAGGCGGTCGTGGCGGAGGTCGTAGATCGGATGCACGAGGCTGCCAACCTGCCCGAATGCGAGTGCGACGTGGACATCGGCGTGCAGCGCACGTTCTCCGGATATCACCTCCCGTCCGGCAGGCCCGTCGTGCGGGTCGCCGAGACGGCCCTGCGGGCGTGCGGCCACGAGCCGCTCGCGATCGCGAGCGGTGGGGCCTCCGACGCCAACGCGCTGATCGCACAGGGCCTGCAGGTAGTGAACATGGCGAACGGCACCGAGCGCAACCACGAGCCGGGCGAGCGCGTGAGCGCCGCGGCGCTCGAGGAGATGCTCGACGTCGCACTCGCGCTGCTCGATGCGGCGGCCGACGCCTCGCCAGGCGCGGCGCGCTAGGTTGGGGCTTCGATGCTGAAGCTGCGCCGCGCCATCGTGGTCGACTCCGAGCCGGCGGCGGGTCCCGAGCAGAGCCTCGTCGTGGAGCTGGCCGGGGCGCCGGGCGCGCGTCGCGCGGCGATCGCCGACGTGGCGCTGGTCGGCCACGCCGAGGTCGGCGATGAGCTGATCGTCAACGTGCAGGCGCTCGACCTGGGTCTCGGCTCGGGAGGCTTCGACATCGTGCACGTGAACCTCACGCGCGGCTTGGCCGCCGCCGGCGCGCAGGACGCGCATGTGATGAAGCTCAACTACACGAGCCTGCAGCACACGGTCAGGCCCGTCGAGGACGAACATCTGCAGCTGCCGGTCGAGCGCCCGGTCGCGGTGCTCGGACTGCACGGCCAGCTCGCGGCAGTCGCGTGGGCCTTCGCGCAGGGTGCTCCCGGGAGCCGGCTCGGCTACGTGCAGACCGCGGGCGGGGCGCTGCCCGGCGGGCACTCGCGGACGGTCGGCGAACTGCGCGAGCGCGGCCTCTTGGCTGGGCACCTGACGGCCGGCGCCGCGTTCGGCGGCGAGGGCGAGGCGATGACGACGGCGGGTGCGCTGCACCACGGACTGCGCGCGCTGTGCTGGGACGCGGCGATCTGCGGGCCCGGCCCGGGGATCGTCGGCTCGAGCTCGCCGCTCGGGCACGGTGGGATGTCGGCGCTCGACTCGGCGCACGCGGCGCTCGCTCTGGGAGCGCCCACGCTGCTCGTCGCGCGCATGTCCGCGGCCGACGCTCGCGCACGTCACCGCGGAATCTCCCATCACACCCTGACCGTGCTCGACCTGCTCCTGGAGCCGGTCACGGTCGCGCTGCCCGCGGGCATGCGGTCCCCCGTCGGCGCCGACCTGCGCGCCGGGCTCGGCGCGGTGTTCGGCGCCACCGCGCCCAGCGGCGCGGTCGAGGGCCGACCGATTGTAGGCCGACCGATCGGAGATCGCCCAGCGCCGTCGGTCGACGTCGAGCGACCGGTGCGCATAACCCGCCACGACTGGCGACGTGCCGTCATCGACCTGCCGGCGTATGCCGCCTGCGGGCTGTCGGCGCAGACGATGGGACGCACGCTGACCGAGGACCCGCTGTTCTTCGGCGCGGCGCTGGCCGGTGGAAGCGCGCTGGCCGAGCTGATCGCGCAGCGCAGCGGCGGCGAGCGGCCCGGCGCACGCGACGGAGCCGGAGCGAGCGGCGCCGGCGAGCGCGATGCTGGGGAGCAGCGCATGGGCCACTCCGGCACCGGGGAGAGCGGCGCCGGCGCGGCGGCATGACCGATCGGGACGAGGGGCGCGTGGCGGACGAGGGGGGCCCGTCGAACGAGCCGGCTCGGACCGAGGCCGCGCGCGAGAAGCGGGCGTCCGCCGAGCTCGGTGGATTCACGCCGCTCGGCGGCGAGACGGTCTACCGCGGGCGGATCGTCGAGGTGCGCGTCGAGCGCTTTCGGCACGCCGACGGCGAGGAGGTCTCGCGCGAGGTCGTGCGCCATCGGGGTGCGGTCGCGATCGTCGCGTACGACGCGCAGTGCGTTTGGCTGGAGCGCCAGCCGCGCGAGGCGGTCAACGAGCCGCGCCTGCTCGAGATCCCCGCTGGACGCCTGGACGTCGCCGGCGAGGATCCCCAGCAGGCCGCCCAGCGGGAGCTCGCCGAGGAGATCGGTCGGGGCGCGCGCGAATGGGAGGCGATCCTCAGCTACTACGTCAGCGCGGGCATCACCGACGAGCGTGTGCACCTGTTCGCGGCCACCGATCTGTACGAGTCGCACGCACACAGCGAGGAGAACGAGCGCATCGAACTCGTCCCCTGGCCGCTCGATCGGCTGCAGGACGCGATCGCCGAGTGCGAGGACGCAAAGACGTTGATCGGCCTGTTCTGGCTGGCGCGGCGACTGAACGCCTGATTGCACCGCCAAGGAGCCTCGCTGCGCGAGGCGAAGCTCAAGCGGTGAGCACGGCGCAAGTCGCGATAGCGCCCGAGCGGGCCGGCATCGAGTCGCTGATCCTCGACTTCCTGGCGTATCTCGAGCTCGAGCGGGGACTGTCGCGCAACACGCTCGAGGCCTATCGCTCCGATCTGCTGCAGCTCGGCCGCTTCCTCGAGCGGCGGGAGGTCGGCGTGCTGGCCGCGCAACACGGCGACCTGGCGGCTTTCATCTCCGAGCTGGCGGGCACGACGGGTGCGCAGGCGCCTCGCACCACGGCTACGGACGCGGACGCCCGTGGGGGTGCAGTCGCGGGCACAGGCGGCGGCCATGGCGTCGCCCGCGTATCGGCGCGGCCGCCGGCGGCGGCGGCGACACTCGGGCGCAAGGTGGCATGCCTGCGCTCCTTCTACCGTCATCTGCGCCGCGAGGGGCTGATCGAACACGATCCGACCGCCGACCTGCACGGCCCTCGCAAGACCCAGCGCCTGCCGCGCGTGCTCTCGCGCGAGGAGGTTGCGAGCCTGCTGCGCGAGCCGAAGGGAAGCGAGCCGCTTGCGCTGCGCGATCGCGCGCTGCTCGAGGTCATGTATGCGTGCGGCCTGCGCGTATCGGAGGTGATCGGGCTAGAGCTCGCGGACATCGACCTGGAGGAGGGCATGCTGTGCGCGCGCGGCAAGGGGTCCAAGGAACGCGTCGTGCCCGTCGGGCGCCAGGCGGTGGCGGCGCTCCGCGCCTACTGCACGCGAGGGCGCCCGTCGCTGGCCGGCTCTCGATCGGCGGGAGGGGTCGCGGGATCGAAGCTGTTCCTGAACCGTCGCGGCTCGGGCCTCTCGCGCCAGGGTCTGTACAAGATCGTGCAGGGCCACGCGCGCGGGGCGGGCCTGCAGGCGCGGATGAGCCCGCACACGCTGCGCCACTCCTTCGCCACGCACCTGCTCGCCGGAGGCTGCGACCTGCGCTCGCTGCAGGAGATGCTCGGCCACGCAGACCTGGCGACCACGCAGGTCTACACGCATCTGTCCGCCGAGCGGCTGAAGGACGCATACTTCAGCGCGCACCCGCGGGCGTCGCGTTGAAGGGGACGCCGGCCTCGCGAGCGATCGTGATCGTGATGGACGCGTGCGGTGTGGGCGCGCTGCCGGACGCGGCGGACTACGGCGACGAGGGCACCAACACGCTGGCGCACGTAGCGGAGGCGATCGGCGGCCTGGAGGTGCCCGCGCTGCAGCGCCTCGGGCTGGGGTCGATCGTGCCGTTGCGCGGTGTCGCGCCGGTGCCCGATCCGGCGATTCACGGGCGCCTGCATCCGCTCGGGCCCGGCAAGGACTCGACGACCGGTCATTGGGAGCTGATGGGGATCGTGCTGGAGAAGGCGATGCCGACGTATCCCGAGGGCTTCCCGCCCGAGGTGATCGAGCGGCTGGTGCAGGCGATGGGTCGCGAGGTGATCTGCAACCGGCCGTACAACGGGATCGCGGCGATCGAGGACTACGGCTCGGAGCACTTGCGCTCGGGCGCGCTGATCGTCTACACCTCGCAGGACTCGGTGCTGCAGCTGGCGGGGCACGTCGAGCCGCTGCCGCTCGCCGAGCTCTATCGAGCGTGTGCGGCGGCGCGCGCGGTGATGGCCGGCGAGCACGCGGTTGGGCGGGTGATCGCGCGTCCGTTCACGGGCAGCGAAGGCTCGTTCGGGCGCACCGACGGGCGACGCGACTTCGCGATCGCGCCGCCCGGGCGCAGCTACCTGCAGGAGCTCGTCGACGCCGGCGTGGAGGTGCACGGCGTGGGGAAGATCGACGATCTGTTTGCGGGGGTCGGCATCACCCACTCCCACGCCGGTGCCTCGAACGCGCAGGCGCTCGATAGCGTCGACGGGCTGCTCGAGGAGCTCGAGTCGGGCCTGGTGTTCGTCAACCTGATCGAGACCGATCAGCTGTACGGACATCGCAAGGACGTGCACGGCTTCGCCACGGCGCTGCGCGAGCTCGATGAGCACGTGGCCGGAATGCTCGAGCGCCTGCACGAGGACGACCTGCTGATCCTGACGGCCGACCACGGCGTCGATCCGAGCCACGCAGGGACCGATCACACGCGCGAGTATGCGCCGCTGCTGGCGATCACCGGCGAGATGGCGCGCCAGCGCGCGGCGGGCGGGCGCGGTGGCGGTGCGCGTCACGACGGACCGCTGGCGGACGTCGGCGCGACGGTGCTGCGCTGGCTGGGGGGTGAGGAGGCACGCGAGCTGCCGGGGGAGAGCTTCATAAGCTAGGGCACTGTGCCCGAGCTTCCCGAGGTCGAGACGATCAGGCGCCAGCTCGCGCCGCTGGTCGAGGGCCACACGCTGGCGCAGATCGAGATCCTCGATGAGCGATGGTCGCGGCCGCTTGAGCCGGCGGGGCTCGAGGACGCGCTGCGCGGACGGCGCATCGAATCGCTCGGCAGGCGAGGCAAGTACCTGGTGTGGAGCTTCAACGAGGACGTCTACCTGGCCCAGCACCTGCGCATGACGGGCGCGCTGCTGTACGAGCCCGACCCCGAGCCGACGCACGTCCGCGTCCGCGTGGAGCTCCGTGCCGGGCGCCGCGCGCCTCGACGTCTGGTGATCACCGATCCGCGCCGCTTCGGCACGGGGGAGCTGCTGCTCGGCGCCGGCGCGCTGGAGGCGTTCTTCGTCGCGCGCCTCGGCGTCGAGCCGCTCGACGAGCGCTTCACCGCCGAGCACCTGCGTCGTCTGGCGCGCGGGCGGCGCGGCCCGATCAAGGGTCTCCTGCTCGATCAGCGCCAGATCGCGGGCGTCGGGAACATCTATGCCGACGAGGCGCTGTTCCGCGCTCGCATCCACCCGCTGCGTCCGGCCGGACGCCTGTCCGCCGCGCAGTACGGCGATCTGCGCGAGGGGGTCAGGGCGGCGCTGAGGGCGGGTATCGACGCGCGTGGCGCGAGCATCGACGACTTTCGCCATGTCGACGGGCTGCGCGGAGCCTTTCAGGACGAGTTTCTGGTCCATCGCCGCGAGGGCGAGCCATGCGGGCGCTGTGGCGGCGCGATCGTGAAGATGGTCGTCGCGGGGCGCGGGACGTACGTGTGCGAGAGCTGTCAGCCCCGGCCGCGACGCCGCCGGACGACACGGAGCGTGGCGCCGGGCGTGCCCTCAGGCCGCTAGGAACTCATCGAGCCGGCCGTCCTCAGCAGCGGCCTGCAGCTCGGCGAAGCCGCCGATCAGCTGATCGTCGACGAGCACCTGGGGGAAGCTCATCATGCCCGTCTTGCGTGCCAGCTCCACGCGGCCGTCCGGGTCCTTCGAGAGGTTGACTTCGACGAACTCCACCTCGCGCGACTTGAGGATGCCCTTGACGCGCGTGCAGAAGGAGCATGGGTCGGTCGTGTAGACGGTGATTCTGCTCATTACTTCAGAAAGTGTAGCCGCGGGCGGCCGTGGTGCGCGCTCACGCGGGTGTAGCTGACGCGCATTCGTCGGACCTTCTTCTATCGGGAACCTGGAGCTTTGGGTAATGGTCCTGCGCGAAGGGCAGATGCGCCGCTCGGCGCTGTTACGGCCGTGAGACGGGCTCAGCCAGTGAGGCGTGAAGCGGCTCGCCGATGGCCGCGCTGTCCACCGGGTGGCGCCCATGCGCAAGCATGCCGGTCAACCTGGGCAAGCTAATCCTCGGAATTAGGCGCGGCGTATCGGCGGCATACGCAGCGTACTCGGGGAAGGCGTGTGTGAGGGCTTGTTCCTCCATGCGCATGCGAATGGACTGCGCAACGATTACGGCGGCTAGGACGGCCGCGTTGCCAGCCGAGGGTGCGGCGAGCGCGAGTCCCGCGCACGCGCCGATCTCGCCGAGATAGACGGGGTGCCGTATCAGCCGATAAGGTCCGCGCGTCACGAGTCCGCGTGCCTCTGGAAGCACGCCGAAGCATCGGCCGAGGAACAGCACGGAAGCGAGCAGCCAGGCGCAAAAGGCCAGCGTCACAATGTCGCCGGCGAGCAACGCTCCTTCGGGCGTGTTGTGCGATGGCCCGCTGAAGGCGAGCGCGGTCGCCATCGCCGCGGCACATGCCAAATACGCCAGTGGGCTGCGTGCACGACGGCGGGGCGCGGAGCGACCGATCGTGAATACGGCGAAGGCGAGAAACACGCATGTACGCAGGAGCCCGTACACGACGACCAGCCAGGACCGAGTGCCCTGTTGTGTCAGGGCATGAGCGAAGTCCCTCTCCGTGTCCGCGCCAATGCTGGCAGCCGCCAGTGCGAACAACGCGGGAACCGTCCACCGGGTGAGCGACGGTCGGCGCGTCATCCTCCGCCTAGCTGCTGGAGCATCTGGTGAAGTGCCGGGTACAGCAGCACGATCAAGAGGGCGGGAAAGACCATGAAGACGAGCGGGAACAGCATCTTCACCGGCGCCTTCTGGATCTGCTCATTGGCGTTCTGACGTCGCCGCTTACGAGTCTCCGAGGCGAGGTTGCGCAACATCGCGCCAATGGAAACGCCGAGGGACTCACCCTGTGACACGGCGCGCACGAAGGCGCGCACCGAGGGGGTCTCGCAGCGCTCCAGCAGGTTACCGAGTGCCCGCTCGGTGGAGAGGCCCATGTTCTGCTCGCGCAGAGTCAGCCGCAGCTCTTGGCCGAGTGGGCCGTCGAAACGGTCGGACACCAGCTGAAGCGACCCGGCGAATCCGAGACCAGCCTCGATCGTCGCGATCAGCAGGTCGATCAGCTCGGGTAGATCTCGGTCGACGCGATCCATGCGACGCTGAGCACGCGTGCCGATCAGCAGTGCGGGGCCCATCCAAGCGAGCGCGCCGGCAAGCACCATCAGCAGCACCGTGACGATCGAAAACGAGCCCGCCAACAGGCTGTCCATCAGGATCAGCAAACACAGCCCCGTGGTGAGCATCAAACGGAAACCCTGAAACTCGTCCGAGGAGAGCCGATAGAGGCCCGCCGCACGCAGCTGCTGCGTAGTAACGGGCGCGCGCCAGCCCTCGCCGTGCGCCGAGCTCCCGATGCGCCCAGCCATCTCCGTAAGGCGGGTGCGCAGGCCGGCGAAAGCTTGGACAGGCGCCGCCTGCTCCTCGCCCGCAGCGAAGCCGTAAGTCTCTATCTGGCGCACCTGCTCGCTGACGCGGACGCGTGAGAGCGTGACAGCACGCGCCATTAGGGCAACTGCCGAGGCCAGGAGGAGGATTCCGACGAGGAATAGGAAGCTCATTGGCATCACACCTTTATGTTCGTAATTGCGCGCATCACCAGCGAGGCGCCTACCAGCAAACCGGACGCGACGAATATCAGCACGACGCCGGTGGTCGTGTGGAACAGCGGTTCGACATAGCCGGGATTGAGCAAGGCCACGGCTGCGAGAACCACCGGTGGCAAGGCTGTGACTACGTAGCGCGACAGGCGTGCCTGGGCCGTCAGGGCGTGAAGTTCCCGGCGCAACTCGCCCCGCTCACGCACCGAGTCTGCGACGAGCTCCAGCACCTCGGCCATGTTGCCGCCGGTGCGCTGATGGAGCGCGGCGACGAGCGCCACCTGACCTACGTCATCGGAGTTCATGCGCTCGGCCATCGGACGCATCGCCTCCTCAAGCGGCACGCCGAGCTGCTCGTCGGCCACGACCCGTGCCCACTCGCTGTGCGAGGGTTCCGCGGCCTCTTTGGCCATCGAGGTAATGCCCGATACGAGGCTGTGCCCGGCGCGCATAGCCGATGCCAGCTCCTGGAGGTGCGAAGGCAACTGGTCGGTGAACCGTTCGCGCTGCTTGCGCAACCGGTGCTTGACCAGTTCCCGCAGCGCCAGAGGCCCGAGCGGAAGCACGATTATCGAGAACCACGGTGCGCCGAGCAGCAACCCTACGATGAGCCCCGTGGCGGCCATGCCGAAGGCGGTGAACATCACCAGCTCGACGGGTGTCCGACGCATCCTTGCGACCTCGACATCAGTCTTGAACTGTCCCCACCAGCGTGTTCGCTCGAACAGACGCTCGAGACCTGACGGCGACGAGAAGGGGGTGTCGGCGGCCTCCGGGATGTCCGGGACGGTCGTGACCGTGAACTCGCGGACGCGCTGCTGCAGCCTTGCACGGCGCAGATATGGCACGAGGAACGCGAAGAAGCCGAAGCCCAGCACGATCGCCGCCGAGCAGGCGAACACCACGAGCGCCAAGCTCGAGACCCAGAAGGACCTGTGGGCCTGAGGCTGCGGGCCGCCTACCGCCCGAGGCACCGGCGTTTCGTAAGTGAGGGCGCCCACCTGCGGGACTCCGTCGACGCTGATCGAGACCTCTACTCGATGCCCGAGGGAAGCCACCGAGCGGTAGTGAGCGACGTAACGGCTTGTCAGCCCCGCCTCGAGCGAGGTGAAGACCTTGCGCAGCTGACCGGCGCTAGCTTCGACGAACTGTCCGCCGCCGTCACGGGCGAGCATCTTCAGCGAGCTCGGGTCGAAGGTCCGGTCGCGAACGCCGACCGTGTACAGCGCGATGTGCGCGGCTCGCGCGGCTGCCGCCACGACCTGCTCGGAGACTGTGCTACCACGATCGGCGCCGTCGGAGAGCAGGATCACAGCCCCGGCGGCGTCGCGCGCCGCGGCCAATTGCTGCAGCGCAGCTGACAATGCGTCATAGATGTGGGTCCCTGGGCCGAGCGCGGGCTCGCGTGCGAGCGCCGCCGTGATCGCTCGCGCGTCCGCGGTCAGCGGCAACAGGACGGTAGCTGTCTGGTCGAACGCCAGCACTCCCAGCTGCTGCTGGCCACTCCGCCGAGAGGCGAGCGCGCGAGCAGCTGCCATCGCCTGGTCCAGCGCTTGGCCCTTCATGCTCGGACTGACGTCGATGGCGAGCACGATTCCGAAGTCGCCGGCGCTCGCGTTTGTGATGCGAGTGATGACGGCATCACCGACCGCACGCCCGTTCTCGCTGATGTGGACCTGAGACGAATGCAGCGCGTCACCCGGGACAGATATCACGAGCGCGCGCGCGGGGAACGTTGCACCGCTGCCTTCGGAGACCTGCAGGCCTGTGCTGGCGCTGCTAGCGGGCGCGGCCGCAAGACAGATCGCCAGGATCGAGGCCACCGGCCACAGCACGCCGCGACGCACGCGCGGCCATGTCGCCGATGCGCTCACGCGATCGCCTCGCGGCCCAGCGGACGGGCCACGCCGTTCGCCTGGGGTGGCGCCGACAGCCAAGAGGGGAGCTTGACTCCCCGCTTTTCGAACTTCTCGAGGAAGCCGGGGCGAAGACCGGTGTTGGCGAGCGCTCCGACAACGGCGCGATCGGAGCCCACTCCGTCCACGTGGAAGCGGAAGAGCTCCTGCAGCGTAATGACGTCCGACTCCATCCGCTGCACCTCGGTGATCGCCATCACCTTGCGCGAACCGTCGTGGACGCGCTCGAGCTGGATGACCAGATCGAGCGCCGCGGCGATCTGCTGGCGGATTGCACGCAGAGGCAGGTCGTAGCCCGCCATCAGAACCATCGTCTCGAGCCGAGCGAGAGCGTCGCGCGGGGTATTGGCGTGAATGGTCGACAACGATCCGTCGTGTCCGGTGTTCATGGCCTGCAGCATGTCCAGCGCCTCGGCCCCGCGGACCTCGCCCACCACGATGCGATCTGGACGCATGCGCAGCGTGTTGCGCACGAGATCGCGAATGGCGACTTCGCCCTCTCCCTCGATGTTCTTGGGACGGCACTCCAAGCGCAGGACGTGCCGTTGGGCAAGGCGGAGCTCAGCAGCGTCCTCGATCGTCACGATCCGCTCGGAGTCGGGGATCGAGGCGGACATCGCATTGAGCAGGGTGGTCTTCCCCGCACCGGTGCCGCCGGAGATCAGGACGTTAAGGCGTGCCTCAACGCAGCGGCGCAGCAGGTCCGCGGTCTCCGGCGTGAGCGTGCCGAGACGCATGAGTGCGTCGATGTTCAGCCGCTCGGCACCGAACTTGCGAATCGTCAGCAGGGCGCCCGCCAGGGACAGCGGGGGGATGACCGCGTTGATACGGCTGCCGTCGGGCAAGCGCGCGTCGACCATCGGCTGGCTCTCGTCGATCCGGCGGCCCACCTCGGCGACCATCTTGTTGATGATGCGCCTCAACTGCGACTCGTCCGTGAAGCGGACCGTCGTTCGGTGCAGGATGCCCTCTCGCTCGATCCACACTTCGTCGGGCGCGTTGACCATGATCTCAGAGACGGTGTCGTCGGCCAGCAGCCGCTCCAGCGGTCCATGGCCCATGATGTCGTCGGTCAGTTCCCCGACGAGTCGCTCGCGGTCATCGCGGGAGATACCGGTCTCGTGCTCGAGCCGGCTGCGGATCTCCTCGACCACCTTCGGACGAAGGGCCGACTGCTCGATCTCGGCCGTGAAGATCTGGCGGCCCAGATCCTCGATCACGCCGAGGTGAATCCGATTCTTGACGGGGGCGAACGGGTCGTACAGGTGCTGGACGACGTCGTTGGCCGGGGATGATGCGAGACGCTCGTGTAGTTGCATTTTGAATCCCTACCTTCCCCGCCGGAATAGTCTCCGGCTCTTCGGCCGCCCGTTTCCCTCTACCGGGAGCTGGTCGGCGATGTAGAGCCCAGCCAGCGCGCCAAATGAGCGAGCGGCGTCCGAGCGGCGGTGCAGCAACGTGATCGGCTCGCCCTGGTTGACAGCCCGCGTGATGTTGCGATCCGAGGGCACGAGCACGTCAGGCGTGCGGCCCATGATCTCCACCACGTCCTCCCGCGAGATGCCGACGTTTGAGTCGGCTCGATTGAGCACGAATCGAACGCGGCCACCGTAGTCCATCAGCTCCAGGGTCTCGAGTCCGAGCTTACTGTTCTTCAGTGAGAGCGAGTCGAGCATCGCGACGATGCACACCTCTGTCGAAGCGTCGACTGCGCCTATCACCTCGGGAGTGAAGCTTGGCGGCGTGTCGACGATCACGAACTCGTACATCGATCGCATCAGTGGATAGACGTCTTTGAGGAAGTCGGCCGTCACGACGCCCGCCTGATCCGGCCGTGAGGGCGCCAGCAGCGCCCTCACCCCGGAGGGGTGAACTGTGAGGAAGTCCTTCAGCTTCTCGGCGTCGAGCGAACCGCCCGAGCGCACCAGGTCATAGATCGTGCGCTCCGGACTGAGACCCAGGGACAGCCCCACATCGCCGAACTGCAGATCGAGATCGATGATGGCGACGCTGTGGCCCTGGTCGGCGAGCGACGCTGCGAGGTTGGACGAGGTCAACGTCTTTCCTCCACCGCCCTTCAAACCAAGCACGCAGATCATGCGCCCCGGCTCATGGCTGGCGTGTACCTGCGCCCCGCGCTTGCGAGCCAGGGCCTTCTCGATTGAGAAGACGACCTCACGAGACATTGTCTGGGCCGTCGCAAGGTCGCTATGCGCTGGCAACGTCAGGATGTCATCCGCCCCCGACCCCATAGCCTCGCTCACGTAGCCATTGCTGGCCGCAGTGCAGATGAGGACGACCGGCCGGCTCGGGTATCGGCGGCTCGCGGAGTTGACGAACTCGCTGACCGCGGCCGTGAACTCCGCGCAGGCGACGACGAGCACGTCTCCGTCGCCGCGCTCGCACTCGTCGGCGGACAACTCGACGAAGTCAGCGACATCGAGGTGCGCGTCGGACGTCAGCACTGTCTCCACGACTCCGCGGTCCACCCATTCGTCAAGGACGACCAGCGCCGTCGTTGTATTGGTGATCAGATGCGTCATCACTGACCTCCCGAGGTCACAGGCTTGGTGCCGAGCAACAACGACTCGACGCTGATGATCGACGGAGGAGCCGTCGAGGTTGTGTTGGCCGGACGCAATACGAGCCAGACCTTCCCGTTGTCGGCAGCGAAAGCCAAGGGGCCGGCCTGGTCATCCTTTACGTTCAAGGTCACGTTGGTCTGCTGGGTCTGCGGATTACTGCCACCGCCCAGACCGCCGCTTCCGGAGCTTGCTCCGGCCCTCAGCACCGGGATGTTGCCCATCAGCAGCCGCAGAACGGGACGGTTGCGGCCCGTCGGCGGTTCGAGGTCGAATCCGGCGTACACGTCTACGTGGTCGCCGTCGTGGATCTGGCCCACCATCCCGTGCGCCGAGTCCACGGTGATCGCCATCGCACGCTGGTCTGGCGCCAGCTGGGCCGGCAGTCCCCCGGTGGCCGTGAAGTCCGAGGCGGTGAGCTGCTGACCGGGATAGATGTCCGCCGCCGCGACCTTTCCGTGCAGTTGTGAGGCGTCGGCGATAGCCCCCGCCGTGACTTGCTTGCCCGAGATCGAGGTGGATTTGAAGAGATGCTGGCTCGCGATCGCATCGCCCGCCGTTCCCTTCTGTATTGCCCCGCTAGCGACGAACACCGTCTGGGATGCTCCTTCGCTATTTATGTTGTGGCGGTAGCGCTGCATCGCAAAGATCAGGATGCCCGCGGCTACGATCGCGCAGACTCCCGCGACTAGCACCGTGCCTCGGCGCGTTGCTAGAAATGAGCGCCAGTCTTTGCGTGTGTAGTTTTTTCCTGTGAGTTCCACGGTTTGTCCTGCTCCTTATCTAGTGAGTACGGCCACGCACTCTCCGAGAGAGTTCGAGGCGCATTTTTCTCCGCCTTCGTCCTTGTTGACGGTGTTGATGTACTTGACAAAGTGTCCGACGACTTCGGCGTTTTCGGTGGTTGGGTCGCCTTCACTGATGCATTTCTGAGCATCGCCAGGAAAGCCGGTTACGTAGAACGTCGCGAAATCCTGTATAGGAATCTCTTCATTGCCCAGCAGCGATCTTCCTTCTGAGTCGACGCTCCCATACGGCATGATGAAGACCTGAATGAGTCGCGAATCATCGCTGGGAATGATCGGCACACCGCCGTTGTTGTTGTTCTGCCAGTTGTTGTGGCAGTAGAAGCGTGTGCCCGCAGGCGGGGCTTCTTCGATCCGCTTGTCTATCCCGTGCTTCGTCGGGCCTGTGTCTTTACCGCTTAGACCGATCTTGAGGCAGTCGTAGGGGCTCGTGTTCGCGGTGCAGTCCGGATCGGAGGTGTTGATCGTATACGCGCCCGGGCACCCTGTGGAGAGGTGTTCTTCGTATTTGCTGCCAGACGGTCCTTCGGTCGGCGGGCAGCCAGCCCGGACACCCTGCTCGCCTTCGAAGCGCAGCTTGCGCAGCGGATCGGAGAATCCGGCCGCATTGCCGATGCTGCCGGCGACGTTCACCGTCACGGCCAGTTTGTGGGTGCAGGTCGCGCACATTTGATAGGAATCCGCGCCTTCGCTCCCAGGTATCGGTTCCTGCGCGCCCGGCTCGAAGACCCAGGCCCCCGCGACGCTTCCTGAGCTCGCCCCGGCCGCGTAGGAGCGCTGGACGTCTTCAAGGGTGCTTGTGGGGGTGCCTTTTTCTCCAGCGCACGGCGCGCCGGTGACTTTCGGTTCGCATGTGACGCGCAGGTCCACCCTGTTGGATCCTTCTTTCGCAAGGGTCACCGCCGGAGCGCTCCACTTCTGGCTCGTCGCGTTGTAGGTCATCGGCACCGCAGCACCACCACCGACGATCGCGCCGACTTTGACCCCCGAGGGGTTGGGCGACGCGCCGAGGTCGACCTTCGCCGAGACTCCGATTGAACAGCCTTTCCCGTTGCTCGCGAAGTACGGATCCGTGCAGGTCCCCGGCTGAAGGGTAACTTCGCGCGCGATCGGAGCTTTGTAGCTACCGGTTCCGGCGCCCGCTGAGGACCAGCCCTGTATGTGCAGCAAGCTGGGCCCCGTCGTCGCGCTCTCATCGAAGCATTCGACGAACGGGTGCCCGCACGTCGTGTCGGTCTTGTTGCCGCTGAGCGCGATCACCACGCCGATATGCGGATGGTTGATGAGCACTTCGCTCGGCACCGAGGTCCAAGTGTCTTGACCCTGACTATTGGTGACCCCTTTCGAGAGCGTCACCTTAACGATGATCGCGTCGCTGTTGTCCTCGTCTACGAAGTAGGCCGCCGCCGCAACAGGGGCCGTCTCGGCGACCGAGAGCGGCTCTATGCCGGTTGCCGTGCTGGCCTGCCTGATCTCCACACGCGCATGTGCGTTGATGTAGGGAACGCTGGAGAACGCCCGCCAATACCACGGAAGGTTCGTCTCGGTGACCTTGAGATCGATCATGCCTGCTTCGCAGGGTTCCTTTTCGGTGGCTGTAGTGTCGGTCGGTGAGGACTGGTTGTAGTAGCGCTGCGAGTTGAGCGTCTCGTGGACATTCGAGGGGGCCGTCCCACCGATCTGGGCGTTGTAGAGCGGACTGCCGGCGATGCCGGAGTACTGCTGGGCCTGCGCGGTGATGGAGGTGTTCCCGAGCGCCTGACTGGAGAAGCACTGTTGGAACGACTGAGCCGCGGCGAGCACGCCTGCATCG
>Ga0193729_1000353_pt1 | contig 23573 bp, 19 predicted proteins | sample U1c2metaG_FD_143036 | JGI IMG/M metagenome (GOLD analysis project Ga0193729, IMG submission 143036) | Soil microbial communities from a riparian zone of the East river system, Colorado, United States - U1c2 | ecosystem: Environmental > Terrestrial > Soil > Riparian zone | place: USA: East River...
GCTTGTATGGCTAGTCAAAAAAACATTCTTGAAAATGGTGTAGGAACTTTCGGCAATTACCAAGGTCTCGACATTTCCGCAACCTGCTAACCCGTTACATGCGCCGCTTGGAGAATTGGGACGGACTCTTTCTATCGAAAGTAATCGGCGCTTTCGATCTATCGATGCCGTTCCCGAAACGCTCAGGATCGCTTGGGTCGATGCTGCAATGATTTCGAGGAATGCTCTGGCACCATCGTTTTCAATAGTGGCGTCCAGAGCGTATGGTAGGCAAAATGCCTACGCACATGGGCGTTCGGCTACGGCAAGTTGGCACGCGTGAACCGCACCGCTGGTCCTCATTCGTTTCTGTCCGATTGGGTTTAACATCAGGAGTGCTGTCGGAATACCAGGTTCGTTTGAAAGAACGGGCACGGCAAGAGATGACAAATATTCTACAATTTTTAACCGTCAGAAGGTGCCGCTTCACTGAGGTGTAAATGACCGGCTTTGCTTCCTGGCGTCAGCGACGTTGTTGCCGTCGCTTGAATCGAGGGTCCCAGGCACCCGCGATTTTAAAAAGGTATGCTCGACGTAGCGTACTCTTCTCCCTCTGCCTCTTCCTTTTTGTCGCGTGTCAACATGGCGTTTCTAAACCTTCCATCGAATTCATCAAAATTCCCGTATCGGCTGTGGGAGGTCTGGACAACATGGACACCATCGGGGGAAGGGTGATCGGCGTGCGCCCAGAACAACAAATCGTTTTGTATGCCAAAAGCGGAGGCCGCTGGTGGATACAGCCGTTCGCTCGAGACCCGTTATTCACAAAAATCCAAGGGGATTCCAAGTGGAAGAACGTGACTCATTTGGGCGAGGAGTACGCCGCTCTGTTGGTTGAACCGAGCTACTCTCCGCCACAAAGTACGGAAGTACTGCCTGCCACAGGCGGCGCGATCGCAGCAGTCGCAGTCGTCAAAGGCCAGGGTGCCGATCCTTCTTCGTCACCTAAAATGATCCACTTTAGCGGTTACGATTGGTTAGTAAGAAATTTATTAAGTTATCGTGGCGGCTCAATGAACTCGTTTGATCCGGCCAACGCCTGGACCGATGAAAATGGCGCTCTGCATCTCCGGGTAACAAAGAACCAGGACGGATGGAGTTGCGCGGAAGTTCAACTCACACGCAGTCTCGGATACGGAACGTACCTCTTCGTGGTGCGCGACACTTCGCACCTGGAGCCTTCTGCTGTTTTCACCCTCTTTACCTGGGATGGAATGGTCGGCACAGACGAAAATCGCCAGGAACTAGACATTGAAATGAGCCGCTGGAGCGTGCCCAACAATGAAAATGCGCAATACGTGGTGCAACCCTATTACATTCCAACAAATATCGTTCGGTTTAATGTGCCAGCCGGCTCGCTCACTCACTCATTCCGGTGGGAGCCTGGGCTTGTGACCTTTACGACTTACGCCGGAGCACAGGTTACCGGACAAGCTCAACCCCTGAACCAGCATGTTTTTACCGCGCACGTGCCGGCGGCAGGTGGCGAGGTGGTGCGTATAAATCTGTACGTCTTCGGATGGGGAAAAGCGCCGCTGCAACGCGAGAACGAAGTTGTGGTTGAAAAGTTCAAATATTATCCGTGATGCGCATGCCAACTCCGTCTCGATGGCTCGCCACTGGCCTAGCGTTACTTTGCTTGGCCGGTGAAGCGCGCGCGCTGGATCCTAATCACACATTGTCGCAGTATTCGCATGAGCAATGGACTACCGATAACAACTTTCCGGGCGGAGCCATCGACGCGATTACGCAAACGGCCGATGGCTATCTATGGATGGGAACGGAAAAGGGCTTGGTGCGTTTTGACGGGGTTAACTTTCGCCTGATCTCGTCGTTTTCTGAATTTTCAGGCGATCCTGTCTCAGGTTTGACCACCGATAACGAGGGCCGGCTGTGCGTAATTTTCTGGGGTGCGGGTGTACTGTGCTACCGCGATGGAAAATTTGTGAACCTGGCGTCTATTCTTCGAAGAACGACTCTGGAAGTTGCTAGCAGCTGGCGAGAAGAGGACGGGGCCTCGCTGCTAACGGATCTAGTAGACGGAATCATCCGGGTTCGCGGAGAAAACGTCCAAGTGCTGGCGCCCCCCACCCTCCTTCCACCCTCTCTGGTTCTAGCGATAGCGAAAACGCGGGACGGCAAGATCTGGCTAGGGACCGTAGCGGGTCTCTTCTATTTCGCAGATGGGCGGACTATCCGCGTTACAGGTATTCCGGATAAGAAAATCAATTGTTTGTTACCCGTGGGTGACAGGGAATTGTGGGTCGGTACCAGCAAAGGATTATATCGATGGAATGGCACTCTGTTCAGCAGGGTTAGCCTGCCTCCAGTTGTGGCTACCGTCGAGGTGCTCGCTCTTTTGCGAGATCACGATGGCAACATATGGGCCGGAACTACCGGCGGTCTTTTTCGCATCAACGACTTTGGCATTTCGTTTTCAGATGACTCCAACTTTGGAGCCCAAGGTATCAACGCGCTGTTCGAGGATCGCGAGGGAAATCTTTGGGCCGGGGGTGGACGCGGCCTGGAGCGTATCCGGGACAGCGTGTTCGTGACCTACACTCTGACCGCTGGCAACCCGCACTCGAAGAACGGTGGGCCAATCTATGTAGACAGTGAGAATCGGATTTGGTCCGCCCCCGCCGAAGGCGGGTTGTACTTGCTAAAAGACGGCTGGGCTCAAGCACTTAACGCTCCCCTGCTTGATAAGGAAGTAATCTACTCCATCACCGGTGGCGGGAACGAGATTTGGATCGGCACACAGTACAATGGTCTTAAGCGTCTCGGATTCAGGACTGGACGCATGGTCAGCAAAACCTACAGGCAAGCAAACGGGCTCGCTGAAAACAGCGTGATTGCCGTGTACCAGGATAAAAACGGGGCCGTTTGGGCAGGGACGTTGACAAGCGGCATCAGTAAGTTTAACGGCGAAAAATTCGTAACATATTCAGTCGCTGACGGCCTCGCGTCGAATACCGTCTCCGCCATCCTAGAGACGCGCGACGGAACGATGTGGTTTGCCACACCGAACGGCCTGAGCGCATTCTGGCGCGGCACTTGGAAGAACTACGCAACACAAGACGGATTGCCCTCTAACAATGTGAACTGTCTTTTTGAAGACTCCCACGGCGTGCTCTGGATCACGACCTCAAAAGGTTTGGCTTTCTTCAAATCGGGGCGATTGCAAGTTCCGGGTCTTGTTCCCGACTCGCTACGCGAGCAGATCTACGGAATGTCTGAAGACAAGGAAGGATGGCTTTGGATTTCGACTGCAAGCCACGTGGTGCGCGTGCCCAACCAAAAACTATCGAGTGGGGCCTTACGGTCTGTCGACATAAGTGAATACAGCGTTGCCGACGGCCTGGCAAATGGCAGCGCCGTGAATGGAAGCAGGTCAGTTGTTTCGGATTCGCAGGGAAAAATTTGGTTTTCGACTAGTCAAGGCCTTGCGGTCGTAAACCCGTCTCATATCATGAACAAATCTACGCCAGCTCTGCCTCATGTCGAGGCCGTTTTGGTAGACAATGATCCGATTACTGCGGCTGAGTTAGTTCGAATTCCTTCTTCTCGTAAGCGGATCACATTTATCTATTCAGGCTTAAGCCTTGCCGTGCCGGAGCGCATTCGCTTTCGATATTTTCTTGACGGTTTCGACCGCGGTTGGAGTGATCCAACCCCAGCGCGTGAAGCCGTGTACACAAATCTGAGTCCAGGGTCGTACCGGTTCCGTGTAATCGCCAGCAACAGCTACGGGCAGTGGAATGATTCCGAAGCTGCGATTTCGTTGGAGGTCAATCCGGCGTTTTGGCAGACATGGTGGTTCCGCATGTCGTGCCTGGTGGCTCTTCTAGCATTGCTCTGGGCTCTTTATCAACTCCGGCTGCGCCAGGTCGAGCGGCAGTTCAACATACGGCTGGAAGAGCGCGTCAGCGAGCGTACCCGCATCGCGCGGGACCTGCACGACACGCTGCTGCAAAGCTTTCACGGATTGTTGCTGCGGTTTCAAACGGTCTCTAACCTACTTCCTACTGGCGATGCCAAACAAAAACTCGATGGCGCAATCGATCAGGCCGCGCAAGCGATCACCGAAGGCCGGGATGCCGTACAGGGGTTACGTTCCTCCACGGTCGAGGCCAACGATCTTGCGTTGACGATAAACACGTTGGGTAACGAACTCGCGTCCGGTGAAACAAACCCAAACGCCGCTGTCTTTCATGTGGAGGTGGAAGGCATGCCGCGAAAACTCCATACGATCCTCCGAGATGAAGTCTACCGGATTGCAGGCGAAGCGCTGCGCAACGCCTTCCGGCACGCCCAGGCGCGGCAGATCGAAGTGGAAATCCGTTATGACGAACGGCAGCTTCGGTTGCGTGTTCGGGATGACGGACGGGGCATCGACCCGAAGCATCTTGAGGAACACGGGCGTGCCGGACACTTTGGTCTGCCTGGCATGCGCGAACGCGCGAAGCTCATGGGAAGTAAGCTGGCGATTTGGACTGAGCTCAATTCTGGTACGGAACTCGAGCTGAAAGTTCCTGCGTCTCATGCTTACGAACCATCTTCTGCTCGCCGCCGTTCCTGGTTGTCTGAAAAGTTGTTCGGGAAAGACACAGAGATGAACTCATGAGTACCGCTCCCAACGTGATCCGGATTCTCGCGGTCGACGACCATGCCCTTCTCCGCGAGGGGATTGCCGCCCTTCTGGCCGGCCAAGTGGACATGAATTTAGTAGGCCAGGCGTCGAATGGACGAGAAGCAATCCAGCAGTTCCGTATGCATCGCCCGGACGTGACTCTGATGGATTTACAAATGCCAGAAATGAACGGTCTCGACGCCATCATTGCAATACGAGGCGAATTTCCTGAGGCGCGAATCATCGTGCTGACTACTTACACCGGAGACGTCCAGGTGTTACGGGCGCTCAAATCTGGCGCGCGGGCTTACCTTCTAAAGAATAGCTTGCACAAGGAACTCCTCGAAACGATTCGCGCTGTGCACACAGGAAAGAGGGCGCTTTCCGCGGAGGCCTCCTTCCAACTTGCCGAGCACGCCACCGATGACGCGCTGACGGCAGCTGAAATCCGCGTTTTGCGTCTGATCGCAGTGGGAAATGCTAACAAAGCGATTGCCGATCAGCTGCTGATCAGTGAAGAAACCGTTAAAGGCCAAGTCAGAAACATTTTGTCCAAATTGGGCGCCAACGACCGAACCCATGCCGCGATGATAGGTCTGAAGCGGGGCATCATCGAATTTTAATTCACTAGAAAGAGTGATTCGCACCAGCCTTTTGGGGGTTGTGGTTCGCATCGCGAATCTCATAACCTCGACCTTCTTGTGCGACGACTGTTCTCAACCTTTGCCCACGGCTCTCCGGGCGTGGGTCTGCTACTCATGAGAGTGGTTGCAGGCGTTGAATTAGTTGGCCATGGGGTCATGATGTTGCGGGGAGGGCCTTCGGTGGGGCCAGCAATTCTGAGTGTGCTGGCGACCACTGCAGGAATGCTTGTGCTGGCAGGATTGTGGACGCCCATCGCGGGAACCCTTGTGACGGTCCTGGCGCTGTGGAATATCTTCTCGCAACCTGGAGATCCGTGGACCAATATCATGCTGGCAACACTGGGTGCCGCGCTGGCGCTGCTTGGGCCTGGCGCGTGGTCCATCGATGCGCGGCTTTTTGGATGGAGGCGCATCGACCCCCCAGATCGCAGGAGTTAGTTTTTATACTTCTTTTGAGGCAGTCCTCCTGACAAACCCTGAAAGGGTAGCCCTCCCGTTCCGATATGGTGTATACGACGACTCCATATGGGGTTGTCCGCAGGCGGGGTTGTCTCCACAATCCGCCCAATGAGCAAGGGCCAACAAGGATGCAGCGTTGTTAGATCGGGTTAGATCTGGGGAGAATCCATGGCTAGCGTCGCGATGTTCATCGCAGATCCTGAACGCAGACTCAAACACGAGAACGCGGCTCCGCGCCAAGAAGTCGATAAGGCATCCATCCACGATGAGATCATTGGAAATTCTTCCGCGCTGCAGAAGGTGCTCTCGCTTATAGCAAAAGTTGCTCCGACGGATGTCACTGTTATGGTTACCGGGGAAACCGGTACAGGTAAAGAACTGGTTGCTCGCGCCATCCATCGGCAATGCCGGCGGTCCTCGCGCGCTTTTATTAGCATAAACTGCGCCGCTATTCCGCGAGACTTAATTGCCTCTGAATTGTTTGGCCATGAGAGGGGCGCCTTCACCGGAGCGTTTCAGCAACGGCTGGGCCGCTTTGAATTGGCGGAAGGAGGCACGATCTTCCTCGATGAAGTTGGAGAGCTTCCTGTCGAAACGCAGATTGCTCTGTTGCGCGTTTTGCAGGAACACGAATTTGAACGTGTGGGCGGAACTGGATCGATGAAAACCAATGTCCGGGTGATAGCCGCCACCAATCGTGACCTGGAGGCGGATATCGGTGTAGGCACATTTCGTAGCGATTTGTTTTACCGGCTCAACGTTTTTCCTATTGAGATTCCACCGCTACGGGATCGAAGAGAAGACATTCTCTTGCTAGTTGAATACTTCATCGATCATTTCGCCAGAAGAACAGAAAAGAGCTTCCGGGGGATAGATAAGAAAACACTGGACCTTCTTCGAGCGTATCCCTGGCCGGGGAATATTCGCGAATTGCAGAACGTGGTGGAGCGTTCCGTCATCGTATGCGAAACAGAGCAGTTCTCGGTGGATGAGACCTGGCTTTCGCAGCCGCCGACGGTAAGCGGGACGAAAAGCCAGTTCGAACCAACTGACAAGCTTTCAGCCCAAGAAAAACAAATGATTGAGGGGGCGCTGCGCGAAAGTGGAGGACGAGTGTCAGGACCGTGCGGAGCCGCCGAAAAGCTGGGGATTCATCGATCAACGCTGGAATCGAAGATCGCCTCCTTGAAGATTAATAAGTATCGGTTTAAGACTGCGAGCGCCTCGAAAACGAGTTAACCGCGTTCCTCTCTATCGACGAAAATGTCGTGAACATGCTGTAGGAAATTTCGACAATTGTTGAGGCTTCGAACATTTCGATGGCCGCTGAGAACGAATCTTAAGCACTTTGGCGATTGGACCTGCGATTGCCATCACAGAGCGCGTGAATGTTTCTCAGTAGAGCGAAATGAAGAATCAGCTGGCACAAATCGCGAGGGTCTCTGCGGAGATAGACAACGAAATCTTCTTTGATGAACGGTTGTCACCCATTTCCAGCATGGATTTAAAGGGAATCCGTGAGTTGAGTCGCTTCCTGCCGGTAATAGTCCTTATTCCCAGGCCGGTGGCCCCAGATCGAGCCGCGCCACAAAAAATCTCGCTGGCGAAGTCTCCGTGGCAAGGCTCCGAGACGACAAAGCTGCTTGGAGTTCTGGGAAAAGTGGTGGAGCGCTTCAAAAGTACTAGCGAAGGAAATACGGCCGCGTTTGGCGATGTGACCGTCAATTTCTCTACCATGGAAGCTTTCCGAAAAAGCGAGCCGGTGGTGCTCACTACCAAGGAATTTCAGACGCTCAGATACTTCATTCAGCATGCAGGCCGGGTGATCTCGCGAGAAGAATTACTCAATGAAGTGTGGGGATATGAGAATTATCCTTGCACGCGGACGGTCGACAACCGTGTTTTGAGGTTGCGGCAAAAACTTGAACGAGATCCTTCTCGCCCGGCGCACTTCCGAACAATACATGGCGCTGGCTATAAGTTCTTGCCGTAGTGCCACTTCACTAGTTTCTCGAGCTGCGAGCCCACCGGAAAACAGCTAACGCTTCGCGATTGATCTCCTGTCCCGGACATGTTGCAGGACATTTCGGCATTTGCCGAAGATCCGGCATTTGCAGCCAGCTAAATCCTTTATTCCGGCAGCATGGCTTTGGAACTGCGATTGCGGTCCCTGGAGCGCATAACTGACTCAGTCAACCGCAAAAACTTTTCAAGCGAGAAAAGATGCTCAAGATCACGAGAGCAGGAAACGGAGAGGTGATTTTTACAGTGAGCGGGCGATTGGATGCCGAAAACCTGGGCGAGTTCAAAAAGCTGTTCATCGCGGAAGCCAGCGGCCTGCGCATTACCCTGGACCTAAAAGAGCTGACCTTAGTGGACCAGGATGCTGTCACTTTTCTGGAGCGATGTGAAGCGGACAACATCCAGCTCAAGAATTGCCCAGCATACATCCGGGAGTGGATTAAGAGAGAGCGAGGGGAAAATTAGCGGCTCATCGGGCTGACAGAGGAGGGCGTCATTCGGCAGTTTCGTGGATTGAAATCGACAGCGTCGGAATGGAGATACCTTGGCGATACCGCCGCAATTAGCGCTAATGCAAGAGTTGCACACGACGAAGGTGAGCCGGGCGTCAAGCCAAATGGCGGATGTACAGCGGCAGCACATCGCGTGTCGCGACGAAGAAGCGACTCTCATTCGCACCGCCAAAAGCGGGGATGGACAGGCATTTGAGGTTCTGGTCGCGCGCCACCAGCAAAGGCTTCTGAATGTTGCGCGACGCTTCAGCCGAATTCGAGAAGACGCGGAAGACATCGTCCAACAAAGCTTTCAAAAAGCGTTCGTGCACTTGCACAAGTTCCAAGGGAAGTCTTCTTTCTCGACTTGGTTAACGCGGATTGCCATCAACGAAGCGCTTATGTTGCTGCGCAAAGGCCGGGGCCTACGAGAGGTATCGATCGACGATGTAAGCGGTGATGAAGAAACCGCAGTGCGGCTGGAGATTCCCGATTCACGGCCGGGCCCTGAGAGTGTGTTTCTGCAGGATGAGCGCAAGCGAATTCTATCGGCGGCGATGAATGAATTGACGCCGCGAACCCGAAAGACAATAGAGCTGAAAGAACTTGGCGGGTTATCCACGGAAGAAGCGGCCAGTGCCATGGGGCTCTCGGTCGCAGTGGTGAAAGGCCGGCTCTTCCACGGGCGGAGGAAATTGCACAAGGTATTGCGGGCAAGTCGCTTGGGCGCGATGGTCAGATCGCCACGGTTCAACTGCGAAAGGAAATCATGAGGTTAGGGAATTGAAAGAGCAGAGAAATGAAGCCTTGAGAGCGAGCACAGGCCCGCTGCAACCTGACGCAGAAAATACTTCCGCAGACCATGCGCAGGGTATCGAAGAAATCAGGCTACGCGCTTATGAAATTCATCTTGAGCGTGGCGGCTTTCCGGGCAATGAGCTTGATGATTGGCTGCAGCCGAACGCGAACTCCAAGGTGCGGCGCAGCCAAAAGCACAGCAATTTAAGGTCGCAGGTAAGACTGAATGAAACGTCGCGACGTCATTAAAGATAGTGCTGTTTCGGCATTGGCGGTTGGTGCGGCACCTTACACTTTTGAGCCGGCGCCTCCGAAAAGCGGAAGATCTCCGCTCTCTTTCCCTCCGGCGGAATCCGAAGTCCCTTTTTGGCCGGACGGAGCTCGGATGGTCGTTTCCATATCGATGCAGATGGAAGCTGGCGCTCAGCCGCTGCGTGGAGCTGAGAGTCCGATGCCTAAACTTGATCCGAAGTATCCGGATCTCCCGACGACAAAGTGGTACGAATATGGATTCAAGGAAGGGCTTCCGCGACTGCTGGATATGTTCGACCGGCGAAAGATCAAAGTTACCTCCCACATGGTAGGCGCAGCGGTGGATCTTCATCCGACGCTGGCCAAAGAGATCGTTGAGCGCGGACATGAAGCGTCGGGCCACGGACAAACGTGGGCTGCGGAGTATTCCATGACGCCAGAGGAAGAGCGCGAGTCGTACAAGCAGAGCGTCGCCAGCATCAAGCGTGCAACGGGCACAAGGCCGGTGGGTTTCAATGCGTTCTGGCTTCGCGGCACACCGCATACCTTGGAAATTCTTCAGGAGCTTGGATTCATTTATCACATCGACGACGTGAGCCGGGATGAACCGTTCTTAATCAACGTGAAAGGAAACGCCTTCGCGGTTGTGCCGTATACGCTGCACATGAATGACATCGTCGATTATGAATCGCGCTACCTCAGTACCCAAGAATATGCCGGGGATTTAAAAGCAGAGTTCGACATGCTTTACGCCGAATCATCAAAGCGGCGTCGCATGATGTCGGTGAGTGCTCATGATCGCATCGCGGGGCGGCCGTCGCGCGCGAAAGTGCTTGAAGAATTTATCGTCTATGCGCAGTGCAATCTTGGAGTCGTTTTCATGCGGAAAGATGAAATTGCGCGTTTCGCACTCAGCAGCCCGCAAACGATTCGCGAAGGAATTTAGCGAAAAAGAGCCCTATGAAGATTGCGAGAATTGTTTCGATAGCTCCTCTGGTGATGATGCTCTTGACATCTGTTACGCGGGCACAAAACGAGGCGGCGAAACCACTAAGCCTTGATGAAGCGGTTTCGCTTGCGCGATTGCACAATCGCGAATTGCAACAGGCGGGACTGGAGATTCACAAGCAGCAAGAAGCCTTTAGCGAAGCCAAAACGCTACTTTATCCACGTTTTGGCACGTATTTTCTCGCATCGGAACTTCTCACGCCGCTGGACTTCACAATTAAAGCTGGCACGTTCGGGACCTTTCCAGCTACAGGGCCGATTCCAGGGCAAGACTCAAAGATTCACACTCCGGCGCGTCCCGTCGCGATTGCTTCGGTGACGGCCACGCAGCCTCTTACGCAGTTGCTGCGGATCGACCTTTCCATCAAGCAGCAAAAATTGGGTGTGGAGCTCAGCCAGCAGTCGTATTTTATGCGTGAGCAGGATCTTGTGAACGAAGTCAGGCGTGGGTACTACGCGATTTTGCAGTCACAAAGCGAGATCGAATCACATCGCGCTCTTCTTGCTTATCTCGACGAATTGCAGCAGCTCACCGGTCGACGCTTGCAACAGCAGGCGGTGCTGAAAGCTGACATTCTTCATATTGCTGCTCAACGCAGCAAAGCTTCTTATCAACTTACTGTGAACCAAAACGCGCTGGCGGACCAGAAAGAGGCTTTAAACCGCCTGCTGGGCCGCGATCTTCAGACTGAGTTTGCAGTAGAGACGCTTCCTGCTTCGCTCGCAGAGGAATCGGGCTTGCAACAAGCAAGAGCATTCGCGATCGAAAAGCGAGCTGAGATCAAGGCTGAAACAATCAAGAAGGAAAAAGCTGCGCTAGATACCAGAATCGAAAAGACGCGGTACATTCCAGATATTTCTATTCAGGCGAACTATCTGACCGCTCCGAATATCTCCTTCCTCCCGCAGAACGTCGGTGCGGTTGGCGTGCTGTTGACCTGGCAGCCCTGGGACTGGGGGCAGAAGCGGCACAACATCGCGCAGAAGGTGGATGCTGAAAAACAAGCTCAGCTTTCCATCGACAGTGTGAAAGCTCAAGTCCTACAGGAAGTGGACTCGACATTTCGGCGGCTTCGGGAAGCACGTGAGCTGCTCATGGCGGCGCAGGCCGCACGAGATGCGGAAAACGAAAAACTTCGCAACGAGATGGATGCTTATTCGAACCAGACGATTTTGTTGAGCGATCTCTTGCAGCAGCAGTCCTCGGTTGCAAATGCCGAAGATCAGTATCGCCAAGGCTTAGTTGCGTTCTGGAAAGCACGCGCAGATTTCGAACGGGCACTGGGTGAGGAGTAGCGCTTTGAAACCAGCAAACATACTGACGCGATGGGCACTCGCGGAGACATTTTCGATGACTGTTGTGGTGGCCATGACCATCAGTGGCGGCTGCCAGCACGAAGCCGCTTTGCCGGCGAAGCCTCCTGTCGCTGTCCGTTTGGCGGACGTCACGCAATACCAATCGAGCGAAGGTTTGCGATATTCCGCCTCTCTGATTCCGTATACGCAGGTCGATGTCGCTTTCCGCACCACCGGTTACGTTACGGATGTAAAGCAAATCAAGTCAGCTGATGGCCGCACTCGGAATGTTGGAACTGGAGATCGCGTCACAAGAGGGACTGTACTGGCGCAGATACGCCGCCAGGACTTGAAGAATCAAGCGGACGAATCCGCGGGGCAGGTTGATGCAGCGGTCGCACAACACGCGCAGGCTGAACAAGACTTCAACCGCGCTAAAGCGCTTTACGCCACGCAAAGTTTGACCAAGCCTGACTACGATCAAGCACAAGCGCGTTTTGATTCGACTCTCGCAGCGGTGAACCAAACCAAAGCCGCGCAACGTCAGGCGCAGCTCTCGTTAAGCGATGCACAGTTAGAGGCTCCACTCTCGGGATACATCACCGCCAGAAATGTCGATGTCGGCACGCTGGCATCGCCGAGCTCCGCCGCTTTTTCCATCGCCGATACCAGCGCGGTGAAGGCGACGTTCGGTGTGCCAGAGGATGCTCTGAATCTTGTTCATGAGGGGCAACAACTTATGCTGCAGCTTCAGAATGGCGCTGCCCAGTATTCCGGGCGGGTGACAAGTATTTCTCCCAGCGCCGATGTGCGGAACCGAGTGTTCGCTATCGAAGTCACTCTGTCGAACGGCAAGAACACATTAAAGCCCGGGATGATTGCTTCCGTTGAACTTGGTGGAAAACGCGAGGTGCCACAACCCTCGGTGCCATTGAGCGCCATTATGCCGTATCCGGGAGAAGCGGGACAGTTCGCAGTGGTGGTTGCAGAGCAGCGGTCCGGCCAGTGGCAGGCGCACTTGCGCCGGGTCACGGTTGGCGTGACTCACGGCAGCTCGGCGATCGTCACGGGAGTTCGTGCCGGAGAAAAAGTTGTCGCGATTGGGGCACAGCTTGTGAAGCAAGGCGATTCTCTTTCAGTGATTCCGTAGGCGGTAATCGAGAGCATGGCGCATAAAAGCGAGCAGGAAAGAATCGAGCAAACGAAGAACGTTCCGCGATTTTTCGTGGAACACCCTCAAGTTTCTTGGGTGTTGCTGGCCGGCGTTCTGATATGGGGTTGGTTTGGCTACAACTCCATGCCGCAGCGCAAAGACCCAAACATCCCGGTAAGGGTTGGTGTTGCCAGTTGTTCATGGCCGGGGGCGACGTCTCAGCAAGTCGAGCAACTGATCACCCGGCCGATTGAAGATACCGTTGCGCAAAACAAGACTATCCACGCAGGAACGCCGGCAGATTACGGTGTGCGGTCGATTTCACTTCCTGGCTATTCCTACGTTTATATACAGCTAATCGACGATGTGGATGACCTGAAGCGCCAGTTCAGCGATATCAACCTGAAGCTCAATGCATTGAACGGCCAGCTTCCCCAGGGGGCGGGGCCGATTACTTTCCAGAGCGACTTTGGAGATACGTCAGCACTGATGCTCACGGTGGCCAGCCCAAAGGCAGACTCTGTAGAGATTGATCTGCGCGCGCAATCTATTCAGGCGGCGGTGCGCGCGGCTCGCGCCAATAAAAAAACGATGCAGCCGGAGAAACCAATCACGGTCATCTATCCGTTTCCAGAGTCCGTTTCGCCAAGAGCCATCGCGAGCGGGGCGATACTTTTTGAAAGAGAGGCAACCGAAGCTGGCATTCTAAGCCACACGACGCAAATTCAGGGAACCGGCTTCGTTGGTTTTGATGGTACGAGCCGGCGGGACGACGCCGCGATCCAGGCGTTTATCCAGCAATTTTTTACCAACGAGTTGCAGCGCTCAGAGCTGCATCCCGATGCGTGGAGTCCTATCATCATTCATGATCCGGCCGAGACGCGTTCGAAGTTGTCAGAAATCGCTGGCGATAAATATAGTTATGCAGAGCTGGATGACTTCTCGGATCTCATCGCGCGAACCGTGCAAGGGGCCCCCGAGACATCAAAGGTCGAGCGTCGAGGTGTGCAGCAACAGACAATTTACTTGGAGTTTTCGCAGGACCGGCTTGCGGCCTACGGGCTCCAGCCCGCCGATCTAGGCAAACTGATTCAAGCCCACAACATCATCGCGCCGGGCGGGGTGTTTGAGACCGGAGAACGCGAAATCACCCTCACTCCTTCGGGGCAATTCGAAAACCCCAAGGCCATCGGCGACAGCGTGGTGACCACCACGGCCGCAGGCGCTCCCGTGTACTTGCGCGACCTCGTCGATATCAGCCGCGGATACCAGAGTCCTGCGAACTACCTGAACTATTACACCTGGCGTGACGCTGACGGACGCTGGCGGCGCAGTCGAGCGGTGACCATCGCCATTTATATGCGCGATCAAAAACAGATCGCCAAGTTCGGCGAGTCCATTGACGCAAAGCTGGCGCAACTGCATCACATCCTTCCCGCTGACCTAATCACTGTTCACACCTCTGACCAACCGTTGCAGGTGAAGGAAAATATCCACCTTTTTCTGCGCGCGCTGGAAGAAGCGATCGTCCTCGTCGTCCTCGTCTCGCTCCTGGGCTTCTGGGAGTGGAGACTCGCGCTCATCATGGCTTTGGCGATACCAATCACACTGGCCATGACCTTCGGTGTTGTCTACATGCTGGGCATTGATCTTCAGCAGGTTTCCGTTGCGACGTTAATTATCGCGTTGGGACTCCTGGTTGATGTGCCGGTGGTCTCGGGGGATGGGATTAAGAGAGGTCTCGCAGACGGATTGCCGCGCCGCGTGGCTTCGTGGCTCGGCCCCACGAAACTCGCGACGGCAATTTTCTTTGCCACCATCACGAATGTGATCGCGTATCTTCCGTTTCTGATGCTGACGGGCAATACCGGTCAGTTCCTGAAAAGCCTTCCGATCGTGATGACCGCTTCGCTGCTGTGCGCGCTGGTTGTTTCCATGACGTTCATTCCATTTCTGGGCTACTACATCCAGAGGCCTCCCAAAAAGAAAGAACTCACTATTGAAGAGAAGCGCGAACGGGGTTTCTACGGTTTTTACAACCGGCTGGTCGGGCGGGCGATCACGCACCGCTGGATCGTCCTGGCCGGTTCCCTGGTATTCCTGGTGATTGGTGGCTATTTTGCTTCCCATCTTAAGCAGCAATTCTTTCCCGAAGATGTTCAATATTGGTTTTACCTCGACATCTGGCTGCCGAACGATGTGCCGCTGACGGCGACTAACGAAACAGCACTGAAAGCGGAGTCGGTGGTCCGGCAAGTTCTAGCGGACAGAGAAGCGCGCTCGCATGAAAACAAGAATGAGCATGATCTGACTTCCATCACCAGCTTCATCGGAGGAGGTGGGCCGCGCTTCTGGTTTTCGATTTCCCCGGAAGCCCCACAGACGAACTACGCGCAGGTCATCGTGCAGGTCAGCGACAAAGAGCTCACGCCGAAAATTATCGGTCCATTGCAGACCGCCCTCAGCCGAGAGGTTCCGGGCGCATGGATCACCGTACGGCAACTCCAAACGAATCCCGTCGAGACGCCGGTAGAAATACTTATATCCGGTCAGGCCGATACGGACGTGAAGGATGAAGCGGCGGATATCCTAACGCTGAGAGGAATTGCGGCGCAGACGATGGATATTTTAGATCAGGCTCCGGGGATCGCGGTGCTACGAGATGATTGGTCTCCCGACAGCCCACAGGTGAGAATTCAAATTGATCCTGATCGCGCGAATGTCGTCGGCATAACCAACGCCGATGTTGCGAATTCCACTGCGGCAGCGATTACCGGCGCTCCAGTAGGATTGCTGAGGGAAGGGAATAAGAGCATTCCCATTGTGGCTCGGCTCCGCGGACAGGAGCGAGCGCAACTTGGGCAAATTGAGAATCTTTACGTGTATTCTTCACAGCAGACCACGCGGGTTCCGCTGCTTTCCGTAGCCACGGTGCGAAATATTCTTGAGACCGGAAGGATTCGGCGTCGCGAACATTTCCGCACCATCTCAGTGCTGTGCTTCCCAGCCCCCGGCGTGTTGGCATCCGAGGTCCTCGGACCGGTGCAATCGAAAGTGGAAGCTCTAAAAAAGAATCTGCCTCCTGGATACCAACTCGTGATCGGAGGTGAACTGGCGAAGCAGGTTGACGGGTTCCTGAATTTGGCGGTGGTACTTTTGATTTCGCTGGTTGGCATCTATCTCGCGCTGCTCATCCAGTTCAACAATGCGGTCAAGCCGCTGCTCGTTTTTGCGGCGGCTCCCTATGGCACGATCGGAGCTTTGATTGCTTTGGCAATCATGCACACGCCGTTTGGGTTCATGGCTTTTCTGGGAGTAGCGAGTCTGATCGGGGTCATTGTCAGCCATGTGATTGTGCTCTTTGACTTCATCGAGGAGATGCACGAAAAGGGGGAACCGCTGGAGCGCGCGCTTCCGGACGCTGGGATCGAGCGTATTCGTCCCGTGATGATCACCGTGGGCGCAACGATCCTTGCCTTGTTTCCCCTCGCCCTTGAAGGTGGCCCGTTGTGGAAGCCGCTCTGCTATGCGCAAATCGGCGGACTCGCGGTGGCCACATTTATTACCTTGCTGCTCGTTCCGGTGTTTTACTCGATTTTTGTTTTGGATCTGAAGTGGATTACCTGGGACGTTGCCGCTAAAGAAAGGTAGCCGGCTTCTGGCGACTTTAAAATCCATTGAGAATCATGGTGATACTGTGACACGTCGTTGCATTAGCAAAGATCAGCGTGAGCGATTCGCTAGGCTACCCGGAGGCCGCCATGATCAAAATCCTCGCACGATTATTCCGGGGACTTCACTACATCGTCGGTATTTCCGAGCCTCCGCCCGGCACCAGCGACCGGAAGTTCGTGTTCACTTGGCTTGCCGGCATCGCGTTTGTTACGGCCGCCTTCGTGATTCTGGTCCTGATCATTCCCTTTGTTTACTTCAGGCATTGAGGGGCCAAAATCTGTTCAGAAGAAGGAGCGAAAAATGACTGATTCAACTAAGCCCATGAGGACAACACGAGGAATCTCTTACTCCCTTTTCATCGTTTTATTGCTGTTGACCTGCTGCGCGCGTGCAGCGCAGAAGGAAGAGCATCGCGTTCGGAATATTGTTCTGGTTCATGGTGCGTGGGCAGATGGTTCAGGGTGGAAAGGTGTGTACGACATTCTGATCAAGGATGGCTATAACGTCAGTATCGTGCAGGAGCCGGAGACATCCTTTAAAGAGGATGTGGCCACTACGAAGCGGGTTCTCGCTCTGCAAGATGGACCGTGCATTCTGGTCGCGCACAGCTACGGGGGAGCCGTAATTACGGAAGCGGGAACGGACCCGTCGGTAGCCGGATTGGTGTACATCGCGGCACACATGCCAGACGCTGGAGAGAATGAGGCAGACGACGGAAAGCGCTTTCCAAGTGACCTCAGCAAGTCTGGCGCAATAAAAAAGACAGCAGACGGTTTCACTTACCTGGACCCCGCGAAATTTCATGAGTACTTCGCGGCCGATCTGTCTGTTGAGCAGGCCGCGTTTATGGCACGATCGCAGGTGCCGAACTTTGCGGACAATTTCAAAGCAGTCATCAGCACGGCTGCGTGGCGAAGCAGACCAAGCTGGATGTTGGTAGCGGCAAAAGACCGAACGATTAACCCGGACCTTGAACGCTGGTACGCGACGCGAGCCAAGAGCCATGTCGTGGAAGCACAGGGCGCCAGCCATGCGGTGTACGTCTCCCGGCCGAAGGAGGTTGCAGCTCTGATCGAAGAAGCTGCAGCGCACGCTCGATAGATCAAGGCGTACTTAGAGTTCCCGCACCTGAATATGAGCTGGTCGTGATCGGAAGTGGCGCAAAAGCGGAAGAAGTTACCGAGCTTCTGTGTCTCGGATTTAGGTGCGAACAAAATGAAAAATATGCTGGGTGGCCAACCAGCGATTGCGATTGTGATCGATATCTCCGAACAACGACCGGGTAGTGGTGTAGGCTCCGTCGGCGGAATACAATCTGGCGGTGCCAGGTAGGGGCAAGCCATAACGAAATTCCGCGGCAGCCTTGAATCCCTGTTGCTCAGCCGTTTTCCGTACGGCGGTGGCCGATAGAATGTTCATTTTGTATTTGGGCGGGTGAAACAGCCAGGCCAAATGATTGCGCAGCTGATTGACGCGGTCGAACAAATGATGCCCATTAGTGCATTCCAGAATTAATGTTCCGCCCGGCTTGAGCACGGACGCGATCTTGGCGATCAAGTCCTGCGGTGAGACCACGTGCGCCAGCACGCCCACACAGATAACCAAATCAAAAAAGTTTTTTTCAAATGGCACCAGCATGAAATCCTGGTTAACGAATTTTACCCGCGACGACAATTCCTCGGGCACCCGAGACCGCGCAATGGCAAGCATCCCCGGCGACACATCCAGCAACGTCAGGCGGCAATTGGAATTTAGCAGCGGCGTTGAAATAGAGCCGTCCCCACAACCGATATCCAGGATCTCGGTGTACTGCTTTCCCTGAACCACGCGGTCAACGGTCTCCCGGCGCAGCCGGATATCCAGCTGTCGGCGGTCCAGATAAGCGGCGCGTTGATCGAAGAGCGTGCGGACTTTCTCGATCCTGTCGGCGTCGGAGTGCCCGACAGGCCCCGGTTTTTTGCCTGATTGGATTTCCGCAGCGGGGGATTCTTTTGCGATCACGGTGTTCCTTCCGGTTTAGTAGTTCACTGGTTTCCTGAACCTTTTCCGTAAACTATCACGCTCCATCTAATATCGCGAGCCGAATGCACCGAATGATTGTTGCAATGTGAACTGCCGCACTTTTGGTGGCATTTGGTCATTTTCGGCGATCGCGGCAATCGAAAGGTTAAAGTCGATTTCGCCAGGTTGTTAGACAGGAAGTCGACGTGGTCCGTGGGATAGGAAACAGATAAGAAAAGTGCGGAGGACAGAGAAGACCTCGACAGCTTACTCGGGGCCTTTTACTGAGATTATTTCGTTACGCATGGCATAGTGAATAAGCTCAGCCAGGGAATGGAGACCGAGCTTAAGCATGATTTTGCTGCGATGGGTCTCCACGGTTCTGACGGTGATTCCGAGCTGTGTTGACAACTCTTTATTGGACTTGCCTTGGGCCAGGAGGCGGATGATTTCCAACTCGCGAGGCGTTATGCGGGGGCCTGCCGGCTTTTCTTCTTCGGGTTTATCTCCTGCGTTGATAAATCCCTCGAGTACGATTTCGGATATTTTGGGTGTCAGGAAGCGTTTGTTTTCCGCAACGGTTCTGACGGCCTTGGGGAGATAGTCCACGATATCGGATTTCAACAAGTACCCGTTTGCGCCAGCGGCCAATGCCCGACGGACCATCTGATGTGATTCGTGCATGGTGAGCACGAGAACCTTGATGTGCGGCAGTGACGCACGGATTTGCCTGGTCACCTCGATTCCATCCAGTTCGGGCATGCTGATATCGGCTATCAGCATGTCCGGTTTTAGCTTTAAGGCCTTTTCCATTGTTTCGCGCCCATTTGAAGCCTCGCCTATGATTTTCCAGCCGCGATGGGCCTGGAGAATGCTTCGTACACCACGACGGACCAAACCGTGATCGTCAGCAATCAGAATGCGAAGCGTTCTCAAGAAATTCTCCTGTGAATATTAGCGAGCGGTAGTCTCCCGCAGTGATAACTGGGATCAAAATGGGAGCAGCACGCCGACGATCGTTTTCGCGCCGCGAATTGGCGGAACGCGTAGACCGCATTAGAAATAAAATTGATCACGTCTTCTTGGCAGGCTGATTCAAGTCCGACGGATAACGTGGTTACGATAGCCAGGCATACGCGCGCCATTACTATTCAAATAAAAAGTAGCACTCTGTCGTAAATGAGGATATTAGCTTTAGAGATAGAGATATTCTACTTTGGTAAAGAAGGGTCAGGTTTAGGCGTAGCGGTGCGAATTTCCAGTTTCTCGGCCATTCTCACCAGGTCAGGCACTGATTTTGCTTCCAACTTTCGCATTAGTTGGCTGCGATGGACTTTGACGGTGGCTTCGCTGGCATTCATTTCCGCTGCGATCTGCTTGTTGAGAAGGCCGGAGATGACCAGTGGAAGGACCTCACGTTCGCGGGGAGTCAGGGTTCGCAAGCGCCGCTGCAGGTCTGCGATTTCGGAGTCACGTAAACGGCGAAGCCGGTCCCTCTCGAGTGCCATCTGAACGGCATCCAGCAAGTCCTGGTCGTGAAAAGGTTTGATCAGAAATTCGACGGCTCCGGCCTTCATGGCTTTGACGCTCATGGGCACGTCGCCATGTGCGGTGATAAAGATAATAGGGATCCGAATGTTAGCCTTGCTCAACTCACGCTGAAAATCGAGTCCGCTGATTCCTGGCAATCTCACATCGAGGACGAGACAGGCGGGAATTTCGGGGCGGTCGGAGTTAAGGAACTCGCGCGCCGTCCCAAAAACTTGCACTGACAAGTCTATCGTTCCTAGCAGACGCTCAATCGACTCCCGCACGGATGGGTCATCATCCACGACGAAAACAATAGACTGGGGAATTTTAGTTATGGGAGTCACGTTGTCATCCTGGCGCTGAATTAAGAAAAAAGTTATGGGGGCCAGCAGGTCGTTCGACAAGTCGCAGATGCTTGGTTCAGGCGACAAATCCGATTTCGTTTATGGCTAAACGTTAAAGATAATACACCCCGCACCCTATTGACAGCCATACGCCCGGGGCGGATAAGTGAGCGACTGTCGCGCAAACGGCTCCCAAGCCAATGTACGACCCAGGAGGCCCGCATGACTGCAGCATCTCAAAGGGTTAGGATTGACGCCTCCGAGAAAGCTATCGAATCCGAAGTCAGAAGGACAGGGATTCGCGTGGTCGGAGACGTTCCCTGGGGAACACATTTTTTTCTGTTCTACGAAACAAAAGAAGATCTGCTGGACGCTTTGGTTCCTTATTTCAAGGTCGGATTGGAATCGGGCGAGTTCTGCGTGTGGGTAGCCTATAAACCCTTGACAGCAGAGGAAGTGAAGCGCGCCATGCGGCGCTCCGTTCCCGGCTTTGATCGTTATTTGAATAACCACAGCATAGAAATTCTTCGCGGACGCGAGTTTTACCTTCACGGTGAGGAGTTTGACCTGAAGCGAGTCATCAGGAGATGGGATGAGAAGCTTCAGTATGCACTGAATAACGGTTACGCCGGATTGCGTCTTAGTTCCAACACTGCGTGGCTGAAAAAGAAACAGTGGAGTGCTTTTACCGATTACGAAGGAGAGGTTAACGATTTCATTCACAGGCGGCGGATACTTGCGCTTTGCACTTATCCGTTGGCTAGAAGCACTGCCACTGAAATTCTCGATGTGGCGCGCACTCACCAATTTGCCATTGCGCGGAGAAACCAAGACTGGGAAATAGTGGAGACCGCGCAGTTGAAGCAAGCCAAGGCGGAAATTAAGCAGCTAAACGACGAACTGGAACAACGGGTAGCGGAGCGCACCAAGCAATTCACAACAGTAAACGACGAACTCCGGAAGGAGATCGAGGAGCGGCAACGAGTGCGAGCCGCTTTGCAACAGTCGCAGGCAGAGCTGGCGCATGTCGGACGGCTGACGGCCATGGGCGAGCTGGTGGCTTCCATTGCGCATGAAGTGGGCCAGCCCCTCACCGCGATTGTGACCAATGGCAGCTTCTTGCTGCGCCGGCTCAGAGATCAGGACGATTTGCGAGCCGCAGCCGCGGCGATCGTCGCGAATGGAAAGCGCGCCAGCTCGGTCATTTCGCGGATGCGGTCGCTCTTGAAAAAGCAGAATACCGCTATGGCCGAAATCGACATCAATGATGCCATTCAGGAAGTAGCTTCACTCCTGAGCACCGAATCATCACGTCACCGAATTCTGATGAGCACGGAGCTGGCCGCAGGGCTGCCGCGGGTCCGGGGCGACCGCGTCCAGCTTCAACAGGTGCTGGTCAATTTGGTCATGAACGCTGTGGACGCGACTCGCGCAATTTCCGAGGGACCGCGTGAGATTTTGATCCGCTCAGCAAAGGACGCGGAGTCTGTAATAGTGTCCGTGGAAGATTCCGGGGCAGGTTTTACCTCCGAGCACCTGGAGCAAATATTTGAACCATTTTTCACTACGAAAGCTCAAGGGATCGGGATGGGCTTGTCCATAAGCCGGTCGATCGTGGAGAAACATAGCGGCAAGCTCTCAGCTTCAAGGCGAAAGCCACGAGGAGCAAGATTCGAATTTACGCTGCCGACGGCTGGTGCTGATGAAGCCGCGAGTGCCTCATGAACTTTTAACATTCGGCGCCGAGACGATGGCGTGAGAAAGAGCAGTTCACGTTCCGTTGTTAGATAAGTTGTGTGGTAGCCGCACAGCTACGGTCGTGCCGCGACTGGTGCGACTAATATCGAACTGACCGCCGATAAACTTCACGCGCTCCTGCATACTCAGGATACCAACACCGACTTTGTACGGGGATTCTACCTTCATCCGAATCCGCTAGTGATTTAAGACACTGCCACCCTGTGGGGTGGTGCTGGGCGTAGACTAGCCGGTTAGATTATGGATTGGAAAATGGAATAGTGAAGATCGATGCGACGTAAGTGAGCTACCCGGCTTTAAATCTTCGAACAAATGACAATCGATACTTGGCTGCTAACATTTGCAACCGAGCGCAGCTATTGAAGGGTCTAACTACTGTCGTCAAAAACAAAAGGCCGCGTGCGAACGAATTCACGCGGCCCTGGGTTGTATGTCGTTATGCTTTATTGATACGGCAGATATCTCCACAGATCGTTTAGCAAGCTATAGAGCTTTCCCGTTGACCCGTTGGCATCGAAGCCTTCGCCCCCGTACATCCAGAATGCCTGGCCTACTGTTGGCGTCGGACTGACGGTCCAGTAGGAAGGCGCCCAGCGGGTTCCTGGTGCGTTTGTCACATGCGGCCAGACTACCGGATTGGGAGCCACACCGTAATTGCCCGGTTGGCTGACAGCATTAGGTCCCTTGATCCAAGTCCACTGATTCACCGCAATGGTCGATGGGTTTCCCGCATCTGTTGTTGTAGTGAGCGCGTATTCCCAGAGGTCGCCCAGTGAGCCGAATCCTGTGGCATCAAAGCCTTCTCCACCAAAAAGGAAGAGGTTCCCATGGGTGTCGCTCCAGGCGGCAGAAAGCCAGCGGGCTCCGGGTACATTGGTAGAAGCCGCAATTCCCTGAAGGCCGTAGTTTCCGGGAGTACTGGTTGCTCCCTTAGATCCATTCACCCACGTCCATTGTTTGGCCACTTGGTCATACTTCCACAGATCGTTGAATCCGTTCGTGCCGCTCGTAAAGCCGCCGAACATCCAGAAGTTTCCGCTGTTATCGAGCCAGCCAGCGGATGCTTGACGCGCCGGAGGTTGATTACCCGCCGCGGCGGTGCCTTGAGTACCGTAAGCGCCAGCGGCATCTCCCGTGTTAGAGCCACTGACCCAGGTCCAATTAGTCCCGTCGAAAGTCCAGAGGTCATTGAGCAACAAATTGGAGCATGCGTCCGAAATGTTGGAAGATGTCGTGGAGTCGCAGCCAAATCCACCAAACAACCATATGAGTCCGGTGACAGGATCGCGTCTGGCACTAGCTCCCCAACGTCCACCGGGTAAGTTACTTGCTGACGCTGTGCCTTGCGTGCCATAAATGCCCGGGCGGTTGGCGCCCCCTGTACCGTGCTGTGTCCAGGTGTTCGCGGTAATGTTGTACTCCCAGAGATCATTCAGGAATGCCAAGTTATGGTCCTGTCCACCAAACAGC
>Ga0193729_1000354_pt1 | contig 23554 bp, 17 predicted proteins | sample U1c2metaG_FD_143036 | JGI IMG/M metagenome (GOLD analysis project Ga0193729, IMG submission 143036) | Soil microbial communities from a riparian zone of the East river system, Colorado, United States - U1c2 | ecosystem: Environmental > Terrestrial > Soil > Riparian zone | place: USA: East River...
GCGTGCCTCGAAGCCATTACCCGCGTGGCGCACAATTACAAGAACGACAAGAAAAAGCTGGCCACCTTCCACATATTTTTCTATGCGATCAACAAAGACGGCCTGCATGGAGCCGCTTCACTGTGGCGTTCGGGATACAACAAAGACAAACATGCCACTTACGCGGTGCATGACGGGACCCAGGCCCGGCTGGTGGAAACGGTACCTTTTCTCGACGAGGTTCCTCCAGGGGAGCCATCCTAAGCATAGAATTATTCTCACGGCCCTGAACGAGCGACACTCACCCACATGGACGAAGTAAATATTTTAATTATCGGCGGCGGGGTAGTCGGCTGCTCCATCGCTGCCGAACTCTCCAAAAAATGGCAGGATGTGTTTGTGGTGGAGCGCTTTCCTCGCGTCGGAATGGCCACCAGCACGCGCAACAGCGGCGTAATCCACTCCGGAATTTATTATTCGCCCGGCTCGCTCAAAGCGCGGCATTGCTTGCAAGGCAATGCACTCACATTTGCTTTCTGCGAAGAGCACAACGTTCCGCATCGGCGCACCGGCAAGCTGGTAGTAGCCACGGAAGCACGCGAAGAAGCTGCATTGGAAGCGTTATACCAGCGGGGCCAGGATAACGGCGTCGAGGGCTTGCGATTGATTGGCCCGGCGGAAATTCGTGAGCGTGAACCACATATCGCCGGAGTCACGGCCTTGGATGTTCCCAGCACCGGGATCGTTTCGGCGGAAGAATTAGTGCGGGCCTACGCGCGCGTTGCGGTCGCGCAAGGTGCGCACATCGTCACGCGCGCGCAAGTGATGTCGCTCGAACCAAGGACGAAGGCCATACGCGTTGGGATTCGTGTCGGCGAAGATTTAAGCAAGCAGACGAAAACTTCACGGCGACAAGGTGGGCGCGAAGATGTAAATACGCCCGCGGGGCAAGATGAAATTGCGTCACACGAAACGATCGCAGCCCGCTGCGTAATAAACGCCGCCGGATTACATGCCGACGATGTCGCCGCATTAATCGGCAACCATTCCTGGAAAATTTATCCTGTTCGCGGGGAGTATTGCGAGGTGCGTGGCCCGCGACGCTGCTTAATTAATGGGCTGGTGTATCCCTTGCCCCATGCCGATGGGCTAACACTCGGAATGCATTACACAAAAACAATTTGGGACACGGTATTGATCGGGCCGACGGCGCGATACGTGGAAGAGAAAGATGATTACGAGCGAGATCGTTTGACAGTAGCTGATTTTGCGGAAGGAGCTAGGATACTAGTGCCGGAAATTACCGTCGGCGACTTGCAGCTCGCTTACTCCGGCCTCCGGCCTAAGCTCGTGCCGCCAGAGCAACACGGCATGGCCGACTTTGTGATCGAACGCGATGCCAAAGTGCCACAGATGATTCACCTTGTCGGGATGGAGTCGCCGGGCCTGACCGCCGCGCCTTCCGTAGCGGGCCAGGTGCTTAGAATGGTGGACGAAATTCTCGCTTAGCAGCAAAAGTTCGATGATGCCTTTAGGCAACCACGACACGCACAAATTTTTTCTTGCCGGCGCGCAGCAGAAATTCCCTGCTTTTATTTAGGTCCACTTCTTTACGCGGATCATCGACTCGCTGGCCATCGATTTCCACCGCGCCTTGTTTCACCAGGCGCTCCGCTTCGCTAACAGAACTGGCCAGTCCCAGCGTCGTCAATAAAACCTTGATCGTTTGCGGTGCGCCCGCCGTCAGGTTTTTAACAGGTGCCTCCTCGGGCGCCTGACGATCGCGAAAAACGCGCTGAAACATTTCGGACGCCTTGCGCGCAGCGGCCTCTCCGTGAAAACCGCTCACCACTTCCTGCGCCAGCAACATCTTCACATCCATGGGGTGCGTAGTTCCGCTGGTCACATCGCTTTTGAGCTTGGCGATTTCTTCGGGGGTGCGATCCGTCACCAGTTCGTAATAAGACCACATCAACTCGTCCGGAATGGACATCATCTTTCCAAAGATTTGGTCCGGCGCTTCGGTGATGCCCACATAATTGCCAAGACTCTTGGACATTTTGCGCGAGCCGTCGAGTCCCACCAGAATCGGCATGGTGAAGGCTACTTGCGATTCCTGACCGTACTCGCGCTGAATTTCGCGGCCCATCAGCAGGTTGAATTTTTGCTCCGTAGCACCAAGCTCCACGTCAGATTCGAGCACCACCGAGTCGTAAGCCACCAGCAGCGGGTAAAGCAACTCGTGCATCGAGATAGGCTGCTGATTGGTGAGCCGCGCATGAAAATCCTCGCGCTCCAGCATGCGAGCCACCCGATATTTTGCGCACAGGCGCACGATATCGTAACTGGATAATTTATCGAGCCACTCGCTGTTATAGCGAATTTCGGTTTTGCCGCGATCGAGAATCTTGAACACCTGCTCCAGATACGTTTCCGCGTTGGCATTCACTTGCTCGCGAGTGAGCGGCGGGCGCGTTTCGGACTGGCCGGTGGGGTCACCGACCATGGCAGTGAAATCGCCGATCAGAAAAACCGCGGTGTGTCCCATTTCCTGAAAATGTTTCAATTTTCGGATTACCACGGTGTGGCCGAGATGAATGTCCGGTGCTGTAGGATCGACGCCGAGCTTCACGCGCAGAGGCTTACCGGTTTTAGCGGACTTTTCAAGCTTGGTCTGCAGCTCCGCTTCGCGAATAATTTCCGCGCTGCCCTTTTTTAGATAAGCGAGTTGTTCAGCGACAGGTTTGAAGGTTGTAGTAGTCATCGATTCTTGCGCAAGCTCACCGGTGAGCGGCCTGGTTAGCCAATTGAATTACGCGCCGGCCTTCAATTTTGAATCGGCCATCCAGAATAATTTTTACCGCCTCCGAATAGATGCGATGTTCTTCGCGCAAAATCTTTTCAGATAGCGCATCGGATGTATCGGTGTCCAGCACCGGTACGACAGCCTGAAGAATAATCGGTCCGGCATCCAGATTTTCATCCACAAAATGCACCGTGCAGCCGGCAAATTTCACGCCATATTCGAGCGCCTGCCGCTGTGATTCCAACCCCGGAAAAGAAGGCAGCAATGAAGGATGAATATTCAAGATGCGCTGCGGAAAACATTGAATGAAGTAGGGTGACAACAAGCGCATATAACCGGCCAGGCAGACCAAATCAACCTGCTGTTCGCGCAAAACGGAGACGACCTGGCGATCGTACGCTTCACGCTCAAGCCCTCGCGAAGGGAGGGCTTTCGTCGCGATCCCTCGCGCATTGGCACGCTCAATTCCCTGCGTGCCTTCGCGATTGGCGATAACGATAGCGATGTGCGCGTCTGGAATACGACCCGCGGCCACGCTATCCGCAAGCGCTTCAAAGTTCGAGCCGCGGCCGCTCAGCAACACGCCTATGCGTTTTTTCATGAACGGAAAACGTTAGCACAATCATTCACGTCGGCAAAATATCTCAAGACGCGTTGGGTGGAGAATAAAATGAACAGGCGCCCCGCCTTACAGGGCGAGCGCGCCTGAATAGGCCACGCGAGCCTTGCCGGAGTCGCTGCGTTCAATCCGGCCGATCCGAAAAAACTTCTCACGGCGCTTTTTTAGATCGCCTTCCACAAATTTCACCTGCGCAGGCGGCACCACCAGGATCATGCCCACACCCATATTGAAAGAATGCAGAAGCTCGTCGCCGTCGATTTTTCCAATCTTGGCCAGATACTTAAAGATCGGCGGCACTGGCCAGGACGCCAGATCGATCTGCGCCTTGACGCCGCTGGGCAGCACACGCGGAAGATTCCCAGGAATTCCGCCGCCGGTAATATGCGCAAGCGCCGAAACGCCTCCGCGCGCAACGATATTTCTGAGCGCCGGTGCGTAACACAAATGCGGCTTCAGCAATTCCGCGCCAATCTTATTTCCCACCTCCGCGACGTAAGTGTCCGGCCTGAGTTTCGCGACTTCGAATACCAATTTGCGCGCCAGAGAATATCCATTGGTGTGCAGGCCCGACGACGGCAACGCAATCAAAGCGTCGCCAGGCCTCACCGCTTTTCCGTTGAGCATGTTCTTGCGCTCAACGACGCCCACGATGAAGCCCGCCACATCATATTCGCCGGCAGGATAAAATCCCGGCATCTCCGCAGTTTCTCCTCCGATTAATGCGCAGCCAGCCTTGCGGCACGCGCGGCTCATGCCATCGACAAGTTGCTCCACAACGGTCGGTTCGAGCTTACCCATCGCCAGATAATCGAGAAAAAAAAGCGGCTCAGCACCCTGCACCAGGATGTCGTTAATGCAGTGATTCACGAGGTCGCCGCCGACGGTGGAGTGCACACCCATGGCCATGGCGACTTTCAATTTTGTTCCCACGCCGTCGGCGCTGGAAACCAGGATGGGCTCTTTCCATTTTTTGGTGTCCAGCGCGAAGAGGCCGCCAAATCCGCCGATGCCCCCCAGAACACCGGGTGTGAAGGTACGGCTGGCGTGGTGGCGAATCCTTTGCTTGGCGTCGTCCGCTACCGCGATGTCCACTCCCGCATCCGCGTATTTCATGAAAGCCTTATCTGCAATTCGTAATATTCGGATGAAGCTTGATGCAAAACTTAAGACCCACTAGCAAACGCGGTAATGGGGTTTGACGCGATTACAGCTGCGGAGGATACAGCGGAAATCTCACCACGAAAGGAATTCCCGCAATTAAAATATATGAAACAATCTTCGCCATCGCACGCTACCGGGATGAAGGATAGCGTTGGCATACGCAAAAAAACGCTCCCGAATCTGGCCCGGCTCCCAGGCATCCGAGGGCGCATCCAACGACATATAAATCATTACCGGCGTCCCGATAATATCCTTGCGCGGAACGCAGCCCCAGAAGCGGCTGTCGTAAGAGTTGCCGCGGTTGTCGCCCATCACAAAATAACAATTGTCGGAAACCTTATACGGTGTGTGCAGCTCATAGGGCTCGCTAGCTCCGACAGCATACGGCTCGGTGAGCTTTTGTCCGTTGACCCACACAGCTCCATCGTGGATATCCACACTATCGCCCGGCAGGCCGATCACGCGCTTCACATAATCCGGCGTATCCGGCGCGAAAGGCGGTTTAAAAATAATTACCTGCTGGCGTTTCGGATTGCGCCATAGCGGCACATGCCAGCTTGTGAACGGAACTCCGGCATCGTAGCCGATGCGGCTCATGATCAGGTGGTCGCCGATCAGCAAAGTATTTTCCATAGAGCCCGACGGAATTACGCGGGCCTGTCCAATCGTTCCATTAATCAGCAGAAATGCCAGGCCGACCCAAAACCACGCGATAATCTCGCGCTGAATTTTTGTGCCCACTGGCACGTGCGTCACTTCTTGTTTCTTGTCGCTTTCAGCCTTCACTTTCCACCACCACACGCCTTTCTATTGCGAGTTCATCAGCGGAATTTCCGTTCAGGTCGCCGACCACGCCGTTGCCGGTCCCTGCTTTACCCGCGCGGACTTGCAGTTGCACGAGATCCGTCGGGTAAACGCCGGTGTAACAGGAGGTGCAAAACTTTCCTTCCTTGTCGTCCACGGCCTGGAGCAGCCCCGCCATTGAGATGTAACCGAGAGAATCGGCGCCAAGAAATTTGCGAATTTGTTCCGGCGAATTGGAAGAGGCGATCAATTCCTCGCGCGTCGGGGTGTCCACGCCGTAGTAACACGGCGAAATCGTGGGAGGACAACTGATGCGCACGTGCACTTCCTTCGCGCCCGCCTCGCGCACCATTCGCACGATCTTACGGCTGGTGGTGCCGCGAACGATGGAGTCGTCCACCAGCACTACCCGTTTGCCTTCGATCAATCCCCGCACAGGATTAAGTTTCAGCTTCACGCCAAAATTGCGGATGGCCTGCGAAGGTTCGATGAAGGTCCGGCCGATGTAATGATTGCGAATCAGCCCCATGCGGAAAGGAATTTTAGACTCGAGCGCGTAACCGACTGCAGCGGGAACGCCGGAGTCGGGCACAGGGACGACAATGTCAGCGTCGGCGGGGTGTTCCTGGGCCAGCAGCCTGCCGAGAGCTTCACGGCTCTCGTTTACCGAGCGGCCAAAAATAATGCTGTCCGGGCGCGAAAAATATACGTGTTCAAATACGCAGTGTTGTTGCTGCTTGGGCGGCGCAAAGCGAATGGACTCGAGGCCGGACTTGGAAATGCGCACCATTTCTCCAGGCTCGACTTCGCGAATGTATTGAGCGTTGAGAAGATCAAACGCGCAAGTTTCGGAAGCCACCATCCACGCTTCGCCGGCAGTTTCCGTTGCAGGTAGTCTGCCTAACACCAGGGGCCGAAAGCCGCGTGGGTCGCGCACCGCGTACAACTCGTCAGTCGTCAGCAACAGCAGCGAGTACGCGCCTTCGACCTGGTTGAGCGCGTCGCCAATCGCACCGGACAAATTACGCGCCGGCGATCGGGCGATCAGATGCACGATCACTTCCGTGTCGCTGTTGGTCTGAAAGATGGAGCCGCGATGTTCGAGCTTGCGGCGCCATTCCGCGGCGTTGGTGAGGTTGCCGTTGTGGCCCAGCGCAACTTTGCCCTTGTTGCAATCGATCATGATGGGCTGCGCGTTGAGCAAAGCTTTGTCGCCGGCGGTGGAGTACCGCGCGTGACCGATCGCCGCAGTCCCTGGAAGTTTTGCCAGCACTGACGGCTGAAAAATTTCTTCGACCTTGCCCATTGCGCGGTGAAGATGCAATTCCTGCCCGTCGCTGGAAACTATCCCGGCGGATTCCTGGCCGCGATGCTGCAAAGCATACAAACCGAGATACGTCAGGTTGGCGGCTTCAGAATGGCCAAAGACGCCGAATACTCCGCATTCGTCGTGGAACTGATCGTCGGCGTAGGCCAGCTTAGGATTCATTGTTTGAGTGCGCGCTCCAGCGAATGGGCCCAGATATCGCGAAGTGTTTCAACGGACTCTTCGATTATGGCACTTCCATTGAGTTCGATGCTGAAAATGCCGTTAGCGATAACTTTACCGATTTGTGCGGCGCTAACACCGAATTTTTGCGCCATTTGCAGGACGGCATTTAGCGAAGGAGGCGAAACGGAAACTACCGCGCGAGCCCCGCGTTCTCCAAATACAGCGGATTCCGCGGGAGTGCCGTCTTCTATTTTTATGTTTGCGCCAAGAGTGTCGCCAGCTCTCCGCGCAGGCGCGGAGGCAAAACAAGATTCGGCCAAGGTGACGGCCAGCCCTCCATCGCTGATGTCATGAGCAGATTGGATTGTGCGCGACGCAGCCAGCGCAACCATGCATTGTTGCAGACGCTTCTCGGCGCGAAGATCGATGGTTGGCGGCTCGCCCACGACGATACCCCCAACAGTCTTGGAATATTCGGAAGAGGAAAATTCTCGCGCAAGTTGGGAATCCGAAGCTTTTGAATTGATATCGGCTGACGAATCGCCTGGCACGCCCATGCCATCAAGCAAAACCACAATGTCCCGGTCATCGCAAAACGCCATCTTCAAAACATTCGTCGCGTCTTCAATCACCCCTAAAATTCCGATCACCGGCGTGGGATAAATTGAGCTGCCCAAAGTTTCATTGTAGAAGCTCACGTTTCCGCCAGTAATCGGAGTTTCTAGTTCATTGCAAGCGGCGGCGAGTCCGTCAATCGCTTCGCTGAATTGCCACATCACTTCCGGCTTCTCGGGACTGCCAAAATTCAGACAATTCGTAGCAGCGATGGGTTTCGCCCCCGAACACGCCACGTTGCGTACCGCTTCAGCCACCGCGTGCATGGCGCCCAGCCGCGGGTTTAACTGACACCAGCGGCCATTTCCGTCAGTCGCCAGCGCCAATGCGCGCTTCGTTCCTTTTATACGAACCACAGCGGCATCGCCGGCACCCGGCACTGCGAGTGTATTCGTCCGCACCATGGTGTCGTATTGTTCGGTGATCCAACGTTTGGAAGAAATTGCCGGCGATGCGAGGAGCCGCTTAAAATTGTTGGTAAGATTTTTCTTTTCCGGGGCAAATACGAACCAATCTGCCGCCGATTCTTCTTTCTGAAGAGGCCTGGCCATCGGCCGCTGATACAGCGGGCCTTCTTCAGCGAGCGGATGGGCCGGAATTTCCGCAACGACTACGCCGTGATCTCTAACGCGCAAGAGCCCGCCATCGGCAACTTCTCCAACCACCACGGCGTCGAGGCCCCACTTCTTGAAAACTTGCAAAACTTCGGGTTCGCGGCCCTTCTCAGCTACCAGCAGCATGCGCTCCTGCGATTCGCTCAGCATTATCTCGTAAGGAGTCATACCGCTTTCTCGCTGCGGCACGCGCGCAAGCTCAATCTCAATACCAGTGCCGCCGCGCGAAGCCATTTCTGTGGTGGAGCACGTCAAGCCCGCCGCGCCCATATCCTGTATGGCAACGACCGCGCCGGTGGTCATGGCTTCCAGGCATGCTTCGAGCAGTAGTTTTTCCACAAAAGGATCGCCCACCTGAACGTTGGGACGCTTTTGTTGCGATTCCTCAGTGAACTCCGCGGACGCGAGCAGCGATGCGCCATGAATTCCGTCCCTGCCGGTTTTTGCGCCGACATAAATCACCGGATTTCCAGTACCGCGCGCCTTGGCAAAAAACAAATCTTCTTTCTTGGCGATCCCCAGCGCCAGCGCGTTCACCAGAGGGTTTTGCGAGTAGCAAGGTTCAAAACAAACTTCTCCGCCGATAGTGGGCACACCAAAAGAATTTCCGTAATTAGCGATTCCGCGAATCACACCATCGAGAATGCGGCGATTCTTCGCAATCGTTTCGGGCGAGACCCCAGGCGCTGACTTGTCGGCCGTGATCGGCCCGAAGCGCAAAGAATCAAGCACCGCAATAGGGCGAGCGCCCATGGTAAAAATGTCGCGCAAAATCCCGCCAACGCCGGTAGTAGCTCCCTGAAACGGCTCCACAAAACTAGGATGATTGTGCGATTCGATCTTGAACGCCGCGACTAACCCGTCGCCGATATCCACCACTCCTGCATTTTCACCGGGTCCCTGAACGACAAGCTTCCCCCGCACCGGCAGGCGTTTTAAATGGACTTTGCTGGATTTATAAGAGCAGTGCTCGCTCCACATCACGCTGAAAATGCCCAGCTCGGTAATGTTAGGATCGCGCCCGAGGATTTGCTGCACGCGCGCATATTCAGGAGCCGATAGGCCATGCTCCGCGGCGATTTCCGCCGTAACTTTAATTTCCGCGCTTGCCGTCGCCAATTTTCCTACCTAGAAATCATGGGGAGAATTCGATCAAATTCGAAATCACAAAAATAATTTCTCAAATCAATCTTAAGCGCTGGCCTTTGCGGACGTCACCAAAGATTCGACCATCGAACGAAAAATCACCAGCCCATCCGCGGAATCTAGAGCGGATTCAACAGCCCGTTCCGGGTGCGGCATCAAGCCGGTAACATTGCGCTCGCGATTGCAAATGCCGGCAATATTCTCCATGGAGCCGTTGGGATTACCCGCGGCATCATCTTTACCGTCAGTACTGGTATAGCGAAAAACGATTTGCTCGTTTTTTTGTAATTCCGCTAGCGTCTGTGGATCAGCGGTGTAATTTCCATCGTTGTGGGCGATCGGTATTTTAAGAATTTGCCCCTGCGTGGCGGTCTGCGTAAATGGCGTAGCGGTGTTCTCCACACGAATGTGAATATGCCGGCAAATATATCTCAACCCGATATTGCGCATGACCGCGCCAGGAAGAAGACTCGCTTCCAGGAGAATCTGAAAGCCATTACAAATCCCAAGCACTAAACCGCCGCTCTTTGCAAAAGTTTTCACTGACTTCATCACCGGAGAAAATCGTGCAAGCGCGCCGGTGCGAAGATAATCGCCATGAGCAAATCCTCCCGGCAAAATGACCGCATCGCAATTCGCTAAATCTTCAGATTGATGCCAGATGAACTCAACCGGCTGATGGAGGACATTGCTTATGGCGTAGAACGCGTCGTGGTCGCAATTGGATCCGGGAAAGACGACGACTCCAAATTTCATGCGCTGGCGGCTCCAGGTGACGTTGCAGGAACCATTATTTTAACACAGCGCGTACAGAGCAGCCACGAGCAGGCGGAATTCCTCAGCGTCTTCGCTTTTTGCCTTTACGGCGCGATTTTTTTCCAGTGACTTTTTTATCGCCCGAAGCGGACGCCAGCTCGCGCCGTTTTTTCGATGCCCAGCCAATCTTGTTCATCTGGCGGCCCCGAGCAATTCCCAACCCATCCGCCGGAACATTTTCCGTGATGGTCGAGCCGGCGGCAATGAACGCGCCATCTCCCACGCGTACCGGAGCCACCAACGCGGAATCACTTCCGATAAACACTTTATTCCCGATGGTGGTGGGATGCTTGTGAAAACCGTCGTAATTGCAGGTGATGGTGCCTGCCCCGATATTCGTTTTGGAGCCGATCTTCGCATCGCCAAGATACGTGAGATGCATCGCTTTGGTGCCTTCACCAAGAATGCTTTTTTTCAGCTCTACGAAATTCCCCACCCGCACGCCAGCTTTCAGATGATTGCCCCCGCGCAAGCGTGCAAACGGCCCAACGATCACCCCGGCATCCAACCGGCTATCCGCGACCAGGCTATGTGCCTCAACGACAACATCGTCAGCAAGAATCGCATCACTTAAAACGCTGCCCGCGCGAACAATGCAACGCGCGCCGATTTTTGTTTTGCCCAGCAACTGAACGCCGGGCTCAATCACAGTGTCTTCACCAGCGATCACGTCTGGATCGATCAAAACCGTTTCTGGGAGTTGGATGGTGACTCCTGAATTCATCAGCGCCAGCCGCTTCCAATCGCGAAATATGCGATCCACTTCGGCGAGATCTGCACGCGTATTGCAGCCGAGAACCTCGCGTGAATCCGCTGCCACCTGGGCGACGACGATATCGCCCTTGGCGGCCAAAACCGCAACAGCGTCCGTCAAATATATTTCGCGATGCTTGTTGTGGGGCTTCACCTGCGCAAGGGCCGGCCACAGTTTTGCCAACGTGAAACAATAAATAGCAGAATTAATTTCATTGATCTCCGCCTGATCGCCGCTCAGTTGAGAGTCCTCCACGATCGCCGAGATGGCCGTGTCCGATTTTCGCAGAATTCTCCCGTAGCCTCGTGGATCCGCGACCACCGCCGTCAGCACCGTCGCGGCGGCATTGGCCGATCGATGAGTTGCAAGCAAAGCTTTCAGCGTTTCGGGTCGAACCAAGGGCGCATCGCCGGGAAGCACAATCGCAAATTTAGAGTTTCCTAATGCGCGGCGAGCCACTTGCATGGCGTGGCCGGTGCCGTGTTGCGGCTGTTGCAGCACTGTCGTTGCGCCAAGCGGCTCGATCGTCGCCGCGACTACTTCGCTCTGGTGCCCGACCACCACGATCGTCTTCTTGGCGCCCGACGGCGCACATGCGCGAATCACTTGCTCCACCAGGGTTCGCCCGCCGGCGCGGTGCAGTACTTTGGCAAGGCTCGATTTGAGGCGTGTACCTTTGCCCGCGGCGAGGATGACTACGGCAAGATCATTGTTTTTCATGAGGGGTCCAGGTTCAGTTTGTGGGAGCGCGCAGAATTTCGCAACGCAGCAAGACAACTTTGGCAGCGAAACACTAATCAGTTTACTAATCGGCGGCGGAAACGGACGGCCCAGTCAGCGGACCGGTTAACTCCATTTCGCTCACCGAAGCCTCGGCAGTAGTTATAGTCCAGAGCGAAGGATCAGCAAGCAGCCGTCCCACAAGCTGGGTATGCAGCGCATGACCGGCTTTATGAGCTTCCACCCGCGCAAGCAGTGGCAATCCCACCAGCGCCAAATCGCCGATCAGGTCCAAAGCTTTGTGCCGGCTGAACTCATCCGGGAAACGCAACGGACCATTCATAACACCGCACTCCGTCAGGACGATGGCATTTTCAAGCGAGCCTCCACGAATCAGGCCCATGGCCCTCAGTGGTTGAATATCTCGCTCAAAGCAAAACGTTCGCGCGCGAGCCAGCAATTGCCGAAAACTTTCGGCGTTGACGGTGATCTCGAATTGCTGCCTGCCAACCAGCGGATGCGGAAAATCCACATAACAACACACGCGAAAATCGTCCGCGGGATAAATGCCGATCCGTCTATCGCCTTCAACGACCTCCAACGGCTTCAAAACCTTCAAAAACCGCCGTCGACGGCGTAATCTCCGTAAACCACTACGTTCCAGCATCTGCATAAAGGGTTCGGCGGAGCCATCCAGTATCGGAATCTCGATGGAGTCGATATCGATAAAAATGTTGTCGATGCCGCAGGAATAGATGGCCGCGAGCAGATGCTCCGTGGTAGAGAGCAATACGCCTTGTTTCATCAAACTGGTGGCGTAACTTACGCGTGCAACGTTGTGGCCCTGGGCTTCGATGGGAAAGTTGTCGAGATCGATGCGCCGAAAAACGATCCCGGTCTCCGCGGGAGCGGGAGACAAGGTCAGGTGACCGTACACGCCGGTGTGAAGGCCAACTCCTTCCGTGCTGGTAGGGGACGCTATAGTGGTTTGGAACATTGGGCATAAATAGAATAGCAGGTTGCAGGCCAATAGATGTCAAATTTGTGGCTTGTTTTGAATGAGTTAGCTCATAAAAGCACCGTGAACAAATGACATGGTGTGGTTAAATTGCATCAAAATCCACGCTCCCCGTGTCTGTTCGTGTCTTTTTGAGCTTTACCGGCCCTTGGCTCACACTGCCGCCAAGGCTTCCTTTCTGCGGTGCGGCGCGTCCCACCATAAAGCAGTGTTATACTTTTGAGAGTTTTCAGATAGGTGGATCAATGAATCGAGCGGCGCGTGTTGGCCTGATTTGCGTATCGGTAGCGATATTTTGTTATGCCGGAATTGGCCACGTCCTGGGGCGCACTCCAGACGATAAAGCCTACAAGTCGCTTACCGTGTTTGGCGAGGTCTTGCAGAAGATCCAGCAGGATTACGTTGACGAACCGAACATGCACACGGTTACCGCCGGTTCGCTACACGGCCTGCTCGAATCTCTCGACACGCAATCCAGTTACCTGACTCCCCGCGAATACGACGAATACAAGAAGAAAATTCAGAGTTCCAGCACGGGAGATAGCGGCATCACCTTGAGCAAACGCTTTGGCTATATCATCGTAATTTCCGTGCTGCCGGACAGCGCAGGCGCGAAGGCCGGAATTCACAGCGGCGATATTTTCGAATCCATTGGCGGTTTCACGACTCGCGATATGTCCGTAGGCCAGGCCATGAATCTGCTCACTGGACCAGCTGGCAGTGGAGTGAAAGTAGCCGTAATCCGGCGTGGTAAGGCGACCCCGGACGACGTGGATGTGGTTCGCGAGAAGCTGACGGCGGTGAAAATCACAAGTCAGAAAGCCGATCCGGACATACTGGCGTTGCGCCTGACGTCGCTCGATCCCGGGCGCGCTGAAGAAGTGCGCGCTCGATTGATTGAAGCTGAAAAGCAGGGCATTCACAACGTCATTCTGGATTTACGCGAGTGTGGCCGTGGCCCGGTTTCCGAGGCAATTTCTGTGACTCGACTTTTTGTGCCGTCCGGCACCTTGGCGACGCTGCGCGGGCAGACCGTCTCCTCACAAACATTTTCTGCCGAACCAAAGCAGGTCGTGTGGAAAGGCCGCGTTTCGGTCTTAATTGATGCTACAACGTCGGGCGCCGCGGAGGTGCTGGCCTCCGCGATTGAAGCGAATCACCGTGGAGAGGTGGTGGGTGAACGCACCTTCGGCCTGGCTTCAGAACAGAAATTAATTACTCTCGATGACGGCTCAGCGTTAATCCTGACGACCGCGAATTATTACAATCCGAGTGGGAAAGCGATTCTTGAAGAAGGAGTCACGCCCACGGAAGTCGTCCATGCCAACGTGGAGGATGATTCCGACGTCGACGATTCAGCGCCGGATGCCACGCCCAATAAAGAGCTTCCGCAAGGACCGCGCCCACTTTCGCCGGAAGATCCCATCTACCGCAAGGCGCTTGAACTCGTAAAGGCGCCGATAAAGAAAGCCGCCTAGTCTTCGGTGTTACCAAGTTCCTTAGACAATTGCAGTTTTCCAACTCGTTTTTCATTCCTTAAAATCCTTGCCTTCGTTGGTATCTTCATTGCTTGCGCAACCGGTTGCCATCGCGGCCGGCAAAAGCGGCTGACCGAGGAAGACATCCACCGCATCACGCGGGAATTCGTGTTCGCGGCGAATTCCGCGGCGCCGCGAGGCTCCGAGGTGCATGGGGAGGTGGGCGCATTTGACAAAGTCGCAAATTCATCCGATCTGGTGGAGATACATATTTTTATCAAGCGCCATGGGAAGGATTATCCGGCGTCGGTGTCGCGTTTGATTAACGAACTCAATGGCATCGCCACCGCGCATGGTCTAACGCCAGATCAAACGGAAAGTGGCGATGCGATTTATATTAGTTATCGCCGCGCTGGGGTGATCACCCACACCGTTCATATCCACTTTGCCGGAAGCACAGATGTGTCGCGTGACTCCGAGTCCGCCCCGGCGACAAGTGATAACCGAGCTCCGCGCCTTGCGATTATTCTCGACGACTTGGGCAACGATAACGCTGCGGCCCAGGCCGTTTTTGCCATGCCGTATCCTTTGACGATTTCAGTTTTGCCCAACCACGCTCATTCCCTTGAAATTGCGCAGCAGGCGCAGCAGCGTGGTGACCAGGTAATGCTGCATCTCCCGATGCAATCCCGCGCAAGAGAGCACCCGGAGGCGCAAGAGCTTCATGGAGGCATGTCTCGCGCGGACATTTCCAGGTTGGTGTCACAATTTCTTAATGAGGTTCCCGGAGTAATTGGCGTTAACAATCATCAAGGGTCGGCATCCACGGCGGATAAAAAATTGATGGCTGAATTAATGCTGGTGTTGAAGGAGCACAAACTCTTTTATGTAGATAGCCGCACGAGCGCGGCGACGGTCGCCTACGATACCGCGCAACGATTTGGTGTGCGCGCGGCATTCCGTAACGTGCCTTTCCTGGACAACGTGGAGGATGTATCGGCTGTCCGCAAACAGATTGAGATCGCTATCGCCGGCGCCGCCAGGAAAAAAGATGCCATTGCCATCGGACATGCTCATCCATCGACGCTGGAAGCTCTGAAAGAAATGCTGCCGCAGGCCAAAACTCAGGGAGTGAAATTAGTATTTGCTTCGGAATTAGTGCGGTAAACACTGGTGGTGCCCTGCTGCGGGATTTTCTTCGACGGATATAGCCGGTGAATCACGTAAAAGAAAATAAATAGCAGCACAAAATCGAAAACACTTGCTTCGGGACCAACGGTGCCGCCAGTAAGCCACGCCGGGCCATGCAGCGTGGCGTCGGACAGATGTCCCGGCAAAACCATGCCGCTGTCTGGAACGGAATACAAAAAAGTCTCGCCGAAATCGAAAGCCGCGTGCATCCCGACCGCGAACCACAGACTGCCAGTCCGACGCACCGTAAAGCACCACAATAAGCCCACAACAAATACGCCCGCCACACCCACGGGTCCCTCGCCGCTATTTTGCAAATGCACAGCCGCAAATAGCATCGATAGCAAAATTGCAGCAGGCCAGAAGTCTACGCCGGAGCTTAGCGTAAATAAACTGTAGCCACGGAACAGAAACTCCTCGAATAATCCGACGAATGTTAAACAGAGGAGCCATAAAACGCCCCAATGAATTGTTTGTGCACCGTGCAATGCCAGCGGGCCAAAGGAATATCCCCCAACCGTGTAAAGCAGTCCGATAACCGCACTGATTTCGAGGAAGCCGAGCAGAGCTCCCTGCCAGAAAAGCTTTCCGAATGCCTGCTGCACCGGTAAGCCGTAGCATCCCACCGGACGATGTTCGAGGAAGGACATCACTCTAGCCGCGCCGAATGCGGAAATAAAACCGATCATCTCCGAAAATAAGGTGCTCTCAAACGAAAACTTGTCCGGGATGGATCGATAGAATTGCATCAACAACAATTTCAAACCCAGGAAAAATCCGGCGGTTATCACCACATACAAGAGCAAGCGCCAGCCAGCACGCAGGCCTTGCGCATTAGAAAATATTTTGCTCAGTTCATTGGAGGAAGTGCTGGAAGCGTCGTGGGATGGCTGGGTGGATGGCGTTTCTTCGGGCCTCTCTTGCTCCATGGTGATCACCGAATCATTTCGTGGGTCTTGCACTTACACTTAGACGCGCGAAGTTAAGTAAGCACTCGCACGTGCGCCATCAAGAAAAAATAACTCGTGCACGATGCTCAGCTCGCTACGCCATACTGGCACGGCGGCGCTGGAAATTTAGTTCCAGCCAATATTATTTCACATACTTGGGAGGCTTGCCTTTGGACCACGGATCGTACCCGTGCGCAAATACCAGCCGCTCCGCCAGCGGCGGATGGCTGTAAAGCCAGAAGGTGATAAACGCGGGAGGATTTGGATCCGAGAGATCTAGTTCGCCCAGGACCTGAAAACCATGCGCAGCTACTTCTTCAGAGTTGGGCACCAGGCCGTGAATTACTTCCAGGCCGTAAACATCGGCGGCATGTTCCTGCATGCGGCTGAAGCCATTCACGATTGGTGAAGAAATAAATGACAGAACCTCCAGCCACAATAAGAGCACGGCGATAGCCGCCCAGTCTTCGGGTCCATGAATTTTCCAGTCATTGCCGCAGCGATCGAGGGACCAATGCAGCGCGCGATACATGACATACAACGCAAGCAGCAAGGACACTGCGAAAAACAGGAATCCAGTCGCAATGTGACCGAGTACGTAGTGCCCCAGTTCGTGCCCGAGGATGAATAGCGCTTCGTCGGTAGACGTTTTCTGAATAGTGGTGTCCCAGATAACCACGCGCTTTGATGCGCCGATGCCAGCGACGTACGCATTTATCTGATTAGTTTTCTCGCTGGCTTTCATTAGAAACATGCGATCCCGAGGAATCGGGGCGCCTGCTCGTCGCGTAAGCGCTTCGATGGAGGTCACCAGCTGCGGGTGCTCCTTCTCAAGCGGCTCAAAATGATTAAATAGCGGATCGATGAACCATGGGCTGATGAAAAAGAAGAACAGCAAAATTGGGAGTGCCGCGAGCCAAAAATAAAACCACCAGCGCCGGGGACTTTTTCGCATTGCGAGGATCAAAACGAAAACCAGCAACGCAGCCAGACCAACGCTTAGCGCCTCTTCTTTAGCCCAGTCCACAATCCAGGAGCCCCAATGTTGAATGGATTGCTGGTAGCGCAAGCTCAGCGCATGCCAATAAACGCGGACCGGCAATTCAAACAAATCTGTAAGCAAGATTAGCAATGGCACAAAAATCAGGCACTGAATCCACTTCTTTTCACTGACAGTTTCCGCAATGTCGCGGAATTTGGCAGCAACACCCAGCCGCAAAATCAACAGGAGTACGGTCAGGCTTACAAAATAGGAAATGAAATACAGAATGTAGCCGGCACGAGAATACGAAACGGCTTTTTGGTAGCGCTCCCTGGAAAGCCGGTATTGATCTGTTTCGGCCTGTGTGGGAGAGGGGGGCTGTGAGCTGTTAGGCGCAGCATTCGGATTTGATGGCAAAGTTTGAGCAGCTGACGCGGAGGAATTGACGCGGTCTATGTTTTGCGCACAGAGGTGAGGCGCGGCAAAACAAGAAAACAAGGCCAGAATACAGATAAAACGGTGAGTAGAGCCACACCTTCTCATACGACCTGGCGGGATTTTAACCTGAAGCCCGAGCAAGAAGTCCCCTGAAATGCGCGGCGAGTATGCCGCAGGCTAAGCAGTTGCGCAACAGTGCCAAAACATTAGACGCCCGAAAACGACGAAGCGTAACGAGCATTGTTTCTGATAGGGGCAAAGTCTCCAAGAAGTTCAAACTACGGTTGTGTGACCACGATTCCTCGGTGAGCGGTCTTCAAAGAATAATTGCGCGCCGCGCCGGTAGTCGCCAGTCCGATGTGAACGATGGAGGTCCAGCGTTCCAGTTTGTGGTGTCCGTAACGATGAAAAATATAGGAGGCACCGATGGAGACACCGGTGGCACCTACCTCGATGAACGCAAACCCGGCGTGATTATCGACGGCATCGTTGGTCAAAAATATTTCCTGGCGGCCGCGGCGGCGCATGTTCAGCGTAGAGAAATAGTCCAGAGTACGGGCCGCAGCAACGCCAGCGAATAACAAATCGTTTTCCTTGCCCCAAAAACGATGCTCAATTGGCAGAATAGTGGTCTTCGAGGATTGTGACCGTACGGCTCGTCCGTAGTGAGCTGTCTCCGCTGGCGATGGTTCTTGAGCGGACAGCCGTTTTGCAGTGCATGCGAGTATCAAAAATGTTAAGAATCCTATGGACCGTTTCAACCGTGCTCTCCGCGTTGTTAGAGCTTCTTCAGTATCTCCGATTTTCCCACTGCAAGTGCGCCGTTTCAGCGAGTATGGCGTTTAGCGGATACGCCGTTCTTCCCAATAGCAACTGCAAAACGCCAATCGGGAGCTCGTGCTCCCACCTCGAGCTTCGGGCTTGGCCGTCGTTACCTATGCGCACGTTACCGACCGCGGCACAGTGGCGGCACGCCGGAGTTAGAGTTATCTTGGAGCTTCGGGTATTTGCATTTGGCACGAGGTGACGAAATGTCAGGTCGAGTCTTCGCTCCGTTCCACCCCAAGTTAGTAATGGTTCTGCCGGCGGCGCTGTTTGCGGCGATGATTGTGTGCCCGGAGGCTTCGCCGAAGGGGCAATCCCAGGACCAGCAGTCGTCTGACGCGCAAACCCAATCCATCGCGGAGGCTGCTCGGAAATCGCGCCAAGCGGCGAAAAACTCTAGCAAACCTTCCAAGGTCATCACCGACGATGATCTAGATAAGGAAAACATAAAACCCGGGGCGCAAGGATTGAACGTGGGAGCTCCTGCAGAGTTGGAAACTCAGCGGCCCAGTCCTGATGCAGTGGCCGATGCAGCCGCCACGCCTTCCACGCCGCCGGATCCCGCGACGGAACCGGCTGCTTCTGACGATCCAGAGATTGCCAGGCTAAAAGACACCATTGCCGATGCGGAAAAAGATGCCGATCTTGCACGACGGGATCTGGCATTGCAACAGGATACCTTCTACTCCAATCCCGATTACCTACACGATACCGCCGGTAAAGCCAAGCTTGCTGCGCTACAGCAACAAATCACCGATAAGCAGCGGGAAATAGACCGCATAAAGACGCGCCTGGCGGCGTTGGAAGAGGCGCAAAAGAAAAAGCGTGGTAAGGCAGCAGCCCGGCCGCAAGCACCTGTGGATCAAAGCACGAATCCAACAAAACCGTAAGCCCCGTTTTCCAAAATGGAAAACTCTCTACCATCTTCTCGTTAAACCCAAATTCACTGTTTTTCCACAAATGGAAGGCTACTACTATACCTAGTGGTCGATTTTTGTTGACACCCGAACGCCTCCAGCGCACAATCGCGATATTCAAAAAATATTTTCTAAGTTAATTCCGTCAGACAACAGTTCGTAATCGAAACACGGTGCACAGGCCCCAGCGCTACGCAGTTTCGGAGGGAATGATGCAATATCTGCCGGGATTCACGGTTCAGTGCATCAACCAGCTGTGCGACGCGCGAGGACATTGGTTGCGCGCGGATGCCACAGTGGCTACTTCGCATGAAGGACGCTGCCCGTGTTGTGGAGATTTTCTGCGGAATGTGCCACCACCTCTGGCGCCTAGGTTTCGTATGCGTCCTCGAGCATTGACTTCGCATCGTCCGCCGATGCGGCGACGATAACGCCATAGCAATCCATACAATAACGACGCACACCTAAATGCAATGCGTCGCCTTGATTTCTTCCTCTACTTGAAATCCGGCTCTATGCACGAAGAAAAAATTATCCCAAGACCCGAGTTCATAACTCAAATGCGAACCCGGGGCACCCCCTTCTGGAAATTGGCGTACTTGTTAGACATCCATCCCGGTCGAAGACTTCGTCTGTACCCCCTACCCCCATGTTTTCGGCAAAAGAGTCTGTAATGTGTTGAAAACAAACGATCGCGCGCGCAAAAAGTGCGGAAGAGTCCACAAAATGATGAAAAGAAACTTATTTAGGTGTGGAATTGCGCAAGAATGCCGAGGTGAGACACACATAGGTGAGGCTGTAAAGAGGATTGGGTGGGGCGGCGATCATGCTCTATTTTACCACTTAGTTAAATTAGCTACAAGGTCACTTTAGAGCGCCACGTAGATGCGGTGGTGTTGAAGCTATTCGGGATTAGCTTTCGATCAGGCCTTTTTCGGCCATTGGTTCGTCGGTGAGCCAGAGGTCGGGGATGTTGGCGGAGCCCAGGCGGTGGATATCTTTGAGGGCTCCCCGCACTTCTTTCAGTTCGAGGTTTACGCCGAGCTTCTCAAGCAATTCGATCAGGACACGAGAACCTTCGGCCAGGACGGGCTTGGGATTTGAGCCGACGCGATCGAGCCTGCGGTAGGTGAGCACGTAGATGGCGGCTGGACCGGAGCCGTGGCGCACGATGTTGAGAAAGGCGCGTGTAGCAGACGGCAAGGCTGCCTGCGCGGGGTCGTGCACGGTGTAGGCGGGTGACAGGTCGTCCTGGGCGGTGTCGGATTCAGGGACGGGAGTGGAGCACGGCGCGGGAGACGGTTGATTGGGAGCGGAGAACGCGTCCTGCTCCCATCCCACAGGGGGAATGCTCATTCTTCAGGGACCCCGTTAAGCCCGTTTTGTTCCAGCGGGCACTTCAAAAATTCGCTTAGCTGCAGCCGCTAGTGCTGCCACAGTTTTCGCATTTGTAGCAGGCGCCGTTAGGAACCATGAGCATGCCGCACTCGGAACAAGTGGGCGCACCTTCATGAGCATTGCTGGGCTTTGACGACGCGTTGGAAGCGGGCAGGGATGGCATTGACGCCATCGCCTGCGCTACCACAGGCGCGGCGCCAGCGGCTGCGCTACTGGCACCTGCTTCAGGAATGGCCGCGCCGTTGAGCTTCAGATAATCCGCAGAGATGAAGCGACCACCGAGCCAGCGAGCGATGTAGTCGAGCACGCTGGAGACGAAGCGAATCTTGGGATTCGCGGTGATCCCGGAAGGCTCGAAGCGGGTGTTCAGCAGTTTATCGACGTAAACTTTCAGCGGCACGCCGTATTGCAACCCGATGGAAACGGTTAACGCCAGACCATCCATCACCCCGGAAAGCGTGGAGCCTTCCTTGGACATCTTGATGAAGATCTCGCCAGGGCGTCCGTCTTCGTACATGCCGACGGTGATGTAACCTTCGTGTCCGCCAACACTGAACTTGTGAGTAACAGAGGCGCGCTCAGCGGGCATTTTTTCGCGTTGCGCGCGAGCAAATAGTTCCTGTTGCATGGCTTCCACCACAGCTGCGGCTTCAGGCTTCTTTTCGTCTTTCTTCTGGCCAGCAGCGGACAGAGGCTGCGAGCGTTTGGAATTGTCGCGATAGATGGCTACGGCTTTGAGTCCCAGCTTCCAGGATTCAATGTAAGCGTCCATCACATCTTCGACGGTGGATTCCTCGGGCATGTTGATGGTCTTGGAAATGGCGCCGGAAAGGAACGGCTGTGCCGCGGCCATCATCTTTACGTGGCCGGTCCAAGTGATGGAACGTCCACCGTTCGGAGGAGCCAGGGAGCAATCGAAAACCGGGAGATGCTCTGGCTTCAGGTGAGGTGCGCCTTCGATTTTGCCGTTTTGATCGATATGCGAAACGATTTCGCTCATCTGTTCGGGGGTGTAGCCGAGACGCATCAAGGCTTCCGGAACGGTGTTGTTGACGATCTTGATCAAGCCACCGCCGACCAGTTTTTTGTATTTTACGAGCGCAAGATCCGGCTCAATGCCGGTGGTGTCGCAATCCATCATGAAGCCAATAGTGCCTGTGGGAGCCAGAACGGTGACCTGGGCGTTCTTGAAGCCAAACTTTTCACCGTACGAAAGCGCGGTATTCCAGGATTCCTGGGCAGCGGTGTAAAGCTCAGGCTGGACATGCTCGCGTTTGATTCCGCGCATGGCGTCTCGATGCATGCTGATTACATCCAGCATGGGCTCGCCATTTACGGGGTAACCAGGGAAAGGACCCATGGCTTCGGCCACACGGGAGGATTGCGCGTAAGCTTCGCCGGACATGAGGGCGGTGATGGTACCGGCAACATCGCGTCCTTCGTCGGAGTCATAGGGCAGGGCCATGGACATCAGCAGCGCGCCCAGGTTGGCGTAGCCCAAGCCGAGGGGACGGAAATTGTGAGAATTTTCGGCGATTTGCGGTGTCGGGTAGCTGGCGTTGTCCACTAGGATTTCTTGCGCGGTGATGGTGATGTCGACGGCGTGTTTGAAGGCCGAAACATCAAACTGGCCGCCGGAATTGACGAACTTCATGAGATTCAGCGAGGCCAGATTGCAGGCGGTATCGTCCAAAAACATATATTCGCTGCAAGGATTGGAAGCGTTGATACGCGCAGTGTTCTTGGAGGTGTGCCAGCGGTTTACGGTGGTGTCGTACTGCATGCCGGGATCGCCGCAATGCCAGGTGGAATCGGCGATCCTGAATAAGAGATCGCGCGCACGAAGTTTTTCAGCTGGTTGACCGTCGATGACGTTCTTGGTCCACCAATCTTTGTCTTCAGCGGCAGCGCGCATGAAATCGTCAGTGACGCGAACAGAGTGATTGGCGTTCTGGAAAAAGATGGAACTGTAGGCATCGCCATCGATGGCCGAGTCATAGCCCTGCTCGATAAGCACGTGGGCTTTGCGCTCTTCCTTGCGCTTGCATTCGATGAACTCAACGATGTCAGGATGATCGATATTCAGAATGACCATTTTGGCGGCGCGACGAGTTTTGCCACCACTCTTAATCACGCCGGCGAAAGCATCGAAACCCTTCATGAAACTTACCGGGCCAGATGCGATTCCACCTCCTGAGAGAGTTTCCTTGCTGCCGCGCAAGCTGGAGAAGTTTGTTCCCGTTCCAGAGCCCCACTTAAAGAGCATGCCTTCGGTCCGCGTCAGGCCCATGATGGATTCCATGGTGTCTTTGACGGAGTTGATGAAGCATGCCGAGCATTGGGGCTTTTCCTGCACGCCGACGTTGAACCATACCGGAGAGTTGAAAGCCATTTTCTGTTCCACAAGCAGATGAGTGAGCTCATCGCGGAAAGCGTCGCGAGACTGGGCATCAGCGAAATAGCCGCCCTCTTCACCCCAACGCACGATGGTGTTGACCACGCGGGCGATCAACTGGCGCACGGAACCTTCGCGCTCCGGCGAGCCGGGCTTGCCGTGAAAATACTTGCTGGTGACGATGTTGGTGGCGGTCTGCGACCAGCTTTTGGGAACCTCGACACCTTCCTGGCGGAAAATGGTCACGCCCTTTTCATTGCCGATGAGAGCGGTGCGTTTTTCCCATTCGACGAGGTCGAAGGGAGAGTTCTTGCCATCGGTGAAAAATCGCTCAAAAAACAGACCGGTGCCGCGTCCGGCCGGAGTCTTTCCCGATTCCGATTCAGTTTCGAGTGATCTGCCATTTAATGCGGATTTCACAGTGGCCATTATT
>Ga0193729_1000356_pt1 | contig 23437 bp, 17 predicted proteins | sample U1c2metaG_FD_143036 | JGI IMG/M metagenome (GOLD analysis project Ga0193729, IMG submission 143036) | Soil microbial communities from a riparian zone of the East river system, Colorado, United States - U1c2 | ecosystem: Environmental > Terrestrial > Soil > Riparian zone | place: USA: East River...
CCAGCGTCACCAGCCCAGAACCTTGGCGAAAATTAGCGGCGCGACAATCGTCGCGTCGGATTCGATGATGAATTTCGGTGTATCGATATTCAGTTTGCCCCAGGTGATTTTCTCATTGGGCACTGCGCCGGAGTACGATCCGAAACTGGTCGTTGAATCGCTGATCTGACAAAAATAGCCCCACTCGGGCACAAGTGTGGTTACAATGTCTTGATTGAGCATAGGCACAACGCAAATGGGGAAATCGCCCGCAATGCCGCCGCCGATCTGAAAGAAGCCAATGGAAGAGTTCGCCGACATTCGGCGATACCACTCCGCGAGCGCGATCATGTATTCGATGCCGGAGCGAACGGTATGCACATCGCTGATCGAACCTGTTAGGCAGCGCGCGGCATAAATATTTCCCAACGTTGAATCCTCCCAACCGGGTACAAAAATCGGAAGGTCCTTGTGCGCCGCGGCGATCATCCAACTATCGGCCGGGTCGATCTCATAAAATTTCTTCAGCCGACATTCTCTTAGTATCTTAAAAAGAAATTCGTGCGGGAAAGCGCACTCTTTTCTCTTAGCGGCGGCGATCCAGTCGTCTATTACGACCCTCTCGATTCGACGAATGGCTTCCTCTTCCGGGATGCACGTATCGGTCACTCGATTCAAATGGCGCCGCAAAAGCTCTTCCTCGTGTTGCGCAGTCAATTCGCGATAATGAGGAATCCGTTCGTACTGGCTGCGTGCAACGAGGTTGAAAAGGTCCTCCTCGAGGTTTGCTCCCGTGCAGGTAATTGCGTGCACTTTGTCCTGCCGAATCATTTCCGCGAGAGAAAGGCCCAGTTCAGCAGTGCTCATCGCCCCGGCGAGCGTAATCATCATTTTTCCGCCGCGATCCAGATGCGCGATGTACGCATCGGCTGCGTCTTTCAAAGCTGCCGCATTGAAGTGACGGAAATGCCGCTCAATGAACTGGCTGATGCTGCCCATCTTCACTTCATCAACTCTTCCGGTCTGTGCTTCTCGATTTGATGCAAAACTTATACCGCGATAGTCAAGCGTTAATCACACTTTTTTCCTGAAACCTCTCAGGGCATAGCCGCAAGAATTCGTGACGCCAGGATATCTGGCATTATACCGAAAAAGAGAATTGCCGCAGCGAGTACGGTCACCGTGATTTGTTGCAGCAAATCGGACGAAACGTGATCGAGCGCCGGGGCGGTACGCGAGGGCTGGTCAACGAAAATCGCTTTCAGCACGACCAGGTAATAATAGAGCGAGACAAAGCTGCCAAAGAGCGCCAGCGCAACCAACCAGAGCAGGTCATGATTTCCACCGGAACGCAGCGCGGCGCTGAACAGGTAAAACTTCCCGAAAAATCCGGCCAATGGCGGTATGCCTGCCAGAGAAAACATGAAAATAGCCATGCACCCGGCTAACAGCGGCGACCGCGCGGCCAGTCCGGAAAAATTTTCAAGATCGTCGCCACCACTTTCGCTGCGCACGACTGCAACGACTCCGAACGCACCGACGAGTGTGATCGCGTAAATAACCGCGTAGAAAAGCGTCGCCGAAAACCCGTCCCGGCCTCCGGCGACAAGTCCAAGTAGCGTATAGCCAGCATGGGCGACAGCGGAGTACGCGAGGAGCCGCCGAACATTGGTCTGTGCCAGCGCGACGAGGTTGCCAATCAAAATCGACAAAGCAGCAAGCACGGCGAGAATCGGCGACCAACCTGCAGCCATCGCGTGCCATGCCGAACTCCCATGCATCGGGCCAAAGCCCACCAGCACGATCTTTCCAAGCACGACGAAGGAGGCAACCTTTGAACCCGAGGCAATAAACGCTGCGCTCGGAATGGGTGCTCCCTGATACGCATCAGGCGCCCACAAGTGAAACGGTGCAGCAGCGATTTTGAACGCAAAGCCGATGAGCGTCATAATGATGCCGGTCGCAAGCAAAGGTTGCGCCGGCACCCCCGCCAGTTTTTCCGAGATAACAGCGAGACCGGTGCTTCCCGACATGCCGTAAATCAAACTGATTCCGAAAAGCGTAAACGCGCTGGAGGTACTGCCGAAGAGAAAGTATTTCAGACCTGCTTCCGCAGATCGCACATCGGTCTTGTCGAACGCAGCCATCACGTAAAGGGAAAGGCCCAGCAGTTCGAGCCCAATGAAAATCATGAGCAACTCTTCACTGCCGACGAGCAGCATCAGACCGACCGTTGCTAAAAGAATAATCGCCAGGTATTCGCCCGGATGACGCAGCGATTTTTCAGATCGCGCCAGACACACCGTGAAAAAAGCGAGCACGAGGCAAATGATTTTGAAAAGGGACGTGAGGGGTGTGATTACAAGCATCCCGCCGAAACGGCTAACATCGCGCGGTAACATGAGCACTGCGGCGATTGCGATGACGACCCCGAGAGCCGCAGCCAACGAGCACCAACCGGTAGTGGCAGCCGCGCTAGGCGCCCTGGTTGGCGGTTTCGCAGACGACACGCCCGCTACAGCAGTGGCCCGCCCGCTTGTAAGACCAATCGTGAGCACGACGAGGGCGGTAATCACGATAACGGCTTCAGGGGACGCAAGCTTGAGCAGTTCCAGATACGACATCGTTGAAGCCAGGGATCTCATTTTAGAAATCTCATTGCTTCCACTGCCGGCATGATGCGATCGAGTAGAACTTTGGGATAAAGTCCGACCGCAAGCGTCGCGAACATGAGCAAACAAGCGCCGCACTTTTCAGCGACCGTGATCGATTCTTCCTTCCAATCGACGTCTATGGGAACACGGCCTGTCTGCACGCGCACCTCACCGAAAAATGATTTCACGAGCGCGCGCAGGGTGAAAGCCGCTACCAGGACCATGCCAACGCCGGTAATCCAAACCGCGATCGGGTAGGTTTTCCATGCGCCAATCAGAATCGTAATTTCCGCTGCGAATCCGCTGAAACCTGGGATCCCCATCGATGCGGCGGAAGCGATTACGAACGTGAACGCAGCGAAGGGCAGAGCGCGACTGAGATTCATTCCAGATAAGGTATCAAGCTCGCGGGTATGAGTGCGTCGATAGAGCATTCGTCCCGCAACGGCGAAGAGCAGCGCTGCGATCACTCCGTGGGAAAACATTTGCAGTACTGCTCCAGAAACACCGAGCGCGTTTGCCGTAGCCAGACCAAGCAACACGAAACCCATATGACTCACGCTCGAATAACCAATCACGAATTTCAGATCACGTTGGCGCAGAGCCACCGCCGCCGCGTAAACAATTCCGATCACGGCCACGGTGGCGATCCATTTGCTCCATATCTGGAATCCTTCTGGAAAGACATTCATCGCGACGCGCAGTCCCGCATAGGAGCCCAGTTTCATCACGATTCCGGCAAGCAACATCGACCCTGCGGTGGGCGCCGCGACATGGCCTGTCGGAGCCCAGGTATGCAATGGCCAGATGCCGGCAAGCACAGCGAAGCCGAGGAACAGCACAGGAAAGGCCCATGATTGCAGCTGAGGATTGAAGTGGAATTGCGCCAGTTGATTCAGATCCAGGGAGCCGGCTGTCACGTAGGCGACAAGGATCCCGGCGAAAACGAGCATTCCCCCGAAGAACGAGTAGAGTGTCAGCTTCATCGCGCCGTACTCCTTGTTAGTCGATCCGAAGATGGCGATGAGAAAATACTTCGGCACGATGACCAGTTCGTAGAATGCGAAGAACAAGAACAGATCGGCACTGAGGAAAACGCCGTAGCAACCACCCACAACGAGCAGCAACCAGAAGAAAAATTCGCGCTGTCGATAGTCGACATCCCATGAAAACAACACGGTGCTTACGGCGGACGTGCCCGTAACAAGAACCATCGTGAGGCTCACGCCATCAATGGCGAGATGGTAATTCATCCCAAGCGGTGGCACCCAGGGCACACTTACGATTGTTGTGAAGTGCGCGAGATCCGCAATTGGCATCGAGAAAAATGCAACCATTCCCAAGACCAAACCGGCGAGGGTTGTAAGCAGCGCAATCCAGCGCGCAAAAACACTCGGTAGAAGCAACAGCACGACTCCGCCTGTGAACGTGAGATAAATCGTCCAGGCGATCATGCGCGTTTATGCGTTCGATAACGCGCCGCCTCTTCTCGAACATGAAATCCAATTTCGCGCCGCGGTTTTGCAGGCGGCGCCATCAACTGCCGGATCGCCTCGAGAATCGCGGCAATTTCCGAATCATGCTTATCGATGCGCCGTTCGAGTTCCGAAAACTTCCGAGCAAGTTCGCGATTTGCCTCCAGCGCCCGGCGCAGCTGCACAAAAGCCCGCATGATGGCGATGTTCATTTTCACTGCGGACTCGCTGTTCAGAACGCTTGAGAGCATTGCGACACCTTGCTCAGTGAACGCATATGGGCGATAACGTTTTCCTCGATACTTGCCTGAACTCATCACAATTTGTGATGAGTTTGAGACATCATGTCCCGCTACGGAGGGCGTCACAACCTGTGATAGCTTCTCCGCTTCGTCACTAGTGAGCTGAAACATGAAATCCGCTGGAAAGCGATCCGCATTGCGTCGCACGGCTTGATTAAGTATCCGAGTTTCTACGTCGTAGAGAGCGGCGAGATCAAAATCGAGCAACACCTTTTCGCCGCGAAAATGCCGAATCCGTAACGCGATCTGCTCAGCAGCAATGATCTCTTTGCTCATTCGTGGCGAACCTTAACCAAGCAGACGCGCCATTTGAACGACGGTCGTGTTGAAAATGTTAAACATGAATTGCGGTGCGACGCCGATGGCGAACATGAGCATTGTCACAGGAATGATCGCGATCTTTTCCCTCGGCAAAAGATCCGGAAAGACGCTGCAGCTTTTTGCCAGCGGCCCACTGAAGAGCGCTTGCATAGCACGCATGAAAACGATCGCTGTAACAAGCAGGCCAATCACTGCAATCGCCGTGAAGGACGCGGCGATGGCAAACGAACCTTTGAAGATCAAAAACTCGCCAATGAAACCGTTTAGCCCCGGCAAGCCTAGTGACGAAAACATGGCGACGCTCATCCAGCCGCAGAGGAGAGGGGTCCGCTGCATCAATCCTCCGAAGTCACCAATGCCACGCAATCCGCGACGCTGCTCAAGCAGACCGACCAGGTAAAACAATGCGGCCGCAGTGATCCCGTGATTGAAGATCTGCATGAACACACCGCTCAACGCCGCTTGCGTGTCGATCGCAGCACCAACGGGCGAGGCAGCGACTGCGAACAAACCGAGCATGCAGTAACCGAGATGGTTGACCGACAAGTACGCTACCATTCGTTTCAAATCGGACTGGGCCCATGCTGCCAGTGGAGCGAATACAATCGAGCAGATCGCGAGCGCCAGCAGCCAGGGTCCGAGGATTCTGATTTCGTTTGGAAAAAGCGGAAGCAACAGGCGTACGAAACCGTAAACGCCCATTTTCGAAAGCACGCCGGTCAACACCATCGCGACTCCTGTCGGCGCGCTTTCATACGCGTCGGGCAGCCAGGTGTGAAATGGGAACAGCGGCACTTTGACCGCGAGTCCAAGGAAGATTCCGGCAAAAGCAAGCCAGGCGAGGTTACCCCTAAGCAATCCGTTTTTGCCCAGGCCAGCAAGCGTGGCAAAATCGAAGGAGCCCCGGGCCAGATAAATTCCGAGGAATCCCAGCAGCATTGCCACGCTTCCAAGAAACGTATAGAGGAAAAACTTCGTTGCCGCGCGGTCGCGATTTTCTCCTCCCCAGATTTTGATAAGCAGGAACGCGGGAATCAGGCTCATTTCGTAAAAGAGAAACCAGAGGATAAAGTTCTGCGCCGTGAACGTGCCGTAGAGCGCGGATTGCATGATCAACATCAGCGCGCAAAAGCCGCGATCCATCCTCTGCGCGAGAAATGCGAAGGGAATGATGAGCGAGGTAAGTAACACAAGGAGCAGGCTCAAACCGTCGATCCCGAGCAAGTATTCGGCTCCAATTGCGGGAATCCATGTGTGCCGTTCGACCAATTGAAGGCCGGCAGCCCGAATATCGAAGTGCCGCCACAACACCAATGCGTCAAGCGCTGCCAGTGCGTTAAACAACAATGCGATCGGACGCGCATTTCTCGCGGGGGCTGTAAAGAGCGCAAGCGCGCCCACCAGCGGAACCATGATGAGCGCGCTGATTAAGCCAACCATGCGTAGAAAAGCAATAGCGCCAGCGCACCGATGGCGATGACGCTTAGGTATGTTTGGATTTGTCCCGAGTGCGCTACGGACATCAGGCGACCCAGACCGCGGGTGCCAACAGCGGTCTCATCGACTCCAGCATTGATGCCGCGCTCATCAACACTGGTCGTGAAAATTCCGAGCAGTTGACCGATCGCGCCGAATCCGCGCACCAGGCGATCCCAGAAATGACGATCCATCCAGTCGGACAAACGCGCGCTCATCCAGCTGAACGCGATGATCGTGCGAGCATAAAGTTCGTCGATCCACATTTTATTTTCGAGGAATCGAAACAATTGGGGTTGCGCGAATTCGAGCGGATCAGTGTCGGCGGGGCGCTGTCGATCTTGCACGCCGGCTTTGCGATACATCCAGATGCCCAGAGCGAAGCCCGCGCCCACAAGAACTAGCGAAAGAAAAAGCGTCGGCTGAATCAGGCGCACAAGCTCAACGCGTGCGGCGGTGCCTGTTAGATAGTCATGCAGCCAAGGCCATGCTGGTGTTAGCACGATACAGAACAAGATCGCGCAAATCGCGAGTGCGATGAGCGGCATCGTCATGACTCGCGGGCTTTCATGGGCGTGTTGAGCGGCAGCACGCCGATCACCAAAGAAGACGTAGATGATTTGCCGCGTCATGTAGAGCGCGGTGAGGACGACGCCGATCAGCAGAAAATAATAAGGCCAGTGAGAAGCCGGCCAATGTGCGGTCACATGCAGTATTTCCTCCTTCGTCCAACCACCGGAAAAGAAGAGCGGCACACCGCTCAGAGCCATCATACCGATGGCATAAGTTAAAAACGTGATTGGCATGAGCCGGCGCAGTCCGCCCATTTTCCGAATGTCCTGTTCGCCGTGGCAACTGTGAATGACCGAGCCCGCGCCCAGAAACAGCAGCGCCTTGAAAAAACCGTGCGCCAGCAGATGCATTATCCCGGCGGCGACGCCGCCCACGCCGAGCGAAACCATCATCAAACCGAGTTGAGAAACAGTCGAATACGCAAGGATGCGTTTGATGTCGGCCTGCGCTATCGCCATAAGAGCGGCCATTAATGCCGTAGTGACTCCAATCCACACGACGACCGTTAGCGACGATGTTATCCCGTTGATCGCGCCTAACGAGAAGACCGGATACACGCGAGCGACCAGAAACACGCCGGCAGCAACCATCGTTGCGGCATGGATCAGTGCGCTGACTGGAGTCGGCCCTTCCATCGCATCCGGCAACCAGACGTGCAGCGGGAATTGCCCCGACTTGCCCACCGCTCCGCAGAAAATAAGCAGCGCAATAAGCGTGGCGCTCGCGCCGAGCATGGCAAGACCAGCGTTCTCGAGACAACCGTTCCCACCGTCGTAAAAGAGAACCGTGCCGCTGCCGCCGTAAAGCCAGAGCAATCCAAGGAAAAATCCCAGGTCGCCGATGCGAGTAGTAAGGAACGCTTTTTTTGCCGCCGCGGCGGCGCTTGCTCGCTCAATCCAAAATCCGATGAGCAAATAGGACGCCAGGCCAACCAACTCCCAGCAGATAAACAGAAGAAGCAAGCTGTTCGAAATAACGAGCCCCAGCATTGCACCGGAGAAAAACGAAAGATAAGCGAAAAAGCGGACGAAATTTTTGTCGCCGGCCATGTAACCAGTGCTGAAGACGAAGATGCAAAGCCCGACCAGCGTGATCATCATTAGCATGACGACCGCGAGCGGATCGAGAAGCCATCCCAGACGCAGCGCATGGTCGCCAAATGTGAACCACGTGAAATTCTGAACGGCGCGGAATCCGGGTATTTGCAGCGTCGGGAGGAACGCGAGGAATGACATTACGAGCGCGGCGATCTGTCCAGCGACCGCGAGTACAGCTGCGCTTTTGTGCCGCCCATTCGGCAGGCTCAAAATTATTAACGAAGCCGCGAACGGCACGGCAGGGATCAACCAGAGATGATCGATGATCCAGCGACTCATCCTTTGAGCTGGTTCAGGTGATCGACGTTTGTTGTGCGGTAGTGCCGATAGACAGCAATTACGAGCGCAAGACCGACCGCGGCTTCAGCAGCGGCAATGGCGATTGAGAAAATCGCGATCATAACACCGGTCGGTGTCTGCGATTGCGGGCTGAAGCGCCAGAACGCAATGAAATTGAGGTTCGCTGCGGCAAGCATCATCTCGATCCCAATTAGAATAAAGATGGCGTGACGACGGCTCAGGACCGCAAGGAGACCAATACTAAAAAGGGCCGCGGAGATAACAAGAAACAGCTGAAGCGTTGGGGTCATAGCTAAGCGTTACAAAAGTTAAAAGAGTTACATTGTTAAAAAGGAAACTTGCGAGTTTGCAGACATAACGTTGCAACCTTTGTAACTCTTCTGACCTTCTTTATCGCTTCTCCTCCATTACGAGAACGAGTGCGCCGATCAATGCAGCGGTGAGAAGCAGCCCCACGCATTGCAATGGCCAGACATAACTGGTCATCAACGCTTCACCGATTCGTTTAACAGTCACTGCTCGGATATGTGGGGCAACAATAGCAACTGATTGCGTCTTAAGAATTGCCCACGTCAAGCCGCCGAAGACAGCAACCGCCAGGAATGCGCCGCCCCAATTAGCAGCGCGGTCTTTTCCAACGTCACGCCGTGTCAGAAGAATCGTAAAAACAATAAGTACCGCAACCGCACCGATGTAGACGAATACCAGCACCAGGCCGACAAATTCCGCACCTAGCAGAAAGAAAAGTGCGGCCACGCCGACAACCGCGACAGCAAAACTAAGCGTAGCGTGCATGAGCTTTTGCAGCGTGGCAGCGGCCAGCGCAGCTGCCAATGTCAAGATAGCGATAATGACGACCGCGGCGCTGCTCATTCGGCGAAACGGTAAACGCGTGGCGCAAATTTTCTTTGCGTGTCGAGCAACATCGACAGGGCGGTGTAAACGATCGCGATCACCAGAAGCGACCAAAGCCATCCGCGCAAGCCGCGACCTGCATAATGCCAGACAGCCGCTGCGATGACGCAGGTAAAAGACATTGGCAATATGAATTTCCAGGCAAAATTCATGATCTGATCAACTCGCATGCGCGGCAACGTTCCGCGAAGCCAGATGTAAACGAAGAGTAGCGCGCTCAGCTTCGCGAAAAACCAGACGTAGGACGGAATAAATTCCAGGACAGATACGGGCGAATGCCAGCCACCGAGAAACAAGGTCGCGGCGAGCCCAGTGATGGCGAACATCCCGATGTATTCCGCCATGAAGAACGTTGCATATTTGAAACCGGAATATTCGGTCATGTGGCCGGCGACAATTTCCGATTCACCTTCCGGCACATCGAACGGAGTGCGATTCGACTCCACGAGACCGGATACAAAAAACAAAATGAACGCAGTCGCGCCCCACGGTGTGAAGACAAACCAGCGCGGCACGACGCCCAACGTGTATTCAGCCTGCGCCGCGACAATCCTGTCGGGCATAAGCGAGCCCACCACCATCACCACTGGGAGCACGGTGATAATGAGCGGCAGCTCGTAGCTGATCATTTGCGCTATCGCTCGCATCGCGCCGAGCATCGAGAATTTGTTATTGCTTCCCCATCCGGCCATGAAGACCGCAAGCTCCGTAGTTGAACCAACAGCAAAGAAAAAAAGGATGCCGCCGTCGATTGTAAACGGCGTCATGTTCCGGCCATAAGGGATTACCCCAAGGGCAAGAATCGCCGCGGCAGCAATGAGAATTGGCGCCAGGAAGTGCAGAAGCTTGTCCGCACGCGCGGGCACGATGTCTTCCTTTATCAACATCTTGATACCGTCGGCCACCGGCTGCAAAAGCCCGAATGGCCCAACACGATTGGGGCCATAGCGATTTTGTATCCGGCCGAGAATCTTCCGCTCCAGCACCGACATCAGCGCGAACAGCGTCAGAAATACTCCGAGGAGCGCGAAAATATTAATCAAACTCGACGCGATCTGGATAACCCAGCCAGGGGCGGCGGCCAGCCATGTCAGCAACCAGTGCTTGGCATAAACGAAGATTTGGTCGACAGACTTGCTCACGTTGGGATGAAGAAAACCGTCAATTGATTGGTTAATCAAGACAGAACGCGCGAATGATTTCGCTTTGAAACCGCCTCATGCTCATCATTTGCCCTGATTGCGCAGAGCGCTTTTAGCTTTGCAGCGAGCTTCTACCGCGGTACGTTCGTCATGCGCCATGCGAACGCTGGTCTTGTTTATCGCCACTCTTGTGGCGAGTGCCCGTTTGATCCAGGGAGAGATCAAGACTCCGGAGAATGCCCCGATTGAAATCACGTCTACAGGGGAAACGACATATGAAAACGGACTGGCCACGGCACGCGATAACGTAGCGATTCACATTGGTAACACAGACATTTACGCCGATTACGCGCAATACAATCCCGCTACGCACGACGTGGAGTTGAGAGGCCACGTTCGAATCTATCGAGATGTGAGCCTGTACATCACCGAGAGTGGCGTTTACAATACTGAGACTAAAAAGCTCAGGGCGACCACTGGGCGAACCGAGTCACAACCTTATTTCCTAACTGGCGCCCATGTGACGTCAATTTCTGACGACGGTTATCTGATACAGGATGGAACTTTTACCACGCACGATTCGCCGAAGGCAGACTTCCGTCTCCACGCCCGAAAGATTCGTGTTTACGAAGGCGATCGCGTGATTTTTATGAACGTGACCGCATACGTTGGAAAGGTGCCGATCTTTTGGTGGCCTTACTTGTATCAATCGCTGGACCGAGAGTTTAGTTTTACTGTTTCACCAGCGTACTACAGTACCTGGGGGCCATCGCTTTTGACTCAGGTGACGTTCCCGATTACCGACAACATCGAGGCGCGCCTCAGGCTGAATTACTATGGTCGTCGTGGCCCGGCGATCGGCTTTGAGCCGATTATTAATTATGGGAAAGACGAAAGCAGTACGGCGAAGATAAAAACTTTTTACATTCAGGATCAAAACCCGAACCTCAATCAAACGGCTGTGCCGCGACAGGACGTTCCTACCGGGCGATACCGGGTTAGCCTGGAAGACCGGACGAACTTTACTGATGACATCTATGGCATCGCCAATATCACCAAGCTTAGCGATCAGTACGTCATGCAGGACTTCTTCCAGGGTGAGTTTCGCATCGATCCGGTTCCGGATAACGTGATCGCGCTGGCAAAAACAGATTCTTTTTATACCCTGACGGGCATTGAGCGTTTTCAGGCGAATCAGTTTTTCACTACAACAGAACGTTCGCCGGAAGTTGTATTGGACATCAAACGCCATGGGCTTTTTGGCGGACCCATTTTTTATGAAGGCGAAACCGGCTTTGCCAATTTACGGCTACAATTCCCGGAGGGTTCAGGTTTCCAGAATTATGGCACAGATCGTTTCGATACCTTCCATCAACTAACTTTTCCAAACACTTACTTTGGGTGGCTTTCCATCGTGCCCCGGGTTGGCTATCGCGGCACTTATTATGGCAAGACATTTGACCTGGGATCGACAACCTTCATACCACCATCAAACCCGCTCATACCTGACTTTATTCTCCCACCCCCAACACTAGCTAACCCGGTAAAGTTCGACGGGGACACATTTCGCTCTGTTTTCGACACAGGTGCAGAAGCTTCATTCAAGATCTCACGTACATGGGAGAATGTGCAAAGCCGCGCGTTTGGGTTGGACGGACTGATGCACGTTATTCAACCGTTCACGGACTTTTCTTATGTGAAAGAGGATGGGCCTAACCCGACGTCAATTTTGGGGTTCGATCGGTTTCAGCCTTCGACCCAGCCGCGGGCGCTTGACTTTCCGCAGTTCACGACCATCGACTCGATCGCTGATTGGACCGTGTGGCGGGTCGGGGTTCGCAATCGCTTGAAAACGCGGCGAGACGATCAAACAATCACCTGGTTCGAACTCGATACCTTCGTTGACGTGAACTTCGAGAACCCCTACCAACCCACAGATTACTCAAATCTCGTTAACAACATCCGCTTTACACCACTGCCCTGGATGTCCCTCTCAGTTAACTCCCAAGTGCCGGCTTTTGCCAAAGGGTTTACGGAAGTTGACACGATCGCGACTGTCCAGCCGCTGGCCAATCTGCAATTTAATGTTGCCCATCGCTATTTGAACGGGAATCCTTTTTTCCAGGATAGCAGTTTGTTCGTTGTTGGTGGTTATTGGCGCCTCAGCGATAATTGGGGCGTTGGAGTTCAGGAACAATATGAAGCCATGACCGGCCTGCTCGAGGAACAGCGGTATTCTGTTTACCGTGATCTCACCTCCTGGGTGGCCTCGTTTGGGGGAGTCATTCGCGATAACTCTGGCGTAAAAGAATACGGCCTCCTCTTTACCGTAACGCTCAAGGCTTTTCCAAAATTTGGATTCGATCTGAACTTCGACCCGACTTCCCAGGGAGAATGAACGAAAGCGCGGGAACAATGCCGGATAGCTTGGATTTGTTCGGGCACTTGTGCTGCGGCTAATTCGCCCGCACCATTCCGTCAATCATGGATCTTGCAATCATTGGTTCCGGTTATGTTGGCCTGGTGACCGGTGCCTGTTTCGCCGATGTCGGGCATAACGTCATATGCGTCGATAACGACGCGCAGAAAATCAAGCAACTGCTAGCCGGCGAGGTGCCAATTTATGAACCCGGGCTTGAAGAAATCATTCATCGCAATGTGTCGGCGCACCGGTTGCGTTTTACCGGGAGCATAGAAGACGGCGTAGAGAATTCGCAGATCGTCTTTATCGCCGTTCCTACTCCACAGCAACCGGATGGCGATGTCGATCTCAGCTTTCTGGAGAAAGTCGCTCGTGAAATTGCGGGCGTCTTAAACGAGTACCGCGTGATTGTCGACAAGAGCACAGTGCCTGTGAAAACTGGCGAAAAAGTGGCCGAATCAATCAAAAGGTATAACCGCCACGGTGCAAACTTCGACGTGGTCAGTAATCCTGAATTTCTGCGCGAAGGCTGTGCGGTAGCCGATCTAATGCATCCCGACCGCGTCGTGATAGGGGCCCAAAGCGAACACGCGATCGACCTCATGAAGAAAGTTTATGAGCCATTTATGGCGCCGATTCTCGTCACCGATATTAACAGCGCCGAGCTCATCAAGCATTGCGCGAATTCATTTCTGGCGCTGAAAATTTCGTATATCAACGCGGTCTCGACGATTTGCGAGGCGAGCGGCGCCGATGTTGAAAAAGTCGCCGATGGAATCGGGATGGATCACCGAATCGGCCGCGATTTTCTTAACGCGGGAATTGGATATGGCGGTTCTTGTTTTCCCAAAGATATTGCTGCCTTCATCACGATCAGCGAGCGGCTTGGTGTTCCCTTTAATTTGCTGAAGGAAGTACAGCGCATTAACAATGGCCAGAAAGAGCGTTTTCTAAAGGCGATTCGGGAAACGCTGTGGGTGTTGCGAGAAAAGCGAATTGCAGTGTGGGGTCTTACATTCAAACCCGATACGGACGATCTCCGTTCGTCTGTCGCAATAGAACTGGTGGCAGATTTGCTTCGCGAAGGAGCACACGTCGTCGCCTACGACCCGAAAGGAATGCAAAAAGCCCGCGCCATCAAGGCGATCGCCGACGCCGAATTTGCTTCATCGGCCCTTGAAGCAGTGACTGATGCCGAAGCGCTAGTCATCGCCACGGAATGGAACGAATTCGCCAATGTGGACCTCGCGGTGCTAAAGGGAAAAATGAGAACGCCGATTGTCTTCGACGGGCGAAATCTGTTGGACCCTGGAACGATGGGCCGACTGGGCTTTCATTATCATTCGATTGGACGCGCCAGCGTCAAGCCGCAATAACGGTCTTTCCAGGATATGGCGCGGCTTTCTGCTCGCCGAATTGCGCTGAACGCGCTCCGCACGTGGCGAAAAGAAAAGCGATTTGCCGACTCGATTGTCTCAGAGTCTCTCGCGAAGGCGGAGCTCACTGAATCCGATCGTGCGTTTGCTTTTGAACTTTTTTACGGTGTTCTGCGCAATTTAACTTTGCTGGATTTTTGGGTCGGTTGCCTGCGCGCCTCAAGGGTCGATGCCGATCTTCGTGATGTTCTGCGCCTGGGGTTGTATCAGCTTTTCCTACTTAGGACAGCTCAACATGCTGCAGTGCATGAGACTGTGGAGCTCGTCCCACAGAGACAGCGGCCGATCGTGAATGCCATGCTTCGCGCCGCGATCCGGCGGCAGAGCGAGTTGCTTGCGCGTGGAGATGCAGAGCCTCTGTTTGTTCGGGCCTCGCATCCAAGATTTCTCGTCGAGCGCTGGCAGCAGCATTTTGGCGCCCAACACGCGGAAGAGCTCTGCAAATGGAATAATCGTCCCGCGCCGATCTACGGACGAATCAATCAACTAAGAATCGACCGCGAAGAGTTCCTCCGGCTTTATCGGGACTCCCGACCGCTGACGCGTAATCCCGAGTTCGTTAAATTTGATGTGTTGCCGAAGGACGCCGTCAGGCAAGGCCACTGCTACATTCAAGATCCAAGCACCGCGATTGCCTGTCAGATTCTGAGTCCCCGGGCGGGAGAAAAGATTCTCGACGCATGCGCCGCTCCAGGGGGAAAAACCGGTTACATCGCACAACTAATGGAAAACCGGGGAACAATCGTCGCATGCGATCGCAACCCGGAGCGACTGCAGATCTTGAAAGAGAACATGACGCGCCTGGGCGTTGGGATCGTCCACACCTTTGATCACGATTGGACACGGGGTCACGTCCCTATGGAGATTGCTTCAATGGCGCCCTTTCACCGTATCCTGCTTGATGCGCCTTGCAGCAATACCGGAGTAATGCGACGACGCGTGGATGCCAGGTGGCGATTACAACCAAGCGATTTCCCCCGCATGCAACAGCGACAGCTCGAAATAATTTGCGCACTCGTCCCGCTATTAAAACCGAAGGGCACACTTGTTTACAGCACCTGCAGTCTTGAGCCGGAAGAGAACGAGCACGTGGTGCGGCAAGCTCTCACCAGCGCGTCGGTCCTACGCCTCGAAGAGCAAAAGCATTCGCTTCCCTTTCGAGACAGTCTCGATGGCGCTTTCGCAGCGAAATTTATCCGAAGCGCATAGCATCAGCCGGTTGCGTCCGGCGATGCTGGTGGAATGATAAGAGCCTATGCACGACGCCCGGTTTGATAAACTCGCGAAACTTCTGGTGGAATATTCTATCCGTCTCAAGCGTAATGAAACGGTCCTCATAGAGGCATTCGATATTCCTGACGAAATGACGATCGCGCTGGTACGCGCGACGCGGAAAGCGGGCGGGGTACCATTTGCCCAGACCTATCATGTCCGGGTAAACCGCGCGCTCGCGCTGGAGGCCTCTGACAGACAGCTCAATCTCATAGCAAGCCACGAACTGGCGCGAATGAAAAAAATGGATGCGTATATCGCAGTGCGAGGCAGCAACAACATCACAGAACTGTCCGATGTGCCGCCGGAGACAATGAAATTAATAGCCAGGAAAATGCGGTCGGTACAGGATCAGCGAGTCAAAAAGACCAAGTGGGTAGTCCTGCGCTGGCCCACACCGTCCATGGCGCAGCTTGCAGGAATGAGCACCGAGGCGTTTGAAGATTTCTATTTCGAAGTCTGCACGCTGGATTATCGGAAGCTTCTGCCGGGCATGAAGGCCCTCCATCGTTTGCTGGAAAAAACCGACCGAGTCGAAATCAAAGGTCCCGGCACTGATCTCCGTTTCAGTATGAAGGGGATTCCAGCCGTGATCTGCGGTGGCGATCGCAATATTCCCGATGGTGAGGTGTTCAGTTGCCCCGTGAGAGATTCAGTCGAAGGCCATGTGACGTTTAACGCGTCAAGCATTTATCAGGGAATCGCCTTTGATGGCATTCGTCTCGAATTCAAAAACGGCAAAATAGTTGACGCGACAAGCAACGAGACGAAAAAACTGAACAAGATTCTCGATTCAGATCCGGGCGCACGCTACATCGGCGAATTTTCACTCGGATTTAATCCGCGCATTTTACATCCGATGCGGGACATTTTGTTTGATGAAAAAATCGCCGGCTCGTTTCATTTTACTCCGGGGCAAGCTTACGAAGAAGCAGACAATGGAAACCGAAGCCAGGTGCACTGGGATATGGTAAGCATTCAGCGCCCAGAATACGGCGGAGGAGAAATCTATTTCGACGGTAAGCTGATTCGAAAGAACGGAGTGTTTCTTCCGAAACAACTGCGTTCGCTAAACTGGCGCTGAGCTGCGGAAGCTGTCTTCTTCCGACAAAGAACCTTCGTCTGGTCAGGCTCGCTTTGGCGCGCTAACCGGGTTCAGATGCATCATGCCGATCTCGCCGCCTTCGCCTAGTTCCAGGTTTGCTATTTCAAACATTGGCGCTCCGTCAGCTGGGGACGGTCCGGCGCCGGGCAACTGAACAGCCACCTGCTTGGAATTCGAGTTTAGGATAACAGATGCAATTTCGAGCGAGGGCGCAAACTCCAGCGTGGTAATCTGAAATGGCACCGTGACGAGGACAGATGCCCGTCCCTGTCGCGACGGTGTGAGCTGGACCGGCGCGGTCTCAGAATTGGGCATCACCTGTAATCCCGCGACTGCAAACGACGGCAAGCCACCAGGCGTGGGCCTCTGCTGTTGCGACGGGACCATTCGGATCGTGCCGAGCGCGCCTGAGGCGGGCTGAATCTTTGCCACTTCGAAGCTGACCTGCAAATTCAGAGCCGACTGAGGCTGCTGAGGCGAAGGCAACCGCATCGTGACCAGCTTCGATATGGGACGCACCTTGAGGGCGCCCATCTTAAAACTGGGTGTCAACTGCATGGCTGCGATCTCGAACGAGAAAGTGAGCTGCACGGATGTTTGCATCGCGGCAGGCGGTTGTTGCGGTTTGGCCATCGGCGGGGCCGGGGCTTTGTTTACGGGAGCGGTTGGGGTTTGAGTTGTTTCAGGCATGATTGCGGGTGTTGTTGTTTGCGGAAGTATAGGCTCTGCGGAAGCGGCCCTTGGTGGTGAATCAGAGAGGAACGTAGCAGCCCTTGCGAGCACTGGGGTGGGAATCACAGTCGAAACTGTTTGATCGGGCACTGTTGGCTCCAAGTTGATCGATTCAACGGGAAGCTCTGTCAACGTTGTCGCCGCAGGCAATGCGACTTCTACATCTAGTTGGACCTCAGCAGGCTCCTCAGGAAACGATGCGGTTTCCTTCGCGCCATCGAACACGTTGCTCGCCTCTTGTGTGGGCGACGTGATTTCCTTAACGCTTTCTGGAATCTCCGCCGTCGCTTGCGGCGCTGTCGCAGTGACCTCGGTCAATTCGTTGATCGCTGAAACCCCAGCCATCTCAGCCGTCTGCGGAGTATCCCTATGCAAGCTTTCTCCGTTCTCTGCCGCTTGTTCGACAACTGGCCCGATGAATGCTTCAGCCTCTGATCCCATCGCTGAGCCAATAATCGATACCTCGGGACTTGGCTCTTCCATCTGTGCGGCCGAGTAGCGTGACGGCTTCGCTCTCACGCCTTTCGTCAGATCAAAACCACCACTCAGGTCGCGCGAAGGAACAGCGCCATGTCGCAATGCTGGTTTCGATGCCTTCAATTGTAGCGAAATCTGACGGGGCCCTCCGACAAAGCCGTTGCCCTGCAAAGTCTTCTTTTGCGGCGATGCCGACGCCGCTTTGGGCTTAAACAGAACAGGCGCGGCAGCAGAGGTGGCCCCCGAGTAACTTGGCACATCAAAGGCATAACGACGGCGAAGGGTAGGCATGATCACCCAGGTGAGTATGAGCAGCGCCGCTAAAAGTAGTCCGCCGACAAGCCACATTCTGCCTCTCGCCAGAACGCTGGACGACGCAGCTTTGACAGGCATGACTTCCGCGGCGGGACTCGGGGAAACGCTCGTTTGGGCCACAGCCGCTTGATCAATTTGTTCCTTGGAAGCAGGCGATGTCTGCGGTGACTCAGCGGGTGCCGCCGCAGCCGTGGATTCGCTGCCACCTGAGGATAATGCCGACGCCGGCTGCTCAGGCTGCGCACCTGTTCCCGATGCCGGCTCATTCGATGTAGAGATGGAAGTCTGCGCAGCTGTTCCAGTACCGGCAATATCCAGTCCAGCACCTGCCGCGTTCGCTGTTGAGCCCAAAGCCAGCCCTTCACTCTTGGAGGTGTCACTTTGGCTATTTGCAGCGAAAACCTTGTCCGGAATAGGACTCGGCTCCACCGCTGGACCCCCCTCGGCCTGGGCTGTGTCGAACGCGGGTGTCGGCATGGTCGCTGCTGCCGGCCTTTGCATCCAACCAACATCGTAAAAAGCGTCCGCAAAAACGCTGTTCAGCGCCGACGAATAAATCTTATTCGCCGAAGCAGTCCAATCCGCGGCCTTCTCTGGATTGTTATGTTGAAATTCCCAAGCCGCCTGGGCGTAATACAGTGCGGGCGTGTCCCCGGTAAATTGAAACTCATCCATCATCGCGTGTGCGCGGCTCTCTTTGCCTTCGAGCAAAAGCGTCATGTAGATCTTGAATTTGATGAGTTCTGCCGCCTGATTTTTATCGCCTCCAGGCGTGCGCTTGTACAACGTCTCGAAACGGTCCCGCGCTTTTGCATATTCCTTCTTCTTAAAGGGAATCTGCGCCAGATTGTATTGTGCCTCGCGAAGTTTCGGATCCAGCTTGGCTGCCTTCTTAAATGCCGCTTCGGCCTGGTCGAACTGGTCCTGCTGCATCAGAATCTCGCCTCGTAAATTAATCGTCGACGCCTGATTCGGATCTGCCTGATCCGCTTCATCGGCCAGTTTAAGGGCTGTCGCCAAATCGCGCTGCCGCAGCCCCTGCTGTGCCTGCTCGAATTTTGTGCGGGCAATTGCCTTCGTCTTCTCCGAGCGCTCAGCGGCCGTCATTAGCGGCAACGAAGGCCGCGCTTCGCCGGCTGGCTTTTCCAGCCATCCAACTTCGTAAAGTGATTCGGCGAAAAGCTTGTTTAGTTGCGGTGAAAAGTTCTTTTCCGCGACGCCGATCCAATCTTTCGCTTCTTTTTGATTCTTCTGTTTAAGCGCAACGGCCGCCTTCACATAATCAACGGCTGGCGTATCAGGCGAAAGCTCCAATTTGGCCTGAATAGAATCCACCATGTTGTCTTTCCCCTCGAGAAGGTACGTGAGCAGAATTTTGTATTGAATCAGCTGCGAAGCTTCTTTCGCCAGATCGGATTCACCGCTGGAAAGGAGTTGTTCGAAGCGATTCCGCGCTTCCGGCCAATCTTTTCTAAGAAACGGGATTTCCGCCAGATTGAAGCGCGCGTTCCAGAACTTGGGATCGATTCGGGTTGCGTCCTGTAGTGCCGCTTCCGCCTGATCGTAGTTACCCTGGCGCATCTGGATCACGCCGCGCAGGTTCTTTGACGCGGCAAGATCAGGTTGGCGGGCATCGATGGCATCGAGTTGTTTTAGCGCTTCCGCGAATTTGCCAGAATCGAACGCGCGGAACGCGGCGTTGTACATTTCCTCCAGCTCCGCTTTCGTCGGGGCGACATTTTCCGCTCCAAACGAATCTGCGGCGAATAACCTAAGCACCAGCGCGGCGATCGCCGCCATCCCCCACACTCTCATGAAGTAGCGATTGAAACCCTATTCAGCGCGTCTGACAAGTGGAAAGTTGCTTCAGTGATTCGATTTTTCAGCTCCCTTCGGAAAAATCAAACGCAGGAATGGTAAGGCGCGACTGCTCTCCACGGCCGTGAATCAGCCATTGAGGTTCGCCACAATTCGCAATCCTTCCAGAGTAAGGTTCGGATGAACCACATCTATCTCCGGCAATCGTCGCGCGATCAATCGCGCGTAGCCACCGGTCGCGACGACGTGGACCTTCTTATGCGAAAACTGCTCTGCTCTAACTTGCGCCACGATTTCGCGAACCAATCCGCGATAGCCGAACACGGCTCCGGACATCATCGCCTGGATTGTCGATTTACCGACCGCGCGTCGCGGCTCTTTCAATGAAAGCTTTGGCAGGAGTGCCGTTCGCCGATAAAGAAAATTAGTCATTGCTTCAAGCCCTGGCGCAATCACGCCGCCGATATAAGCCCGGTGCTGGGAGACGATATCAAAAGTCACCGCCGTGCCGAAATCCACCACGACTGCGGGAAACCCGTAAAGCGCTGTCACCGCCGCAGCGTTCGCCAACCGATCCGCGCCAATCGATTGCGGTTTCGGATAGTCAATATCGACACCCAGCTTCAGCTTCCAATCCAGCCAAAGTACATTCACTTCTCCTGCGGCCTTTAGAATTGCCGAGTTCTTCGCGGGCACCACCGAAGAGACCACCATCTTTCCCACACTTCGTTTCCCGAGAAATCGTGCGATCACGCCGCTTGAAAGCTCGCTAGTAGGCATCCGCGTAGGAGCTAAAACTCGCCCTGTCGATGCAAAGGCAAATTTTGCGTATGAATTGCTGATATCGACCAACAAATAATCCGAGCCGCGCGCCACGATCAAGATGCAGACACCTAACGCCACACGCCGTCAAGCACGCGGCCCATTCATCAGGGCGTCAGTTGAGTAAGCTGGCTCCTGCCTGCTTGCGACTCACTTTCGCAACGCGTAGCGTCGCGTTGTGAGAAAACTCGTGCATCGCCCGCGTCGGTTGCGGCGTTCGCCTGCTCTGCGAAATCTCGCTCGCGAGACACATTTGAGCGTTCACGATTTTGTTTGGCCGTTGTTTGTAAGTGAAAAAGTGCAGCAGCCCCGGCCGATCGCCAGTATGCCCGGGGTTTGTCAGTTATCTGTCAAGGACGTTGCCGATGAAACGCGCGCTGCTCAGGAACTGGGGCTCCAAGCGGTTCTGCTTTTCGGGATTCCAGAACAAAAAGACGAACAGGCCAGCGGCGCCTATGCCGAAGACGGGATCGTCCAAAAAGCGCTGAGGGCCATAAAATCAAAATGTCCAGACCTTGTCACCATCACCGATGTCTGCCTGTGTGAGTACATGAGCCATGGGCACTGTGGCGTGACACACATCGATGGAGATCATTTCCACATTCTCAACGACGAGACTGTCGAGTTGTTGGTGAAGACGGCGCTCTCTCACGCCGCAGCTGGTGCGGACATCGTAGCGCCAAGCGACATGATGGACGGTCGCGTCGGTGCGATTCGCGAGGCGCTCGATGAGCGAGGCTTCGATCAAACGGCGATTATGAGTTACGCGGCCAAATTCGCGTCGGCTTTCTACGGGCCATTCCGCGAGGCCGCCGAGAGCCCGCCCCAGTTCGGCGACCGTCGCTCTTATCAGATGGATTTTGCCAACGCGAATGAAGCCTTGCGCGAGGTAGCACTGGATATCGACGAAGGAGCGGACATTGTGATGGTAAAACCTGCCTTGCCCTACATGGACATTTTGTGGCGAGTCCGTGAGCGGTTTCGAAAACCAACCGCCGTTTATCATGTGAGCGGCGAGTATGCGATGGTCAAGTCCGCCGTCGAGAAAGGGCTTCTGAACGAACGTGATGCCGTACTTGAGATCATGACTGCTCTTAAGCGAGCTGGGGCCGATATCATTGTCACCTACTGGGCACGCGAACTCGCGAGATGGCTGCGGGAATAAAACGCGGCCGCGGCGAAACTGAGAGACACGCCAGGTTGAAGCGGCTGGCGTTCCTTTGGGCGCAAGCCCAAGGCTATTCCGCGTGCGCGATGGAAGTGAGTCTGCCAAACTGCCGGTATCGTGCCGACGTCGCCGCATATCGATTGGCGCCTGGGAAAATTGGATCGATAGCGATCTTTGAGTGTAAACAGGCGCTCTGCGATTTGCGTCGAGATAATTGTCAGAGCGACGCCGCCCGCCAGCGACTCGAAACAATTTCCCAACGCCGCCAGTTTCTCGAAAGGCGCCTCCGCGAACACTATCCGAACCTGCGGAACGGCGATTCCCTATTTCCCGAATTCGATTTGCCTGATTTCACCGTAGTCGGGCACCGTGGTTACGCGCGACTCTTGCGTGAGCTGCGTGCCCTGCAAAATCGCCTCTATGATTGTACCAAGTTCGACAGATTACTTCGCTACCGGTGCGCGAATTTGTATTTCCTCGTTCTGCCTGAGGAGTTATTCCGCGATTCGGAGATTCCCATCGACTGGGGCGCTCTTGTGGAAGACGACGGGACGCTCAAGCTCGTCCGTAAACCAATCTGGCACGAAACAACAGCCGAGTATCACATTCGGCTGTTGCACCGAATCGCCGTGGCCGGAACACGAGTGATTAATCGGAAGTTCGAAATCACATTTGACGACATTGCAGCCTGGAGCCGGGATCAGCGTGTCCGCAGTAGACTTGGCGAAGGCGGGTGACCCCCAGCCCCCTCGCGTCAGCCACGCTAAACTGGCACGAGCAAATTGTGGCCAGTCATCTTTTTTGGCTGAGGCAGCCCAAGCAAAAACAAAAGAGTTGGTGCCACATCGGCCAGAATTCCGTCTTCGCATCGAAATCGTGCAGCATCGTTGGCCACGTAGATGAAATGCACAAGGTTGCTCGTGTGCGCAGTATTGGGTGAACCATCAGCGTTGCGCATCTTCTCGCAATTGCCATGGTCGGCGGTCACGATGGCTTTGCCGTCAAGCTCGAGAAGTTTGGGAATAATTCGCGCCATGCATTTATCCACTGTCTCTACAGCTTTGACTCCCGCTTCGATCACGCCGGTGTGGCCGACCATGTCGGGATTGGCGAAGTTGAGGATGATCAGATCGTAATTCGCCATTCGTGCGAGCACTTCATCGATGACTTCGAACGCGCTCATCTCCGGTTCTAAATCATAGGTAGCGACCTTTGGTGAAGGGATCAGCCTGCGGTCTTCGTCCGGAAAAGGCTTCTCGATCCCGCCGTTAAAAAAGTAGGTCACATGCGCGTACTTTTCAGTCTCAGCAATGCGCAATTGCCGTTTGCCGGCTGCGCTGACGATTTCGCCCAAGATGTCGGCGAGCTCTTCCGGCGCGAAAATGAACGGCGAAGAATAGGTCACATCGTATTGCGTTAGCGTGACAAAATGGACTTGCGGCCAGATCTCGCGGTCAAAGCCATCGAAATCCTTCAGCAAAAATGCCTGTGATAATTGGCGGGCACGATCGGCGCGGAAATTGAAAAATAAAACCACGTCGCCATCACGCACCCGCTGCTCGTTTGCATGAGAAAAAATCAACGGCGGCATGAACTCGTCCGTTTTGCCGTTTTTGTATTGCTGCTCCACAGCCGC
>Ga0193729_1000358_pt1 | contig 23383 bp, 23 predicted proteins | sample U1c2metaG_FD_143036 | JGI IMG/M metagenome (GOLD analysis project Ga0193729, IMG submission 143036) | Soil microbial communities from a riparian zone of the East river system, Colorado, United States - U1c2 | ecosystem: Environmental > Terrestrial > Soil > Riparian zone | place: USA: East River...
ACGATCTAACGCAGTAAAACGGGCTCCCTCCTCCGCCAATAAAGAGGTTGCCGTTGGTGTCCACGTCAAGCGTTCCGGTATCGGGAGAGTTGGGAATATTAATCGGAGTCTGCCAGGTGACGCCGCCGTCGGTGGACCGGCTGAATTCTCCGATGTCGCAAGCGAAGAAGCCGGTCCAAAACTGGTATTGGAACCCATGCCCTGTGCCGTTGGTCTTATCTATGGTGAACCACTCCTTGTCGCCTCCGTGCGCGCCTCTGTCGGGTGACCGCTCCATCCAAGATTGCCCGCCGTTTAGTGAGCGCCAGACATCGTCGCAAAAAAAGGACTCATTCTGGTCCGACTGGAGACTGAGATAGAAAAATGCCCCTGTCTCATCGGAGTTCGACACCGGGTCGCTGCGGAAAACGTTGTTTTGCAGAACACCGGGGAACGTCCACGACGTGCCGCCATTCGTAGTGTATCCCCAGCCGCCCTGCCGGAAGTTGGAAGTAACGCTGTTGAACTGCCTCCAGACGATTGTCATCTTGTTTCCGTTTGTGGGGTCAACCGAAATAACGCACTCGTTCGCAGCGTCGCCAATGATGTTGTGGCCGTTCCCATCGACGTTCGCCTGATAGCTCGTGAAGATGTCATACTGCGAGATCATTCGCGGCGAAGTCTCTATTTTCCGAGGGGGGGCAGGCGGGTTGTCATATGTTTCGAGTGGCTCTGTCCGAGACAGCTTATGCGGGGGCTCCAGGGCCGAAGCGGCGGCAAGTCCAGATAGGAAAACCAAACAAATGAAAAAACGCGCTTTTGACACCATAAAACACCTTAAGTTGAAGAAGGCTGACCGTATATCAGAACGCACACGCGGCGTCCATCAAATTTTTTCAACGAAAAACCGGTCACGGTCGTCCCGGTCAGCTCGCAGAGGCCTTCGGAGTCAACTGTCAGTCGAACTGCGAATAATGCGGATAAAGGGCATCGATCAACACAATGAAACAAAGAACACGCGCGCGATTTGTCCCGAGTAGAAAAAAAGGGTCAGGCATCAATTCTTGACAGATGAAGCCATTTCCGGAGTGAAAGTGGGAGGTCCGATCGTTTCGCATTCACTTCCTCGCGTGACCCTCATTACCGAAACTCGCCTAACGAATCCATCTCTGGACCGAAACTCGAACCGATTTGGCCAACACGCCATTTAGATTTGACCCCTTTTCCTTCTCTGCGATGGAGCTGACCGCCGGCCGATTCGCAGTCGCCTAACGAACGCTCGCGAAGGTGTTCACAAGAGTGAGATCGAAGGTGGCGTCGACTTTAGCCCCATCGGCCGCGGTATCGTCGATGTGCAATTTGCCGACGAGGTGGTTCGGCTCACTGGTGGTGAGCGTGAAGGCTTCGCCGTTGGTGCCACCGGAATATTGCAGGCGTTCGCCATTCAACCGAACTGCGTAGGCGAGGTGGTGGGCATCACTGAAGTCGACCATCGCGCCATCCTTGAGCGCGTTGTCGGCGCAGGAGAGGGTTTTGCACGCTTTCATCTTTGCGCCGACGTCGACGCTCGAGAGGTAAATCCGCAGGACGGTCTTGCTCGGATCCATCTCATCCGGGCCGCGCACGAGCCATCCGTATTTCACCGCGCACTTGCCGGTCTTGAATGTAATCGTCCCGCTCGCGCTATCGCCCCCAAACGCCAGGGCGGAGGTAGCCAGCCAGATCGCGGACATAACCAGAGCATTTCGTAGCGACATCATTCCAGCAGTGTGAGCGGCCCTTTGCCAATCGTCAAGCGCACTGCTTTCGGGGCCGGCGCAAGCCCAAAGCAGCAGAGCGCGAGCAGGAGAACTGTGAGAAGTGAATAGTGATAAGTGAGAGGTGACCCGCCTTCGCTAAAGCTACGGCGCGGCAAGGGCGAGCGGCTGATCGAATTTCTTAGGCGGAGAGTCGTCATATTTTTTGTTTTCATTTTTTTGTTGAGGCCGGATTGTTAAACTGCATGAACTGCAATCCAGTTCCGCGCGGTACCAGGAATCATTCCTCACGAGGCGCTCTGAATAGCTGCCTCACTTCGGCTGACTCGGGGCTGCAGTTGGAACTGGAGATCGCGTTAAGCAGCGGTCCCACCGGAGGTCCAGCCCCACGGGCTTCTTCAACCCGGCCGAAGATGCGTTGAAACGTCGGGTGACGTAATCGAGCGCGCTTTTGCTAGGGCCGCGAGAATTTGTCGAGCTTAATTCTACGGGCGGGTCGTGTCCGTCCGCTCATTTCCCTAGGGGTATGGACGGAGGAACAAAACCAACGTCGCGGTTTGGTAGAGCGAGCAAATCGTGTGATCAATTGGTACACTCCTCGATGCACGATTGGTATTCGTCTTGCGCATGTTGAATGCACTGCTGTAAATCGTCCGCATCATCCGGCTCGTCGTACAACGATCTGCAGGACGCGACTTTGGAGTCAAGGTCATCACGACAGTCGGATGCACATCCTGCCCAAATTAGTGCCGTTGAGGCACCGAAAAGCGTTACCATCACTAACACTCCCTTGGCGATCCAGCCCGCACGCATTTGTTTGTTTAACATTTTGACAGGCCGCGAGTTGCGCGTTCGAGTCCAATAAATGCCGTAAGCAATTCATCTGCACGAACCATAAACCGTTTGCCATCGCTGCCGTGAGCATCCACAACGAAGTTCGTTTGACCGCAGATAAGTTCGGCAAAATTTCTCGATCCTCTGACGATCACATCACACCAGCCCGTCAGCGCGAGAGATCGGGTCATCGACGCTATTTCGGGCCTCAGCGGCGCCAGAAAAAACATCACCATTCCTTGTATTTGCCCAACGGGTTGTTGATCTGCAATTACTCCGGTAATTGGTGCGATACCGGGACAAACAACTGTAAAGCTATTGCAGGTAAAACCGGATGGGCATCCCTGTGATGGCGTACCTAACGTAAATGTACCTAGGGCGCGAGCCTCAACGCCCATAGACCTTAGTGTTGGCGTTGCAGTCGGAGTTGGCGTTGCGGTGCTGGTGAGCGAAGAGTCGGCGCGCAGAAGCGGGCGGGCCACTAAAGTAAGCGCTGCGACAAACAATATTGCGTGCCAAACTGGCGCGCGTGAAAGGCGCGAACAAAAACAAACCGGGAGTGACCTCTGAACTGACATAGACAGCTAAGACAGTCTCACATAACAAACACCGAGTTCATCGAGACGTTGCGTCTTTTGCTTGAACGCTGGAGATTCAGGGCATTACTTCGCAGCAGTTTTGAGACCGCAGGCTGAAGCTTGGATGCCATTGCGGTTGCTAAAAGATTTGTTGGAGGAAACTTGCGTAGCGTTTCATTTTAATCTTCATCCCATCAACGTATTACGCTTTTCGCGTCATTCATCGTTTTCTTTCCTCCTCTTCTTCGCGTCAAACGTAATTTTATATCACATATAAAGATGTTTTTTACCCGAAAACACGGCTGGGGGCAGCGAGCAGAATCAAACGCTGTGGGCACCGATTCTGCGCAATCTCGGGTTCTCGTTGGTAACTGCCCAAAAGGGCGAGAACGCTTTGGCCTAACGAGTGTCGTTACGTCGAAGCAACACGACCAATCATTCGGAAACGCTAACGCTGCACTTGGAGCGCGTGCGCGATCTGGATTGGCTCGCTCTTTGAACTTGCCGGCCACCTGACCAGAGGAGCCGCCGTGTCAAGGGTTCCGTCGTATTGCTTTTTCAATGACGGACGCAAGCACCAAACATCGAACCCTCATGCATTTGCACCAGTGCGGAGTTTGCGCGCGTTGGACTTCCGATGGGGACAATGTGCCAAGCGGAAATCCGGACCCGAAAACAGGGATCACGCCATTTGATAATTTTCTTTGCCGGCGTTGTCAGCGTGAAGCGCGCGGCATTTTACTGATGGGCAAGTCGGCCGAAAAGTTTCTGCGCGATCGCGGGCTTTCAGCGGCCGCTTGAGCTTGGGGTTCGTGGCGTCCCGCCCACGCTACACGTCAGATTTCTCTTTACCACTTGCGATCTGACTGTCAGCCTGTGAGATTCAACGACAGGATGCAGCCTTTACCGGACTCTCCCCAGGTGAGCAAGCGGATTAGACGGAATAATTCCGTAAAATATTACGGAAAAATTCCATCCATATCTCGTTAGACGTTACCAAAACACCAGGAATGACCATCGACGAAATACCAAACGAATTGATCGAGCAATGGGGCGGGAAAACGCTGGACGCGTTCCGCCGTGAGGCGGAACGCGAACTTATCGGAACCGTGTATGAATCGATCCGGCTCGATCGCGGTCCTAGGGCTATCGTGCTCATGTGCGTGACCAATACCGATCAGATCGCCAGCTTAGAAAAGGCGTTCACATTCGTTGAAGGCCGCAAAAAATACGAGGACTGGAACACCCTGACTTTACTGGAGGTGTTCAGGCGGACAGTTCTGGGACGCGGCTTCGCATACGAGTCTCTCCGGGATATCGCCGGAAAGCGGTCAGCCATCGTTCTTTGCTCCACCGAGCCTCGTTCGATGGAGATATTGACGTTTCTGTTCAACTTTCCGGTGTGAAGCCGCACGACACGTCTAACCAGGCGCTGCAGCCAACCGCTGCCCCGGCGTTGTGTTTTCATGTCGATCTTATCTAGTTTCATTTTTCCTTTCTGTCGGCCGCCCTGTCACAGCGGTGGCTGATCTTCTTCTCGTTAGACGTATGAGCGACACTGAAGGAAGCGACGACATTCTCGAGTTGATCGACAAGATCATGGGGTATGCCGATAACCAGCCGCTGATCCTTAACCACCTGGCAGTACTCCGCCAGCGCGTCGTGGAGCTGTTGGCGGTTCACAGCGAGACGGCGACGAGCTATGCGACACTTGAAGCCCAAGTAGGTCGCCTGCATGCTCACAATGAGCATCTCGAGCATGATCTTGCGGCGCGAGACGCGAAGATAAAAGAGCTTCAGAAGCCGGTGCCATTCGGATTTGATATTGTTGAGAGGCCTCCGGGTCGCTGCGATGGACTGTGATACGCCACGCCAAACGTCTAACCAGGCGCTGCAGCCAACCGCTCCACAGCGTTGCGAGTTCACGTTTTTCTTCATTTCGTTTCCTTTCTGTGTTTGCCAGCCTCGCCGCCGGAGCGGTGGCTGAGCTTGTGTCTCGTTAGATGTAATGAGCGCGTTTAGGTGGATCACATTTGGTCTTGCCGGGGTTGTGAACGCGCTGTCGCTAGATGCCCTCACGAAAGGCGGATACCTGGCTCGTCCGGGCACATACTTCCTCGTCGATGTGCCGATATTGGTCGGCGCATGCTTCGCCGCCGCCGTTCTTAGTCTTGTCGCAGTCGTCCTTTTTGCCCGCGTTTCGTTTCGCTGCGTTGGCTTCTATTTGTCAGTCGCCGCCTTGGCTGTCAGTGTCTTTTGCATCAGTTCTTACTACGTGCAAGTCGCACGGTATGAGCGATCGTGGGACCAGCAACACATCAAAACAGATTGAATACTTTTACATCTAACCAATCGCTCGAGCCAACCGCTGGCCGGCGTACAAAGGATGAAGGATGAATTATGAAGGATGAAGTGAAAGCGATGCTCGCCGCCGTGGCTTATCTCTGTCTCGTTAGATGCTAATGCGCGTCGTTGCCGTCATGTTATTGCTGTCCGCGGGCATCGCTGCTGAGGCGATGTCATGCTCGTTTGTTTCTAAGGCGAGCGGGCGATTGGGCGGGCCGATCCGCTTCGAGTTTTACCGTGATTCGACCACACGTCCGAAGACCGATATCGAGTCATTCACCGTCTCTATGCGGACCGCCGATGACCGGTGGAAGGCGATGTGGTCCATCTTGAGCGGCCGTGGTCTGACACAGCCGATCGAGTACGGAGTTACGCCTCCTGGTTTTACCACGATGATTCAACCGCAGAAGCTCATCCCCGGTCGCGTTTACACCGGCTTCGCTTCCGATGGACACGGAGGCTCATCTGGCGTGACTTTCGGATTCGATAAAAACGGGAGGATGACCTTCCCGGATTCATTCGATCGATGAGCGGCGAATGAAAGCATCTAACCAGATTAGATGAGAAGGCGGAGAGAGCTCGGCGTTTTGGCGCTGCGGTAAACTCGACGCCTTATGAAGCAAGAAAAGGAGAGCGGCGAACCTAAACAAGGCCGACCCACAACGCACTAAACTCGCGCGAACTTCTCCGCACCGCTCAGCCGTTAAGGAGGCAGCGCGGTGCCCACGTTGGCTTTGACCTGTGCGACATCCGTGGCACTGATCGTGCCGTTCACATTCACGTCCTCGCGGAAGTTCGAGCCACTGACCGCCTGCCCCACTTGCGATTTAGTCAGGCTGACATCGGAGGCATTAACGGCGGCGTTGCCGTTCACATCACCGACCAGCACGCCCATGGAAACGGGAACGTCACCCGTGTTTGTGCCGTCATTCACGTTATGGAGCGTGACCGTAATTCGCTGGATGTTGGTCACACCAGTGAGATTGACCGTGACCTGCGACCCGCTCACGCTGAAACTGCTCACGCTCCCAGTGCCAGAAGTCACTGACGCGCTCTCGACCGTGACCGCGCTAGCGAAGTTAACAATCATCTGATAATCGTTTGTGGCCCCGCCGCTGCGGCATTCCACTCCCACGTTACCAGTGAGTGGCAGCGGGACATCGAAGGTGCCAGCTGCGCCGTGGGTCTTTCGCGAGAACGCGCTTTGCGCCACTGGGGCGCCGGGAGCGACGCGAACGTAATAAACGTCTTCTTCATGCTGGTTCCTGGCCGGGTTGAAGTTAAAAGTGGCGGCATACGCGACATTGCCCCCGGTGTTGTCCGAAACAATTGTGATGTAATCGCCTATCTTGCTCTGGCTCGGATAGCCCTCGAAAGGGTTAAACGAATTACTCACAGCCACATTAGCCGACCATGTAACACCGCCGTCGGTGCTGAAAGAATAGAATAGCTGCGAGTCAGTGTTATTGGCAGCGTTTCGCGTGTCGTACCAGACAGCGTCGAGGCGTCCATTGGGCGCTACTGAAAGTGTGCCGAACCAGTGCCACTTGCTAGGATTGACCGCGTCGTCATTGACTCGGTGCGGCGCACTAAAGGTCAATCCTCCGTCTGTGCTGCGCACAAACATCACGTCGGTCGTGCTTCGCCCGGGCGGCACTACGCTGGCCAGCATGTAAATGTTATTGTTAGTAGGGCCGCCGGATCGGTCAATCGCCAGGAACAATTGCCCATCGAGTCCCGCTGGATTGATTCCCCCGCCACCGAGGTCGCCACCCATGTTGACGGCAGTGCTTCGGTCAAAAGTCGGCGTCTGGCCCCCGATCTGCGCATTGCTCGAGCGCTCGCAGTAAAACGTCGTGTTCCCCTCGCCACCGACAAACAGGTTGCCGGTTGTGTCCACGTCGAGCGTTCCGTATATAGGCGAATTAGGAATATTAATCGGCGCCTGCCAGGTGACCCCGCCGTTGGTAGAACGTTGAAACTCCACGCCGCCGCCGCTACAGTTAATGCCATCGTCTGCCTGGTATTGGAAGCCATGGCCCGGGCCGTTGGTCTTATCGATAGTGAGCCACTCCTTGTCGCCACCACCTCCGCCTCTCTCGCCAGACAGCAGCGTCCAGGATTGACCGCCGTTTGTCGAGCGCCACAAGTCGTCGCAGAAAAATGACTGTTGTACATTCGACTGAAGACTGAGATAGAAGAAATTGCCTGTCTCATCTGAGTTTGACACCGGATCGCTGCGGAAAACGTTGTTTTCCAAAACTCCTGGAAACGTCCACATTATGCCGGCATCGGTAGTATATCCCCAACCGCCCTGCCGGAAGTTGGAGGTAACGTCATTGAACTGCCTCCAGACGATTGTCATCTTGTTGCCGTCTGTGGGGTCAACCGAAATAACGCACTCGTTCGCAGCGTCGCCGAGGATGTTCTGATGATTCGCATCGACGTTCACCTGGTAACTCGTGAATAGGCCGAATTGCGAGATCATCCGTGGCGAAGTCTCTATTTTCCGAGGGGGAGCAGGCGGGTTATCGTATTTCTCCAGCGGCTCATTTCGGGGCACCCTTCGGGTGGGCGCCAACTGGCCGGGAGCGGTGGCAAGTCCGGATAGCAAGACCAAACAAATAAAAAAGCGCGTCTTTGACATCATAAAACACCTCAAGTTGAAGAAGGGCGACCGTATATCAGAACACGCACGCGGCGTCCATCAAATTTTTTCAACGCAAAACCGAGGGAGGTTATGGGGGGGGTATGGGGTCGTATCTTATTAGGGCGTGTTGCCCAAATCACACATTCTCGAAAAATCGGCGTTCTTTGAAGGCTCAAATCATTCACGCCGAAAATCAAAACGCACCACATGTCAATCTAGCGCGTCATGTTTTCCTTGGTTTTGCTAACGGCGGTTTGGGCAACACGCACTGAAGGTCAGACCCCATTTCTGACTTTCTCTGACTTTCTGACTTAGCTTAGACCGCATTTCCTGACTTCCCGCGCCCATGACGTGGTAGAAGGCCCCGGCGTACTCAATGCGAATTCTACGTGGCACAGATGCGCGTTTTACTGCGCGACTCTTACCCTGTGAAGAATTGTTGCCCAACCTCTTTAACCCGCCTATTTCTCTATCCTGGAAAAGTAACAGCATTGTTACCTTTTCGATAAGGCGCGGGAGGTCGATAAATGCGATTCTAGCGGTCAAACCAATTAAACCTATGAAACCAATTCACACTTTGATAAAAGCGGCACTGCTCGTGTTAGCAGGGCGGTTCTGACGGCCGCCTTCGTGCGCGCCAATACGTTGTGCACATGAAATGGAGATCGCAGTGTAAGGACACTCAGCCGGAGGCGACAAAACTGCGCAGGCCCTATTTATGAAACCAAACAACTTGCGTTTCGATAGCTTGGTTGCTCGATATTACCCAGCAGTCTACAGCTTGGCCGCGAAGTTAACAGACGATCCGCGTCACGCGGCTGTGTTGACACAGGCGGCCTTCTCCAGCACGCAGAAACAGCTTGCTCGCTTGCGCAGCAAGAAAGCAATTGCCACCACTCTGGTTTCGGCAGTTGTTCGCGCGGGGCTTCAAATTGCCTGATCCGGTAATTTGTTGGCGACTGATGTTGGGGCGTTTTGGTTCAGTGTTGGGGAGGTAAGCATCGATTCTTGACAGATGGAAGCCATTTCCGGAGTGAAACCGGGAGGTCCGATCGTCCCCCGCGACATAACGTGGTAGAAGGCCCCCGCCATACTCAATGCGAATGCTGCGTAGCACAGACACACCTTTTACTACGCCACTCCTACGCTGTCAAGAATTGATGCCTGACCCCTATTTAACCCATGTTTAGATACGACCCCATTTCGTTCGTTTTTTAAATGTTATTTTTGGATCTGGTGACGATGGAAAACAAATATCCGATTGCGAAGTACCAAGAAGATCCTCCGATCAAATAAAGAATGGCGTCTGCCAGCAGTCTTGCGCTATATGCATCTCCAAACTTGCTAGCGATGAGCTCAAATAGTAACGAAACTGGAAGATCAACACAAAACATCACCAATGGCAATAGCCCCGTTCGCGCGGGATATGCTATCGCGCTACCAAAAACGACAAGAGCAAGAAGTGCGTGTGTCACGCTAAATCCAACTGCTAAGCGATTCATCGTTGAATAGGTATCATGGATGGACTGGATCGCGTTACCTTCCAGGGTTCTGTCGTTGAAGGATGTAGAGCTAACGCTTCTAAATTCAAAGCAAACAGGCTTGGCCAAATATCAAATGCGACCGGAACGCCCCCAGCATTCAAAGCGTTCTCGACGCTACGAGTGCAATTAGTGTTGTTTCTCCCTACTCCTAGAAACCACCAGGTTGGGCGAGAGGTACCGTCCGTTATCGACGCATCAAAGGCGGCGTTATCCGGTACGAAGACCTTGAATGCGGAATCGGGAAATCGACCCTCGACATCAACGGTTCGCGCGTAGCTGAGAGTAGTGTTCGACCCGCTAGGTCCGTGCGGATTCGGAAACTGGCTCGAAAGTACCGTCCCGTTCAACTCAAGCGCCGCAAGATGTCCAACCGAACCATATCCGAAAGCACCGTATGGAAGTTGAGCGTTCCATATAGCGATATAAATGTCGCGCAAACCAAGTGGATCGATCGCATTCGTGGAATTGTTTCCGACATACGCATATAGATTAACCCCACCTGCCTCCGCAATCGGATCTCGGCTGAGCCATCTGCCGAGACCTGGGTCATAGGCGCGGTAGGTGGCGAAATCGAGATTGCTCATGGAATGGCGGTAGAGCCCGGTGAAGTTCAAATCGGGCACGGTATTGTTGACGACGGTTGTTGATCGTCCATACGGATCGTAGTTGTAGCGCCCAACCACGCTGCCGGTGTTATTGAGCAGTTCGCGAATGCTGCCCAAGTGATCGCGCGTGTAGTAGTAAGGCGTCGTGCCGCTTAGCTGGCCCTGGGGGTAAAGGCGTAAAGTCACCGCATCACTGGCGTTCCGATACTCGCAGCGCTCGTTGCCGCACCAGACAAATTTTCTCGTGGAATTAATGTTTATGCCGGTTTTTTCCACGACCTTCGACATTCGGCTTAATCCATCGTAGCTAAACTCGGTGCGCTTGGTTGTTCCGGTATAATTTACTGCCGTGAGCCGATTCGCCGCGTCCCATTCAAAGGTCCGGCTTGTGCCATCGTTTGTGAGACTGCCATTGGCATCATAAGTGAGGGTGCGGTTGGTTCCACCACTCTGGCTAATCAATTCGTTGACATTGTTCGGTGTAGATGTCGTGGTGGTCGTGCCCACACGTTCGCTTGTGCGATTGCTTGCGAGGTCATAACCATAAGTGTACTGCTTGATCAACGCGTTCGTGGAAGCGTTCTTCAGCGGCGCAGTGAGCAACTGGTCGGCGTTGTCGTAGCCCAGATCGAACCGCTGCGGCGCAGGGTTTAATCCGGGGTAGTTCTTGGTCCAGGTTAGGATCTGGCCTTCGGTATCGTAGGTGTAGTCGAACTGCGAAATCAACACGTTCGCGCTGGTCTGGTTCTTGATTTCCTGAAGCCGTTTGTCTTGCGCGTTCGGGAAGTAGAGATAGTTCGCGGTGGTTCCGCCAGGATAAGCAACTGTTTGCAATCGATTCGTCACTCCGACATAGGTATTTGTAAATGTGCCGAGATTATTCACTGTCGAGCTCACACGCCCGAGGCTGTCGAATGTCCAGGTTGCCGAGTTCGCGGTGCCATTGATCGAATTTTCTCCGCCTTGAAGGCGACTACGGTAAGCTATCTCCGGATTTAGATTTGACGAGCCCAACGTCCGAAGCGTTGATCGAACCATTGACGGTCACATCCTCTCGGAAGTTACTGGTCGAAACGGGCACGCCGACCTGCCCTTTAACCTGTGCGACATCGGAAGCATTTACCGTTCTATTCTCCGTGGTATCACCGATAAGCATGCCCGCGGTCACCATCGTATTGGGCAGAACCGAGCCGAAGCAATCGGTCACGTTACTCAAAGTAACCGTGATCTGCTGCACATCGGAGACGCCCGTTAAGTTCACCGTCATCGTGTTGCCGCTGAAGGTGGGAGGTCCCGAGACGTTGCCTATCCCTGAGGTGACGGCCGCGTTGCCGCTCACGACGTTGTTAGTGAAGGTAAAGACGAAGGTGTGATTACCGCCCGCCCCGCCGCTGCGGCATTCGATTCCCACGCTGCCACTGAGCGGCAACTCAACATCGAAGGTTCCCGCAGCTCCATGGGTCTTGCGCGAAACCGCATCCGTGAGTTGCACCGGGGTACAGGTACTCGGGGAAGGCCCTTGGATTGCAACGGTGATTGGCGTTCCTGTCTTGAAGAAACCGATTGTCGCATTCGTAGCCTGTGGCGGACTGTTAGAATCGAAACGGAAATTATACAAAGTCCCGAAGCGGATGGCGTTCGCGTTCTGGTTTTGCGCAAAGGTCTCCGAGCTCCAGCTCAGAGCCTGGCAGGTTTGACTCGAAGTCCAGGCAGCATTGCTATATCCCGCGTCTCCCTGGGTCCCATCGTTTGCAAATCCAGGACCATTAAGCGGTGCATGAAATCCGAGATTGTTTACCGTGATTCCGCACCCCAGAGGCACACTGAAAGATTGAATCCCACGATCAAGATTTTGATTATAGATGGCGTACTCATAATGCCAGACCCCAGCGCTTGGGTTCGTCAATTTGAAGCCAAGAAGCCCAAAGCCATCGACTCCCGGAACGGGCTCGATCCTGTTGATGATCGCTCCAGTCGAAGCCCAAGCATTGATAGCAGGGGTCATTCGCAGCGTGGCTCCAACCGGCGAAAAGCTGAAACTCGTCGTGCCGGTGACACTGAACTGACGGTAGGAGGCGTTGTTGTACATGTTGCATTGCCCAGGGTTAGCCTGGCACCAGGCGTACTCATGTGGAGTTATGTATTGAGCTTCGGCGTAATAGGTCGCGCCCGAATTCATCGTCGTGTTCAGGTCGTTACCTTCCACGAGAATCCGGTGCGACGTGCCGGTGTGAACGTGCCCTGAATGATTGTTCGCAGTCGATAGAAAGGCGCCGGTAAAGGGATTCACCCAGGCGCGTGAACCCAAGCCACCTTGGCTCGCATTTAGACTCGCGTCGTAAGGATCAGAGCATCCGACGCATAGATGCGAGCCAGTAGTGCAATTACTCGTGTTGCAACCAAAGCCGCAATCGTTGCCTTCCAAAGCCGCAAACGCATGCTTCATCCAGGACTGCCCGACTTGTTCAAAGCGGTCGTTGTTGCTCGCTCCGCCGCTCATTCGATATAAATTTTGCGGGATGACAGGATGGTCGGTACTTGGCAACGCAAACCAATCGACCGGCTGATCGCCGTTATTGCAAGAGGTTGTCCCCACTGCCAATCCGACCTGGGTGCCGTCACTTCCAAATTGCGCCATCGAGGGCAGATCTCCGACGACGATATCTGGCCCATGGACAACAGCGTCCGGATTCTGCGCTCCGCCGCCCACGACGGGCATCACGACGGATTTGATCGCACCGTTAGCAACCATCGTAACTTCGATCGGCTGCATGACCGTTGTAATCGAAATTCTTCCAACGATCAAACCAGCTTGCGAAGGACGCCCAAGCGCATTTGCAAACTCTTCTGAAATCAGAAGCCTTCCGTCCTTGATGCTGAGCAGATGCGCGGCAGCGTCGTAATCATAGAGATTTCCCTCAATATTGAAAAAGACAAATCCCGTTTTCCCATCCCGAACTACGATGTCACAAGGTTCACTGGAAGGGATTTTTTCGATGACGAGTTGATTGGCGGACGCTTTCAACGGTGCAGGAAGAGTTGCGGAGTTTCCCGGTATGAGCCCCATCGAGCCCAGCGTGGGACCACGCAAAACATTGTTAAATACAAGAATCGTGAAAAAAGAATTGGGTCTCACTTCGAAATGAAATGTGTCCAGTTTCGTCGCCGAGCCGATTCCATTAAGCCGGTTCAAATCGAGGTCCATCGCGACGCTTCCGCTCGCGACGATCATCTTTTCAAGAGTTCCCGTCGGTTGCTCCTGGCCTTTCTTTTGGACCTGTGCTGCCGAATTTCCCGAGCTATTGCTCAAAAGCAAAAGCAATGGGAGCGCGAAATAACTCAAGATTGTCTTAAACATTGTCCTAATTCCTCCAATTTTACCGGCGTTTGGATGAGTTCATATCTAGATTGCCCGGGAAAGTATAGTACTTTTTGTCGTTTAGACTCAACAAATACCCCTCCGCTTCCACCACAATGCTCTTATACCTCCTTTGAAAAAGATGTCCCGGTGCCGTCGATTGAAGTAAGCCGTGGTGAGCCAATGCATCCAGCGGCCGAGGTTGGGTTGATGACTCTCGGCGATCAAATGGTAGTGATTGCCCATCAAAACATACCCGTGCAGCGCGACGTCGTAGCGCTCGAGCGATTCAACAAGCAAAAGCACGAACTTCGCGCAATCCGCTTCGTCGGCGAAAATCCTCTGCCTGGCATTGCCCCGGCCAGTTAAATGATAAAGAGCGCCTTCAAATTCAACCGTCAAGGCCTCGCCATAATCTCACAGCTCGATCCGTTTGCGCGCTAATGTCAAATGTGAAGATCAGAGCCCATTTCGAGTTTCCTATCTTATTTTGGGAGGACTTCGACGCGCTTTTTGCCGCAATCACGAGCGAATCCGGGTAAGACTTAAAGCTCGGGCGGCTTAACGAGTTTGCGAAATGTTATCGCTCAGTGCCTCTGACGCCGACGGCACCAGCCGAAGCACGCCAGCAACGTCCCTCCGCCCACGAGCAACATGGCGGCGCTACTCGGCTCGGGTACTATAATGAACCCTGTCACGAGGCCGGCGGAATCTGTGTTTCCCGTCCCAGAGTTGACATCCGAATTGAAAACGCGCGAGACCCCGTCGCCAAGTGGACTGACGGCATCAAAAAAGGTCGTACTGCCTCCGCCGTAGTTGCGCACATCGAGCAGCAGATTGCCCAGGGCAGGGTTGTAGAAAAACGGGGTGGTCAGCGTGATGATGATATCGAAATCCTTCGGGCCGTTAGGCGGACCTGTGAACGCGCTGGAGAGCGTAAGCGGGCCACGGGCGAACACAACAGTGTCACCAGCGGTTATATTGTTGGCAAAGGTCGTGCTGAGCCCATCATCTGGGGCGCTGGTGTACGCAAGATCAATTTGAATATCGGATAGCGTGGACGTGAACGCGTGACCCGCGAAGGCATCGGGCCGGAAGACGATTTGGGTGATCAAGCCTCCGCCGCCGAACTGCGAAGCGGCGTAAAGCTGCTGGTATCGCTGACTAGTTAATCCGGCCTGCCCTAGGTCGAAAGGGTAACTGTTATTGCTATCGCCTTCTGTCGTCCCCGCGCTATTGGGAAGAACGACGGTCGGCACGATCGCATGAGCAGGATTGATGGCGCCTAGGAGCAACAAAGCGCTCAGGAGAGCAAGAGGGCGAAAACCGCACATGGTCGATTTCATTTTATTGTTCATAGTTTTGGTTTCGGCGGTTGATTTCTATAGTCTCCAGTTTGGGGTGCCGCTTTTCGTTTTGTCAATAATAAAATTTTAACGAAACTCTCGACTTTTGGTTTGCCCGCCGGCGTTGCGCGTCTGGGAATTAAAACACCGGATCGGCGATTGAGTTCGCTAAACAGGGCGACGCGGACCGCGAGCTTGAGGCGGGGTTAATGCCCAGTTGCAATCGCAGCATTACTTTGGACCCGTGCGATGGGCGCGCTTATGCTTTGTCCGGAGTGCGCTTTTACGATCGCCACGTCCGTGGCGTTGATGATGCCACTGGCGTTCACATCCGTGCGGAAATTGCTGCTGGTTACAGGCTGGCCAACTTGACCCTTGGTCTGCGCGATGTCGGTGGCGTTGACGATGCCGTTGCCATTTGTGTCGCCGATGAGCATGTTCACGCTCACTGGGGTGTCAGGGAGAACCTGGGAGAACTGGTCGGTCACGCCGCTCAACGTGACGGTGAGCGTTTGCACGTTCGCGACACCGGTCAAGTCAACCGTCATGGTGTTACCGGAAAAGGTCGGCATACCTGAGACGCTTCCGATACCACTGGTCACGCTGGCGTTGCCGCTCACCACGTTATTAGTGAACGTAAACACTTGGGTGTAGTCGCCAGTCGCACCGCCGGTGCGGCATTCCACGCCAGGAGATCCCGAGAGCGGGAGTGGAATGTCGAACGTGCCCGCGCTGCCATGTGTTTTACGCGAAACTGCCGAGGTGAGCGCAAGGCTGCTCGAGCTCCCGAGGTAACGCGCCAGGGCAAACTCAGCAAACCTATTCGTCGCTGTGGGTTGAAATCCGACCGCGACAATCTTGCCGTCGGGCTGGAGAACGGCGCCGTAGGCTCCGCCATTCAGATCGCCAAATGAGGTGCGGACTTTTCCGCCCACCCCAAAGCTCGAGTCGAGTGAGCCATTGGGATTACAACGCGCCAACAGAAAGTCCGAGTCCGATGACTCAGTGTTGGGATAACCGACGGTGATGATCTTACCATCGGGCTGAAGGAGTACCTTGTAAGCGGTCTGGTCAAAACTGCCGAAGTCGATCTGCAGCTTGCCGTCGCTGTCGAAAGTCGTGTCCAGCGCCCCGTTCGTGTTATAGCGAGCGACGGCGAAAGGCTCGGACAAACCGTTATTGAATATGGTTGTTCCCGCCGCGACGATTTTCCCGTCAGACTGAAGAGCAGCAGAGCGCGCCCGGTCGAAGTCGGCATGACCGAAGTCGGTGCGGACCTTGCCCGCGACGCCGAAAGTCGTGTCGATCGTGCCGTTAGCCAGATAACGCACGGCGGCAAAGTCGTAGAAGGTGGCCGGGTTTTTCGCGGAGCCAACAGCGACAAGCTTGCCATCCGGCTGGACAAGAATGGAAAATACATCGTCATTGAAACCGTCAAAATCGGTTGTGACCTGGCCACCGTTCCCGAAGGTGGTATCGGGCGTTCCATCCGGGTTATAGCGCTCCAGCGCGAAGTCAGTATTAGAATTATCTTCGCTGGAAAAATTAACGAAGTCAGTTCCGGCAGCGATGATCTTGCCATCGGATTGCAAGGCCAAAGCGAAGGCATAGCTTCCTTGCCCCGGAAAACTCGTTGTGACGATCCCACCGCTGCCAAAGGAAGCGTCGAGCGATCCATCTGGGTTATAACGGACCAATTCAAAGTCGCCAAGAAAGGTAAAGCCTGGAAAAGCGCCGCCCGCGACCAGGATTTTGCCGTCGGGTTGGACAACAACTGAAGATGCCACCGCAGCCAGGTTGGGAAAATCAGTCGTCACTTTCCCATTCACGCCAAAGGTGGTGTCGAGAGTGCCGTCCGTATTGTAGCGCGCGATGGCAAAGTCTTCGCCCGAGTAGTCGTTGTTCGTGTAGGTTGTTCCCACAACTACATATTTACCGTCCGGTTGAAGTGCGACCGCAAAGGCGATGTCGGTGCTATGGTTAAAATCGGTCATCACCTGGCCGCCGGTGCCGAAGGTCGGGTCGAGGTCTCCGTCGGCCGCCTGGGCCATCTGCCCACTCGCCGAGAACAGGAGCACGATTGCCGTTGCGCCGATTGCGAGGCTGCGACTCAACGATCGGTGGGCGAGACGCTGACGCGGTTGATCGATGGACGAAGTTGGGTTCGAGTTGGTGACTTGCATAAGGGTCCTTTTTTGGTTGAGGGCTAATTAGCGTCCACGCGCGTCCTCTCCGCAAGCAGATCTTAGTGGACCGTGTGAAGAGGTTGAACAAGCCTTTGACCTGCGTGGCCTCCACAGGGACGATTTCGTAACAGTTTTGTTGCTTTGTGGCTTTGAAACCGCACCGTGAATTGTGTGGCAAAAGTTTGGCAACATGGGGAACTGCTCCTTTCGGACAAGCATGCGTCCGAGAACATCACCCTGCCAAGCAAGGATTAGTAACAGTTCTGTTACTTTTCGTCATCAACCCACGCCGGCTGTCCTTTTCCGGTGGATGCGTCAGAGGTGGGAGAACGGTGGCTGCGTTCCGGGAGAATGGGGTCGCGTCTTTCAAGATCAGACCCCATCTCCTTCCCCGAGAGGCAAAGCGTTCTAACACTGAACCAAAAGGCCATCTTTGATCTTGTATCTTCTCTCTCTCTCTCTTGGTCGTCGTCGGCAGAAGTTGTATGTATTCTGATTGGCGCTTAATCATGGCCCCGACCCCTTCCGAAACTCACCGTTGTAAACCAAGCAACAAGAACGTCTCGCACGGGTGAGGGCGACTATAAATTTGCATACTTCATCATCGTTTAAGGGGGGGAGAAATGGGGTCGCGTCTTGAAGGGCGTGTTGCCCAAATCACACATTCTCGAAAAATCGGCGTTCTTTGAAGGCTCAAATCATCCGCGCCGAAAATCAAAACGCACCACATGTCAATCTAGCGCGTCATGTTTTCCTCGGTTTTGCTAACGGCGGTTTGGGCAACACGCCCTTGAAGATTAGACCCCATTTCGAGTTCGAGCATTCTTTTCAATTCGCGGTTAAGACTCAGTTTTTCTCCGCATTGTGGACACCTAGCGACGTTGTCTCCGGGTATTTTTGAATGAATTGGTGCAGCGCGTAATTATCTAATAGATGTATCACGCTCGTTTCACATCGTCACTTTCCTTAGACAACACCGATGCAAAAGCGTGGTCCCCCCATTGCTCTAACAATCGATTCACACGATCAGAGTAAGAAAGAGCGCCAGCTCCATCGAAAATATGCGATGAGAGCCATCCGTATACCCCGACATACCCGCGCTTCAATGTGCCACGCGTTGTAGAGCGATGTACGTCGGAAGCTCGAAGTGGCCCTTCTCATTCGCGAAATTTGCAAACGCGAAGCCGTAGAGGCGATCATGGTCGAGTCTTAGACCTAATTCAACGCGGTGATAGTGGTCCGGCTTCTCTTCCAGCGGCAGTTTTGCCAAGAATGCGCCGGACAACAGGCCATAACCAAAAAGAGGTTTGTCAAGAAGTGTTGAGTATTGATCGGCGACGGAGATTTTAATGTCGCCATCAGACTCGAAATTCATCGTGATGGGCAAATCGCCGGCAGAGGTTTTTATCGCGCCTCGCCACTCCCCAATCCAATCGCCTGATGGCTCGAATACAGCATATGCCTCTTCATGCGCCTTCATGAAAGCCTTCGCTTGCGATGCAAAACCCGGAATCAATATGTCGGTAACGCGGAACGAAAGCTCATCCGCCTGATCGCCACTCACATTCGTCAGGCAGACAACTGCTACGCCAGCCGAGGGAATGAGGGAAAGTGTTGACTGCACTCCCATGTCCTGGCCGTCACTGATGATCCAGCGTGTGCCATTGTGCAAATCGATGCTTCCGATGCCGAGTGCAATATAGGCGCCTGGCACCGCGCTGCGAGAGCTGTGCAAAGTGTCAATGGCCGCGTCACTTAGGATACGTGCCTGACCTGGCCGCGGCCGCTGCAACTGAAAAGAAGCGTAGGCAAGAAGATCGTTGAGGCTTGCATAGATGCCGCGTGAGCTTCGCGGAAATGGGTAAATGGGACCAATGCGCTTGCCCTCATCGTCGTAGCGCACAGCTCGCTTGGGATCGGCAATTGTGTTTATGGCGACGAAGCTGTGACGCATACGCAAAGGCTGAAAAACAGCCCGAGATAGGTAATCACCGAATGGACGGCCCGAGATTTTTTCAATCGCGGGCCATGGCGCCACGTGGCAGTTTGGCGACGAACAAATCCTGCGCCAAAACCTGCGCGCGCGTCATCTGAATCATCTGCCGCGCGCAGCGGTCTCTTCCGTGGCAAGAATTTTCCGCAGCCAAAGAAGAATCTTCACCAAAGAGTCTTGCAACACGCAAAAAAGGCGGCCCATTGTGGGCCGCCGAGAAGAAAACCACGAAAATTTAGATCGAACTAAAAGCCGAGCTTGCGGCGCAGAACGCCGGCCAGGCCCAGGGCACCTATTCCGAGCAGCAGGATGCTGCTGGGCTCAGGCACCGTGCCTTCCACATCGGCGTTGGTCACGTACTGGTAAGGCGTGTTGCCCGCGGCCGCGAGGAACGGACGCAGAATGTCAATCTCGAAGGTGTGGGTGCCGGCGGAGAGGTTGGCGTTGGCCGTGAGCGTGCCGTTGAATAGGTCGTTGGGACCAATCAAACCTACGTCATGATCGGCCAATATGTTTCCGTCGAGAAGCAACCGGAAATCGCCGCCATCGCCGTTGGTGTGAGTGCCATCACCCATTGCAGCCCAGTCGAAGCTGAGAGTCGCAGCTCCTGCGCCGCTGGTGAAGGTCTGGGACAAGGTTCCACCCTGAAGGGTGAAGTCAAGGTTGACTTCGCCGACTTCCCCTTTGGCAGCGTTCATGCCACCCAAAGGCCACCCCGTAACAACTGGGAATCCCGAGCCCCATGTTCCGTTGGATGTTGTGCCGATTGTCCAGTCCGTGAAGTCGTTGGTCTGGAAGCTTCCGTTTTGAATCAGGTTGGTGGCGCCCGCCTGCGCCGCAAATAGCAAAATAGCAACCAATAGAAGAAGGGACGTCTTCATGACGCTCACGTCAACGCGTGGAGTAAGAGTTCGATTGTGTGGGCTCATAGTTTTCCTTTTTTAAAGTTGGTGCCCTCCTTTTGATAAATTAAATTCTGGAGAAATAGTCAAGCTTTTTTTGGCCCCGAGAATGTACGGGGGGGTACGGGGTCGTATCTAAACATTCAACATTTCAAATGTGCGCTTCAATTTCTTGTCGGCTTCGGCACGCTTTTGAATCCGACGAATGCGCTGGCCCACCGCGGCGTAGTCCAGGCCGCCAAACATCGAACCGATCTCTCGGAGCGTGAGGCCACTGTTTTGCCAGGCGAGCCAGATCGCGAGGTTGCGCGCTTCGGACCCATAGAGGGATTCTCCCAAAAGTCTGTTCACCGAGATTCCGTAATGGGACGCCACCCGCGCCACCAGCCGCCTGGGCTCATTCATCTTCGTCAAATGGCGTACCCCGGTAACCTCCCGCCTCTGGCTGGACTTCGAGCGCAACTTATCTTTTACCTTTTGCAGCAACGATTCGCTTCCCAGCACCATCTGCCATTGCACCGCGGCAAAGGGATTCTCAATTTCGCGCAATAGACCTTCTTCCACAAAACGCCGGTAGCGCACCTTCCCTTGCTTGAGCGTGCTTCCGCCCAATTCACCTAAGACTAATTCCTCGCTGACAAAATCATTCTGCTTCCCCAAGCCGGCATAACCCCGATAGCTGCTCCAGCGATAAGCGCGCAGACCTTTGCGCCGCTCTTTGGGATCGCCTGCTCCGATCACCCGCCCCCGGACCGGGTTTAAATGCAAGTATCGGCTTAACCCAAGCAAGTAATCCCCTCCTTCAACTAAAAAGCTCTTATAACGGCCCTGAAAAAGGTGGCCACTCTTCTTGTGCCGCCGATTAAAAGAAATGCTATAAGTCGCCACTAACCAATGCATCCACCGGCTCAGGTTCGCCTTCGGCGTCCGCGCTAAAAGATGAAAGTGATTGGGCAAAAGCACGTAGGCATGAATCTCCACTTCGTAACGACGAAGCGATTCCCTCAGGAACGCAAGAAAACGCAGGCAGTCCTTCTCGTCGGCAAAAATGCGCTCCCGCCGATTCCCTCGGGCGCACACGTGATAAAGCGCTCCTTCAAACTCAAGTCGCAACGCCCGTGCCATTCACCAACGCTGAACGATCCGCAATCAAATGTCAAATGTTTAGATACGACCCCATCCTGAGCCCCCATCCTGAGCCAGCCACAATTTGGCGGAATCTATCGACGACGCGGCGCGAATCAGATACACAATAAGTAGCTATATGATAGCTACTTGATTCTTATTTTGATATTGACTACACAACCATAGAGACTTACGCCCTTGAAGAAATGATCATGTGGCCCTTTACCGTTTATCTCCTAGTTGGTCGCTACCAGAGGTACCGTGGGGTTAATCCGTGAATCTCGCTGATTCCCACTGGGAACCAACTAATCTGCCGATATGAAAGTGAATCAGTTGGTGTTCACGCTTCTGTTGCTGTTGAGTGCCCCGTTCTTTCAACTGCCCGCTCAACAGGTCGAAACTGATCGCAAACAGGTTGAGGAAGTTAAGGCCAAGGCGGAAGCAGGTGATGCAGATTCCGAGTATCGACTTGGTCTTTTCTATTACAATGGCGAGGGCGTGGCCAAAGATTTCTCCGAAGCCGTGAAGTGGTATCGCAAAGCTGCCGAAAAGAATCTCGCCGACGCTCAAGACGGACTCGGTTTCTGCTGCGCCAATGGCCAAGGCGTGGCGAAGGATGAGGTGGAAGCGGTGAAGTGGTATCGCAAAGCTGCCGAGCAGAATTACGCACCGGCCCAAAACAATCTGGCCAACTCCTACGCCAACGGTCAAGGGGTGACGAAGGATCAGGTGGAAGCGGTGAAGTGGTATCGCAAAGCTGCCGAGCAGAATTACGCACGGGCTCAAAGCAATCTGGCGTACTCCTACGCCAACGGTCACGGGGCGCCAAAGGATGAAGCGGAGGCGGTGAAGTGGTATCGCAAAGCTGCCGAGCAGAATCTCGCCGTGGCCCAAAACAATCTGGCCTATTCCTACGCCAATGGCCAAGGCGTGGCGAAGGATGAGGTGGAAGCGGTAAAGTGGTATCGTAAAGCTGCCGAGCAGAATTACGCCTACGCTCAATACAATCTCGGCGTCTGCTACGAGCATGGTGACGGCGTGGCGAAGGATTATGTGGAGGGCTACAAGTGGTTGCTGCTGGCGGCGGCACAAGGCGATGAGGCTCCTAAGACGCGCAGCGTCATGCGATCACAGGCGTCGGCGAGAAAAGCGATCACCATGTTGGAAAATGAGATGTCGCAGGAGCAAATTGCGGAGGGACGAAAGCTGGCGGGCAATTTCAAGCCGCGCGAAGCGGAAAAACTTAGCGACCAAGAAAAAGAGACGTTTAAAGCCAACATGGAAAAGGTCGAAAAGATACCAGTGCGGCCAACGGCTACGAGTACTCCGGCTGCTACTGTGCCAACTCAAGATATGTCGCCGGGAACACGGGTGTACGAAGTTGATGGAAACGACTGCCACATTGTTTCGTTACCGGCAAACGATTTGCTCAACCTCAGGAGCGGCCCCGGACAGAACTACAGCACTTTAACCACGGTGGCTGTCGGAGAACAGGGACTGGCGATGGATCACGCAATCACTCAGAACGGAGAGACCAGTTGGGTACGCGTGTTCCGCTGGGATAATGGACACGAGACTGCCACATTTCTCGGCTGGGCCAATAAAAGATACCTTCAATTCGACCGGTAGAAATTCGCCGCCGAGAAACCAATCAATTCAGTCCGCGCGAGTAGTCGCGAATTACGCTTTCCTAAAGTTATGCCAGCGGTCACGGCTTGCTAAACGCTCGGCAAATAACCAGTCCGTGAAGATTATTTTTTAACGCCGGAGTGCTGTGTAAAAAATGCTTTACAAACTGTAATGTGAGGACTCCTGCGCGAGGAACCTTTTCACGCAAATGCGCACCGCGCTTGCCTCGCTAGATTCTTAGAATGCCGAAGCGGAGCATCGTCGAGAAGCCGGCGGAACTTCTCGCCTATCTCTTTGCCACCTGGCCAGAGGTGAAACGCAAACATGTGCGCACCTGGCTAAAGTTTCAGGCCGTGACCGTGAACGACCGCCCGGTCACTCAGTTTAATCACGGCCTTCTGCCCGGTGATGTAGTCGCTGTCCGCTCCGACCTTATCGCCGTCCCGAAAACCGTGTTGTCTTCGGGAATGAAGGTCTTCTTTGAAGACGCGACGCTCATCGTGATCGACAAACCGGAGAATCTTCTCAGCGTTGCAAGCGAAGCGGAAGCG